>Ga0206130_10000060_pt1 | contig 183007 bp, 234 predicted proteins | sample Helgoland_Spring_9_FD_148637 | JGI IMG/M metagenome (GOLD analysis project Ga0206130, IMG submission 148637) | Pelagic subsurface seawater microbial communities from Kabeltonne, Helgoland, North Sea - Helgoland_Spring_Bloom_20160512_1 | ecosystem: Environmental > Aquatic > Marine > Epipelagic...
AGAACCAGGTACAGGTGCAGATGCATCATGCCTCATTATAGCTAGAGGTGGTAAAATAGACGCCCAGGGTACTGCTCAAAACCCCATCATTTTTACCTCAATATCCGATAACATCCAAATTGGAGGAGTATACCCTTCATCAGGTCCTTCTTTAAGTATTGATGTAAGAGGATTATGGGGAGGGATTTTAATTTTGGGAAAAGCCCCTGCTTCATTCAATAATAACGTAAGTGAATTACAAATTGAAGGCATCCCAGTTTCAGATACTAACGGATTATATGGTGGTTCAAATCCAACAGACAATTCAGGTATATTCAAATATGTTTCCATTAGACATGGAGGTGCTGAAATTGGAGAAGGAAATGAAATAAATGGTCTTACTTTAGGAGCCGTTGGTTCGGGTACAGTAATCGACAACGTTGAAGTAATCGCAAATGTTGATGATGGTATTGAATTTTTTGGAGGAACTGTAAACGCTTCTAATCTATTAGTGTGGGGACAAGGAGATGATGCTATAGACATCGATCAGGCCTATGCTGGAACTATTGATAATGTTTTAGTTATTTTAACTGCAGCATCAGACCATGGTTTAGAAATAGATGGACCTGAAGGTTCTTTGAATGGCTCATTTACAATTAAAAATACTACAATTATAGGGGCATCTGATGGGTGTACTGCTTTAAGTGCAGATGGAGAAATTGCAGATTTTAGAAGTGGAGCAATGGGAACAACAGATGGTATTTTAGCAAAAGGATTTGCAGAAGGAAAAGATGTTGAATTAGATAATGATGGAGTTGCTCTAAATTATACAAATGGTTTGTTAGTATTTAAAAATTGGAATTTCTTACCAAATGAATCTTGTACAACAGAAATATTAAAAGGAGGTATATTTGATGATAAATCAGATATAGGAAGTACTTTTGAAGATGATGCTAATACATTTGCAAAAATAGTTCCCGCAGCTGAAGTTGGCGCTAATGAATCAGTATTTAATTGGACATTTTATAAAAGGTAAATATTAAAATAAAGGGCGCATTAGCGCCCTTTTTTATTTGCAGCATTTAAGATATGCTTGCCACATTTTTTGTGCAGTTTGAACGTTGATTTTACCCTCATCTAATTGTGTTCGGATAACATCATACATTTCTTTTTTTTCTTCACGAGATCTCTCGTGGGCAAAGGCTAATGTACTCACTAATAACATTGCTACTAAAAGTAATTTCTTCATAGTACATGGTTTTAGTTATCGTTTATAAATATTAACGTCATTTTAACGTCATAGTAATATATGAAAGCGTCATATGACATCCACGTATTTTGTTGGATACTTTAAATAGGAGCATTATATTTATATTAAATCATAAGTTATGAAACTAAAAATAGGTGATAAAGTTAATTTTGACTTTTTAAGTGAACCCTTAGTAGGGATTATAGAAGAAATACGTCCTTTATCTTACGGGGTAGACCAAGAAGATAGATACTTTATTAATGATGGGTCTTACAAATATCCTATTAGAAAAGCAAATATCCAAGGAAAGTTATGAAAGAAAAAGAATGGTGCGAATACAGCGGAATGCCTTCCCCCTATTTTTACATGGACGACGATAATTGGGACACAATATCTATCCCACCAAACGAAACAACAACAATTGAAGACTAATTTGGCTACCCAGGAAATTGTTCGTATATTTACGGTATAATAATAAAATCAAAGGTTATGGCTAGTAAAGGAAGACCTGCATCAGGTCCAAAAACCCCAATTACAATTATTTTTGCAACATCGAAGAACTCGAATGCTCAAACCAAAGTAAAAACAATCCGCAATAGATCAATTGATGATTTATTAGATTGTAACTTTGTTATACCTGGCATATCAGCAAAGGCTGTTATCAAGGAAGTATTAGTAGGTGAAAGGCCTGAATTTATCAACCCTTACTTAAAGAAACATGGTTTACCAAGTATATCTAAGTAGGGAAGAACTACAACAAAAATTTTCCAAATTACGCAAGCTAAAATACAATAGATTTCGCTGGTGGAGAATGTACGACGATCCCAAAGAAAAACTCCATCCACGATCATCACTACGTGATCGTATTATGAATGGTGATTTTGACTATCCACACTACAAATACCAGGCTATGTGGGTAGAACATGATATAAACGATATGCGTGAGCTACACAAAAACGATCCGGGACGTTATGTCGAGGAATCGTCGTTGCTTAGAACACGTAGAAAACGTTTATTAGAGGATTTTGAGAAAGAAGAAAACGAAAAACTCGAATCACTTGTTACTGAATTCGCAAGGAATTTCAAATGTAGTATAGACGAAGCTAGAAAGGAAATGGAGGAATTCGATGGTACATTACTCGAATTATATTTCCATATCGAAGAAAAATACAAAATTGTACACATGCCTTATCCCGGAAAAAGGAGAGGAAGACCTGCAAAAAACTTGGCTACGGCATAAACCCTTATTATATTCATAAAATGAAAACAAAAGAACAGATTGAACTAGACTTGTACCATGTCAATCAAAGACAAAGCGTACAAAAATTAAAAGAAATTCCAAACCCAAAACTACATCAAACAATTTCATTTATTAAATCAGGAATTCGTATAGCAGCCTGTTTAGCTGGTATATGGGGATTCTATGAGATAGGATTTTTAGGATTACTTATAGCAGAAATAGTTGGAATTAAAGAAGAATTAGTGTAAATTACAAATATGAAACAAATACTTTACTTTAGCGCAGCATGGTGCGGACCATGTAAACAATTAGGACCAACAATGGAAGGTCTAAGCGACCAAATCAGCTACATAAAAATCGATGTAGACCAAGATCAAGAATCCTCTATTAAATATGGAGTTAGAAATATCCCTACTTTAATTCTCTTAGAAAATGGAGAAGTAAAAGGTAGATTAGTAGGAAATCAACAATCAGAAACAATTTTAAATTTTTATAATGGGTAAATTTGTATCAACAAAAGTATTTGACGGATTCAGTTGTGTATTCCGTCAATGGAAAGCAGAAACAACACACTGTAGATTCTTACATGGTTATGGAATTTCATTTAAAGTATGGTTCGAAGGTGAACTAGACGATAGAAACTGGGTTTGGGACTTTGGTGGAATGAAAAGAGCTAAAGGACAAATCGATGGTATGTCTCCTAAAGAATGGATGGACTATATGTTCGATCATACTTTCTTAGTAGCTGAAGACGATCCATTTAAAGATTCATTTTTAGCAATGAACGAAGCAGAAGCAGCTCAAGTTAGAGTTATACCAGCTACAGGAGCAGAACGTTTTGCTCAATATATCTTTGAAAAGTTAAATCCGTTTATTAAGGAAGAAACAGAAGGTAGAGTGAAGGTAATTAGAGTAGAATTTAGAGAACATGGTAAAAATTCTGCTATGTACGAAGAAACTAGTTCTAACGAAAAACTAGAAACTGTATTAAAAACTTTAAGTAGTTTATAATGAAAGTTAGCCACGAAGTTCCTAAATGTCTTTTAAATAATAGTCCTGAGTTCAACGACTACGACTATTGTTTACCTCACTTGCTTGATCAAGATAAACAGTATCTTAAATATTTTAAGGAAGCAAAGGTAAAAGGACGTTATATTATTATGGATAACAGCCTCCACGAATTAGGAGAGGCATACGATCATAGCCGTTTAATGTACTGGATAAACGAACTAGAACCAGATGAATTTATCGTTCCTGATGTATGGGAAAACAAAACCCAAACATTAGTAAACGCTAAACATTGGAAACAATTCACATACCCAGAAAACACTACACCTGTAGCAGTTGTTCAAGCTAAGTCTTATGGTGAAGCATACGAGTGCTACCATTTACTAAAAGAATTAGGATATGAGAAAATAGCATTTTCATATGGTGCTGCTTACTATAACGAAGTATCCCACCACCCTAATATGGATATGGGTAAAGCCTTAGGAAGAATTATAGTTATCAGTATGCTTTTTAAAGCAGGTATAATTTCTAAAACAGATAGAGTACACCTTCTTGGTTGCTCTGTTCCACAAGAGTTTGGATGGTATAAAGACCATCCGTATATTGAAACAATCGATACGTCAAATCCAATTATGGCGGCTTTAGAAAACGTTGAATATACAGAACGTGGTTTAGATTCTAAACCTAAAGCAAACATGAATGACTTTTTCGATATTGATGGTAAGAAAGTAGATTATGAACTAGTATTACATAACACTACTATGTTTAGAGAAATAAATGGTTTAGCCTATAACCACAACATACCTGGCACAATTTAAATTATTTTAAAATGGCAAAGCATTGCGTTGTTAGTCTTAGCGGAGGGATGGACTCCTCAACATTATTATTAAGAGCATTATCTGAATACGATACTGTAACTGGTATCTCATTCGATTATGGTCAAAAACATAGAGTTGAGTTAGAAAGAGCTCAATCATTAATCGATTATCTAGCGGATAATGGTCACAAAGTAACTTATCGTCAAATTCAATTAAATGGACTAGTAGATCTACTTGATTCAGCTTTAGTAGATGGAGGAGATGATGTACCAGAAGGACATTATGAGAATGATAACATGAAAGAAACAGTTGTACCTAACCGAAACAAAATGTTTGCTTCTATTACTCAAGCTGTAGCTTTATCTATTGCAAATCGTACAAAAGAAAATTGCGATATTGCTTTAGGTATTCATGCTGGTGACCACGCGATTTACCCAGATTGTAGACAAGAATTTAGAGATGCAGATGATGCAGCTTTTAGAAACGGTAATTGGGATGCAGATCGTGTAGGTTATTTTACACCATATTTAGATACAGACAAATTTGGTATCTTAGAGGATGGCTTAATTTTATGTGATATGTTAGATTTAGACTTCGATGAAGTTTATAAAAGAACCAACACTTCATATAAACCTTACCCATCAGGCAACTCAGATTACAAGTCAGCATCTTCAGTAGAACGTATTGAAGCGTTTATTAAACTTGGACGTAAAGATCCAGTTCAATATGAAGATGAGACTGGTGAAGTAAGCTGGGAAGTAGCAAAATCTGCAGTTGAGAAGGTATTAGCCGATCACGTAGCTTAAAAAGGTAGGAAGTGTGGCAGAGTGGTCGAATGCGGCAGTCTTGAAAACTGTTGTACTGCAAGGTACCGGGGGTTCGAATCCCTCCACTTCCGCAAAGGTTTACTAGTTCCTTAAAAACTAGTTGGTGACGCTCTTGGAACAGGGAAGCCAAAGTTCATTTTTTAATGACTACTAAACGTACTGCGTGTAATGAAAATTCGGCTGTACAAGTTTACGTGAAACGTGTGACTATACCTTCGAAAAGTATAGGTGAAGCGTGTGAGTAAAAACAACGGTCGATTAGTAGTTCACGGGTAGTTCGTTTAGCGGCAGGACGCTTGATTCCGATTCAGGTAAGGGGGGTTCGATTCCCCCACTATCCACTTAATTTCCAACAATGAATATAGGATTTTCACATATTTATAGTATATAAACTTGCTATAGATGGCTACACTTACAAATAGGACTATTAGATCGACTTACGGTCAACTTTTACAATTAGAAGATTTACTAATACAAGATGGTTTTGGAACCGGCTCTTTAAGTGGTTCATTTGACCTAAGCGGTTCATTTGATCTTAATGGCCCACAAACCATTACAGGTAGTCTAGGAGTAACAGGAGATACTAAAATTACTGGCTCCTTAGTAGCATCAGGTACATTCATTTCCTTCTCAGGAGATACAGTTATAGTAGGAGATACTCAAATTACAGGTACTTTAGATGCAAGTGGAAACTCAACAATAGGAGGTACATTAGATATAGGTGGAAATACAACAGTAACTGGTACGTTTGACGCTTCAGATAGTGCATCCATAGGAGGTACTTTAGATATAGGAGGAGCAACTACCATTACAGGTTCCACTAATATTTCAGGTTCAGTAGGAGTAGTAGGAAATCTAATCGTAAATGGAACTGCTTCTATAGATTATTTAGTTACTACATACCAATCTTCATCAGTAATATATGCTTCAGGTTCAACCAAATTTGGAGATACTTTAGATGATACTCACATATTTTCTGGAAGTATCAATATGAATGGTCCCGGAGCCGGATTTACAGGTTCAGTAGGAATAGATGGAAATTTAGACGTCAATGGAGATACAGTCATAGTTGGAGATACAACTATAACAGGTTCTTTAGACATTTCAGGAAGTGTTACCTTAGTAGGAAATACCATATTAAGTGGATCCTTTAGTGGATCAACTCAAGGAGACTTTACAGGTATAGGATCGGGATCTTTTAGTGGATCTTTTGAAGGTGATGGAGAAGGTGTAACTGGTATTTTAAGTTCTTCTACTACAATTACAGCATCTCATGCTATGTCTATTACAGAAGGATTAACTGCATCTTTTGCAGATAACGCTTCCTCTTCCTCAACTGCTATATCTTCAAGTTACGCCTATAATGCAGACCATCTAGGCCTAGAAGACAAATCATCAGATTCTGGTGAACATTTTATACTATTATCCGATACAGCAACTGGTACCCATAAAATAGGTACAGATTCTGGGTTTAAATTTAATACTGCTACTAACACAATAACTGCTACTAAGTTTATTGGAAGTGTAGAAGGTAATGCAACAACCGCAAACACTGCATCTTTCTTATTAGGTTCGATTGATAACGCAGTATTTGCTCAAACAGCTTCATTAGCAATATCTACTTCTGTAGTGAATGTTACTACACAATCATTTGCTTCAAGTGGAGATGGTCCATTTACAGGATCTTTTTCAAGTAGTTTCTACTCATTCTTTTCAGGATCTGCAACTGGTTCTTACTTAGGAACATTTACAGGTTCACTTTTAGGAAATGCTGCTACTGCAACCCTAGCCACAACAGCTTCACATGCTTTAAATGTTCCTGCTACGGCTTCTCATGCTTTAACAGCAGTTACAGCTTCACATGCTTTAAATGTACCTGTAACAGCATCATATGCTATAACAGCTTCACATGCTTTAAATGTTCCTGCTACTTCATCACATGCTTTAACAGCAGTTACAGCTTCTATAGCAAATTCTGTAAAAGGAAATTCTGTAGCACTAGGAGCAGATACCACCGGAAATTATATTGCAGGAATTACAGCTGGTACTTTAATAGATGTAACAAGTGGAACAGGAGAAGGCGTAACTACTACTGTAAATGTAGATTTAGCAGAATTATCAACCTCTACAACTAATGGGGATGGTGATTTCTTTGCAGTAATAGATTCCTCTAATGTCCAAAGAAAATTAACTAAATCCAATATTAATCTTTCAGGATTTAATAATGACTTAAATATAGGAGATATTGAATCAGTTGTAGCGGGAGCAGGTTTAACTGGAGGTGGAACAACTGGAGATGTTACTTTAAATGTTGGAGCAGGAACCGGTATCAATGTAGCAGCTGATGCTATTTCAGTAGACGTTTCCGATTTTATGACAAATGGTTCAAATAACCGTGTTATAACTGCTACAGGTGCGGATGCTATGAACGCTGAAGCTAATTTAACATTTGATGGTACTACTTTAACGATAGCAGGTAACATTAATACAGGGCAAGGTACTACTGAGGTTTATTTAATGAACCAAAATGTTAGAACTACTGATGGAGTAACATTTACTACTGTAAATACAGGACAAGGTGCAAACGAACTGTACGCAATGAATCAGAATGTCCGTTCTACAGATGCCGTAACATTTGCTACTGTAAATACAGGACAAGGTGCAAACGATTTGTATGCTATGAACCAAAATGTTCGTACAACAGATGATGTAAGCTTTAACTCTATAACAGAAACATCTGCAAAGCGTTTTAAAGAAAATATCCAACCTTTAGAATCTAATCCTATCTTAAATTTACGTCCCGTAACATTTGATTGGAAAGAAACAGGAGCTAGTGATATTGGTTTGATTGCTGAAGAAGTAAACGTACATTTACCAGAATTAGTTAAGAAAAATGAAGAAGGAGAAGTAGAGGGTATTAAATATTCCAAATTAACTTCTTTACTTATAGATGTTGTTCAAAAACAACAATCCCAAATTGAAGCTTTACAAAGCGAGATTAAGTGGATTAAAAATAGGTTATAAAAAGGTTGGCTTGTAGCCAATAGGTTATTATATTTACACAAATAAAAGTTATAATATGTCTTTAGGAAGAATTGAAGACTACAATAAGGTTTTACCTATTGTAGAAATTTACACGGCTGTCCAAAGTGAAGGTTCACGAGCAGGATACCCCACAGTAGTAATTAGAACAACAGGTTGCACCCACAGATGCTATTTCGGCGAAGGTGGTTGGTGCGATTCATGGTACACTAGTATCCATCCTGAAAAAGGTTCATTTACATTTAACGATATTATCGAAATGTATAAGGCAAACCCTCACATCAAAGAAATGATGTTAACAGGAGGTTCACCTACAATGCATGGTAAATTAGTAAATGAATTAACACACTTCGCACATGAAAATAATATTTTTATCACTATCGAAACTGAAGGATCGCATTTTCTTGAAACTGACTATCCTATCAATTTGCTCTCGATTTCTCCTAAGTTCAGCAATTCAGTCCCTGTTATTGGCGTTGAAACCCCTCAAGGTGGAATCACGGACGAAAGAATGGTAAAACAACACAACAAACTTAGAATGAACTTAGCAGCTATTAAGCTAAGTATCAACTACCACTCAGATTACCATATTAAACCAGTATGGGATGGTAAAGACCAAGGTTCATTAAACGAAATCTTAGATTTTATCAATGGTATGGAAATACCAAAAGATAAAGTATGGTTTATGCCTGCAGGAGATTCACGAGAAGCTTTATTTAAATCATACCCTTTAATGTTTGATTGGGTGAGAGATAATGGTTACAGATTAACTTGGAGACCTCACATTATAGCTTTTGAAGATCAAAGAGAGGTATAATGAATAGTAAGTTAGAAGTACTTCACGAGATGTGGGTTCAAAAAATAATTGAACCCCATCACATAATTTCTTATTTAGAAAACTTGGATTTCGAATTAATTTCACTTACATTAGAGGGAATATCAATACAAAGTAAAGATCAAACAACAAAGTTTATATATGGCAAATAACAGAAGAAAACAACACGTAAATTTAGAGGTTGTACAAACCGGTTTCGCAAACGGGGTAGCAGAAGGCTTCCCATTCACAGACAATGAAAAATTAAAAATGATAGACGAAGCAGAAGTTGCCTACGGTCAGTTTTTAGATGCTCTTAAATGTGATTGGAGAAACGATCCAAACTCAATGGAAACACCAAGACGTGTAGCAAAAGCATACGTAAATGACCTGTGGGCAGGTAGATACACGGCGATGAGCGAAATAACTTCATTTCCTAGTGATGGTTATGATGGTGTAATTATCGAGCGTAATATACCGTTAACTTCGATGTGTTCGCACCACCACCAAACAATTGGAGGCGTAGTTCATATTGGATATATCGCCGGAGCAGATGGTCAAGTAATTGGTTTATCTAAATTAAATCGTATTGTAGAATTATTTGGTAGAAGAGGAGCAATCCAAGAACAATTAACATCAGCCATTCATAATGCTGTAGAAAAAATTACAGAAGGTAACTTAGGTGTAATTGTAACAATCGTAGGAACACATAATTGTGTATCCTGTAGAGGTGTTAAACATCAAGGAGCAGCAATGGTAACAACTAAAGCATCAGGAGCCTTTAGAGACGATACTAATAATGCTCGTAAAGAGTTTTTTGATAGTTTAAAAATTAATAACGGAGGACATAATATATAAGATATGTTTGATATAACTAAACTAGCTTTAACCATTCCCAATTTTCTTACACATGAAGAATGTGATAGATTAATTAATGAATTCGAACAAAGAAAAGAAGAAGCTAACTTTGAAGGTAGCCTTAATTACAATACAAATAAACGTAGACAATCTACTTTTAAAGTTGTTCCCTTAAAACCACGTACTGATAGTTTTAATTTTATTAAAGAAAAAACAAAATTGGCTATAGATACTTGGATAAATTATTTAGAACAACCTAAATATTTTTTTACCCATTCATTAAAAAGTTACCTAAATTTTTCTCATAATTATAGGATAATGAAATATGAAACTGGTGCTGAAATACACCCTCATTCAGATCATGATTCTGGAATTTACGGTAGTATAAGTTTTAATTTAAACGATGATTATGAAGGGGGAGAGTTTAAATTTTTTAATGGCAATCATACAATACCATTAAGTAAAGGAGATGCTTTAATATTCCCCGCTGATTTCTTTTGGGTACATGAAGTAACAAAAGTAACTAAAGGAGAAAGATATAGTATAAATAGTTTTATACGTAGCTATCCCGAAGATGTAAAAGACAAAGTAGACTACCTTACCAGAGTAATAAATCAGGATTATTTACAAAATACCCCTACAGAGTATTTATTAGGACCCTACAATTAAACTTATGGCATTAAAAGTAGAAAATAAATTATTTTTAAGCTGGGACGATATTGAAAGTATTACTGACGTCTTAGCTGAAAAAATATTAGCATTAGATAAAAAACCATTTTACCTTTATGGTTGTCCTAGAGGTGGTCTAATTCCTGCCGTAATATTATCTCATAAAACAGGTATAGCTTACCAACATTTAAACCCTGCTCAACTATCAAAAACAGCAGATTTGTCCCATATAATGGTTATAGACGACATTTGTGATTCAGGAAAAACTGTAGCAGAGTTAAGAGAAAATTACAACAAAATACGTGTAGCTACATTACATACTAAAATAGAATCCCCAAACCAACCGGATATTTATGGAAAAGTAGTAGGAGACGAATGGATAACTTACCCTTGGGAAAAACAAAATTCAGAACCAATACAAGATTATAAAGCAGAAGGATATGGAAGAATTCAACCCTAAAGAAGAATCAAAAGGTATAGGAGATACAATAGCAAAATTTACCCATGCTACCGGTTTAGATAAATTAGCAGACACTATTGCTAAAGCTGTAGGTGAAGAAGATTGTGGATGTAACGGAAGAAGAAAAACATTAAATGAAATGTTTCCCTATACTAAACCTACTCCACCTGAAGAACCTCCCCATGTTAATACTGCTCCATTAGATGAAACTATTGGAAATTACGAGGTTCTTCAAGAAATTCATTGTACATTACCCGGAATTGGAAATACGGTTTTAAATAAAGGTACAGTTTTAATTATAACAAAAACCCACCCTCTATATAACGATATTCTCCATTATTATAAAATAAACGCAATTAAAAAGTTATGAGCAAACAATTATCATTATTTAAAGAAGAAGAACTACCGGTATGGGTTAATCCTGTACCATTTGTAGATGAAGTAGAAACATTTAATGCCGTAATGGGTAAACCAAACAATTATGTTCCAACAATTCCAAACAGAAAAGAATGGATGTTCGTATATGATTTTATCCTCGAAGAACTCGAAGAGTATAAAGAGGCATGTGAAAATGGAGATATTGTCGAAATTTTGGATGCTTTATGTGACATTACATATGTTTCTCTTGGAAATGGTGCAATGCTTCACGGACTTAAAGACAAGATTTTACCTGCTTATGCTGAAGTTCAAGCATCAAATATGTCTAAAGCTTGTAAAACCAAAGAAGAAGCAGAAGAAACAATGTACTACCGCGAACAAGAGCAAGATGAACCATGCTACTATGAGAAGGTAGGTGATATGTATATCGTGTATCGCACTAGGGATCGTAAGGTAATGAAAAATATAAATTACTTTAGACCTGACCTATCTAAAATGTTTACAGATGAAGAACTTTCTACATTCCGTTAAAAAAGGTCTATTTCCATTTATAATTGCTTTCGCTGCCTTGTCAGTATCTGCATCAGCAGCATTCTATTCAGTTAGTGGTTTAAGTAAATTATTTGCGGGAGCATCTTTTGAAGTTATTATAATGGCTACCTCTTTGGAGGTAGCTAAACTTGTGATTGCCTCACTATTATATCAGTATTGGGACACAATAAACAAGTGGCTTAAATTATATCTTTCTATTGCTGCGCTAGTATTGGTGTTCATTACTAGTATGGGTATATATGGCTTTTTATCCGCTGCTTACCAAGCAACAGCATCCGAAATGTCAGTTGTAGATAATAAAGTAAAATTTTTAACTCAAAAGAAAGATTTCTATGAATCGGATTTGGCAAGGTATGACAAAGACCTTGAGATTATTGGAGCCAATATTAATAATTTATCAACTGCGAAATCTAGTCAAATACAAGTCCGAGATACCACCTCAACGACAGGTTTCCGTACTACTGTATCTACAACAGAGCTTAGAATGGCTCAAAAACGTATTGAGGTTGAGGAAGTAAATAGAAAAGCAGTACAAGCAAAACGAGAAGTAGCAGCTGATAGTTTACAAAAATATCAACTTGCTATTCTTGAATTAGAAAATACATCTGAAGTAGCAGGCGAATTAGGACCACTTAAATATCTATCAGGACTTACCGGGATTCCAATGGATAAAATTATTAACTATTTGTTGTTAGTTATTATATTCGTATTTGACCCATTAGCAATTTCACTTGTAATAGCTGCTAACTTTGCTTTTGATCAAATTAAACCAAAGAAGGAAGAAGATGATTTAAAAAATTGGTCAATAGTAGAAAGCGATGTATGGGATGGTTTAGATGAAATAGAACTTGAAGCCGACCCAAATGACCTTCCAGACATCAACCCTGAAAATGATATTGAGGTAATTGAACCTGAAGTAGTTAAACCAGAAACGAAAGAATTTCTAAAAGAGTTAGATGAACTCGAAGATAAAGTATCTCAAAAGGAAATTATAGAAGAACAAGATAATAAAATTGAATTCTTATATGGTGAGCTAACTAAAGCAAACGAAGAAATTAATGAATTAGATCGTGCTGCTATTAAAATCGTAGATTCAATTAAACATATAGACGATTACTTAAAAAACCACGCTCCATATTACTCCCCAGATATAGCAAATTGGGATGAAATAAAACTTGGATTCGCGGAAGAAAGTGATTATATTGATAAACGCAAACCAAGGTCTAAGCCTAAAGGTAAAGACAATGACGACGTAATAATATACTAAAGAGTAAAATAAGGTTATGTATAAAAAAATTCATGCTCAAGGTGCTGGTCAAAACAAACACCTCATTCATTTATGGGACGACGAAGGTTACCACCAAATCAAATGGAAGAACCACTCCTATAGAGAAGTAAATTCTGATGATGCCCCTTATAGAGGTCTAAATGGTGAAAAACTAGTTAGAACCAACGATGCTAAAAAAGGAGACATGGGATTACATTTCCATGATATATCAGCCCACCAAAAGTTCCTTATTGAAACCTATGGTATAAACGATGAACCTTCTACTACCCACAGAGAAGTATTTTTCGATATCGAGATTGAAATGGGAGGAGCACTTACAGAAGAATATATAGCATCTGCACCTAAACCTGTAACTTCAATTGCTTGGTATGATAAACAAGCAGACCATTGGTCTATTATTATCTTAGATAAAAAGGGACAATTAAAACATACTAAAACAGGAGAAAATAAAAATAAGGAGATTATACCTGTTTCACATGAAGCAGATTTACTTGATATGTTTCTCAACAAAATGGAGGAAATCAACCCTGATATTTTAGTAGGATACAATAGTGATTACTTCGATATCCCTTACCTATATTACAGAATGTGTAATGTTTTAGGTGATTCTGAAGCAAAGCGTTTATCACCTATTGGGCTAGTAGACGATAAAGTATCTAAAGGCGAATACTGGTATAAAGCAGACCAATTTGTTGATATAATCGGCTTACAATCGCTGGATTACATGCGATTACATAAAAAATATGGGTGGGAAGACGAACCATCTTGGAAACTAGATGCCATTGGAGAAAAATATGTAGGTATCAATAAAATCGAATACGAGGGTTCACTTGATAGGTTATTTGAAGAAGACATTCACAAGTTTATTCAATATAACTTTGTCGATGTTGAAATCTTAGTTGAACTAGATAAAAAACTTCAATATCTAGCCTTAACAAAAAACTTAGCACATAAAGGTAAAGTAAATTATAGCGAAGTATATGCCTCCTCTAAAATACATGATGGTGCTATTTCAGCATATCTACTTTCAAAAGGAATAATTCCACCAAATCGCCCTATGGGTGCTAAAAAACTTAACTATGCAGGTGGTTATTTATTTTGTCCTAAAGCAGGTTTGTATAAATATATGTTTGATGAGGATTTAACTTCTTTATATCCTTCAATCATTATGTCCCTAAACATAGGACAAGAAACCTTTATGGGAAGGATTGTACCTGAAGATTTACCCGAAAACTTACAAGATTTTGGTCCATATAGTGGTAAACCAGACCGTAACAATTATTTCGGACTAAGTGATTTAAAAAATATGGACCCTGAAAGGGAACTTATTATTAAAAATCATAGAGAAAAAGCAGCTACAGTTACAGTAGAAAAACTTATAGCTTTAATAGAAAAGAATAAATGGACTGTATCCGCAAATGGTTGCTTTTTTAGAACAGATAAAGAATCGGTATTATCAACTATCCTAAACAAATGGTTTGATGAACGTGTTTTGTATAAAAATAGAATGAAAAAAGCATACAAAGCAGGCGATACAGAGGGTGGAGAAAAAAACCACTTACTACAGTACACAATGAAAATCCTACTTAACTCACTTTATGGAGCAACAGCATTACCTTCATTTAGATATGGAATGCCTATGTCAATACTATCAGAAGCAATTACATTGTCAGGATGGAGAATTATACAAGAATCAGCACTATGTGCTAACAGACATATGAATAAAGTAATTAAAAACGAAATTAAAATAGAACTATAATGGCATTAACAAAACAAGTATTAAGACAAGGAGTTCACGTAATGGTAAACGATCACCACGCTACAAAAGAAGAACTCATAGAAATGAGCCAAGATTGGAGTGAAAAAAGAGAAGTATTTTTCCGTAAAATGCTCCAACAGGGAGGAAAATTTAAGTTTGATGGAATAAACTTTGAAATTAAATTAAGAGAGCGTATACTAAACAGTGAAGGTGAAATTGATGCAGGTGTAGTTAAATTACCCGGAGACGGTACAAGATTTTAATGGAGAAATTTGTCTGGATTACAGGAGGTGATGAGGCTTACATGAAAATGGTTAAAGTTCTTGCCAAGAGTTTACTTAAATATTCTAGGCATAAACTTATAGTATATGGATTTAATTGTGACCCTAATATTAATCTTCCAAATGTAATTCAAAGAAGAGTAAATTTTACTCCTAAAAACACCCATTACTTTAGCCATGAACCTGATTTAATTAATAAAGATTATTCTTTATATTATGGTAAATATATAGCAAGTTTATATTCATTAGAAGAAAAGTTTGAAAAATTTGCTTGGATAGATGGTGATGCTTTTGTTACTAAAAATATAGACAAATCCTTAAAATACCTGCCCGAAATCCCAGAATATCCTCTTTTTATGAGATATTATCACCCAGATATGGCCCAATGGAAATTACATGGTCAGATTAAATTGGATGGGAGATATGGAATGGAATTAGCCTATATTAAAAAAATTACCCGTAACCCAAACAATAGAATTATTGCTACGGGATTCTATTTCTATGATAAACGTAGTAAATGGTTTTTTGATAGGTGTATGGAATGGTATTCTGAACTGAGTAACAGAAGTTTAAGGGTATTTGTAGATAATAATGCCTTCTCAGAGGAAAGGGTAGCAAATTGTATCTTATGGCAAGAAAACTTAACTAAATATCTTCCAATTACATGGAACAATTACTATAGTTCACCTGAAGAAACTAAAGTAAAAAGTATTTATTTAAAAAAAGGGTTTGATGTAATGTACGATGAAAGTACACTAGAACCATATTTTATACATGGGCCTGATCCATCAGTAATTAAAAAGGACCATGAAGTATTATCTAACACTTTTAATGATTACACTTGTACTAAATTAATGATAGTAGCTCACCCTGATGACGAATTAATATTTGGGGGAGGGGAACTTATAAATAATGCCCAAGACTATAAAGTGATATGCTTAACTAATTCCTCAAATGAAATTCGTAGAAAAGAATTTTCAAAAGTAATGAAGGAATTACAAGTAAAGTCTTGGGAAATGTGGAATTTAAAAGATGATTTATATTCATTTAATGATTTAGATATTCTAAAATTAAAAACAATAATCCTTAATAGAAAATGGGAGAAAATAGTCACCCACAACCCCATAGGAGAATATGGTCACCCTCAACATAGAGCTATATTTGAAGCTGTTAAAAGTATAACTAAAAATTTCTACGTATTTGGCAAATCCCCTAAACGGTTAGATTTAGAAACTTTAACAACTAAAATAAATATCTTAAACCTATACTCCTCAGAAAGTGACATAATAGTCCAACTATTAAATAAATCCGGAGATTGGTTTAAAAGCAACGATGATAATACAAACTACATTGAACACGAATCTATAGAAAAATATGATTCAGAAAAAGATACTACCCCCTATATAGCTTGTTATGAAAAATAAAGAATGTTTTTTAGTTACCGCTTATTGTAATACAGAAGAGAAAAAACAAGTATTATTAAATACTTTAAATTCTCTAAAAAGGTATAATAAAGAAATTATACTATTTTCTCATTTTCCAATTACAGAAGAAGAAAATCTTTTAACAAATTATTCTGTATACGATTATAGTAATCCTATGATTGACATAAATGAGGGTTCTATACTTCATTGGAAAATGGTTGAAAATTATAGACTATGTACCTTGTATGTAGACTATGGTTACGCTGCAGTACAACAATGGAAAAGAGGGTTACTTTTTGCAAATATGTTAGAATTTGAAAAGGTATATGTTTTAAATTATGATTTAAATGTAACGGATGATTTAGTTTATCTTTCTGAAAAGGGTTTAATGAATCACAAAAGTGTATTATTAGACTATGATTTACCTCAAAGTGAAAGGTCGGCTCATATGTCATGGGCAGCCATTAAACCTCTTCATTTTGCTAATAATATATTAGAAATAAATTATCAAGATTACTTAAAAACAGCTCACGGCAGAATCCCAGAGGGATATATATTTAATAAATTTAATTCAGATGAAACCCAATTAATCTTACCTGACCAATGGCAACCCATAGCCACAACTTTAATTAGTATGGGGGATAAAGGTTTTGTAGAAGAATATTATACTGGAGATGGGTTTAAATGGATTTTAGGCCAAGAAAAAATATATAACCAAGGCGAAGAAACATTAACAAATAAAACGGTATTATTCTTTTGGGACATAGAAAAAGAATTAGATGTTGAAGTTTTTATTGATGGTAAAGCAATACCTTTAAGAGATATAAAAACTACTGACAGAACCCTTCAAATATATGTTCCAATACCTAGTAACGAAATGGAAAATTATGTTGGTAAGTTTATAAATAATACATTTGAATATGTAGAAGACAGATTAAGAATTACCATAAATGGTTTGGAGATCGATAAAGAATTACTTAGATTAAGCACTATATCAGCAATCGAAACTATAAATGACTAACTTAGATTATACCCAACGTACTAAATGTGCCTCATGCGAATCTACGGAACTTCATACCATTCATGATTTCGGTATAGTTCCATTAGCAGGATACTTTCCAACAGAAGAAGAAAAAACCATTAGATCCGACTATCCCTTAAAATGGCAAATTTGTAAAAAATGTAGTTTAGTACAAACCGATCATTTAATAGATCCACAAACATTATTCAAAGATTATAGATATATCTCCTCAGTAGGAATGCAACGTCATTTTAACCAATATTCTGAGTGGTTAGTTAATAATGGAGTAAATAAAGATATTGAAATTTTAGAATTTGGGTGTAATGATGGTCCATTACTATTAGCCTTAAAAGAAAAAGGTATAAATGCTACAGGTATAGACCCTGCAACTAATATTACAAAATTAGGTAGGGATAAAGGATTAAACATTATAGACGATTTTTTTAATACTGAAAATGTAGAAAAATATAGTTTAACCAATAAATTCGATTATATTTTATCAAGCAATTCATTTGCCCACATAAGCGACATACAATCAGTAGTTAAAGGCGTTACACATGCTTTAAAACCAAATGGTAAATTCATTGTTGAAGTACAATACTTAATTGATTTAGTAGACAAATTCCAATTTGATTTTATATATCATGAACATTTATATTACTACACTTTAACAAGTCTACAAAATTTGTTAAGCCCTTATGGTCTAAGTATTATTGATTTCGAACGTATCCCAATTCATTCTGGATCAATTAGAGTTATAATAGGTAGAAGTGAAGAACATGAAATTAGTAATAGCGTTTATCTACAAATAGAAAACGAAAAGGAATATTTAAATTTAGATACCTTTAGTACTAAAGTAGAAGAAGCATTAAATAATTTATCTAATTTCTTTAAAGAAAACAAAAACAAAACAATTATAGGGTATGGAGCCTCAGGTAGGGCTAATATGATAGTTAATCAATTAAAATTAACTACAGACGATCTAAAGTATATAGTAGACGAATCACCTGAACGTTATAATAGGTATATGGCTAACCAAGAAATACCTATAATTTCTTTAGAGGATTTAAACGAAAAAGGAGATTACATTCTACTATTGGCATGGAATTTTTCGGATATGATCATTGAAAAAACTAAACATTTAGGTATCCCATATGTTATACCTTTCCCAAATCTTAAAATAGTATGAAAGGAGAAAAAATTTTTATAACAGGAGGAGCCGGGTATTTAGGATCCCATTTAGTAGAACGTTATTATAGTGATAATGAAATAACTGTTTATTCAAGAGATGAAGCAAAGCATTATTATCTTAAAAAACGTTTTCCTAAAATTAATTGTATTATAGGAGATGTACGTAATGCGGATTTACTAATAAGATCTGCTAAAAACCATACAATTGGTATATTTGCCGCCTCATTAAAGCAAATAGAATCTGTAGATCAAAATGTAGAAGAAGCAGTTAGGGTATTAATTGATGGTTCTATTAATTCTCGAAGAGCAGCTGAAGAAAATAATTTTAAAGCTGCATGTTTTATATCATCTGATAAATCTCGCGCTGCTACTACCCTATATGGTTCTATGAAGTTCATTGCAGGAGAATCCTTTATAGTAAACTCAGAAAAATCACAAGTAAATTTATCATCAGCCATATATGGTAATGTTTTAAACTCTACAGGTAGTATTATACCCTTAATATGGGATTCTATTAATAAAAACTATCCACTTACCCTATACTCAGAAGAAATGACTAGGTTCATGATTGAGATACAGGAAGCAATTGATTTAATTGAAATCGGTTTAGAATTAGATGGTGTAAATATTATACCTAATTTAAAATCATTTTTAGTTAAAGATTTATTTGAAATATATTCTGAGAAGTTTGGGTTACAATATAAAAACGGTCAACCCCGTATTTCTGAAAAAATACATGAAGTAATGATAGCCCAAGAAGAAGTTCCTAGAACTACTTTAAAAGATAAAGTTTACGTAATGCATTATAACAACATATCAGAATCTCCAATTCCACATGAATTTACAAGTGCGTATTCTTTAGTGTCTAAGCAAGATCTAGATCGTATATTACAGACATATAATTATTTTAAACCATGAAAGTAGAAATATCAAACGGGGAGCTATTAGATAAAATTTCAATTTTAGAGTTAAAAATGCTTAGAATTGAAGATGAAGAAAAATTAGTTAACATCAAAAACGAATTTAATACACTAAACCCATTAGTAGTAGAATTGTTTGAGCAATATGGTAGTGAATTACAAACCCATTATCTGGAATTAGCTAAAATAAACGGCAAATTATGGGATATAGAGGATTGGATTCGAGATTGTGAACGTGAAAATAGATTTGATAAAGAATTTGTAGAATTAGCCCGTTCTGTGTATATTACCAATGACCAAAGATCAGAGGTTAAAAAATTAATCAACTTGCTAACAAATTCAGGACTAGTTGAAGAAAAGTCATATAAAAAGTATTAATGAAACACATAGAAGATACACCTTGGTTTATTTGCGATGAAGAAGACGTAAACTACTGTGCTTACGTTGACACGGATTCAAACTACTTTAATGCGGAACCTCTTCTAAAACACTTATATCCTAACTTTGAAGAATTCCCGGAAGAAGAAAAGGATGATATACTAGAAAAGGTTGCGTTAAAATATCAAGATGTTATAAACGAAGAATACGACAATTTAGCTCGCAACTGCTTCAATATACAAGGTACACATCGTCTCGAAATGAAAACTGAATGTGTTATTCGTTCAGCATACTTTAGAGCAACACGTAGATATGCTCAGTGGATTACAAAACAAGAAGGTATTGTAAAAGAATCACTTGATGTAAAAGGATTAGAATATAAAAAATCTAACTTTCCTAAAGTGTTTGGTAATTTCTTTAAAAATGTACTTGAAGATGTTTTAAAAGGAACACCTCAAGGAGAAATCGATACAAGAATTTTGGATTTCAAACAAAAGATATTACATTCAATGCCAATTAATGAGTTAGGAAACCCACAAGGTGTAAAAACTCTAAACAAATATATTGAACGTAAACCAGTAGGCACAGAAATATTTACAGTAATCCGTAAAGGAGCACCTGCTGCAGTACGTGCTACAATTAAATATAATGATTTATTAAAATATTGGAAATTAGATAAGACATATAGTCAAATTGTTCAAGGTGATAAAGTAAAATGGATTTACTTAAAAAAGAACCCATTTCAAATTGAAGCGTTAGCTTATCTTGATTTTGATATGCCTGATAAAATTAAAGATTTCTTAGATAAATTTGCTGATAAAGAAAAAGTATTTGACACAATATTATTAAATAAATTAGAAGGTTTTTACGAAGATTTAGAATGGAGGTTAAATACAAACCCTTACGTTAACCAGTTTTTTACATGATTTATATTTTTGATGTCGATGGAACATTAACTCCCTTCCGAGGGTTAATTGACCCCAGTTTTAAAACATTTTTTCAATCATTTATTAAGAAAAATAGTGTATGGTTAATTTCAGGCAGTGATAAAGATAAAACAATTGAACAATTGGGTTTTGATATATGGGGTTCAGTAGAACGTTGCTACCAAAATTCAGGCAATCAACTTTTTATTAATAATAAGTTAGAATACCAACATGAGTTTAATCTTCCAACCCAATGTGAAGATTTATTAAAAAGGTTTTTAGAAAAATCTAAATATCCCTACCGATATGGAAATCATATTGAACAACGAGAGGGTGCTGTTAATTTTTCTGTTATAGGTAGAAGTTGTAACCAAGAGCAAAGAGAACATTATGGAGCATGGGATAAAAAACATCAAGAACGTAAGAAATTTGCTTGTAAAATTAGAGAAAAACACCCAGGGTTAGATGCTGTAGTAGGTGGAGAAATTAGTATTGATATATATGAAAAAGGTAAAGACAAAGGACAAATTGTAAAAGATATAAAAGACAAATTTATATTCTTTGGAGATAGACTACAACCAGGGGGGAATGATTTTCCTATACAACAACAAATTATTTCTCAAAAACGGAAGGATTGTAAAATTCATCACGTAAAGAGTTGGAAAGACACTGAAAAATTATTACATTTATTAACATGAAAAAAAGTTATATTATAGACAATATCCAAAAATATTTTTTGGGTGGATTAGTAGGTGAAGTTATATGGACTATATCGAATGGTAAAGTAGAAATTAACTTTGAAACCTCAACAAAAGATGCAATTGGTAATTTAGTATTTGATTTAGCATTAGAGGATAATGAAATAGGTATTTACAATACAGATTCATTATTAAGACTATTAAGTATTACAAATGAAGATGTTCAACTCGAACTGTCTAAATCAAACACCGGTTTAGTAAATAAACTTAAAATTAAGGATAATAAATTTGATTTAGATTATAATTTAAGTGATATAAGTATTATTCAAGCTGTAAGGAAAGTAGGTGAAGCAGATTACGATTTTACATTTCAAATTAATGACGAATTTATATCCAATTTTACTAAAGCACATAACGCTTTAGAAAAAACACCTCAATTCACTATCAATACAACTACCACAGCACAAAACGAAAATGTTGTTGAAATGTTGTTAGGTGAACGTTCAACACATGCTAATAAAGTTAAATTCACTGAACCCGCTACATTCACAAAACAAAGCGATATACTACCATTTTCAGCATTAGTATTTAGAGAAATATTATCATCAAATAAAGGTGCGGAAGGTACAATGAGTGTAAGTAATAAAGGATTAGCAAAACTAGAATTTAAGACAGATACAACTTTATCAAAATATTTTATGGTAAGGTTACAATAGCATATATTTATAGCAAACCTTGACTCTAGAGCGAGTTAGTTATGTAAATGTTATATTAAATCAATTTTTAAACCGACGATCTTAGGACGTCACAAACGTAAATCATTATGAGTACATTATTTTATGAACGTAATCCGTTCGACATTTTAGTTAGAAATTTCTTTCAAGACGCTAGCCAATATTCACCGCTAGACCAAACCAAATTATCCCACCCAGTAGACATCTATACAAACGACAAAGGACTTATCTTTGATGTTGCCTGTACTGGTATCGCTAAAGAAGACATTGAAATTTTACTTCAAGACAATGTTCTTCGCATTAATTACACAAAAGCTAAAGAAGAAGAAGATGTAGACTATATCCACAAGGGTATTGCTAAACGTTCTTTTAACTTTGGTTGGAAAATCGATTCTAAATTCGATTTATCAAAAGCCATAGCAAAATTCGAAAACGGATTATTGACTATTAGTGTACCTTTCGCTAAAGGTTCAGAGTTAAAAACTCTACAAATCAAGTAAATATTTCTCGCTCTAGACTTGGTTTATCGAACGAATGTTCGTATATTTACATATAAGAAATAATAACAAACACACAATCAGTTATGGCAAATCCAAATTTTAAAGGCAGACCAAAAGGGTCTGGAAAGAGTACATTCATCGAGGATGTATTATTAGGCGACTATAAAATCGTTGTAGACGAATATAGTTACAATGTAGTAGATACTACAAAAGAAAAAACTATTGGTTTCTATACTAATCTAGGAACAGCAGTTTTAGCAATAGCTAAACATCAAACAAATCAAGATGGTGTATTTACCTTAAAGGAATATGCTAAAAACTTTGAAACAATTCATACTAATTTAAAAGAAGCAATTTTAAGATGAACAAATTAAGACCAGTTAATGGGAACGTTATATTACGTCCTATCGAGGAAGAAGAATTAATGGCTGGAAACATCATTATCCCCGATATGGGTAAAGAAAAACCAGAAATGGCTGAAGTAATAGCAATTTCTAATGTTTACAATTTTAATACTGATACAATAGTTCCTACAGATTTAGAAGTAGGTATGAAAGTATTATTACCAAAAATGGGTTCTCAAACTATTACATTAGACGGAGAAGAATATTACATTACAGCACAAAATTCAATTTTATCAATAGTAGAATAAGTTATGACAGAAACAAGTTTCGGAAAAGAATCCAAGAATCAACTATTAGAAGGAGTTAAGAAACTCAATAATAGCGTAGCATCAACATTAGGGCCAGCTGGTAGAACAGTACTAATTAAAGAACCTAATGGTGAAATTAAAGTTACAAAAGATGGTGTTACTGTAGCAAAGGCATTTAAAGAACTTGAAAATCAAGTTGAATCTATTGGTGCAGAATTAGCTAAAAAAGTATCTGTAAAATCTGCTAACGAGGTAGGTGATGGTACAACAACTTCTACAGTATTAGCCACTGCTATTCTTGAAGAAGGAATCAAACAAATCAATGATGGTTCTAATCCGGTTGATATCAAGAAAGGTATTGACGAGGCAGTAAACACTGTAAAAGAAGCATTAAAAGAACTATCTGTTGAAATTACAGAAGATTCACAAATTAAGGAAGTAGCTACTATTTCAGGTAACAACGATGAAGAGATTGGAACCTTAATTTCAACAGCTTTAGATAAAGTAGGTAGAGATGGAGTTGTAGCAATCGAAGAATCTAAAACTGGAGAAACTTCACTTGAAGTAGTAGAAGGTATGCAATTCGAACGTGGTTACAAATCACCATATTTTGTTACAGACAACGATTCAATGGCAGCGGTTTTAAACGACCCTTACATTTTAATCTATGATGGTAGAATTACACAAGCCAGTGAATTGCTTAATGTATTAAACAAAGCAAGTGGTGAAAGTAAACCTTTACTTATTGTAGCTGAAGACATTGATGGAGAAGCATTAGCTACCCTCATTGTAAACAAAATGAGAGGAACTATTCAAGTTGTTGCTGTTAAAGCCCCTGATTTTGGTGATAGAAGAACTATGGCTTTAGAAGATTTAGCTACTGTAACAGGTGGTACTGTAATCTCTAAAAACAAAGGACATAAACTAGATAAACTACAATCAATCCAATTCGGTGAATTATTAGGTAAAGCTAGAACAGTTAATGTTACTAAAGACAAAACTACTATCGTAGATGGTAAAGGCGGTGAAGAAGCTATTACAGCAAAAGCTAGTGAAATCAAATCCCAATTAGATAACGCAACATCAGCATTCGAAAAAGAAAAATTACAAGAAAGATTAGGTAAACTAATTGGAGGTGTAGCAATCATCAACGTTGGTGGAAATAGCGAAATCGAAATTAAAGAGAAAAAAGATAGAGTAGAAGATGCTTTATTTGCTACAAAAGCAGCATTAGAAGAAGGAATCCTAATCGGTGGTGGAACAGCATTATTTTACGCTGCACAGAAAATTAGCAGAGATGGAACAGACGATATTTCTGTAGGTAGAAGAATTGTACGTAAAGCAATTCAAGAACCATTCTTCAAAATCTTAACAAATGCTGGACATGAAACAAATGATATTACATATGCTTCATTTAACTTGCTAGCAGATGAAAATACATGGAACGGATTAAATTATAAAGATTTAACTGTAATGGATTTCAAAGCAGCAGGTATTATTGACCCTAAAAAAGTTACAAGAATAGCAATAGAGAATGCAGCATCAATCGCAGGAACTATTTTAACAACAGAATCAGTTATCTTTGAAAAGAAAGAAGATGATGACGAGACACCAAACCCAATGGCGGGAATGATGTAATTTTAATTTAAATTAAATAAAAATGAGTAAACAAGAAGTTTTTGAACAAATCGACGCTTTGTATGAGACATTCAAAGCAGAGAACGCTGGAACAACAAAAGCATCTCAACAAAGAGCTAGAAAAGCAATTGGTGAGATTAAAAAGCTAGTTACGGAATACCGTAAAGCTTCAGTTGCAGAAAGCAAGTAATTTATGTGGGGAAGCTTGGCTTCCCCATTTATTTTTATTATATTCACACAAATTAAGGTTACATGCTAGTTAGAGAACATACATTATTTACAGAAAAATTCCGCCCAACTGATCCCGCAGATTACATTGGAAATGATGGTTTTAAACAAGATCTAAACCAATGGATCGAAAAACAAGACTTACCACATCTATTATTATACGGTGCAGCAGGAACAGGTAAAACTACTGCTGCTAAACTAATTACAAGTAATATAGATTGCGATTTCTTATACGTCAACTGTTCAGATGAAAATGGTATAGAAACAATTAGAGATAAGGTAAAATCATTCGCATCTGCTGCGACATTCCGCGCTTTAAAGGTGGTTATAATGGATGAAGCTGATTTTCTAACGATCAACGCACAAGCGGCATTACGTAACGTAATTGAAACATTTTCTATTACAACACGTTTTATCTTTACTTGTAACTATGTTGAACGTATAATCGATCCAATACAATCTAGAACATCAGTATACGAAATAACACCTCCATCAAAAGGCGAGGTTGCCAAAAGATGTGTTAATATATTACAAGGAGAAAATGTTGAATTTAATAAAGAGGATTTAGTTGAAATTATCAACAAAACATACCCTGATATTAGAAAGACATTAAATTTATTACAATCATGTGTTAAAGACAATAAACTTGAACTCAATAAAAAGATTGTAAACCAAAAACAATACACAGATAAAATCATTGAATTGATTTCATCTAACGAACCTAGTGCTTTTAATCAAATACGTCAAATCGTAGCAGATTCAAACATTAGAGATTATAATGAATTATACAGAGCCTTATATAACAATTTAGATTCATTCCATAACCCAGTGTTAGGTACCATTATTATTGCCGAATCACAATATCAATCCGTAATGGCTCCGGATAAAGAAATTACCTTTATGGGATGTATCGCTAACTTATTAAAACCATTCTAATGGAACAACCACAAATGAATTTGGATTTATCCAAAACAACAGCAATTGACACACCTTCTGGAGGTAAAGTTTGGCAGCAAGGAATGATACTAAGAAAAGTATCTAAATTTATTACTGGAACTAGTGAAGACGCTATTGTCCCAATCCCAGTATTTTATGATCCAGAAAATGGTGCTATTTTAGAAGACACTTTACCAAAAGAACTAAGAGAAGAATACAAGTAGATGACAATTTTTGACTGGTTAGCCAATATTAGCTATGAAAAGAAACCATGGTCGTCGTTTTCGAGCGACGATCAAGGATCTTTTAACCCATTCATGATAAATCGCTTTATCAGTATGAAGGAGGAGAACATTGAATTGGTTAACTTAGTCCAAAAATATCAGTATCTTCCAAAAGATCAATTGTATGCTTTTTATTGTAAAACTATACCACAGAAAAAAACATTCTTCAAGTATATTAAACCAAGTAAAAAGACATATAATCAAGAGGTTATAGATAAATTAGCTTCATTTTTTAATATTAGTACAAGAGAAGCAATTGAATTTGAACCTTTACTAAGTAAAGCAGAAATACAAAACATACTTTCTTTAACAGGAGTAAGTGATAAAGAAATTAAAAAATTATTAAAATGAAACCACATCTATATAAAATGTTAAAAACAGAGGCTGAAGCAGAAAAAGCTAAAGCTTTATTATCTCTTGAATTATTATCTAATAATGCCGTTGGGATTGGAGACCATACCACAGGTGATTTTTATTCTAATGCTACTGAGGCTTTAGTAATGTTAGTTGATGCTGATGATAAACTAAAAGCTCTAGAAAATTACTTTGAAGAAAATAAAAATACTTTACAAGGATAATGAGTGATTCAGTTAAAAAATACTTTGAAGATATGAGTTCAAATAAAGAGTTATACACAATGACTATTGATAAACCTACCACGGGTGCTCAATGGTATTCAGACACTACATTTCCAGATAAAAAAGACAAATACGTTCAAGCTGTAAAAGAACGATTTGAACAACGTTCACAAACTGGTATTAAAAAATACAATACAACCCTCGAGCGAGATGATTTGAATTTGCAAGACTGGTTATTACATTTACAAGAAGAATTGATGGACGCAACATTGTATATCGAACGTTTAAAAGAAGAGGTTGGAAGTTAATTACGCAACAGATAAAGTAGTATCATTTTCCCAATATTCTATGTACAAGCATTGTCCACATAAGTGGTATTTGCAGTATGTAAAAGGATATAAGGACGATAAACCTAATATTCACTTCGTGTTTGGAACCGCGATGCACGAGGCTATACAACACTACCTACAAACAATGTACGATGTATCCATAAAGGCAGCTGACGATATTAATATCAAGCAGTTCTTTAAGGAACGAATGACAGAGGAATATAAAAAATACCAAAAGAAAAATAAAGGAAAACATTTTTCTACACAAGAACAACTATCAGAATTTTACCATGATGGTATTGGTATTTTAGAGTGGTTTAAAAAACATAAGTACGGTAGAAAAAACAATTTTTCTAAAAAAACCATGGAATTAGTAGGTATTGAAATCCCATTAATTCTTCAACCAATCAAAGAACGCCCTAATATTAAATACATGGGGTATGTTGATTTAGTTACTAAAGATAAAAATAGTGGAGAATACACGATTTACGATATAAAAACATCTACTAAAGGATGGAGTAAATGGGAAAAAGGAGACATTACAAAATCCCAACAACTACTACTCTATAAAAACTACTACTCAGAACTATTTAAAGTTCCTAAAGATAAAATTAACGTAGAATTTTTTATTGTTAAAAGAAAAGTATTAGATTTTGAGGACGAGAAGTTAATGTCACCTCACCAAGCATACCGTGTTCAAAATTTCCGTCCAACTGACAATCCAAAACGTCTAAGAGAAGCAAAAGAAGATTTTATAGAATTTATTAGGGATTGCTATACAGCGGAGGGACAACCCCTAGATAAAGAATTTCCTAAATGCCCCTCTAAACTATGTGATTGGTGTGAATTCGGAAAAAACCGAGAATTATGCGGTGAAGGTTTGTCTCCTGATGAAAAGTTTTTTACATTAGAGTAAAAGAAAAATGTTTGTTATATATTTATATACAAATAAAATAGATTATGAGCAAACAAGGTTTACAATTAACAAGTGTCAAAGTACACAGAGACTTATTCGAAGAATTTAAAATCGAATGTGTTAAAACAAAATTTAGTTTACAAAAACTAGCAGATAGAGCACTATACCTCTATTTAACATCAGATGAATTTAGAAGTAAAATTCACAACCAAACAAATCTAACATTAGATAAATAAAGTTTACATGAAAGAAGGTTATTTACCAAAAGATCAAAGGAAAAAAATTCTATTCCTTTGTGACGACATCCGCATGCACTCCGGTATTGCAACAATGGCACGAGAAATTATATTAGGAACATGCCACAAATACAATTGGGTTAATTTAGGTGCAGCAATAAACCACCCCGAACAAGGAAAACGTATTGATTTAAGTCAAGATACAGGTAATCGCGCAGGTGTACCTGATGCTTCTGTATTTTGTTACCCACAAAACGGGTATGGTGATTCTACTATAATTCGCCAAATGCTTAAAACCGAAAAACCTGACGCTATATTCTTCTTTACAGATCCAAGATATTGGGAATGGTTATTTCAAATTGAAAATGAGATTCGTACCAAAGTACCTATGGTATATTTAAATATTTGGGATGACCTACCTGCACCAATGTATAATGAATCATATTATGAATCGTGTGATACATTATTAGCAATCTCCAAACAAACTGAAAACATTAATAAAATTGTTTTAGGTGAAAAAGCTAAAGACAAAATTATAGCTTATGTACCACATGGTATAAATGAAGAACAATTTTTTCCAATTACTGAAAAACATGAAAAGTGGGATAAATTACAAGAAGCTAAAAAGCAATTATTTGGTGATAAAGAATATGAACATGTGTTCTTCTTTAATTCAAGAAATATTAGAAGAAAAGCCATATCTAACCTTATAGCGGCATACTCAGTATTTAAAGAAAATTTACCTGAAGATAAAAGAAATAAAGTAGCATTAGTACTACACACTCAACCTATAGATGAAAATGGTACAGATTTATATGCTGTAAGAGATTTATTCCTAGGAGAAGATGAAAGTGTAAAATTCTCAAGTGGAAAAATATCAACTGAAGGTATGAACTACTTGTATAATTTAGCTGATATTACAATATTGCCTTCTAATGCCGAAGGATGGGGGTTAGCATTAACTGAATCAATGATGGCTGGAACTATGATTATGGCTAATGTTACGGGTGGTATGCAAGACCAAATGCGTTTTGAAGATGAAAATGGAAATTGGATCAAATTTGATGAAAATTTCCCTTCAAACCATTACGGAACTTATAAAAAACATGGTAAATGGGCTATACCCGTATTCCCATCAGTAGCTACATTAGTAGGTTCACCAAAAACACCATATATTTTCGAAGATCATCTTGATTTTAAAGAATTGGCTAAAGCAATGAACCAATCTTATGAAATGTCTACTGAAGAAAAATTAGAGGGTGGTAGAGCAGCCCGCGAATGGGTTACTTCAGATGAATCAATGATGTCAGCAAGAAGAATGAATGAAAACGTTATCAAATACATGGATGAAACTATCAATAACTTTACTCCAAGAAGAAAATTTGATTTCGTTAAAATTGAAAAACTACCAGTTAAAAAATTAAGACATAAATTAGTATATTAGTTATGAGTAAACCATTTATAGTAGTTAGCTGCCCCTTAGATACATTTTCAGGTTACGGTGCACGTGCAAGAGACGTAGCAAGGGCATTAGTTAATTCAGACAAATATGATGTTAAATTTATATCTCAAAGATGGGGAAATACTCCATTTGGTTTCTTAAAAGAAGATAATCCTGAAGATAAAAAATTATTAGATAACATTATCCCCCCACAATTACAAAGACAACCTGATGTTTGGATCCAAATATCTATCCCAGATGAATTTCAAAAATTAGGTAAATTTAATATTGGTATTACTGCCGGGATTGAAACTGATACATGTGATGTAAGATTTATTCAAGGTGCTAATAACATGGATTTAATTTTAGGCTCATCTAAACATTCATTAGCAGCTTTACTAAACACTCAGTATGAGCAAAAGGATAAAGCGAATAATACTACAGGCGTAGTTAAATTTGAAAAACAAGCAGATATATTATTTGAAGGTGTAGATTTAGAAAAATATTTTTATATCGAACCTAAAGATTTACCTAAAACTGAATTAGTAGAATCATTAGACACAATTGATGAAGCATTTTGTTTCTTATTTGTAGGACATTGGTTAAAAGGAAGTTATGGTGAAGACAGAAAAAATGTAGCTGTATTAGTTAAAACATTCTTAGAGACATTCAAAAACAAAAGCAAACAACCTGCTCTGATTATGAAAACAATGTCTGGTCCAGCTTCAATAATGGATAGAGAAACTATATTACAACGTATAGATGCTATTCGTAAAAGCATAAGTGGAAAATTACCTAACATTTATCTAATTCATGGAGAAGTAGATGATGAAGATGTAAACCATTTATATAACCACCCTAAAGTTAAAGCAATGATTAACTTAACTAAAGGTGAAGGTTTTGGACGTCCATTACTTGAATTTACCCAAAGTAAAAAACCGGTAATTGCTTCAAACTGGAGTGGACATTTAGATTTCTTAAATCCTGAATTTGCAAGTTTAATACCAGGTGAACTAAAACCCGTACACGAATCAGCTATTCAAGATAGGTTAATTATTAAAGATTCTAAATGGTTCTCAGCTGATGTAAGTTTTACATCTTTATTATTAAAAGACTATTTTAATAGCTATAAAGGATATGCTGAAAAAGGAAAACGCTTATCACACTATTGTAAAACTAATTTCTCATTTGAAAAAATGCAAGAAAAATTAGAGGCAATAATGGATGCTAATGCACCTAAAAAGGTAGAAATTAAATTACCTAACATCAAGAAAATCTCATTACCTAAAAAACCATCATAATGAAAGACAGTCTACAAGAATGCCCTAAATGTAGTAGCGATGCGTGTTATGTAACACCAATAAATTCTACAAATAATAAATACTTCTGTTTCGGTTGTGGTTTTGAAACTACAGATTTTATGAAACAGAGTGAATTTAATTTTGAAGAATATGAAGATACAATCCCAGAACTTTACAAAGATATTAAAGTAATGGATGATGAAACACGTGTTTGGTACCCAACAACTATAAACATTCACAATAAAGGAACAGTATTCGTTCACGGAACCGATGCTACAAATTGGGAATGGGCAGGTGTAAAAGTTAAAGAAGTATCTGAAGAAGAAAAAGGTAAATTTAAAATACCTGGTACTGACGAATACTATGCCCATAAAACAGATATGACTACTTTAAAGAAATTTGGTAGACATGACTTTATGGAGGCACTAGATTATATTAACTTTTTTGAAGAATAATATGGGTATATCATTTTTTGTAACAGCATATAACGAATACGAAGAGTTAAAACGTCTATTAGGACAATTAACTCAAGTAGTTAAACATTCTGATGAATTAGTTATTCAACTTGATTCTAAAGCTACAACTGAAGTAATTACGTTAGTAGACGAATTTATCTTAAAAAATAAGGATTCTATCCTAATTAAAAAATGCCACTTTGATTTAAATGGGGATTTTGCTTCATTTAAAAATAATGGCAAAAGTTATTGTACTAAAGAATGGATATTCCAAATCGATGCAGATGAGACCTTATCAGAAACATTTAGTACCATAATTCATCAAGTATTAGAATCAAATGAAGAAATTGATTTAATAGCAGTTCCTCGTGTTAATATTGTTAAAGGTTTAGAACAAAACGATGTTATAAATTGGGGCTGGCAACTTAATAGCCATGGGTGGGTTAATTGGCCTGATAGCCAACATAGAATCTTCAGAAACAAACCCGAAATTAAGTGGGAAAATAAAGTCCACGAAAAAATTGTAGGCTGGAGAACATACGCTGATTTACCAAGCGAAGATGATTCATATGCTTTATATCATATAAAGGATATAAATAGACAAAGACAACAAAACAAATTTTACTCAACGTTATGAAAACATTAATTACAGGGGGTGGGGGACTAGTAGGTTCAGCCATGAAATCCGAACTTAAGTTAACTCGTGAATTTTGCGATTTAACAGATAGAAAACAAACAGAGGCTTTATTCAAAACCATTATACCCGAAGGTGTAATACATTGTGCTGGTAAAGTAGGAGGTATTGGAGGAAACTCAAATTATAAAGGTGAATATTTTTATGATAACTTAATGATTAATACTAATGTAATTGAGGCTTCTCGTAAAGCAGGCGTTACACGATTAGTAGCATTCTTATCAACTTGCGTATTTCCAGATAGTGTAAATTATCCCCTTACTATAGACCAAATCCATACAGGAGTTCCACATACCTCAAATGATGCTTATTCATATGCTAAACGTATGGCGGATGTTCAAATTAATGCCTATAGAGAACAATATGGTATTAATTATACGTCAATAATCCCATCCAACATTTATGGTCCTAATGATAATTTTTCATTAGTACACGGGCATGTAATGCCTATGTTAATTCATAAACTATACTTAGCTAAGAAAAATAAAACAGACTTTACTGTATGGGGTAGTGGGAAGCCGTTAAGAGAATTCATATATTCCAAAGATGTAGCACGTTTAGCAGAATGGACACTTGAAAATTATGAAGGAACAGAACCTTTAATATTCAGTGGAGATGAAGAAATTTCAATTAAAGAATTAGTTGATATTTTAGTTGCTGAATTTAAATTCAAAGGTAAAGTTATATTTGACGAATCTAAACCAGATGGACAATTCAAAAAACCATCAGATAATTCAAAAATAAAAGAACTATATCCTGAATTCGAATACACACCATTAGAAGTAGGAGTAAAGGAAACAGTTAATTGGTTTATAGAAAATTATGAAACATCAAGAAAATAGTTTTGAATTTAAATCTATTATTCAAGCAGGAGTTTGGACAACTACCTTAAATGATTTAAATATTGAACATTGGATTAAGAGTTCTTATAATTACCAAATAAAACATCCTCATAGTGTATCTAAAAGTAATACAGGGGGGTGGCAATCTGAGGCTAATCTCCATTCTAATTTAGATTTTTATCCTTTAGTAGAGTATATTAATACTCTTCAAAAAAAGATAACTAAAAACCCCAATATAAAAATAGATAGCATGTGGGTTAATATATCTCCCCATGGGGCTCACAACGTTATCCATACTCATGAACCTACCGAATCTAAATCTACTCAAAGTAATCTTTCAGGGGTTTTATATTTAAAGATACCAAAACAAAGTGGAAATATATTTTTTTATAACCCCCTTTCTATAAATGATTGTTTTTCATTTACCCCCATTCAAAACCAAATAATATTTTTCCACCAAATTCTACCCCACTCAGTAAGTCCTAATTTAAGTCAAGAAGATAGAATATCGATAGCATTTAATTTTAATTAAAAATATGAATAAAAAAGTTGCATTAATTACAGGTATAAACGGCCAAGATGGTTCTTACCTAGCTGAATTTTTATTAGAAAAAGGTTATGAAGTATGGGGCACTGTAAAACGTAATTCTGTAGCCGAAAACCAAACATCACGCTTAGACGAAATTTATCCTCAATTAATAGGTAAATTACAATATGCTGATTTAACTGACTTAGCCTCACTAATCTCAGTAATACAACAATGTCAACCTAACGAAATCTATAATTTAGCGGCGCAATCCCACGTTAGAATATCGTTTGACCAACCCATATACACAGCACAAGCAACGGGCATTGGAACGTTGAATTTACTTGAAGCCATACGTTTAACTAAACCCGATGCTAAAATGTATCAAGCATCAAGTAGTGAAATGTTTGGTAATAGCATAGACGAAGATGGTTTCCAAAGAGAAACTACGCCATTAGTACCTGTATCTCCTTATGGATGTGCTAAAGTATACTCATACAATATTTGTAACAACTACAAAAATTCATATGGTATGTTTGTTTCAAATGGTATTTTATTTAATCACGAATCACCAAGACGTGGTACAAACTTTGTAACAAATAAAGTAGTTAAAGGTGCTGTAATGATTAAAAAAGGTTTAAAACAAGACTTATCACTAGGTAATTTAGATGCTACCCGTGATTGGGGACATGCTAAAGATTATGTTAAGGCAATGTGGATGATGCTGCAACTAGACAAACCAGATAACTTTGTATGTTCTACAGGTGTATCACACTCAGTAAAAGATTTAGTTGCTTATACATTTGGTAAGTTAGATTTAGACTGGAAACAATACATTAAACAAGATCCTAAATTTTTACGTCCTGAAGAATTAACAGACTTAAAAGGTGATAGTACAAAATTACGTACTGCTACAGGGTGGAAACCCGAATATACATTCGAAACAATGATTGATGAAATGGTTGAATATTGGATGGAAACACTATGATATTAAAAATAAAACATTTCGACGAAGCTGTTTTTAGAGGCAAAATGGAACACCTTAAGGATGTTCCATTCACTCTATTTGTAGACGACATCCCACAAGTACAAGAGGATTTAAGTGAAATAAATGTTTTAGTATTACAGGAACCAAATATCTACTTTGGCCTACACGATTGGGCAATAGCCAACCAACAATACTTCTCAGTTATATTAACATGGGACGAGAAAGTATTAAACAATTGTGATAACGCAATGTTTTTACCTTTTGGACATACTTGGTTTAGAAAAGCTGAATACGAAAAAACATATGATAAAACATTCCAAGTATCTCATTTAGCAGGTGCTTTAAATAAAACATATGGACATTCACTTAGACACGAATTAACATCTAGAGAAAACGAATTAAAAATACCAACTAATTTTTATAAAACATATGGAAATAGAAGCGATATTGATGATGCTAGAAAGGGCAAGATTGAAGTTTTTGGAGGAAGTGAATTTGGGGTTGCGATTGAAAACACTAATCATAGGGGGTATTTTACAGAAAAAATCCTAGATTTATTTTTACTTAAAACCATTCCAATATATTGGGGCTGTTCAAACATTGGAGACTTTTTTAATACAAACGGTATTATTCAAGTAAACAACGTCGACGATATTACTAATAAAGTAAATTCTTTAAACGAAAAATATTATAGTGTCTGCAAAAAAGCTATAGATGAAAATTACAAACGTGCCCTTAAATATGTTGATTACGAACAAAACATAGTTGACACTATAACAAATTTATTTACAGAAAATGGGATACTGGCCTTACCTTTATCTGTTTAGACGATACAAATCTGATTGTACTCTGTTTTTCGAAACAGGAACATACATGGGTGATTCAGTACAAGATGCCTTAGATGTAGGATTTGAACGTGTTATATCAATAGAAGTTGAAGAACGTTTTTATGATCATTGCGTACAACGTTTTAAACCTTTACACTATTGGAACAAAATTAATTTATTTTTAGGTTCTACTGAAGATAATATCGAAAAGTTAATCCAAGAACACGTAGATGAAAGAACTATGTTTTGGTTAGATGCACATGATACAGGCAGCCCTTATAAAACCGAAATAGAAGCTATTTTAAAACATAAAAGAAATGACCATGTTATTATAATAGACGATATCGAAAAATATAAAATCGATACAAATTGGATTAAAAATACCTTGGCTTCCCACAATCCTCTTTATACATTCACATTAACAAACATCCACCCCGATACGGGTGGTCAATTTATAGCATATATTCCATGAAAGAAATTTTAGACCAAGTAGGTGAATTTATTAAAGCAAAAGAAACCAAATGGGAAGCAGGTAAAGACTTAGTTCAATATGCTGGTCCTTATATTGACGAAAAAGAACATCAAGCAGTAGTTAGAACTATGCTTGAAGGTTGGTTAGTATTAGGTAAAGAAGGTGGTTTATTTGAAAGACGATTCCCTAAAAAATTAGGTAAATACTTAGGTGTATTAACTAATAGCGGTTCAAGTGCTAACTTGCTTATGATGTTAGCTTTAACCTCAAAACGTGGTTTAAACTTACCTAAAGGAACCAAAGTAATTACCCCTATAGCTGGATTCCCAGCTACACTATCCCCAGCAATACAAGTAGGATTTGAACCTATATTTGTTGACATTGAACTTGAAACATTAAATCTAGATTTAGACCAAGTTGAAAAAGCATGTCAAGAACATCCCGATGCTAAAATTATAACATTTGCCCACGTATTAGGTAATCCACCTAACATGGATAGGCTAATGGAAATCGTAGAAAAATATGATTTAATTTTATTAGAAGATTGTTGTGATGGTTTAGGTACAACTTACGATGGAAAATTATTAGGCTCATTTGGTAAAATGGCTAGCTGTTCATTCTACCCCGCACATCACATTACAATGGGTGAAGGAGGATTCGTAGCATGTAATGATAGAGAAACAGAACGTATCCTAAGAAGTTTTAGAGATTGGGGACGTGGGTGTTATTGTGCTGGAAAAGCTAACGCTTTAAGAGATGGTAGCTGTGGATGTAGATTTAATAACTGGATGCCTAGCTTACCAGATGAAATATTTGATCACAAATATATCTACGAAGAAATTGGTTATAACCTTAAACCAACCGAATTACAAGCGGCAATGGGAAATGCCCAATTAGAAAAGTTAGATGAAATAGGTGTATTACGTAGACGTAATCATGCTGCTGTAGTAGATATTTTTAAACAATACGAAGATAAATTTATATTACCTAAAGCACAAGACAAATCAGACCCTGATTGGTTCGCTGTAGCATTAACAGTTAAGGATGGTGCTGGATTCACAAGAACAGAGTTTTGTGAATACTTAGAGGATAATTTAATTCAAACTCGTCCTTACTTCGCAGGTAATATTATGTTACAACCAGCATATAGTCATTTAATTGATGCTGAAAAAGTAATTAAGGATTTCCCTATAGCAAGAAAAGTAACAACGGATACATTCTTCTTAGGATGCAGCCCAGTAATCACATTAGAACAAATAGATTATATTAGAACAATTGTAAATAAATTTTTCACAGATGAGCAGTAAGTTTTTTGGAAATAGTTTAACGCCAAATACAAAGGCGGATAAGAGTAAAGTAAAATCAAATAAAGGTAGAAGTACCGTTAAACAAGTTGTAAAAAAGGCAGGACGTGGTAAATAAAAAAGATAGAAAATATGCCGTAGTAGTCACGGGCTGCTTTGGTTTCATAGGTAGCTATGTAACTACAGCATGCCTTGCTAAAGGCTGGCATGTAATGGGAGTAGATAAGATGACTTATGCCTATCGCGAAGATGCTTATGATTCATTCATGGAACATCCACGTTTTTCGTTTATAAACAGCGATATAAACGATTTGGAATTCCTACATGAGTGTGATTATATAATAAACACTGCCGCCGAAACCCACGTTGGAAATTCAATAGTAAAAAGTGATGAATTTGTAAAATCCAATATAAATGGTGTTCATAATTTACTTGAACTAATCAAAAACTATAGAGGAGAAGGTAAAAACAAACCAATACTATTACATTTCTCAACTGATGAAGTATATGGAGATATTACAGAAGGAGAACATATCGAAACAGATATGCTTAAACCATCTAATCCATATTCAGCAACTAAAGCAGCAGCAGACCAACTTATTACAGCTTGGGGTAGGACACATGAAATACCCTACGTAATATTACGCCCAACAAATAATTACGGCGAAGGACAATATGTTGAAAAACTTATACCAAAAGCAGTTAAGTATCTTACATTAGGTAAAAAAATCCCATTACATAATGAAGGTACACCAATTCGTAATTGGTTACATGCTAAAGATACAGCTGAAGCCGTAATTACAATAATCGAATCAGGTGTTAAAAACGAAATTTATAACATTTGTGGAGGTTATGAACAAAGCAACATTGATACAATTAAAAAAGTATTAAAATGGCAGTTAGGGGATGATATAAACATTAATGATTATTTAGATTTTTCTTATTCAAGAAAAGGACAAGATGTTAGATATGCCTTAAATGATGATAAATTAAGAGCATTAGGATGGGAACCTAAAGCTAATTTCGATGAAGAAATTCCACACATAGTAATATATTACAACAAAAACTTTATATGGTAACTAAAAAATCCTTAATAGAATTTGAAAATCGAATAGGAGATGCCTTTAATAATGGTGAAATAGCAGCTCCCATCCATTTATATAGTGGAAATGAAGATATGTTAATTGAAATATTTAAAAAAATTAACATTGAAGAGGATTGGGTATGTTGTACTTGGAGAAACCATTATCAAGGGTTATTAAAAGGTATACCTGAAGACGTTATGGAAGCTAACATACGTGAAGGTAAATCTATGGTAGCCAATTTACCTGAATATAAATTTATTTGTAGTTCAATTGTTGGAGGTATACCTTCAATAGCAACCGGAATAGCATTAGCAATCAAACAACAAGGTAAATCTAATAGAGTATGGTGTTGGGTTGGTGACATGAGTTCAGAAACAGGACATTTTCACGAAGCCTACAAATATTCCTTAAACCATGATTTACCTATTACGTTCATAGTAGAAGACAATAAAAAATCAGTATGTACTCCAACTCAAGAAATTTGGGGTAGAGAAACTCCATATTATTTGGATTCTCATTATATGGGTGGTATTTTAGAACAGAAAAACTTATTATATTACCAATATGATAATACTAAATACCCACACGCTGGGGCAGGTAAAAGGGTACAATTTTAATATACAAATATGAAATACTTTGATAGCCTTAAAGAGGCAATGAGTTTATTAGCAAACCACCCTAAAACCTTATTTATTGGACAAGCGGTCGAATATGAAGGAACCGGATTATATGATTCTTTATCCCATTTACCATCTGAAAAAAGGTTAGAATTACCTGTAGCGGAATACTTACAATCGGGTATAGCAAATGGAATGGCTATTGAAGGGATGATTCCTGTATCTACATTCCCAAGATGGAATTTTTTATTAATGGGTGTTGACCAAATTGTAAACCATTTAGATAAGTTTAAAAGTATGTCTAATGGCAAACTAAATCCTAAGGTTATTATTAGAGTGGCAGTTGGAAGTGAACATCCCGTAGACCCACAATGTCAACATAAGGGTAACTTCTCGGAAGCGTTTAGACAAATGACATCTAATATAGAAGTTATAGAACTAATTGAACCCGAAGACATCATTCCCGCATATGAAAAGGCACTAAATAGAGAAGACGGAATTAACACTATATTAGTTGAATATGCTGACTTTTGTAAAACAAAATAAATGAAAATATTAGTTACGGGTGGTAATGGTTTTGTAGGTAAAAACTTAATCAAATCATTACAAGATAAATACGACGTATATTCTCCTAGTAGTAGCGAATTAGATTTAACGGATAGCCAACAAGTTAAAACGTATCTACAAACTAAATATTTTGATGTTATAATACATTGTGCTATTAAAGGTGGTAGTCGTTTACAACCTGATACTGCTGAAACTATGTACCAAAATTTATCTATGTATTTCCACTTAATGGATAATAGAGATAGATTTGGTAAATTTTTTAACTTTGCTTCGGGTGCTGAATTTGATAGACGTAAAGGAATCCATCCTATTCCTAGAAATAATAATTTAAATACAAGTTGGCCTATTGATTACTATGGAATGTCTAAAAATATAATCAGTCGATTATTGAAAACAGATAGACATAGCTACAATTTTAGAATATATGGTGTATTTGGGACTGGTGAAGACGATACACGATTTATTAATTCAAGTTTACTTAAAATAAAACAAAATTTACCAATTGAAATTCACGAGGATAAATTAATGGATTTTGTCCATATAGATGATTTAACTAGTGTTATAAACTATTATTTAAGTAATCCTGAATATCCTTTGGATAGCGAGGTAGAATTAGTATATTCACAGAAATATACATTATCAAGATTAGCTACTTTAATTAAACAAATTACTGAATCACAAGTTAGTATTAATATTAATAGTACAACTAAAGGTAAAAGTTACATAGGTGATGGAGTAGGAATAGATGATATTGTATTGTTTAATATAAAAGGTTTAGAAGCTGGAATTAAAAAAATGTGGAATGAATTATAAAATTACCTATCACTTACTTCCTTGGGAAATAGATTACGCAATGTTATCCTTTACCCAATTTAAAAAATCAAAATACCATTTAACCGAAGACGACACAATTGAAATATCAGCGTGTCTAAACTTATCTTCGTACTTGATTGATTGGGATAATAGTAAATTACCTAAACAATTTTTTATAGATAAATTTAATCAGTTATCTAATTTATTAGTTGATTACAAATATACTCCTAAAATATACGACGGAGACGAATTATATGGACATTTAGATTTCCAACGAGAATCAATTTCACCTGAAGTTGATTTTTATATGAATGTTTGTCCTGATATGTACTTTAGTGAATACTTACTTACATATTTAATTGCTTCATCTAAAAAAGCACCTAATAAGTATTTTGTTATTACCCCTGAAATAAATAAATTATGGGATGGAACATGGGACGAAATATCAAACGAAAATGTTGGAGCAACTTATGATACTTGGAATCAAGTAGACATTTATGATGTTAGATATAACTCTAAAGTAAGTGAACAAGATATAGAATTAAACGAAACCCAAAAATCAAAATGGGCGGGTTGGTTTGATTTATATAGTAAATCGTTTATGGAAGAACTTTGCCCAATACAAGATGATTGGAAAGGATATGGTCCACACGATTGGTACTCTTTAATGATAACTGAATACATTAAAGACCAAGGAGTAGATTTCCAACAATGGGTACTACGTGGCGAATCCATATTTGAATACTCAGTTGGTCCTTTATTAGAGGGTGGTTTTTCAAAATATTATAAAGATTTACTTACACTAAAAAAAGTACCTAATCAAAGAGAAATATTTGAATCTAGAATGAAAGAATATCTTGATAGAGGATTAGTGAAATTAAAAGAAAAAAATATAATATGATTCATTTAGTACTAGGCTCAGCAGGACAAATTGGTTCCCATTTAGTAAATTACCTTAAGAAACAAGGTGAAAAAGTATACGAAATAGATATTCTCAATAACGAATGGGAGGATTTACGTATACAAAATAATATGGTATTAGATGAATATCTTTTAGAAGCTGATATAGTATATTTTTTAGCATTTGATGTTGGTGGAGCTAAGTATTTAGAACAATATCAAGACACAAGTGAATTTATAATGAATAATATGAGAATAATGTCAAACACATTTGACGCTATTCAACAATCGGGCACACCTTTTATATTTGCTTCATCTCAAATGGCTGAAATGTCCTATTCAAGTTATGGAATGTTAAAGGCATTAGGAGAAAAAGTAACTAAAGATTTAGATGGCTTATTAGTTAAGTTTTGGAATGTATATGGTAAGGAGCATGATGAAGAAAAATCTCACGTTATAACCGATTTTATTAAAATGGCCAAAGAAGATGGTGTTATTAAAATGAGAACTGATGGTACAGAATCTCGACAATTTTTATACGCAGATGATGCTTGTGAAGCCTTATATACTCTAGCTAAACAATATGATACTTTACCCAAGAATGAAGAATATCATATTTCTAATTTTGAATGGAATACAATTAGAGAGGTAGCAGATTTTTTAGATGTAGTAGCAAGTTGTAAAGTAATACCTTCAGATAGAAAAGATGAAACACAAAAGAATGCTATGAACGAACCCGACCCCTTTATCTTGAAATATTGGAAACCAACAACCTCATTAAAAGATGGTATAATGAAACTTTATAATTTAGAAGACTAATGCAAGGAATCGTAATACAAGGACCTACAAACTATTATAAAGAAGTAGCAGACCATTATTCACAATATCCAAATGTAGTTTGGTCTACATGGAGTGATGAAAGTATAGTTCGTTTAGAATACATTCGTTCTAAAGGAATCGAAGTTGTCTTAGTAGATAAACCTCAATTCCCAGGTTATATGAATGTTAATATGCAAGTTAAATCTACATATGAAGGCATAAAATATTTAGAGGGTAAAGTAGATGAAGTATTAAAGGTTAGAAGTGACACTATTATATCTAATTTACCCTCCTTAATGGATGGTTTAAAAGATCAACAATTATCATTTATGGCTACTTGTAAAACAGGTGTTAGAACAGACTTAGCTTACGATTTAGAATACTATCATACATCACACGATTATCCTTCAGACAATGTAATTTATGGTAAGGTAGAAGATATGTTAATAATGTTTGACTTTCAAATAGACGAGTTATTACCTATTCCCCCTGAATCCCTTATTACTTGGAATTATATGACAAATATGAATATGGAATTTAAATTAAATTACCAACATTTAGTTGATAATGGTATAAGTTTCTTTACTGATATTTGTTTAGACAAAGAAGTAGGTGTACATTGGTTAAAACAAGATGTTAATTTAGTTGATTGGTATAAAGATAGAAAAGTATATGAGTGGTAAAAAATTAATAATATTTGATTTAGATGGTGTTTTAGTAAGCACAAAAGACTTACATTACGAAGCACTTAACTCTGCTTTAAACGAAGTAGATTCTAAATACATAATTAATAGACAAGACCATTTAAAAACATTTGATGGTTTAAAATCAAGTGAAAAACTTGATATGTTAACTAAGGATAGGGGTTTACCTCAAGAATTACATTCCCAAATCTGGAATCGTAAACAAGAACTTACTATACAACAACTACAATATATCAAACCTGACCAGTTCATTAAAATGACCTTTAAAGAACTAAGACGAAGAGGATATAAATTAGCTTGTTGTTCAAATGCTATTAGACGTTCAGTGCTGACAATATTAGCTAAACTTGATTTAATTGAAGAATTAGATTTAATTATATCAAACGAAGATGTAAAACAAGGTAAACCACATCCTGAAATGTATTGGAAAGCAATGTCCATAATGGGGGTGTTACCTGAAGAAACATTGATAATAGAAGATTCACCAGCTGGGTTATTAGCAGCATCACGTTCAAGAGCGGATGTATTACGAGTTGATACTCCAAAGGATGTAAACATAAAAAACATAGCAGAAAAATTAAATATAAAGAAAATGGGAAAAGTTCCAAAATGGCAAGGTGGTAAATTAAATGTTTTAATACCAATGGCAGGTGCGGGTTCAAGGTTCCAAGCAGCGGGTTATACATTTCCAAAACCATTAATTGAGGTTAAAGGTAAACCAATGATACAAGTTGTAGTTGAAAACCTAAATATTGATGCCAACTTTATCTATGTTGTTCAAAAAGAACATAGAGAAAAATATAATTTAGATACATTACTTAACCTAATCACCCCCGGCTGTAAAATAGTAGAAACAGACGGTATGACTGAGGGTGCTGCTTGTACAGCATTATTGGCCAAAGAACATATCGATGCAGATGCCCCTTTATTCTTTGCTAATTCAGACCAATTTGTAGAATGGGATTCAAACGAATTCTTATATAAAATGAATGAAACAGATGCCGATGGAGGTATAGTATCATTTAAAGCAACTCATCCAAAATGGAGTTTTGCTAAAGTAGATGAAAACGGATTAGTAACCGAAGTAGCAGAAAAGAATCCAATATCCGATATAGCAACAGTAGGATATTACTATTGGAAACACGGTTCAGACTTTGTAAAATATGCTGAACAAATGATAGAAAAAAATATACGTGTTAATAATGAATTTTATGTTTGTCCTGTATTTAATGAAGCAATAGCCGATTGTAAAAAAATTAAAACATTTGACATTCCTAAAATGTGGGGGATAGGTACACCTGAAGATTTAGATTATTTTTTAAAAAACTATAATGGAGAAATATAAATTATACCAATCTAACCTAATAAGGGATAATCACTCCCTATTCGAATTCCAGTGTAAGAAAGCTCACGAATTTATTCTTCAAGACTATAATACTAATAATAGTACTTGGGCATATGAAAAATATAATATATTTAATTTAACATCAGGTAGCCTTTTATTTTACAAGTTATATAAGGAATTAAATTATCATATAAGAAGTTTTATAGGAGATGATAGACCCTTATGGATTGGTAGCTGGTTAAATTATGACGCTGGTGAAAAAGTTGAACAAAATTTGAAATCCCATTATCATGAAGGTTTATACCACGGTTATATATCTATTACCCCTCAAAACACTAAAACCATCTTTCATAATGGGGTTGAAATAGATAATAAAATAGGTCAAATTTATGTAGGACCTGGAAATAATCACGATTATAATAATAAAGACTGGGACCATTATGTTAAAATAACCAAACCATATAATGGCATAAGAATTACTTTAGGCTTCGACTTATTTACCTCTCAAAATAGAAAACTAGGTAAAACTTTTATACCTTTATTATGATTTTAATATCACATCGTGGTAATATAAATGGTAAACAACCTGATAAGGAAAACCACCCTAACTATATCTTTGAAGCTATAAAGCAAGGGTTTCAAGTTGAAATCGATGTTTGGTTTATAGTTGGTAAATTTAAATTGGGGCATGATGAACCAACATACGATTTCCCTCTTGACTTACTAAAACACCACTCAAATAAATTATGGATTCATACTAAAAATTTGGATGCTATAGGCCAACTTAATATATTAGACAAAACAGGTGTTTATTTAAACTATTTTTGGCATCAAGAAGATGATGTAACATTAACTTCAAAAGGATATATTTGGGCTTACCCAAATATTAAATGTGAAAATAGTATAGCAGTAATGCCACCTGAAAATTATAACCTAGAAGGACATATAGGAATATGTTCCGATAACATAATACAATATAAATGAAATTAAGCGCTATTGTTGTTGCAAGAAATGATAATTATGGAGGCGATCTAAATGATAGAGCCACTTATTGTTTAAACTCTCTAATCGATACATTCGATGAAGTAATATTAGTAGATTGGAATTCCCCTAACAACCATCCATTACTTTGGGATATTGAAAAAAATATACAAGGTAAAGGTAACCTAAAACATATAGTGGTTACACCTGAAATAGCATCTATGCTTACTAATAACGACCCACATGCTCAGGTATGTAATGAGGTATTAGGTCGTAATATTGGTATTAGACGTGCCACAGGTGATTATATTGTATCAACAAACATTGATGTAATTGCCCCACGTAGAGATGAGCTGGAAGCAACGATTAAAAACGACTTAAACGATAACACATTCTATACTATATCACGTAGACATACTGAATGGAAGGACATTGAAGCGTTTCATGGTGGTGAAAGGAAATATGGTGAATGGCGTGAATTAAGAGACCATTTAATCGAAAATAGTGAAGAACGTACTACAGGTGAAGCCGTAGTTGAAGGTGATAACTATAGTATTATAAATTGCTGTGGTGACTTCCAATTAGCACATAAAAATATTTGGAACGAAATACGTGGATTCGAGGAAGAGCTTATTTATGTTCTATATAGCGATACAAACGTTCAAAAGAAGGCACTTAAACATGGTTTTGAACTTAAAGCAATCTACTCACCAGCATTATTTCATATCTACCATGGTAAAGGTGGAGGTGGTTTTTTAGATGGTATTAATAGAAAAGTAAATGATATGTATAGAGCTGTTACTGCTCAAGAAAAAACCGAAAATGCTGATACATGGGGATTCGAACCTATTGAATTCGAATACGAAACTCTGTAATATTTATACCAAAACACAATTACGATGTCAAATTTAAAAGAATATTTCTTAGACGAAAATTATACTAATCCTACTTTAAACGAAGATGGAGAAAACCAAGAAGATGGTTCTTTGTCTTATAAAATAAAGTTAGGTGATAAACGATACAAATTAAGTTTCGATGTCAACAAAAACCCAACAAAGAAAGGTATTAAGGTAAAATTCTTCCCATTAGATGATGCTGGAAACGAAGTACCTAACCCCTCACCTGAACAAATTGGTATGTTACAAAATGATGTTGCTACTCAGTTGGCACCTAAATTTAATGATTTTAAACTTGAATTTGATGAAGACGAAGATGCACCTGAAAAGAATGTAGCAGCCTTCCAAGTTCCATTATCATCATTCGTATCATTTGTAGCAAACGTCGTATTTAAAAGTTAACATGAGCAAACCCAGAAAATTAATAAACGTTAAAGTATTAGGTGCTTCACAAACCCACCTACGAGAGTTTGTTAATGAAAACAAAGGTTCACTATTTGCTGAAACCTTTGCTGGTATAAAACAAGCCATTCGTAAAAATCAAAAAGTAGCTACTATATGTAGTGTTAATACTAATAGTGCTACTGCAGTTATAGAAAAACAAGGTTGGGAAAACGCCTTAAGTTCATCTTTAGGATACTATGAATCGATAGATGAGTTTGAAATGTGTAAAGAAATTAACACAACACTAAAATTGTTACGAAATGAGGACAGATCCCTTACACTTACTAAAACAATCTCTTGATCAACTATTACAAGCTGATACGTCTATAAAGAGAAAGAATAAAAAAGCATTCGATCAAAAACGAGATTTATTTATACATCTAATAAATCAATTTGAATATGCTATTTCCAAATCATATTTGCTAGAAAAAGACTTCGCTATAGATTTATCTAAGTATGAAGAAAACTTCTATCAAGTTATAGATTCACTTGTATTACTTTCATTTGGTAAAGAAATATACGAATTATTGTCATTTTATTTCTATGAACGTTGGAACCCAGATGGAACACAAAATGGAATTATTATAGAAGAAACTGATGAGGAAATAATGATAGAAAATGCTGAAGAACTCTGGGCAATCATTGTTAGAATAAAACCTAATATATTCGATGGGAAAGGGTAGAAAACCGAGGCCGATATCTAAAGAGGAAATATTGCGTGCGATGAAGATGACTAAATCGAACGCCGCTGCAAGCAGATACTTAAGATGTAGTCCTCAACATTATAGAAAATTCGCTAAGGTATTTGTAGACGAAGAATCAGGTAAAACATTATTTGAACTACATAAAAACCAACAAGGTAAAGGTATACGAAAACACTTTGGCGGTAAAGAACCTAGACTAGACGAATTAATGTCAGGTGAAACATACGTTGACTCATATGATATAAACAAATACAAATCTCGATTAGTACAAGAAGGTATTATTAAGGAGGAATGTTGTAGATGTGGTCATAGTGAACAACGTGTAAGTGACTTAAAAGCTCCACTACTAATTGCTTTTAAAGATTATAATAAAAAGAATTGGAAATTAGATAACTTAGAACTACTATGTTATAATTGTTATTTCCTTTATGTTGGAGATGTATTCGATAAAAAACAAATTGAAGGTATCCAAGAACATAAAAACGTACTTAAAGTCGACCAAGTTGATTGGGAAATGGACGAGAATATGCTTGAACATTTTAAAGAACTTGGTTTAGTAGACGACACCCCAGAAGAAGATTATATTTCCCGATTGTAATTAGACTTGTTCATATTTATCCGTGAAACGGAAAATAATATGAAACAATTCTTAATTATATTGGGAATGTTTCTACTCCCATTTGTTACAACAGCACAACAAGTTATTCAAATAGGTGAAGTAGAAAACAATATTAAGCTAGGACCCTTTGCAAACAATAGGGACTTAGCTTTTGGTGTTCAAAATATACTTGAAGAATTAATTCAAGATAAAGGACACGACTTATCCCCCAAATCAGAAACAGTTCTACACGTAGAACTTCTATACTTCGACGTTAAAAAAACTAACGTCCAACTTGCTGTATATTCTAAAAATACAGAAGCTACAGAAATCATTGCAAGAGCTTACTTAACTATTAAAGGTAAAAAGAAGAAACCTGTAGTAGCTAAAGGACAAGCAAAGTCTATCTCAACAGCCACCTTAATAATAGACCAGGGTGGTCAGTTTTCCCAAACAAATGTTTCAACCGCTTTAAAGAAGGTTTGTATTGAATTAATTGATAAACTTAAACTATAAATGAAAAAATTATTATTATTCTTATTGCTAATTTTACCTTTGACTTTGTTTAGTCAAAATGTACAATTTGGATTAAAATTCTTTGACACTGAAACTAATGCCATAGTTGATGTAAATAATCCTATAGAAGAAGCAAAAACTCTACGAATGGAATTACATATGACAGCAGTAGGTACTGCAGACTATGATTCGTTAGTAAATTTCAAATACCTATTTTTAGACGTACAATATAACAGTCAAATACTAACCGCAGATCCAGTACCAAGTGCATTCCCAGGTGTAGTAGCATTACAGGATGCTGGACCTATTACACAAAGTTATGATTTTCCTAATACCTCTTTTAGTCTACTACAAGGTGATTTAAGAGATAGCTACAATAAATGGAACACCGGCACAGCTACATACTCAGAATATAATGCGAAATGGAGTGTAGCTAGAATAGCAATACAACTTTCAGATAAAAATTTACAAGACCTATTAGATAGTGCATCGTATTCTACAGTTACACCTATCTTTACAATGTTCTTTACAGTAAAACCCGATACAGCTACTGCTGCTGAAAAGGAATTTAGACTTACTCTTGCAAACGTAGAAGATACTAACGGAGACCAAATTACATCTCCAATTTATGCTTCTAAACCAAACGGACAATTCCTGTTCGGTATAGAACAAGCTGTTACTTATAACGCTACCTTACATTTTAATTTACCTGAAGCATTAGTTCCTACTAACTTTAGGGTAACAATAGGAACAACAAACAGTACTTTAGGTCCTTTTACATTAGATTCAAACGCAGATGTAATACTAACTGATGTAACATTAGATCAAGAGTATTATGCATGGAATTTAGAACCAATAGATGCATCATATATTCCAAACGTACATACAGTAACCGATGCTTATAGGTCATTCCAGTACCTAACAGATGTAGGAATAAATGGTACTGATACAACTTATGATAACTTCGGTTTATTCTCAGCTGACGCTAATCTCAACCAAGCATTCAACTCAGCAGATACATACGGCCTTCTAGCTTATGTTTTAGGATTAGATGTAGCAGGAGAGTTTTGCCTTCCACAACAAAATGATGATGGTACTTGGTTTCATGGATGTACTGCAACCGTACTATATGAAAACTACACAATAGAAAAGTTAGGAGCAGAATTAGATATAAGAAAAACAGAAAGTGAACAGACAGAAGCACCTCAATATTGGAATGGAAACTTTACTCCAACAGAAAACTTATTAACTTTTGATTTTGCTTTCTGGCATCATGTTGATTTAGATCAATCACATAGTACTTCATTCCCAGCTAATCTAGCAGCAAAAGCAGCTAAATCAGGATTAAACCTAAGTAGGAAAGCAGTAGGAACAACTACATTAGACTTAGTTAGTATAATAGAAGATGGGTTAGTAAAAGTTGAGTTAACTCATGACGGGTTAGATATCGTAGGGTTACAAGCAAGAATAAAATACGATACTTCTAAATTAGTACTTAAAAATGTAATTTACGATACAGGTAATACAGTGACTAATTTCTCTAAACCATTCGAGGGTGAATTATTATTTGGAGGATTATCCACAGATGGTAAATCTACTATTAAAAAAGGAAAAGCATTTACACTTGAATTTACCCCAATAGGAACAGTAAACAATGTAACAGGGTTATTTTACTTTGAAAATACCGATGCTGTAAAGGCAAACGGTGATAAAATAAACTTAAACATACAATAACCATGAAGATTACAAAATTTAGAATATTCAATTTATTTATGCTTCTATTAGTACTAATGAATCAATGTACTGCAGATAGTATAGAAGTAGTAGAATATGAATATCAAGGATTATTTCCTGAAAAACTAAAAATAACTGAATTAGTAGGTATAAAATTAGAAAGCAATTTCGCTACTACAGAAGTTAATATGAACGTAAAATTAAATACTACTGGTAAATACTATATTAAAGTAATCACTAATTTAGGTAAAGTAGTATCTAAAGAACAAGTTAAAGGTGAATTAGGAGATAACCTATTTACAGTCTATACAGCAACTCTACCTAAAAGTTCCTACAGGATAGAATTGTATTTAGAAGATGAAAAAGTAGGAGCTACATCAATAAATTTATTATGAGAAAATTAATTTTAGGATTAGCGTTATTAGTTACAGCAGCCTGCACTAACCCATCAATGGAACGTGGCTTTGAAAGCCTTAACGCAGCTGTATCAGACCTACAGACACAATTTGACGAACTTAACATACCACAAATAATAGCCGATTTAGATACATTAAATCTTCAGGTTGGTGAAATGATAGTAGATGTAGAAGAGTATTCTAAACAAGTAGAAGAATTTAATGCTCAAGTATTAGAGTTACAAGCTAGATTAGAAGCAATGTTAATACAGGTACAGGGTATAACTGAAACTGTAAACGGGATGACGGTAACTGCAGGAGGATTAGCAACATCTCAACAAATGCAAGATTTATTATCTCAAGTAGAAGAATTTGGAGCAGGAGTTGATATTTTAGTAGCAAGAGCAGATTATGATTATGATGGTGTAGTTAACGCATTGGATAAATGCCCAGATACGCCTATTACCGAGGTAAGCAATGTAGATACAGATGGATGTTCTCCATCACAATTAGAGGATTAAGATGAAAGAATTTTTAGAAGATTTTAAAAAACAAATTATAGCAGGAGTTGGAGTAGCAATAGCTACTATTTCGACTTTGTTTATAGATGTAGTAAAAGAGAAATTAGGGTTAGTAGATGAAGAGCCTGTTCAAATAGAACAAGTCACTGAACAATCATCTACACCTAATATAACAATAAACATCCCAGAACAGAAAAAGGATACGGTTGTGAAGAAAGTATATGTTAAACCACCACCACCAAAAAAGACTGAAACCGAAAAAAGAAAAGATGACGGTTTTGATTGGTAATTAAAAAACACAATTATGGCTTTTAAAGATATGTTTAAAGACAAAAACGACATCAACGAAAAATCTGTTATTGGATTTTCTTCATTCGTTGTAATGACATTATTTGCAGTAGCAGATTTAGTAACTGGCTACGTAGGACAAGATTTAGTAATTAATGAATTTATTTACAATTCATTTGTAATAATAACATTAGGTTGTTTTGGTATAGCTGAAGCAGGTAAAATGTTTGGAAAAAAAGATAACAATAACGAAGAAGAATAAGATTATGGCAATAGTACCTAAAGGAATTATAGTTCACTCAATGGCAGAATATTTAAAAATGCCTGAGGGACCAATGAAAGCCCACGATTTCATTAAATCCGTAAAACTTTCAGTACATGGTTACATCCACCCAGATGGAACTTACGAAAAACAAGTAGAAACACCCGGTAAAGCATTTCACGCTGGACAATCTAAGTTTGGAGACTTAGAGAATCTAAACTCACATTTTTTAGGATTTGAACTATTGGTACCAGGCGAACACGATTTTGGGACATTTAGTAAAGCAATAGAAACACCTGGAACGTATACAGCTGAACAATTTAAAACAGCAGTAGACGTTTGTAAACACTGGATGAAACAATATAACATACCAGCTGACGCAGTAGTAAGACATTCAGATGTATCAGGTGATGATATTAGAGGTAAAGGCAAGGGTAAAACAGACCCAGGTTCAGCTTTCGATTGGAAAGCATTTAAAACAGCATTAACAGTTTAAAAATGAAAAATATGTTACAATCTTATATAAATTTCTGGAAAGAAGCAGATACACTACTTGATTATGCTATCAATATATGGGTTACTGCTTTAGGAATCATAGCACTTACCGGCTTTGGTAAAGTAATATTTGAATTAATAACCAATCCATCCCAATTTAGCAATGCCACATTTGGGATATTTGATACATTAGGATAATGAAATATTTAATAACGTTTTTATTAGGACTGAATTTCTGCTTTGGACAAACATTAGGTAAAACTATAACAGAAGATTATACTGCTGGATTTGAAACAGCAGCTTCAGTATATACTATACCTGAATATATGGGCGAACCCGTACCTGTAGCTATATTATCAATAGGTGTAAGCCCTGAAGTATTAGAACAATACCCTGAATTAGGTGACTATAGAGTAGGATTAGGTTTATCTAATATTACAGTTGCATTTATGGAAGAGACATTCCGCTTTGAATTCGTTGAAACTAAAGATGAAATCAAAAACAGAATGGTTACTCAATATAAAGCATCAGCTAAGGGATTATTAACTGAAAAGTATGAGTTAAAAGGTAATATTGTAGGAGCTAAATACTTTGGGTACATAGAAGTATATGATTTTTCTATCTCAGAAGATGAAACAGTAAACCTAAAAGATGGAGTAACCAATAAACTAGTAACTAGATTAGGTCTACAAGTTAGATTAGTAGACGCACAATCAGGATTGTATATGACAGGATCTGGATTAGGAAAATCAACTACAACTAGAGAAGTTACTTTATTAAACGATGAAAACTTAGAAGAAGTAGCATTCAACCAATCATCAATAGGAACAGCTACTAAAAAAGCATTAAATACAGCCGTATACAAGATTGTAAAGCGTATGCGTCAAAAGAAAATATTTGACCACTAATGAAAAAACTTCTACTAATATTATTTTTAGTAGGTTTTAGTAATTTATATTCTCAAAATCTTATACAAACCTATGTAGATAGGTGTACTGGAGCAGTGAGTGTATTTACTGTTCCTATGAATGGACAGGCAACTGTTGTATTTTATAATAAGGCTAGAACGTTTACCTCACAGCAATTTCAAAATGGCGAATTGCAAGCATGGCTTGAAGAAACATACTTATGGTGGGCGTCATTAAACCCATGTTCAACAGCAACTACAAACGCTACAACAACACAAGCCCAAACACAACAGACAACCCAACAAGCAACTGATGCTGCCGCTGCGGCTGCGGCTGCTGCAGCAGCCTCTGCCCCCCCACCTGTACCTGCATCACCTCCACCTATAGCAACTACAGCACCCACACAAACAGCTACAACAGGAACTACTGCAACTACAGGAACAACTGGTTCTACTACTACCGGTACCACAGGAACAACTGGAGGTGATACTTCAACAACTGGTACTACAGGTACAACTAATACTAGTTCAAATGATACATCAACAACAAACAACCAATCGTCTAGTAGTTCATCTTCAGGCGATACTTCTTCAAGTTCAGATACTAGCTCTTCAGGCTCAACTGAAGGGAATTCATCTGGAGATGGCGGTGGAAGCACTGAAGGGGGAAATTCAAGTAGTGAATCGAATGATGGAGGTTCATCAACAGAAGAGACAAAAACTGAAGAGACTAAAACAGAAGAAACTAAATCTGAAGAAAAAACTGAAGAAGTAAAGGAAGAAAAGACGGAAGAAACTAAAGAGGAAACTAAGGAAGAATCTAAAGAAGAAACCAAAGAAGAAGAGCAAAAGGAGGAAACTAAAGAAGAGGAATCTAAGGAAGAAGAAAAAACGGAAGAAAAGGAAGAGGAGAAGAAGGAGGAGAAATCTGATGAGGAAAAGGAAAAGGAAAAAGAGGAAGAAGAACAAAAGAAAAAGGAAGAGGAAAAGAAAAAGAAGAAAGAAGCTAGACAATTAGCCCCTCCAATTATAACAGCTAACGTAGCTATGATGCAAGGACCGGATGGTTCTTATAGCTATGCTTCTACATTTGGTGTATCACGTTCTTCTCTGATGGGGGATAAGACATATGGTTTAAATACAATGGTCTGGAGTAACCTTCAACAGTTTATGGTGAATGCTAGTTTTACTAAAATCCATATCAATAAAGAAGGTAGACCATCAAGGGTATACTCAGCATCAATAGGAGGTGCTAAAATGTTTACTACAGTAATGGGAATGATGAACCATAGTGTAGTATTTTTAGGTAAAAAAGGTTCAGCAGCTGGATTCGCTTTAGGAACATCAATAACTGCACTTGACTTAAATGTAGTTAACGGATTAATATACTATGATGAAAACATATTATCCCAATCAGTAACTGGATTCTATACAAAACCAATTCCATTAGGTAGAGTATCAGTATCACCTATGGTAGCAATATCATCTCCCTTTGTATCATTAGAGACATTCTCACGTCGTACAACATGGAGTACAGATGTAATGTTTATAGGTGGACTAAGTGGAACATTTAATTTAACTAAACGATTTGGAATGAATTTAGGTATAAACGCTGTTACATCAACATTACCTAATTTTCCTGTACTAGTAAATTATACAATAGGTTCTCGTTTCTCTTTCTAAAGTAATGCACAGGAAACTTGGCTACCCGGGAAGCCATTCGTATATTTACCACGTTGAAATTATAAAAATATAAAGTTATGCAAGTATTAAGATTTTTTAATGATGAATTAAGTGGAAACGAATGTGCTATTGTTTGGAATGGTAAAGAAGAAATTTGTGTTACAGCTGATGAAGCTTGGGATATAGAAGCACAAGCACAATCACGTCAAGATGCTTATGAATTAAGAGGTGAAAGAGGTTGGTAATTAAATTAAAATAAAAAGTTATGAAGAAAAAACAAGCAGAAAATCTAATTATTGCAGTTCTACTATATGCCCTATTAGCATTACTATGGGAACAAATAAAACCTATAGCCTTAAAGCTAGATAAATCTATCTTCCCAGAACATAAATTTAAAAACAAAATGTTATATAAATTAAGATGGTATATATGTCTCCTTTTATATTATATAGGATACTGGGTGTATTTTACCAACTTTTCTTAAAAGTAATTCACAGGAAACTTGGCTACCCGGGAAGCCTAGCGTATATTTACGTGTTCGAATGGTTCGGGCGTTAAATTAAAATTATAAAGGTTATGTTAAATTATCAAAACACAGAGTTCAAAAGTTTAGAAAGATTAAGAGAAACAACTCCATCAATTTTTACAAAAACAAGTAGCGAAAGTACTTCAGACAAGTACACACACATTCCAACTGATACTGTAATTCGTGATTTAGAATTATTAGGATGGGGAGTAGTTGATGCTAAAGAAGTTAAAGCAAGAAAAGATACAACTAAAGGTTTCCAAAAGCACTTAGTAGTACTTAGAAACCCAGATGTAGTAATTGATGGTGCAGATGGTGATACAGTTTACCCACAAATTTTATTAACTAATAGCCACGATGGTAAAAATTCATTTTCATTCCAAGCAGGATTGTTCAGATGTATATGTGAAAACGGATTAGTTATAGCAACTACACAATTCGAAAGCCATAAAGTAAGACATATGGGTTATGATTTCGAAGCGTTACAAGAAGTAATTAAATCATTAGTTGAAAAATTACCATTAACTGTTGAATCAATGAATAAAATGAAAGCAACGGAATTAACTCAAACTCAAGCATTCGAATTTGCTACCGCATTATTAGAAGAAAGAGTTAAAGGTACTGATAATAAAATCACTGAGTTAGCAGTTGTAGGTGTTTTACAAACACAACGTTCACAAGATGAAGGATTAGGGCTTTGGGAAACTTTCAATCGTGTACAGGAAAACATAATGGAAGGTAATTTCCTGTACAAAACACCAAAAGGTAAGCTTAGACAAGCACGTCCAATCAAGAATTTTAAGCAAGATATGGACTTAAACCAGAAATTATACGAACGTGCCTTAGAGTTTGTAGCATAAAAAAATTAATTGCCCCCGAAAGGGGGCAATATTTATTAATATATAATTATATTTCATATGACACCACAAGAAACTGAAAAAATTAAATTAATGCAGTTATTTAAGCAAGGTAAAATCGATACATTACCCGATGTAGATAGTGATGCATATAAAGCCTCAAAAGTAAAAGATATGATGTCTAAAGCAAACACAAATGAATCTAATATTGAAGAAATGACTCGTGATACATTTGAACGTATGGATGGTTTAGTTAGTCAAACTTTATTAAAGGAATTTTTAAATACCTTTGAAGAAATCTATAGTGATTATCATGAAAGTGGGGATCCATTTGATTCTAGTGAGGTAATAGATTATTTAAGTATTATGATGCAAAATCGTGCTGAAGATGCTAGATTAGATTCTAGTTTCCCTACAAACGAAGCCTCTAAACCAGGTTACCACGCAGATGGAACACCAAAATCAGATGCTGAAATGGATGATGATGAAAGAGAACAATTTTATCTTGATTTAGACGACGTTAACGAAGAAACAGTTGACGAAGGTGTAAAATGGATGAAACGTTTTAGTGGAGTAAAATAAGCTAAAAATATCTATAAAAACGTTAGGCTGCCGTAGGCAGCCTTCGTATATTTATGTATTGAAATAAAAAGGTTATATTATGGCATTGTGGAAAGTAAATAATGAGATAGTTTATAGTGAAAACGCATTATCCCTATCTCCAAACGAAGCAAATGGAACAATGATTACAAGGCACTTCTATAAAGTCCCTAAATCAAATGTACGAGGTGGTTTCCTAACTAATGAAAAAGGTACATTTCATACTCCATCTTGGATTAAAGTACACCCTAAAACAACATTAAACGATATAATATTTCCTGAAATAAAGGTTGCTAAAGCAAAGGAAAAGCGTATCATCGAATTCGCATCATCTAGTAGCGATAAAAAATATTACGTTACAGTTATAGACTCTAAAACAATTAAATGTTCTTGCCCGGGTTCATGGAGAAGCAATGGCAATTGTAAGCACATTAAGGAAGTTAGAGAAAGTTTAACTAAATAATATTAAATGAGAAAATCAACCAAAATTGTTCTATCATTATTATTGGTATCATTAGTAATAAGTGCCTATACAGCCCTTACATTACCAAAACAAGAACCCATTGTAGTAAAACAAATCCCACTACAACCAATATCAGTTAAAATTGAAATTAAAAGCGAACTACCTGTGATTAAAAACCATACAGCATTTTTAGATGCGATTGGGCATTATGAGAGTAGTAATCGATATGATATCGTTAATCGCTTTGGTTACATGGGTAGATACCAATTTGGTAAGTCAACACTTAAATCACTAGGTATAAATGTATCACGTAAAACGTTCTTAAATAGTCCTCATTTACAAGAAGAAGCTATGGATAGATTGTTAACTGAAAATTACAAGTCACTAAGACGCTATCTAAAAAAATATGATGGTAAAGTAGTACATGGTGTATTTGTAACCAAATCAGGTACATTAGCAGCAGCACATTTAGTAGGTGCAGGTGCAGTTAGTAAATGGTTTAGACGTGGTACACAAGCTAAAGATGGTAATGGAACCCGTTTAACAACTTATATGAAAGTATTTGCTAATTACGATTTAGATATATAAATAAAATAAGTTATGAAAGAACAAGATTTAATAGATTTAGGATTTGAAAGATATGATATATCAGCAGAAGAATCAGGAGATAAACCTTACTTCTACTTCACATATAACATTACAGATGAATTATGTTTGATATCAACTGATAATGATGAAGCTAAAAGAAGGGGATGGTATGTAGAATTATTTGATTATGAGAATATTGAAATTAGCAACCTAGAAGACTTAAAAACTCTTATTAGTGTTATAGAAAGAAATAAGTTATGAAAGTAGGTAGTTACGTAATATGTGTAGACGATAGTTTTTCAGCGGAACAAATGTCTAAACTAAGTCGAATACCTAAAAAGGACGACTACTATACTATTAGAGATGTAGTTGAGTATCCTAAATACAATAGGATAGGTGTTCGTTTAGAGGAAATAAGTAATCCTGAAATTGAGATGGATGGTGGTATGCATGAACCAACTTTCAATATATTTAGGTTCGCCGAATTAGATGTTCCACCTTCACTTGAAGCTGAAATTGAAAACCTAATATCAACTGATATAGAAATAGAAACATTATGACAACTAATTACTTAGAGAAGTTCATACTCAACTCAGTTAGAAAATATGTTCCTGAAGGAATACATCCTGAACTTCATATCAATTGCCAAGCACAAATGTATGAGATTATAATGACACTTATAAAGGAAGACAAAACTCCCGCGAAGTTGTCAGTAGTCATATATTTATCGAAGTCATATAAAGACATTTTATATTCGAAATATTCACAACTAAATTAAATTTATGAAAACATTATTAATTGTATTATTAGTATTAGCGGTTGCAGCTGGAGCAGTTTATGTCGCTACAAAGTATTTTAAATCCTTCAAAGACGAAGACAAAGATGGAATTCCAGACGTAGTTGAAGACAAATATGAAGACGTAAAAGAAGACGTTGAAGATGCTATCGAAGACGTTAAAGAATTTGCTGAAAAAGCAAAAGACAAAGTAGAAGACATCGTTGAAGAGGTTAAAGACTTACCTAAAAAGGTAACTCGTAAGAAACCGGGACGCGCTACTAAGAAAAAATAATCGATGAATAAGTTTTTATTGACAATATTGGCTATGGCTACCTTTATAGGTGGCCATTCCCAGACTTTGCGAAACAAAGTTACAACTGGAAATGATGTATTCACTGTAGTATATTCTGAATTCTTAGAACAACCCTTAAATGTAAAATATAGTATTACAAACCCAAACGGGACAGCGTCACGTAAGGGAATGAATTTCTATAAAAACGATTCAATCCACACTTCAGATAACGATGACTACAAATACAATGAGTGGGATAAAGGACATATGGCACCCGCTGCTGACTTTGTAGAATCAAGAGATAAACTATATAAAACATTCTCCTACCTAAATTCAGCATTACAACATAAATCACTCAATCGTGGTGAATGGAAATCATTAGAGACATTTGAGAGATTATTATGGGTTGAAAAAGGAAAAATTGATGTTGAAATTGAAATTATATTTGAACCTGTACCCTTTAGAGTAGAAGCAGGTGCTGCTATACCAACAGCATTTAAAAAACACTTAGTGTATAAAGATGGAGCGTTATGTTTCTTCTTTCCAAATATAGTTCCTGAACATGAAGGGTTCGAACATTATAAAATAGAATGTGAAAAACATTAAAATAAACTTGGCTCCGTAATGGAGCCTTTTTATATTCACATATATTAATCATAAAACAATAAACAATGTCGTATTTTTCAGTATTAGTTGAGTTGGAAGGCGAACCAAAACGAAATGGTGCCCCAACTAAAGTCCGCGAGATGTATTTAGTAGATTCTATGTCAGTAACTGAGGCAGAAGCAAAAACCGTAAAAAAATTACGAGACGAGGGAACACTTACAGATTTCCAAGTAACTAAAGTAACGGAAACTAAATATTTAGACATACTATAATGAGTAAACATTCAGCAAAACAAAATTACGAACAAGTAATGGAATGGTTAGAGACAGTTAAACGTCCTAAAAAAACATCTACACCTGCTTCATTCCAAAAACAAAGTAGATTAGACTATTACAAACAAAAAGGTAATAAGTAATTAAATTTATAATATTTATTAATGATATTTCGATAGTTTGAAATACAAAAAATAATTAAAATTTAAACTTATAAAATCAAAAACAATGGCTTATTTTCACGCAGTAAATACAGGAAAAGGATTCATTACTCACGCTGATAGCGAATTATCTCATGTGGCAGGATATCCTGGGGATGTGTGGGTGACAGAAAACACAACATGGGCAACTAGAGTAGGGGCTACATCTAAAACAAAAGAAGAAGCCCAAGCATTAGTTAATGCTGCTATAGAAGGTCAAGTATATGACGAAGACTTCCCTCATGAAGAATTAAGAGGACAACAAATCACTTCTATCCTTCCTTAAAAAATAAGTAGGAATATTAGATTAAATATTATATATTACAATATAAACAAAATAAAATAAAGTTATACAAATGTCCGAAAATAAACAAGCAACAGATCTTACTATTACAGATGATCTAAAACCAATTTTATCAATTTTAAAAGAAGAAGATGCTAAAGCCATAATAGCATTACAAGAAGAATTAACAGATACTTGGACTAAAAAACAAGTTTTTAGAACTGAAACAGAAATGAGAATTTCAGTTTTGAATGACGGTAAGCACCCCACACAAGCCTCTAAATATTGGCAATCTATAAGGGAGCAAAATGGTATGTTTGAATCTGTTTTAACAACGGCTTTTGACTTACGTCGAAATACAGTTAAAAGATTAAAATTAGAACGTAAAATGGAAAAGGCTATACAGGATGGGGACGAAATTAAACAAATGGAAATCCAAATTGATTTAGATGAAAACTTATATCAAAAAGTGGGAATGGAACAATCTACACATGACCGTATTCGCGAAATAAAACTATGGTCTCAAATTAAAGAAGAATTAAATGATGGCTCATTTAATGATAAAGATGTAAATGCCCATCAAGCTGAAACTTTCCAATTTGCCCTCCAAAATAGAGTTAATTCTTTAGGACCTAACTCAAATCAAGGAGAAGTACTAAATGCTGTAGGTCCCTTACAAACAATAGAAAGATTAAAAACAGAAGATGGTAAGTTATTAAACTTTAAAGAAGCTAAGGAGGCCTTGCTACTTCAAGCTCAAGAACAACAAAAACAACTAGAACAATCTAAAGAATAGATAATATGTTTTTATATTCTAAAGAAGGTGCACTATCACCCGAGTTATGTAACTCTTTTATAGAGACATTTGAAGCATCAGACGAAAAAAAACCTGGTGTTTTGTATGGAGCTAACGGGCAATCTTCTACAGATTCAAAAAAATCAACTGACATAACATTTCACCCTGGATATTTGCAACACAATATCTGGGGTTCTTTGTTATCTCAATTGGTAAAGGTAGTAGAAAAAGGCAAAGAAGACTATATAGTAAGACACCAACTTGCAATGAGCAAGTTAGATCCATTTCAAATGTCACCTTTATTCAATATGCAAAGATATGAACCTAGTGAAGGCTTTCATGGCTACCATTGTGAAAGAGCTAGTTTAGAATATTCAAATAGAGTGTTGGTTTGGATGATATACCTAAATACAGTTACAGATAGAGGAGAAACAGAATTTTATTATCAACATCATTTTGAAACCCCAATACAAGGTAAACTAGTAATATGGCCTTCAGATTGGACTTACCTACATAGAGGTATAGCTTCACAAACACAAACAAAATATATCTTAACAGGATGGTATGACCATATTGAAATACCTAAAAATTAAAATGTTTTAAAAATAAATAAATGTTATGTTGAAATTTTACCCAAAACAATCAGTATTATTCCCAACCCCAATGTGGGAGGTACCCATCGAAAATGTTGATAACTTATCAATAAAAGAATATATCTTAAAATTAAGACAAACAGATCCCGGAGTAGAAATTTCTAATAAGGGTGGGTGGCATTCCAACGACATACATCACCCTTTACCCCCTGCTTTAGAAGAACTTATTAGTGATTTAACTCTATTTATAAATGACTATTGTAAGCAAACTACAGATATAGATGATTTAGTATTGGGAAATTGGTGGGTAAATATTAATGGGAAAAATGATTACAACATCCCTCATGACCATCAAAATTCTGTACTATCCGCTGTTTATTATGTAGAAGTACCCAACCCTAATACTGGTGATCTAATTATTCATAGAGACGATAATTCACGTTTCTTTTTAGGTAAGTATAGAAAAAATAAAACCCATTTTAGTTCACATAGTTATAGTATCTCTCCCAATACAGGACAAGTAATAATTTTTCCCTCTTGGATGAAACACTCTGTAGAAAAAAATAATTCAGATGCTGAGCGCATTTCTATTGCATTTAATTTTGTAATACAAGGTTAAATCATTATATTAGTAAAATTATACACTATTAAATTTTAATTTATTATGCCAATCGATTATCAAATCCACGGAATATTTCCAACACCAATTTTAACTACCATCCTCCCCCAGGAATTAGGAGAGGTTGTACCTTGGTTTTACAAACAAGAAATGGAAACTGACAAAGAAAGCAGTGAAGAGTATGGTGAACGTTCTAAAAATAGTTATATATTAAATGAACCTGAATGTGCCCAATTAGGAAATTATATATTAAATATAGCCTACGAATTTGGCAAAACCTCAGGATTTGATTATAACTCATACAAATTCAGCCAATCCTGGATATCCTATAAATACCCAGGCCAATACCATACGGTACATACTCACCCAAATAGTCTAATTTCAGGAGTACTTTATTTTGGAGAACCTGTAGAAGAAACACCAGCAGTAAAATTTCATAAACCTATAATGGGTGTGAATGTTTCTCATATATCTCCTAAAATGTTAGCAGATAAAAGAGAATCAAAATATGCTTGGTCTGAATTCTCTGTAGAATTTACACCTGGTCTTTTGCTTCTATTTCCATCCCATTTACATCATTCAGTTCCTTTAAATAAAACAGATACTACACGTTGTAGTTTAGCATTCAATATTGTACCATCAATTGGATTGGGAAATGAAGAATCACTAACAGAACTTAAATTTTAAAATGGAGGAAAAATACTTTATTTGGCACATACAAGGAGGCTTAGGTAAAAATATAGCAGGGTCTGCTTTAGTAAAAACCATTAAAAATACTTATCCTGATAGAAAGCTCATTATGGTGACCTCTTGGCCAGAAATATATCTAAACAACCCAGATGTAGATAGAGTATATCAATTAGGTCAATCTCCCTATTTTTATGAAGACTATATCGAAGGTAAAGATGTAATTATATCTAAACACGAGCCCTATCATCAAACAACCCATATTACAAAAGAAAAACACTTACTTGAAAATTGGTGTGATCTAATGGGATTAAAATATACAGGACAATTACCTGTTATTATACCAAATTATGCTCAAGGTCTACTTTTAGGTTTATGGCAAAGACAAAAACCCATTATGGTTATCCAATCTGGAGGAGGACCAATGGAAGGCCAAAGATATTCATATTCTTGGACAAGGGATATTCCAATTGAAGTAGCACAAGAAATAGTTAAAAAATTTTCTCAACAATACCACATTATACAAATCACAAGACCCGATGGATATCAACTGGAAGGTGTAGAACGAATAGATCAGAAAATGTCTAATATGGAATTATTTTCTTTACTTGTTGTCTCTAAAAAACGTGTATTAATAGATTCAAGTTTACAACACGCATCTGCTGCTTTAAACTTAAAATCAACAGTTCTATGGATAGGAACTTCACCTAAAGTATTTGGGTATGAAATGCATACTAATGTAGAGGCAAAATTACCTAAAAGAGCAAATCAACTTATAGGCTCGTACACATTTGATTTTCAATTTGAAAATAATATGCATGAGTGCCCTTATATGAATATTAATGACATTTTGGATATTAATTTAGTATTATCTTCTATATAATTTTTTATCTCCTATTTTATTTTTTCATATTTATCACTAGATACAAATTTATTCAAAAATGGCTAATTTACAAAGTACTACTATAACAGGAGCAATAAAAGTAGGAACCACCGCTAATACCTCTAATGCAGGAAATATATGGTTTGATACATCTGCTAACAAATTAAAATATTCATATACCGCCTTTAATGCCGGAACATGGTCAGCAGGAACTACCATGAGCTGTCAAAGAAATTGGATTGGAGGAGCTGGCCAACAAAATGCAGGTTTAATTTTTAATGGTAAAGTTGGTAGTGCTAAAACTAATTCTACAGAAGAATATAATGGCTCCTCATGGTCAAATGGAGGAAATTATCTTATATCAGATTACTTACATAAAGGTACAGGTGAACAAAATGCGGCATTAAGTCACACCTGGATTGGAACTTCCGTCTGGGAATATAATGGATCTTCTTGGGCTACAGGGGGAACCGATACACAATCAAGACAAGAAGGAGGATTATCAGGACAACAAAATGCAGGTTTAGCATTTGGAGGATATGCCTGCACTACTTCTGAATATAATGGTTCGTCATGGTCAAATACAACAAATCTCCCATCTAATGCTCTAATAAATTGTATAGCGGGAGGGGGCCAACAAAACTCATCTGTAACAGTGGGTGGTAGATTACCTTCTACTCTAAGAAATTTAGTTTATCAATACAATGGAAGTACATGGTCCACAGGAACAAATTATCCAATAACTGTTGCATCCCCAAAAGTAGCTGCATCAACTTCAGATTCAGCAGTGGCTTGGGGTGGACTTACACCTGCAGCTACTAATAAAGCTTATGAATTCGATGGTATAGCGTGGTCTGCTGGAGGAAATATGTCCTGTGCTAAGAGTCATGATGGTGGTGGTGGAACTAGAGCCACGGCCTTCGCAGCAGAATGTGCTTCTACTGAAGAATGGGTTCAAGGAAGTTCATTTATAACAACTTGCGAATTATAATATAAATAAAAACTTAACTAATGGCAAATTTACAAACAACCACTATAAATGGCTCACTTCACCTGGGAAACTCCCCAGTAACTTCAGATGCGGGTTATGTGTGGTATAATACAAGTTTAAATAAAGTACAATATTCTGCGGTACAATATAGTACAGGTACATGGAGTACAGGAGGAAATTTAAGTGTTGCTAGGCATGAACTTGGAGGAGCAGGTACACAAAATGCTGGATTAGCCTTTGGTGGTTCAACAATTCTTGCCTGTACAGAGGAATATAATGGTAGTTCATGGGCTACGGGAGGTGCTATGGCTAGAGCTGTTAGAAACACAGGTACAGGAACTGGCCAACAAAATGCCGCTTTACAATATGGTGGATTTAGTCCCGTTGGTGCTTATACTTGTACACAAGAATATAATGGTTCTTCTTGGTCTTTTGGAGGAGCCTTTCCTGTAACTGCTGACGACGCTGCCTCAGCTGGTCAACAAAATGCCGCAGTAGGTTTTGGTTTTCGTAATATTTTATGTACTTTTGAATACAATGGTTCGTCATGGACATGTACAGGTAACTTCCCAGATGCAAGAGAAGGGATGGGAGCTACTGGAGAACAAAATTCTGCAATAGGAACTGGTGGTTTCCCCTATTCTACTTCCTGTAAAACTTGGATATATGATGGTAGCAGTTGGTCAGAAGGTGCTTGTATGCCTTCTCCAAAATACCAACACGGGATGTCAGGAAACGTAACTGCAGCAGTTTCTTTTGGAGGAGGTGGATTTCCAGCCCAATGTTCTACTTTTGAATATAATGGATCAACATGGTCAACTGGAGGTAATTTGTCCTTAGGAAGAGGATATCCATCATCAACAGGTGATTCCGGAGCAGGTTTAGCTGCAGGCGGGAGTACTCCTTCATCCGTATCATGTACCGAAGAATATAACCAAACTTGTTCTATAGGTGTAAAAACTATAGGTTAAACAAATTATTTATAATATTAAATCATAAAACAATGGCAAATTTACAAACAACAGTTATAACAGGTTATCTGGATTTAAGTAATTCTACTCCTGGAAACCAAGTAGGCAATTTGTGGTATGACAGTACTTCAAATACAATGAAAATTACTACTGATACAAGTGGAAATGGTGTTGATTTATAATATTGGTTAGGTAAAACTTTATAAAAAAATTAGGCTCCCATAGGGAGCCTTTTTATATTTAATCACATAAATAAGTTATAATGGATTATAAAGCATTAACAATAGGAATATTATTTTTTATAGCATCTCAAGTTGTAATTTGGTTTCAATCTCACTTACAATTTTTCAATAAATGGGCAAGTGATAATCCTATATTAATTTCATCTGTAGGAGTAGTTGTATCATATGGGTCAATTATGGCAACAAAACATATAGCTGGGGCGTTTAATGGGTTGGTATGGCCTAGTAGATTTATAGGTTTTAGTATTGGTATAATTTTATTTGCGTTTTTAACTTGGATATTTTTAAAAGAACCCTTATCATTAAAGTCATTAACCTGTATTGCTTTAGCATTTTGTATATTAGCAATACAATTATTTTGGAAAAATTAGATTATGGTACAAGAATATAAACAAATTCTCACACCTGAAGAGTGTCAACACGTTATTAACTTAGCATCTCCATACTTAGAACAAGCGGGATTATTAGGTGGTAATGAATTAGACAATTATAGAGTGGCACAAGGTACTTGGTTATTTGATTATGATACTTTATTACATGAAATAAAAACAATTGTAGCGAGTTTAACTCGTCTACCAATTGAAAATCAAGAAGCACCTCATGTTGTATACTACACTCAAGGAGGTGAATATAAAGTGCATTATGACTACTTTATTGAAGGTGAAGAATATTATAATGAAGAAGTAGCTAAAGGTGGACAAAGAAGATACAGTGTATTATTCTATTTAAATGATGTACCTAAGGGAGGTGAAACGCACTTTCCAAATATAGACCAAACTACCCACCCCGAATTAGGTAAAGTAGTAGTTTGGGATAACGTAGATAAAAACGGCGTACCATATAAAGATTCATTGCATGCAGGATTACCTGTAACTGAAGGTGAAAAATGGATATTAATATTCTGGGTCCGAGAAAATAAATTTACACTTTAATACGAAAATATTTGGCTGCCATAGGCAGCCTTCGTATATTTACCGAGTTAAAATTATAAAAATATAAAGGTTATGGCAACAGAATTAGAAAGAGAATTAGCAGAAGCAAGAAAAGTTTACATCGAAGCAATTGACAACGGTGATGAACAAACCGAAAACGAATATGCTGACATTGTATCAGCTATCGCTAAGTTAATAAACAAAGACAATCAAAGCTTATCTAACTACCAACAATGGTATAGCAAAAATGAACATCCAATAGAGGATTTAGAATGCCCAGGTGAAATAATTGCTGACGTTAGAGAATTTGCTAAACACCCTAAGGGCTTTAGCAAGGAAGTAGTTGAAGAATGGAACCAATACTTACCATTTGACTTACATACCAAATTAAAAACATATGGTATGGTGGGGAGCGCAAGACTGAACAAAATATTCAAATTGTAATTATGGAAATAGAATCTAGACCATGGGGTATGTATGAAGTATTACTTGATGCTCCCGAATGTAAAGTAAAACGTATAACAGTAGCCCCAGGGCAAAAATTATCCTACCAATACCATACAAAACGTCAAGAACAATGGACAGTGGTAAAAGGCAATTTAACTATCGTTTTGGATGATGAAAAAATATTTAGAGAAGTAGGCCAATCAATTTTTATACCATTAGGTGCAAAACATAGGGCTTGGAATGAAACAGATGAAATAGTACAATTTGTTGAAGTACAAACAGGAACTTATTTCGGAGAAGACGATATCATAAGACTAGAAGATGATTATAATAGAGCAGATGAAAATCCATTTGAACATTTAGAAGATGGTAACTATATTGGAGGTTTAACAATGCCTAAAAAATAATAGAACCTTATGCCTAAAACAGATACACCCGAAGCAGTATGTCATAAATGTAAAAAACCAGCCGTGGGAAGATACAGCCCGGATTTGGATATAGCGGGTTTGGCATTTTGTGAAGAACATAGAGATTTAATTGGCGTAGCATTCTATTGTTTAATGACAGATAAAGTAGATGATTTTAACGCCATAATGGGTACAAATTTAGATGTAAACGAGATATGAGTTTAATTTACATGCAATCAACAATTGATCATATATTAACAAATCATCAAGACAAGATGAACGACTTAAATGCGCTTGGAGATCCGGAGCCGGTCGAGTTAATTGATGACAAAGGTAATGTATTAAATAAGTATTATATATTTAAATAGCAATGGAAGAGTATAGTGTTTATTGGTATGATTTAAGAAATTATAAAGGTAAAGGCATACAACTCTTTGGCGGTCCAAGATATTGGGGTGTGTTATATAAAGTAGGTCATCAATATGGTTTTGAAGAATCTCGTATTAGAGAAAATGAAGCACGTGAAGGTGATTTGGCATGGGTTAAACTATGGGGTGATATTCATTTAATGGGTATAAAACAATTCAAGACAAGAGAACAAGCGATTAAATTCGAAAAAAAAGTACATAGAAAACTAGGTAAAAAACAATTTTCAATTGCGGAAAAAGTATCGGGTGTAAGTGAATTTAGAATTGGTAATAAACAAAATGAAAAAATATTAAACGAAATATTTAATAAATAAACGGGGCACCAAATGAACCAAAACAAAATAATAAATAAAATACTCGAACTAAAAGCAAATAACGAGGACAAAAAACAAATTCAGTTTCTCCAGCAGAAATTAGATAAAGCAAATAACAAAACCAATAATAAAAAATAAGTTTATAATATGTATACCCGCATAGTGGAGTATGCAATATTAAAAACAAACTTAAATGCTATTGGTTAGTAGATGCTCCACCATCGAACGCCACTAGCATTCTTTTATCATGTCAACAAAAATATGTACTAAATGTTCTGTAGAAAAACCATTAAGTGAGTATCACAATAATAAACAATACAAACATTCCCATTGTAAAACTTGTGTAAAGGAATATAGGAAATTAAATCCTCAACTTGAGAAAAAACATCGAAGGGAATGGTTAGATAATGGAGGGAGAATATCACGTAAAGAATATAATAGAAAATATCAAAATAATCTTACCCCCATTCAAAAAATAAAACGAAGTATAAGAAGTAGATTATCAATATCGGTAAAATTAAATGGGTATTCTAAATCTTCAACATTGAATAAAGCAATCGGTTGCGATTGGAATACGTTAAAACAGCATTTAGAAACGCAATTCGACGATAAAATGAATTGGGACAACTACGGTTCATATTGGGAAGTCGATCATATAAAACCAATGGTAAGCGCTAAAACGGTAAACGAAGTTTATGAATTAAATCACTATACTAATTTACAACCATTATATTGGGAAGAAAATAGACAAAAAAGCGATAAACTAAATTGGAAAGCAAATAATAAAAACAAAGCACATAATAATCTCAGTAAATAAAACAACGACGAATAGACTCAAGACTCTCTTCTTTTCCGTAGATTTGAATGTGTCATAATACGTATATCCAAACCCCAATAATGCAATCATTACATCGCCCAACACGCCTCAAATTATCGTATAACCCATCGGGTGAATTGGTACACATTGCCACGCGCAAATTACGTGCATACATGCGATATAAACGCATATATAACAATAAACGACAAACGGCATGTGGGTAATAGTAATCGGTATAACATTCGCATGGCTCGTTACTACAATAGTGTATATCATTAAACAAGAACTGGATAAATAGGGTACAATAGTACACCCTAACACGTTGAGGTTCGGAGTATAACAACGGTATAAACGATAGGTGTACCGCTCCACCCCAACCTATCATTAATCATCCCCCATCGCATTTAAACATTGATTCTCGCTCGTCGTAGGTGTACTAAGGTAACACATGCGTACGTAGGGTATAACTCTACACTATATTGGTTAGTAATGTAACATGATGTGTGGAACGGTGTAGGCGAGTAACCTAAGCATGATTCGGGTATGGTATGCCCCTGCATGTGCATTCCAAGCCTCTCTCGACAAAGAAACGAGTATATATGAACAATTGCGAATTCAACAATCAGCACCGACGTAAGTAAAAATGATTCACAATAAAAACACGCTTTAATTGAGCATTCAACAATAATTAAAAGTAATGCACAGGAAATTAGGCTTCACAGGCAATTATTCGTATATTTACCATGTTGAGATAATTAAGTCGAAACAAAATAAAGGTTATATTATGCAAGTTAAAACAAACAACAAAATTACATTAGATTCTAAAGCGTATTTATCAGTAAACAAAGGCGTGTTCAACAGTGAATTGCTTGATCGCAATGATTTCGTGCGTATGAATAATCGTACTTACTATGCTACATTAGTTAATTCAAGAGTACATGCTGACCATTGTTTTGCTTCAATGTAAAACAAATTTGGCTACCGCAAGTAGCCTTCGTATATTTACCACGTTGAAATTAAAATAATAAAGGTTATGATGAATGTAAGTAAATTATCAGAAGAGTTATTTAATGGTTATGCTAAAGGTATTATAACAGATGAAGAATGTTGTGATATGATTGATCTTATTTCTAATACTCATACTGCTACAATTGAAGAGAAGGAAGATGATACATATGATTGGTCAGTAGATAATATTGAAGATGACGCATATGAGTTAGAAGCTTCAAGATACGATTACTTATAATAATTAAAATAAAGGTTATGAGCGATTACAGATTTAATAGACAAGAAGTATTTACTAGAGAAGACATGCGTGAACTGATGGATATTATCAGTGACGTAGAAATGCTCGATGGTAACCATTTTACATTAACTAATCAGTTATACGGTATGTTTGATGGTGTTGTTTATGATGATATATTGCATAACGCAAATGTTAATATGGTGCCTATCACAATTATAAGACGTATTAATAGTTTGGTTAGGAAAATTGTTGAAAGTCTTGTTGAAGTAAATGACGAAGTGGTAGGCTAGGCCAAACCGGGTTCATATATTTACCGTGTTGAATTAATAAATAATAAAGGTTATGAATGTAAATTATTTAAAAGCAATTGTTATTGCTGAGAAACAAGGATTATTATCTAGAAAACACGCTGAAACGCTTGTATTAGATGAAATTGATAATGCTAAAATTAGACAAGCATTCGACATATTCAAACAAGCAAAGTTAGTATAGATGAAACAAACCACAGCAATAACATTATTAGTATTTTGGTCAGTGATGATGGCCGCAACGGTGTATGCCGTATTAAATTGAATTAAGAATTCGGTCGAGCAGGGTTAATGCGTCTGCTCCATGTTGGTAGGGGTTGATCACCACATCCGTACAAGCATTCCCGGACGCGGGAGGTAGACCGCTTAAAATTATATATTATGGGTTATATTATATTTGGATTATTAGTATTATTAAGTGGGTTTATGTATTTGGTGTTAGGAGCATCATTGACAATTGAATTAACCCATCCACGCATTAAAGCATTAGTTGGGTTCGAGTATTGGCCTAGCGATGATGAAGAGGAATACAATACGTTCAAATTACATTTTATTTGGTTGGCGCTTAGGTGGGATTGGGTCTAATACTTTATTATTTTCCGTTTCAACACAGCAATTAGGTTCTACATTACATCCCAGCCCCCTTCCTGGGGGCTCGCCTTCCATCTAATTAATATATTTACTGATATAACATTAATGTAAATAAAAATGAATATACATCAATTAAAAGCGGAACTCGAATTATTATACGACGAAGCAACCAACTTACGTGACTATACTGACAATGCCGACCTATCATCAGAAATCGACATGAATGTCATAACCCACATGGACCATGCATTATTTCAATTGGAAGCGCTAATTGCCGACGTAGATGACGGAATGTATGAAGATGGCGACGGAGGTAGAGATTTCGGAGATTTCGAAGAAGAATATTAATATCGGCCCGATGGCGGGACGTTAGCGGATCATTAGCGGATCGCTCCCATGATCGCCGCGGTCCATCGATGGTGCGGGGGCGCGGGCAAGAGTGTTGACGGATTAAGAGATACCTAACGGATCCCCACATCGATGCGTATATACCTATATATCTAATATAATATTATCATAATGGAACACAAACCGTTTTATTTAGTAGACAATGTATGGTGGTGTGGGTGTGGCTCACTCAACTCCGCTTCATTAGAGACATGCCCCGTATGCGATAAGCCTAAATAAGCTAGGATAAGCCAATTGTCCGTCGTATATTTAATTGTAAGACCCGTTTAAGCCCTTCTGGCCACGGTTATTAGATTTATAAACTTTCTTTTTAAAAAGATTTTTTGCATCGATAAAAGTATATACGATATGAAATTACAAGTAGGTGAAAATAATGGTTATGTTATTGTAGACGATAATACAGGCCACGTTTTAGATGTTTTCGTTATGGTAGACGAGGGTATATTCGATAATAGTATAACAACAAGTTATAGAAGAGAAGGAGATAAACACTTCAAGTTATGAGACAAAAACGAGTCTATACAGAACACTCGAGTCCGTTATATAAAGAAATATATAACTCAAAACACAACAGAGATGTTCTTCCAAATGGAGATATTCGAATAGGAGAAAATCACATCCTATGCTATAAAACAAAACTTATTAAGAAATACTAGGCTGCCACAGGCAGCCTTCGTATATTTACCACGTTAAATTAATAATAAAGGTTATGAAAGAAAAAAGATATGTGGTGGAAATGCATATTAAAATTATAGCAAAGGATGATCATAATGCACGTTATAAAGCTAATAAATTAGCAGAGAAGATAGGTGCAGAAGTAACAGAAATAGGAGAGCAACCCTTTGCTAGTTTTCATTATAGGAAATTAGATTAAATTTAGTAATAAAGGTTATGGCAGAAAAAAGAGGTGAAACGGAGAAACTCAAATTCGATTTCAATCAAGCACACGCGCTTGAAATTAAAACAAAAACTTTAGGTTGGTATAGAGTAACATCACGTGATTTTAGATCATTTGATGGCCCTCGCCGTACTATTGCTCCAACACAAGTAGTTCAAGGTAGAGTCAATTTTCCAATGGTAACTACACCTTACAATGGTCCCCTTTATTATTGGGGGACAAATAAAGAAATTGAATATAAAGGCTCCCAAACAATAATTCAAAGTACTAAAATGATGGAACTGCGAGAAGTTTCTCAAAGTAGATCAAAATAAATTTGGCTACCCAGGAAGCTGTTCGTATATTTAGGGGTTCAATTAAAATAAAGGTTATGGCATATTTAATTAGTAAAAATTCAAGATTAAATGAAGCGTTTAAAGATTTAAGGAAAGCAGGTTACTTTGCTAGACAAAATTTCCAATGCTGTCAATCATGTGCTTGGGCAGAAATTCCAGAAGAAAAATCAGATAAAGTAGTATTTTATCACAGACAGGATGCCGAGGGTAAAGATGATGATGAAATGTATGTAGGTTGGTCGGGTGATGGAAATGAAATATGTAATATATTTTCTAAACACAGAATCGATACAGAGTGGGATGGTGATTCAAGTAATAGGATAATAATCTCAGATTATTTATACTAATAAATTAAAATAAAAGTTGTGCCTATTGGTGATTATATTCCACAATGAGCATGCCAATTAATGAATATAAAAATAAAGGTTATATGAAAACATTTAAAGATTTAAAATTTAAGCCACACGCTGCAGACAAAAACGGAGTACAAGCCACAATCGAATTCGAAAATGGTTGGGGAGCATCAGTAGTACAATTCGATGGATCATATGGTGTAAAAAGTGGTTTATTTGAACTCGCCGTACTAAAAGACGGATTCGTTGATATGAACAACGATATTACGGATGACGTAATAGGATGGTTAGACGAGAGTGACGTTACGAAAGTACTTAAGCAAATCCAAGAATTAGTGTAATGAAAAGGTTTAGGCAATATCGTAGCAACCAAGGTAGAGATAATAAACAATATCAAGAAAGTGGTAAATTAATAGGAATATCCGGTCTAGTGCTAGTATTCATAATAATTATACTATCATTTACATCTTGCTCACCGAACGAAGACGAACTTATATACCCCGAACCTCAACGTGTTCAAGTAGATGCTTTCCCTACCCTTGATGGTACTCGTAGTTATATCCAGCATGTTTATTTAGATACAATACAATCCTTTACTTACACACAAATATATGCTGAATCAACTGACATGGCCGAAAGCCAGAAATATAACGGCGAGGCTAATATACACGCTCGTTTCTCTACCAATTCTTATTGGACTACTATTAGTGGTGTATTCGCTGGTACTCCTGTTTATTATACTTATCCTACTGCTACTCGTTTTATACGCTCTATGCCGAATAATGAATATTCACCCAAAACCCTGGCCCTTTTCACTAAGCAATTGGTGGGACCAATTCCGAGGGTAGCAGTGAAAAATAACGCTAGAGTAAAAATTTACATGGACGTATCATATGATGGCGAGTATCACGTTAAAGACTCGATATTGCTTGTTTTTCGCCCAAAATAATGGGGGTGTATATATGTATTATGTGTGACACAAATCTAAGGTTAGTCTTTAGGCGAGTCTCGAGTCTGGGAGTCAATTATTAAATGTTATGTTATGAAAAGAATTACTGTTAATGAATCTGTAGATTTTGTTCCGTTAGAGGAAGATTTTACGAATAATGGTTTAGAAAATGCCGAGTATTTTACTATGACACCTTCTACAAACCCCCAATATCCTTCAAATGAAGGTTGGGATGATGTGAAGTACTTTACGGCTCGTATGAAAAATATTTTTGCCGATAAAGGAGAAGGAGATCAATGGGTTTATATTTTATCTAACCCTTCTTTACCTAACCTGCTTAAAATAGGTTATACAAAACTTGATCCCGATACCCGTGCTGCTCAAATATCTCGTGCTACGGGTGTGCCATTACCTTACAAAGTAGAGTGGGCTTTCAAGTGTTTTAACGGCGAACAACTAGAAGGCGAAACTCATCGCGCGCTTAGAAAATTCCGCGTTAATAATAACCGAGAATTTTTTCAAATATCACTTGAAGAAGCTAAAAATAAAGTAACTGAATTGGGACAAAAATATATACAATGAATTTAAACGAAGATTTTTTAAAAGATACTATGGGACAATTGGAATCCTCTTTTGATGAGATTTCTAAACTCAAATTTACCTTATTAGATAATACTCTAGATCAGATAGGATACGTTTTTGAAAATGATGATAAGGGTAAGCCACTTTTTAAATCACTTTCTAAAGATGAGATAAATGATATCTATAATACTATAGAATCAGATTTGATTCCTCTATTTGAAGAATTTAAGTACGAGCAAGGGTTAGAAAAAGTAGAAAATTGGAAAAAACTTCTCAAAGAAAACTAGGCTTAGTGAATTATTCATCGTACCTTTGGGATACGGTTGGTTTGAAAAAATAAACAAGATGGAAAACAAAACGGTTAAGGAAAAAAAGGGGGTAGGGAAAATAACGTTGTACACGTTACCCTATTGTATGCATTGTAAGGTTTTAAAATCAACCTTAGATAAAATAGGTATTCCCTATACGGACGTTGACGTTGAAGAAAAGGAAAAAATGGGTGATTGGTTAGAAACTAACCTTAAAACCGAATCTTATCCTATCATTTATTTTGAAAGGGTACCCGGAGAGTACGTTTATATATTATCAAAAACAAACTTGGAATCCCTAAGTAACGTTCGTATATTCACCACAATAGAACAAGCACTAGAAATTCTATTAAAATATTATTATGAGATATAAAGGATTATTTGAGCAAAAGCTTCAACAATTGACAAACCAATTAACTGGTATTCATTCTGCTTCAAGTAGAGGAAATATGGTAGACACTAGACAGTTAATTGAAAACGCTAAAGAGCGTATTGAAGAAATGCAAACATTATTAAATAACGAACACCAGGAGTAATGCAATTATCCGCTGAGGTTATAAAGGGAAATTATGATATGCTCGTTAGGGGTATCGAAAAATATGTTCAAGGAGAACGTAAGCAGCAATTCATTGACTTTTATAATAAGTTTGATGAGAGGATAGCATTACTCCCAGCATCACACAAGACCAATTACCATAACTGTTTTCCAGGAGGGTATGCGGATCATGTGCTTCGTGTTATTAAGGCAGCGTTCAAAGTTCACAAAGTTTGGGTTGAAATGGGTATGGTGGAAACATATACCGATGAGGAATTATTTGTAGCTGCCTTAAATCACGATTTGGGTAAAATTGGTTCAGCCGAAGAAACTTCAGTTTTTCCATCTACAGATGAATGGAGAAAGAAGAACCTAGGTGAAATGTATACTTTCAATACAAGTATTGGGTATATGACAGTCCCAGACCGTTCTTTATTTTTGCTTCAAGAAGCAGGTATTCAATTATCCACAAACGAGTGGATTGCAATAAAAACCCATGATGGTTTATATGATAAAGCAAACGAAGCTTATCTTAAAGGTTTCATGAACGAAACCAAACCTAGAACATCTTTACCATTTGTTCTACATCAGGCAGATTTAATGGCGGCTCGTGTTGAATGGGAACGTGATTGGTTACATACATTCGGTAAAAAAGAAGAAAAACAAAAAACAACTAAACAAGACAGAATCAATACAAATCTAGGCAAAGCTGGCGCAAACAATGCGGGGTTGATGGATTTGGTTAAAGGATTATAATATGTCAACTACAACACTAATTATATTGATTAACGTAGGGATATTGCTATTAGCAGTTATCTCCTACGTTATCATTAATTTACTTCGCAAAAACGAGAAGTTTGAAGAGATGATTGAAATGCAAAATCAATACATCGAAACTATCTCAAATCTTATGAGGGAGTCGGATAAAAAAGTTAAGGAAATTGATTCTAAACAAATATTCCAATCTGACGACGAAATAGGATGGTTCTTTACAGGTATCAAAGAGATACAAGAACTAATCAACGAATACAATATCAAGAAATAGCATGTCTGAAGAATTAAACGAAACTATTGGTGGAAAAATTCTAGCTGTCCCTCAAACTGATGAGGGACCTCAATATACTAAAAAGGGTACTTTACGTAAACGTCGTCCAAAGACGAAAAAAATGTATTTTACTTCGGATACTGAAGAAGCTATTTTAGAATACCTGGCAGCTGAAGGGGATGAGAGACTTCGTAATCAAATTTATAACGAACGTATTAAATATGCCTTTCATAAATTAACCGAAAATATAATTCATACTTTTAAATTTTACTATACTGAAGTAGAAACCATAGGTGAATTACAACACGAGGTTACTTCTTTTCTATTAGAGAAACTACACTTATATCAGCAAGATAAAGGTAAAGCGTATTCTTATTTCGGTACAATTGCTAAACGTTACCTTATATTATATAATAATACAAACTATAAGAAATTAAAACAAAAGGCAGATGTAATGGCCGTTGACGAAGACCAAACTATTACAATTGACCTTACAAACAATACCCCTCAGCCTTTAGATGAAGAAGGAACGGCATTTTTAGATTATTTTGTTCGTTATATGGATAAACATCTATTTACCTTATTTCCAAAATCAGAAGATGCTAAAACAGCAGACGCAGTAGTTGAATTATTTCGTAAAAGAGAAAATTTAGAATTATTTAACAAAAAAGGAATATACATATATATTAGGGAAATTACAGACCAATCTACCCCACAAATAACAAAGGTTATAAAGAAAATGAAAAAAACTTATGTTAAGTTAATGTCCCAATATTCGGATTCGGGATACGTTAGCATGAGGTTGTAAGTTTTCCCTATAACTATATTTATATCCATATAACAAAATTATGGATTTTTCACAAGTAAACCTATTTGGTAAGAAAACTTTCGCAGACTTACTAAAGGAAATACATACCAACCAAAAAGATAAAGAGGTCCAATTACGTTCGCTAATTGAAGGCCTCAAACCCCTCATCACTTCACCAGGAGAAGCTACCATTATGGTTCCTTTAATCAAGGAATATATGGAATTAGCTATTAAAAACGATGATGCCTTGATCAAAATGGCAGGTATAGTTCAACGTGCTATGAATACCAAAATGGCTGAAGGGGACGATATATTGTCTGATGAAGATAAAGAATTATTATTCTCTTCTTTAAAAGATCTAGATACTAAAGTTGAACAAGTAGAAGTTAAAGAACCAAAATTAGAGGATGTCAATTAATAGCCAATCCCCTACTTTAGGGAATACCTTTATTGGACAAGGTTCATCTCAATCCCCTTCATTAGGAGGTGGAAGGATGTTTCCTGTTCGAGTAATAGATATTTCACTTGGTTCTTCTTCACACCCCCAATCTTTGTTTCAAGTTACTAAAGGATGGTGGGGTATAGGAGCTATTAGATTTGAACCCTTAAATGAAAGTTCCTTACCAAAGGAATTTCCTCAAGGAAACATAGCTTTACCCTTAGATACTAATTTAAAAAAATTACCTCTTATAAATGAGATAGTATTTATAGTTCCTTCCCCTTCACTTAGATTTTTAGAGGATGGTAATACTGATGCTATTGATTTTTATTATATGAATGCCTTAACCCTTTGGAATAGTAATCATGTAAATGCATTACCTTCTTTAGGAGTTAACATTACTCAAACTACAGATACAATTAACAACCCCGATATAGATGGGGGATTGGAAAATGATTTAGATAATAAAGTACCTGAAATATCATATGGTAAAACTTTTACTGAAAGTGGTAGAATAAAAAATCTCTACCCAAATGAAGGAGATGTCATTTTGGAAGGGCGATTTGGAAATTCAATTAGATTTGGATCCACAGCAAAACAACCATCAGGGAGTGCTAATATAGAAAGTCCTTGGAGCACTACAGGTGAAAATGGAAGTCCTATTACTATAATACGAAATGGACAAAGTAAAGCAGATTTAGACTATAATAATTGGTACCCCATATATGAAGATATTCAAAATGATGATTCATCCATATACATGACATCAGGACAAACTATACCAGTATCTTTAGGTTCAACTAATTTTGCATCATTTGGTGTAGATGCTGTACCTGTTGCTAACACAACTAAACTATTACAAGATACACCTGTAGATAATTCAAGTTTATCCAATAAAGAACTAGATTCAGCTGATAAAGCATATGATATAGTTAATCAAGAACCCGATTTAACAACCGAAGTAACCAGCTCAAGCGTATAACATGGCATATTTTCCAGAATTCCCATATAGAGGTAAGCAGATTATTATAGATTCTGATAGAGTTACATTAAACTCTAAAACAGATACTACATTCCTTGTAGGAAATAAAGCTGTTAGTATATCTTCGGGTGGTAGTATTAACATGGATAGTAGCGAAGGTTGTATAATTAACTCTCCTAATATTAAATTAGGGTTAGATGCTCGACATCCTCTAGTATATGGGGATACTTTACAAAGTGCTTTAAATGAATTTTTAAAGATTATAAATGAAGTTGTAGTCCCCAATTTACAAACTGCAACTGAATCAAACGGGGCAAAAATGACTAGTGTAAATTTAGCAGGAGATGCCTTACAAAAAGCATCTGTAAATTTAAGTCAAAGGTTAGGAGACATTATTTCAAAAACTAACTATACTCAATAATGGGATTAGAACAAACTATAATAAAAGGAGGAAATACTTTAGGTAAGTTTGCTCAAACTATACAGGATAAGTCTCTTGTATTAGTTTATGGTCGTGAGGAAGAAGTTTTAGATGTTAACTTTGCAAGTGCAGCTGAAAGAGAAGAATTTCTAAAAGCGTTACCTAAAATAACTCAACAACCTTCTTTAAGTAGTATAGTTAAAACACTTCAAGTAATTAATACATACGATGTATGTAATCCCCTAAACTTAGCAGTTCAACAACTTACTCGTCCTGGTAGTGCTATAGGAAATATACTAAGTGGAGCTCAAGGTAGAATAGGAGAAATTGTAAATGCTTTTAGAGCATCCAATATAATAGATAGTCCTCAACTTAGACAAGCCTTTGTACCTGTTACTTTTGATTTAACAACTGGAGAAGAGGTTGAATCTATGATTTTTCAAACTACACAAAAGGTTAACTTAATTGTACCTTTTTCGGGGGATGAAATTACAAATAAAACAAATACTATATCCAGGGGATCTTACGTTACTTTAACTCAAACTGACGATCCTAAGAAGAAGATGTTTTATATGAAGGGAACTATAGATTCTTTTACAGAAGTAAATGATCCCCTCCCTGGTATTGAATATACTATTAATATAGATAGTATGGGTCCTACCTCCGACCCACCATATCAAAATGATAAAAATGGAAATTTAATAAAAAACTCTGCTGGACAACCTATTCCTCAAGAATTTTTTAACTGGCAAATCGAATCTGAATCAAAAATCTCTGGAGATGCAAAACAATTATCCTCTGATTTAAGTAGTTTAGCAACAACATTAAGAGAAATAGGTATAGCAGATTTAGCTACAGAATTAAATGAATTACCTTCCACTCTACCAGGTGCAGGAAATATAAAGAAGGCATTACAAGAAGTCCTTACCATAATTGACGATGGAGCTACTATAGCTACAGGTGCTGCTAACGTAGTAGGTACTGCTGCTACCTCTGTAGAGGGGGGTCTTACCACAGAACAAGTAATCTTAAGAGTAAGATTATTAAGAGATTTTTATACTAAGATACTTCCTTTTACAAATATAAATTTTGCAGTACAAGAGTTATTTAAAAACCAAATAGCAAGTATAAATAACGTTTTACGTGATGCTATTCCTTATGAACAACTAGCTCAACTTGTAAAGGTAGTAACTACTTTATCTCGAACAGTTTTAGGGGCTATAAATTTAATTTTAGCAGGACTAAAAATAATAAATTCTGCTATTAAGACTATAATGGTAGTTTTAAAAGTAGTTAAAATAATTTTAAAGGTAATTAAAAAACTAATAAAGTTTATCCCCGCTCGTTGGAGTACAATAGGTAAAATTGAAAGTATAACTAACAAAATTAATGAATGGCAAACATCTATTCAAAAAGCTATAGACATATTACAAAATATTAGTGATGTAATTCAAAACCTAATAGGATCTTTAGCTTTAGTAAGGAGATACTTACAAGATTTAATAGTAGAATCATCTAAATTTGCAGCCAAACTAGAAAGTTGTGCTGGGTTTAATAACAAAGGTTTATCTGAAGCAGCCCTAGAAGCCTCTAGAAACAACTTCTTAGCCCTTCAAGGCCTAATCCAATCAGTTCCACAAGTAGAAAATGTAGGAGTAAGAGGACCAGCAGGTGCAAATGCTTTAGCTCAAGGATATACTACTTTTGTAATAGGACCTGGAGGAGTTATAATGCCCTTACGTGATACTGTTTTTGGATTCGATGAATTTGGAAACTTATTATTTTATGGAGATCTAACCTCAGCTGCAACAGGAGTAAATTTTGAAAATACTTTAGGACAAGAATTTAGAAGTAAACTAAAATACTATACCTTTAATAAATTTGATGCCTCTAAAAAAGCATTATTAGAATTAGCAGATAAAACCTTTTTAGATAACCAAATTGTAGCCGATCCAGAAGATGTTTTTGGAAATTTTCAAGAGTTGTTTTTAGGGTATACTTTAAAAGTTCAAGAAGAAAAACCAATAGGTGCTACTGAAAATACCTTGCTTAGAAGAAGAGGTATAGCTTTAACCTCAAATGAAAAAATAGTAGTGTCTACGGATTTAACATATTCAACTGATTTAAATACTATTGTAAACGAGTTAAAATATAAATTAAGACGTAATTTAGATCAAGGACTTATTGGAATCAATACTACGGATAGAGGTTCAAATGAGATAACAGATGATAATGCTTTAGATTTAGCTTCACAAGTTGGTGCTAATTCAATAGGAATTAATAACGAAAAAGCAGCTTCAAATAATAGGGCAACAAGTAATATCTCGGGTCAACAATTAGAACCTGCAGATCCAAGAGAAACAAGAATTGGAAATCAACCATTTACAGTTGATGATCAAGTAGGAATAGGTGCACAAGAAAAACCAAATACATCTACCCCTGCAAGAACCATAAATGTAGAATCACTTATTACACCCATTACCCTCCAATCAGAAGAAGAAGATCCTGAATTAAGGGCCGTTAGAGATGTAATAGATACATTAGGGTCTGTTAATGCTGGGACTATTTCTAAAATTTTAAGCGAACCTGGTAATCAAAACTTGACTGATGAAGAACTTGTTAGTAAATTAAAACAATCTATTTTAAGTGGTATAGATCCTAACCCTGACAAAGTTGAAGAAATTAAAAAGAAAACTCAACAATGGTATGAAGGTTTACAACAACAAACTAAAATAGAATGGGAACAATTGTTTATGCAAAGTAGATATAATAAAAAACCTGTTCCTCCATTTGAAGTTTATTATGACACTGTAGAAAAACAAGAGTTACCTAAATGGGTAAAACTTTTATTAAGAAATAGGTATACTGAAACAGAAGTAGATTACGGTATATCACAAGACGAAATTAGAGACAAATATAAAATAGTAATCAAAGATGATGGTTCAGTAGAAGTAACATTAAGACCAGCATTTGGAAAAAAGAATTAGCAAATAAATATTTATAATCATGAAATTAGACGCTTTTAGAAAAATTATTAGAGAAGAAGTAAGAGGTGTAATTAAGGAAGAACTTTCTTTAATTATGAGCACTCCTGTAACCGAAACTAAGGTAGTTAAGAAGCCGGTAGTAGAACAAAAAGTAAGTAAACCTTCATTTTCTGAAATAGTAAATGAAGAAGTAGTACAACAAAAACAACCTACATTTGAACCAACCGGAAATCCAATGTTGGACATCTTAAACGAAACCGCAGCAGCAGGTGAATGGAGAAGCTTAAACGGTGGATACAATTCTAGCCACGCAGCTGGATTCGCAGGTGGCATGCCTGGTGGAAACGTTAAAGTAGTAGAAAGTGTAGACCAAATGTTGGCTAACAAACAACCCGTAAGCGACATTAACCAAGTTGTTATTGATGCTGTACCTGATTTTTCAGGTGTAATGGGTAAATTAAAAGAAAGCGGTAAAATATAATGGCTTATATTGTAAGAAATGTTGATATATTAGACCTTAAACCTAGTACAGGTGTAGGTATAGATTTACCTTTTAATGGTCCTACAGGTATTAACACTACTTATACTACTAAAGCTGCTGTAAAAGCTAATCTACTAAATTTTATCTTAACAGGTAAAAGAGAAAGAATTATGAATCCTGGTTTCGGCTCGGGAATTCGTGATGTTATATTTGAACAAATAACAGATGAAAGAATAGATCAAATTGAAAACTTAATTTATGGTGGTGTAGAATTATATTTCCCACAAGTTCAAATTAACGATTTAACAATTGATTTATCTTCTGAATCACAAACAATTGCTATATACTTAAAGTATTCTGTAATTAATACAAATATTGAAGATGAACTTCAAATAAACATCAATAATGGCGGAGTCTAAACAAATACAATACTTAAATAAGGATTTTGACGGGTTCAAACAGAAATTACTTGAATTTGCTCAAATATACTACCCTAATACCTACAACGACTTCTCAGAGACCTCAGCAGGTCTTATGCTTGTTGAAATGGCCTCTTATGTAGGGGATGTTTTATCATTCTATACTGATAATCAAATACAAGAAAACTTTTTACAATACGCAAAACAAAAAAGTAGTTTACTTTCTTTAGCTTACTCATATGGATATTTCCCTCAAGTAACTTATGCATCAACTGTAGAAATAGATGTTTTTCAAACCATCCCTTCAAGTATAAACGGTGGTTTAATAACTCCTGATTTTAATTATGCTTTAATTGTAGAACAAGGTGCTCAAATCCAATCTAATAACAATGCAGGAGCCTTATTTTATGTAGAAGATAAAATAGACTTTACTATATCAGGAAGTGATAACCCTACTGACATCTCAGTTTACTCTTTAGATTCAGAAAACCAACCAAACTTTTATTTACTTAAAAAGAAAGTAAAAGCTACATCTGGTACTCTAAAATCAGTAGACTTTACCTTTACCAACCCTGAAAAATTTGCTACTATTAAAATTGAAGATAGTAATATAATTAAAATAGTAAATGTATCTGATACTGATGGTCAAAATTGGACTGAAGTTCCTTTTCTAGCACAAGAAACAGTATTTAGTTCTGTAGCTAATACAGCCCAAAATGATCCAAATCTATACCAATATAACGAAACCACTCCTTACCTATTAAAGGTAGAAAAAGTACCACGTAGATTTGTAAAACGATTCAAGTCAGATAGTTCTATAGAATTACAATTTGGTCCTGGATCATCAACTAACCCTGATGAAGTAATCACTCCAAATACTAATAATATTGGTTTAGGTTTACCTTATGGTACTAATAAACTTACTACAGCTTGGGATCCTGCTAATTTTATGTATACAAAAACATATGGTCTATCTCCATCTAATACAACTCTAACCGTAGAATATCTTGTAGGAGGAGGAGCTTCATCAAACGTAGCTTCAAATACATTAACTACACTATTTTCAGGGAATGTTTCCTCTTTTGGAAATAATTTAGATCCCCTCTTAGAATCTACAGTTATAAACTCTCTAGCATTTAATAATTCTCAACCTGCAAAAGGTGGGGGTGATGGAGATTCAAATGAAGATATAAGACAAAATTCTATATCTCAATATCCAACTCAACTTAGAACTGTTACTAAAGATGATTACGCTATTAGAGCTTTATCTTTACCTGCTATATATGGGACTGTATCTAAAGTATATATTACTAATGAGGCTTCAATCTCAACAAATAGACTAACAGCAGAACAAAAGTACGATTCAAATTTATTAACATTATATCTTCTTTCTAAAGATAATAATAATAAGTTAATTCAAGCAGATCTTGCTCTAAAACAAAATTTATCTACTTATTTAGCAGAGTATAGAATGCTTACTGATGGTGTAGCTATTAAAGATGCTTTTATTATTAATATTGGTATTAACTTTGATGTTATATTACAACCTAATTTTAATAATAGATTAGTACTTAATAATTGTATAGCTGCATTATCCGATTACTTTAACATAGATAAATGGCAATTGAACCAACCTATAATTCTTAGTAATGTTAGAAATCTTATAGACAATATAGAAGGTGTTCAAACAGTTAAAAAATTAGAAATAGTAAACAAAGCAGGAGCAAGTGGAAACTACTCCGAATTTGCATACGATATAAATGGTGCAACTATAGATGGTGTACTTTACCCATCACTTGACCCTTCAGTATTTGAAATAAAATTCCCTGAAACCGATATACAAGGTAGATCAGTAACAAACTAATAACATGGCAGTATATAAAATATTTCCCGAAAAAGATGCTTTTATCTTATCTCAATATCCTTCACAAAACACAGGACGAGATGAGGTATTAGAGGTTTCTAACGAAAATGGAATTAATGTGGATTCATCTGCTGGAGGTGACTTACCTGCCGTTAAACGTTCGCTAATTCAATTCAATTCAACGGATATAAACGACGTTATATCCAATAAAATAGGCGACGCGTCATTCCAAAGTAACTTAAATTTATACCTGGCTACTGCTGGAAATTTACCGCTTAACTATACTATCGAAGCGTATCCTGTAACCCAATCTTGGAATATGGGAACCGGTAGAGTAGGAGATTCTCCTAAAACAGAAAACGGAGTATCTTGGACCTGGAGACAAGAATCAGGATCAGGAGCTTGGGCTACAGAAGGTGGAGATTGGTTATCAACTCCATCAAGTTCACAAACCTTTACTTACACTAGCGATAAAGATGTTTCAATGGATGTTACTACTATAGTAGATTCTTGGAATAGTGGTTCAATTGATAATAACGGGTTTATAGTTAAACTCGACGATAGTATCGAATTTTCTGCTTCATACGTTGAAACCGCGTATTTTTCCGTAGATACCCACACAATATACCCACCTGATTTAGAATTTAAGTGGGACGATTCAATATATTCAACTACATTATCCCAAGTAACTTCAAGTGATTTTGTTGCTAAAGTAACAAATTTAAAATCTGAATTTGAAGATACAAGTGTATATAAATTTAAAGTAAAAGCTAGAGATACTTTCCCAACGAGAGCGTTTCAAACTTCATCTGTATACTTAGATGCTAAAGCATTACCTACATCTTCATATTGGGGTTTAAAAGATGTCAAAACTGGAGAAATGGTAGTAGATTTTGATACAAACTATACTAAAATAAGTGCCGACAACGAAAGCAACTACTTTACAGTTTATATGGACGGGTTAGAACCTGAAAGATACTATCAAGTAGCTATTAAAACAGTAATTGAAGGTGAAACATTAGTAATCGAAGATAAAACAAACTACTTTAAAGTTATAAGATAATGTCTAAACAAGAAGTAAAGCTTAATAAACAGGTATATGGTAAAGTATCCTACCCTAAAGTAGTAAATACTGAGTTTTCTCAATTAGTTAAACCTGAACAGGCTCTAGTAATAGAGGAACCTATGACTGTAGCTGAATTTTTTGCTGAATATGACAGATTATTTTTTGAAATCCCTCAAAGGGGAAATTTTGGTTCTCACGAAGAATTAATTAAAAGAAGCTCTAGCTACATAGGTGTAACAGGCCAATCAACCGAAATACAAGCTCTACTAGACGAAATAAACGAATTAAGAAACCAGTTATTATCATCACAACAGGAAATAATTAACTTGAGTACAAATATATAATATGGAGCAAACTAGCGTATCAAATAATTCTCCTTTAGAGTTAATTAACCAAGATTATTCTATTAAAGATGTCTCATTATTAAATGAGTATGAAGTTAATAGAGAATTTGGGGCTGAACAGGATGTAGTAGAACTCCATGTTTTCTCCTCTACAAATCAGCTATTAAATTCTAACCATAATTTTAAAGATTACAATACTCAAGTAACTAAAGACGATACTTCTTTATTTAATACCTTATATCTTGATCCTGAAAAAGATGTTAAATCCGCTGGGTTTAATGTTGGGAAATACAATACGGGGTACTTTTTCTACAGAACTTTATTTTTAAGTAATATTGATAGACGTTTCTTTATTAAAGAAATTTCACAAGATAGAACTGAAATCAAGATTGCAACTAACGAATTATCTTATGATGCGTTAGGAACATCTTATTTCAACTACATAACTTCCAAACAAGGTAAAAGTTTTTACTCTGATTTACTTCTAAACTTTGGAAACAATCAAACCTTAATAGGAGTAAATACCCTACTAGACACTGCTAACCCATCAGAACCTAGTATATATATTAAGTTATATGAACCTCTACCAGTTCAATTTGGATTAAAAGATACATTATGGTGTGTTGAAGAGGTTTCTGAACCGATTTCATTTAATGTAGATATACAATTCATATCTGAAGAAGTAGAAGAATTTACTTATTTAAGAGGACCAAATACAAATATAGATCTAAATTCTCAAGTAAACTCTACTACAAATTATTTAAATGTTAATGAAATACTTAATACCTCATTAACTTCTTCGTTTCAACAACTTAAATCCTACCTTGAGGAAAAAAGTATTGATATAAGTATTGATCATGAAGAATACTCTAACTTTGTACATTTCTCCTCCGCTTATGAGAGGTTAGAAAACTTTAAATATAAATTAAATTTAATTCAATCATACCAAGGTGATTTAAATTCCCTTAAAAGTATAAGCGAATTAACAGATGATTCTTATGTATCTGCTTCAAAAGCAACCCTACAAGATAATATAGATACATTAATAGAAAAATTTGATAATTACGAATACTACTTATACTACACATCAGGTTCAAAAGCTTGGCCTAAAACAACCAATTCACCACCTTATACTAATCAACTAACTAGTACAACATCTTCTCTAGAATGGTTTGGATCGGTAGATGAAGAAAGTACATATTATGGAGGTCAAATATTATCTGCTTCTTTATACGATGAAGATAACAGAAACTATATATGGAACACATTACCTTCCTATATAAAAGATGATCCACAAAATCAAAACCTAGAGTTGCTAGTAGCAATGTTAGGTCAACATTATGATTATATCTGGACTTATATTAGAGGTATAGGTGATTTAAAAAACGCAGATAACAGACCTGATTATGGTGTTTCTAAAGATATGGTAGCAGATGCTCTCCGTTCTTTAGGTATAAAACTATATACTAGCGATAGAACTAACCAGGACATATACACTTCTATATTAGGTCTAACCCCTTCAGGTGGTTTAGTACCTGATACGGGTTCTTATAGAATAGAAAACTATATATCAGCATCTAACAACCAGACATCTTATGATGATCTTAATAAAGAAGTATACAAACGTATCTATCATAACCTACCTTACCTTTTAAAAACAAAAGGTTCTTATAGAGGTTTAAGAGCACTTCTTAACTGTTTTGGTATAGCAGATTTTATCATTAGAATAAAAGAATACGGTGGTAACAAAAAGAATGTAAGAGAAGTAAATCAACTATATGAAAATGGTGTTTATGCTTTAAATACTAATTCTTCTAGTATGGTTAACGTTCCATGGTTACCAACTTTAATACCTATGCTCCCTGAATTATGGGAAGAAATGGATTATGACTGGAACGATATTGAAGGTTGGTGGAATGGTACTTTAACTATTGACAGTGTTGCTGATGAACTTGAATTTAGATTCAAAACTAAAGGTATACCTACATCATCTCACCATACTCAATCTATATTCCAAGTAAACAACTCGGATTCATCATCCCAATTTGGGGTACAATTATTGTACCCAACTGAATCGCTACAAGAATCAGGTAGTGGGTTTGAACGTCACGGTGAATTAAGATTTATCCTATCTGGATCTCAGGGATACAAAGAAACAGAACCTATATTCTTACCTTTCTTTAGCGCAAGCTGGTTTAATGTAAGATTGGGAAGAAATCCGGGTAAAGGTACTTTAGATCAAACTGGATCTGTAGATGTAACTTACAAATTAGATGTAAGAGGAGCAGAATTTGAAGGAAGCGCAGACCAGTATATAAAATATACAGGATCAGCTGAATTTACAATTGATGCAGCTACATCAGCCTCATATAATGAAGCATGGAGTTACTATGATTTTGTCCCTGACAATAATTACTTCCGTGGATGGTTAGGTGGAGCAAGCAGTAGTAACGTAATGGCACCAGATGGTGTTTTGTTTGATGGTTACTTCCAAGAATTTAGAATTTGGATGACAAACTTATCATCTTCAGCTCTTGATCAGCATGTCTTAAACCCAACCTCATATGTAGGAAATAATTATTCATCTTCTTATAATGATTTAATTTATAGATTAGGTTTAGGAAATGACTTATTAACTAGTAGTGCTATAGTTCCATCCATACACCCTATGGTTACAGGTTCGAATGCACCTACAGCCTCATTCTTAGGTACGGGTTCAACAACTGTATCCTACGGTATCATTACTAACTTTTCAAATGCTAGTTTTGAAGAAGAAAACAGAACAGATTTAATTCAAGCAGCAGATATAGGGGCTTTAGTTCAAAACGAAATTAAAGTTAGACCTAGAAATGTAAGCACAATATCAGGTTCTACTTTATCCCCTTATGTAAGTATTCAAGATGATAGTATTGATGAATATACAGCAGATTTAGATAGTTTAGAAGTAGCTATTTCCCCACAAGATAGTATCAATAAAGATATTACAGATCAGATGGGATGGTTTGATATAGATGATTTTATTGGAGATCCAAAATTAGCACCTTCATCATCTTATAAAGATTTAGAAAATTTAAGAAATTTTTATTTTGTAAAATATACTAAAAAACAAAATATATTTGAATATGTAAAAGCATTATCTTATTTCGATAGTTCTTTGTTTAAAATGATTAAGGATTTTGTTCCTGCAAAATCAACTTTAACAACTGGTTTATTAATTAAACCTCATATGTTAGAGAGAAACAAATCACCTAAATTCGAACCTGCTTTTACTTACATAGATTATACGGGCTCAATTGCTAAACCTGAAGTAATAGGATCTAATCCTATGGATGCAAACCTAAATACTTCATATACAGCTAATATAAAAATCCCATCTAGTTCAGCAGATACTATTACAGAAGCATATGTAACTTATAACTTTAATGATAGTAGAGAGCCATTTACAGGTGAATATAGTGGTAGTGAATTAACAGTTTACTCACAACCTACAACTAGTGTAGTAGTAGAAAGAAGTTTCTTTAATGTAGAAAATGACAACGATACATTTGTTTCATATTCAAACATTCCACTTAACCCAACATTAAACAATATATCTGAAGCAAGAAAATCGGTACAATATATGGATATCGATTACTCTTCAAATTTAATTACTCCTGTTAACATAGGATTCATCACAAGTAGATCATTTAACCAAATTACTGAAGCGGATACACCATTTTTAGATGCTCCTATTCAAGATAGTAACTATACTTTATTGCGTAATGTAAACCCAAGATATCTAGGCAGTAAAACGACATCCGCAAAATATAACGATTATACTATAGGAGATAAATCATATGGTTCAACAGCAGCTATTGACTTAAATTCACTTAAATTTGCTTACTTTGCAGAAGTAGTAGAAACTGGTTCATTGTTCCCAGAACGCTCAAATGTATACTTAAAATATCTAATTGACGGACGTTCTAATGTTACAGAATTAACTCGTAAAAATGAAAGTATATTTGAATTACAAAATATTTTTAGTTCTAAACAACAAGCAAACATATCATTAGATAACAACCAATTATTTTCAGACCAGAAATATCTTGATGGTTTAAAACCTATATATGCTGGTGGATTTAGATATTTATCTTGTTTACAAAACCCTACAGGTAGTAATACTTTAATTTATAAATTTACTACGGGTTCTTTATCTAACGTAACAACCGAAGATCTAAAAGAATTACCAGGTAGTTTAGGAGGAGATTTTGTAAAAATTTCTAATTTTACTTTAGGTACAATTCAAATCCAAAGTGGAAGTAATAGTGTATCTTTTGGAGGTTATCCGGCAATTACATTAACTAGAAATGAACCTGTAAACCAATCCACAGTTTGGTGGGATAACGATTTAGTAATAAACTTTGAAGGAGAACTTGAAATTGAAGTAACAATTCCTAAAAACGTATCGGCTTCTATTGATAATATTACTTGGAATCCATTTAATGGAGAATCTCCTTTAGTATCATCATCTATAGATTTAGGGGATACTGCTCTAGTAAAGGCCACATATCATATTTCTAATTCTGCTACTTTACCTAAAAATACAAATACAAGCGAAGTGTTATTAGATAATGCGGTTTCGGCAATAGGAGGACGTTTTGAAAGTATTTTTGACAACCCACAATTTAGTAGTGCATCACTAAACATAGGAAGAGAATCAGCCAGATACTCAGAACCAGAATACACATATTATTACCCATCTGAACCAATAGTTTCTTTAACTTCAAGTATAGTAGATGGAGGAGATGCAGATAGAAACGATGCTTTCTTCATTAGAAACAATACAGGTTCATTTAATATATTAACCGCTTCGGTTTCTATGTCTTACTGGTATGGAAATTTTGTACAAACCTCATCCGTACAAGAAGGATATCCTGTTGTAGATGAAGAATTTGCTATCCAACAAGGAGACTTATTTAGATTTTACGATTCGGCAAGTGGAGAATTTCCAAAAGAATTTGAAAGACAAGTTAAACGTGTTAACTTAATTCCAAGAGACGAAGTAACAGATACAAGACGTTTAACAATAGAATTTAACAGAGATATACCTGCTAGAGCATGTAGTGATTTTGGATCCGTTTCTTCACCTGAAGATGCTACTGAAATTAAACATTTTGTTATATTAAAGAAAGTACCTGACGAAACAAACATCGTACTTGACTTTGCTAAACAACCGGGCCAAACATCCTCAGGTATAGTTTTACCCGCAGACATATCAAAAACTTTGAAAGAAAAAGCGGGTAACATAGTAAAACAACTTAAAGCACAAAACTTAATATCATAAAAAATAAAAAAATATTATATTTATATACAACAATTATAAAACATGGGATATTTAAATAACACTTCAGTTACTGTTGATGCAATACTTACCAAAAAAGGGCGTGAGTTATTAGCTAGAAACGACGGTTCTTTTAGAATTACGCAATTTTCATTAGCGGATGATGAGATTGATTACACATTGTACAATCCAAATCACCCATCTGGATCGGCTTTTTACGGAGAGGCAATCGAAAACATGCCTATTCTAGAAGCATTCCCAGACGAAACACAGACAATGAAGTATAAATTGCTTACCTTACCAAGAGGTACAGCAAAACTTCCAGTTTTAGAATTAGGATATACTACTATCTCTCTAAAACAAGGATCTTCATTATCTATATCACCACAAACCTTAAACTACCTAGGTACAGATTCAACATTTGAAGCTAGTGGGTACACAGCTACAATTGGAGATTCAAGAACGTTATCTAAATTCGAAGGTGTAGGTGTAAATACAACAAATGCTACTCAGCTAAACTCAACAAGTACAGTAGGTACAAACGTATCTCGTACTGTAATTGGTACTACAATTAACTTAACAGCAACTACTGTTAATACCTTATTTGGTACTTCAAATACATTAAACACAATTCTAACCGTTACTGGTAGAGATTCAGGAGCTAGAGTATCTATTCCATTGAATATAACAAAAGTAACATCTTAAGATAAAAATATATGAGCCTTGTAAGTTTACAATCAAGTGATTTTGTAGTAAGTGCAGATTCCATCACTTCTACTCTATGGTCAGGCAATAAGCCTATTATAGACCAGTTTTTTACTTCATCACTAACATCATCCTTTAACTTCTTCTTAGATGTTTACAACACTAGCTCAGTTAGATCTGATGCTGAAGTACAATTCTCTATAGCATACGGTGAAGTTGCAGGATCAGGTTCTGCTCCATTCAATAATCTAGTAACAGGAAGTTCTCCATCTAAAGTAACTTATGGACAATTTAGAACGTTAGTTAACGGAGACGAAAATACAAACTTTAGTTTCGGAACTGGAAACACAAATTCAAAAGACATTTTTGTATTAAATGTTAACAGAGCAAGATATAAAGAAAAACTATTTCCCGGAACATTTAACTTAGTATTATCTGGGTCAGATGGCACAGAAGCTTCTCGTATACAATTAACAGATAATTCAAGAGACGTTACCTCATTAACTTATACAGATGCAGGTAGAGTATTTGATATAGTAAGTGGTACAAATGGTAGTGCTGTAACTAGTCCTGTAATTGAAGGGGTATCTTCAGGATACACACCTTCAGGTTCATATGGTAAATTCTTACCAGATGTAGGTTTAATATTACTTAACCCTAGAGCTTTGGCTTTATCTGCCTCATTAGGTGGTGTAGGTTTAGTAATAAATGATGATTTAACTAGTACTGCTTTAGTTTCTAATAATAGTAAACTATACGAATCAATCAAATTAGCCCAAACATTCTCCTTAAATTCAGAAGAAACAATTACTTCTGATTATATATTTGTTAGAGTAAAGAATTCTGATTTTAACTATTCAACTAACCCATCAATGATTAGTGGTAGTGGAGAATTCGTATATTCTAGCTTAGTTAATAACCCACAAACCTATGTTACAACAGTCGGTTTATATAATGATTCAAACGAGTTACTTTCGGTAGCTAAATTGTCTAAACCATTAGTAAAAGATTTTACGAAAGAAGCACTAATCCGTGTGAAATTAGACTTTTAATGAATGAGTTTTGCATACAAAAAATTATCTGCATCTGATATTAAATCGGTACCTTATGTTGCTAACAAGCAATATAATATACCATCATCTTCATATGTGGACTTAGGAATCAAAACCTATGTTGGAGAATACATTCCAATCACTACTGAGAGACCTTTTGATCCTGAAAATGATAACTTAACTCCTGATGGTGAATATAGAAGATTGGTTTACGAATCAATTAAACATCTATACTACCAGAATTATGTTACGGCATCATCTACTCAACAAGGACAAGATATTCCTGTATTAGTAAATCCCGATAATAGTAATTACTTTTTTCATTCATCTTCATACGATAATTACTTACAAAACACAATGGCCTCAGGGTCATATCCTAATTCTAGATATTTCCCATATTATCCTACTGTAGAGTTTGACTATAATGAACCTACCGCTTCATTATATGGCACAGCCCAATACTTTTTAGATGTAGCTTCTAAGGTTAGAGTTTTATCTTTTCCTAAAGACATATATGGGGAAGGTTTGAAACCAAACTCATTTAATATAACTGGAGATAATTTTAATATAGTAGATGACGGTAATGGGAATTTATTAGATGTATTTACGGATTTAACATCTTCTATCCCTGTAGGAAATATATTTTATAATCATGGCTTAGCAGTAATTACAAATAAAGAATATCTTTGTTTTCTAGAATCCGCTCCTATTGCAAGAAACAACTTCCCAGTAATAGAAAATATCCAAGAAGTAAAAATCATCCAAATACTAGAAGACGATTTTGATGATTGTTCTACTGTAGCCACAGGATCTGTTTCTACATTTCCCCATCCTGACTTTCCTTTTCCTGACTATAGTGTTAGTCAAAGTGGAGATATTATTATTACTCCTAATGCTAATAGTGTAGTTCCTGGAGAATATAGATTATATTATAGTGTTAAAAATTTATTTGATTTTGAAAGTAATACTGGATCTATAGTATTGAGAGTCGATGCAGATCCTTTAACTCTTACAACTCAATCTTTAACACAATCCTGTTATGAAGGTAACTTATCAGCTTCATTAACATTCTCAATAGATTATGGAGTTCCACCTTATAGCTGGTCAATAGACAATACAAATTATACCCCAATAAATGGTTTATTCCAACCAATAGTTTCAGCATCTTTAACCCCAACACGTTCTTTAGTTTTATCTATTAAAGATAGATACAATGCTATAACCTCTCAAACTATCAATACTTCCTTTTTACCTATTGATGGTAAATTATGGCAAAATGATGTGTCATTCTGCGGTACAAACGATGGGTATATTATAGCAAGCGCAAGTGGCGACTTGCCTATTACTGCGTCTTTAAGCGCTTCATTTGACAATGCTGTTGAGTTACCTAACACAATGAGTGGTTTAGAAGTAGGTACATACACTGTATACTTTAAAGATGTTAATAATTGTACTACAACTTCTCAAATAGAAGTAACAAAAACTATACCTGTAACAGCAAGTTATCAAGTAACTAATATAGATTGTTATGGTTCAAATACAGGTAAAATCATATTAGATGAACTGGATGAGAATGACGAATTTCAAGACTATTTCTTAACAGGAGGAGCTTTACCATTAACTTGGAGTTGGTCAGGACCTAATTCTTTTTTGACTGATTCAATCAATATAGAAAATGTTCCTAGTGGATCCTATATATTAAATATATTTGATGGAGATGGGTGCGTATATGGTTTTACATACGATATATTTTCACAAGATATTATTTCATATGATTTAGATATATCTTACGATGATCCCTATAGTAGTTCCTTATTAATAAATAATTTTAATGGGGGAGTATCTCCATACTATGTTACAGCTTCAACAGCCACTACAGAATATAAAATAGTACTTTTTAGTGGAGATAGTATAATTTCTCTAACAGAAGAAACTCTTAATTCGGCATCTATTACTTTAAGTGTAACGGATTCTTTTGGGTGCGTTACCCAATCAGAAAACATTCAAGTTTATAGTAGAACCTGGGAAGTAAGTGAATCGTTCTGTGAAGATGGAACAGGTAGTGTTGCTCAAAGAAACTTAAACTTTTATACAAATGAACCTACAGGTTCCGAATGGGTAAAAGTATTATTACACTCTGGAAGTGAAACCCCTATACAACTAGATACATCTGGTAGTGCTACAGGAAGTTATTCTTGGAATTCAAATGATACTTTATATATAGATATTTATACCGGATCTAACGATGCCTTCTATTTAAGAAGAGAATTTAGTGGATCGAGCGACACACCAGGAGTACCAGCTAATATAACAGGAAGTGAAATTACCTCTTCCGTTATAATATCAGGTAGTGGTAGAATGGATAATTTTGAACAAAATTTAGATGTTTCTATAAACTTTGGATCAGGGTACAATTTAGCTTCATTACATTTAACTGCTAGTAAAGCGAATACAGAAGAATTAACTACAGATATAAACTTTAAATTTGATAAACAAATAGCATTATCTGTTATTAGAGATAATTTTACAGGAAGTGTATCAAACTTAATTACAACAGGTAGTTTTGGAAGTGGTTCAAACTTTATAGCTCGAAATGACGAATTTACTGATATTATATATGGTAATACAGGAAGTTTTATAGGTCCAAACAAATTATTATTTAGACCAACATACGCTTTTGGAAACATTATAAACACTATTTCAGGATCTAATGTAGAATATACTAGTGGTTCAATTTGGAGTGGTTCAGTTTCAGCAAGTATATTTGGTGGAGAAAACGCACAATACTTTACTCAAAGAACAGATAAAGCATGGCTACTAACCGCTGATGTAGATCATATTAGTTTCTTAGAATCATATTCTTACACAGATCCTAATGTATACGAAGCATTAGATAATTTAACTCCTTACTCACATAGAGAATACACTATATATGCTGGTTATCAAAACCAACCAACAAAAGAATCATTATTGAGTATAATGATTATACATGAAGATGAAGAAGCTTCTTTAGCAACTACTTCTGGTATGGGAGGTGGAGAAATTGCTTCACGTAAGTTAGAAAATCTAAATGATGTTAACAGAGTTTATTATTTATTCATGTCCCCTAGTGGCTCAATTACTCAAAATGATTTTGATAATAGAGCAGTAGCAGTAGGTAAATACTTTATAGACAACGTAATATATGGCTAATACTGGTTACAAAATAACCCCTTCAGTACGACAATACTTCACTTCTGGCCCCGATTCAGGTAGTGTAGTAAGCGCATCATTTGATGTTGACTTAACTAATGCACCTTTTTCCGCAAGTTTAAATGAAACAGATTATTTCTATAGATCATATGATCCTATAACTTGTGAACCCGGTTTTGAGGATTGTATTGTACCTTTACTTACAAGCTTAACAACAGGTTCTCGTAGAGGAAGATTTACAATAAGTTATGTTACTCAATCTTCATTTAACGATCCAATTAACATTACGGCTTCAGTTAGTAATAAACCCGATTTTTCTAATGCCGAAACATTTACTAGTACTATAGGAAGCGTTATTCCAATTTCATCTTCCTTTATAAGTGGTACTATATATTTTAGAGCATTTACATCATGTAGCGGACCTGACCCATCACCTAACTCAGATCCATTATCCTTTACTTATGATCAGTTACCTCCACCATTAGAGGCAGGCAGTGTAAATGTTGTATTTACAAATACTTTATCTTCACCAATGGAGGTACTAATTCGTAGTACAAGAGGTAATGCTAATTATATTATAGCAGGAAAACAATCAATAACATACGATTATGGAACATCACCTGATCAAGGAGCTTGGAGTGCAACTGGAAAATCAGATGATTTAAATATAACAATAAAAGGTGGAGCACGTAGTACATATGGAAATTATGTACAACGTAGAACTACAGGAGTTTTAAAGGAAACTTATACCTCTGGAGGAGGATTTAACAGCCCTTTATCTATTTCTGAAAATAGTTCCACATTTGTTCCGGATAAAGGTGTTACTTTTAAAGTACAACAGTTGGTTTTACCTATTAATAATACGGTAACAACTACTACTTTTAGCTTACTTCAAGTACCACCTCCACCACCACCTCCACCACCACCAGCACCACCACCACCTCCACCACCACCAGGACCTTCCCCAGCTCCTCCCTATACACCCCAACCAAGAACAAAGTTTGGTTCAACACCTTATCCTTCACAAGATTCAGCATGTGCAGATTCTAATGTGAATTTTAGGGAAAAGACATACTTTCAATTTGGTAATACTTTATATTTAAATAGAGCAGATGCTTTAGCCAGAACAGAGCCTGTATTTCCTTATACAACTAATTATATATTAACTAGTTTAACGGAATATTTAATTGTAAATAAAAACGGATATATTCAAAATTCTGGAGTGTGTATTTTACCTCAAATAACAATATTTACTTACAATGGCGCTTATAGTACTCAAGAAGAAGCTTGTGCACGAAGTAAAACTAATTCTCCATTAAACACTACTTTTTCTACAAAAGATAATAGATTAATTTCTAGAGTATCGGGACGTCTTTCAACCCCCCGACTTTCAGGCAGATATCCCTTATATGAAGGGACAGATGGAAGAGGAGGACGTAACATACTTTTAAGCTCAGGTAACATTATTGGATATGAAACTTGTGGAAGCGAATTAACTGACGTATCTTATGGAAAGATAGGATGGCCTAATTCAAGATACCCTCTAAATGATCCATCTAATATTAGTCCTAGAAGTTTACAATTAGTTTGTAATAATAACGATTTTGAAACTTATTCATTAGGTCCATCCGGTAAAGTATATTATGGGTTTAATTATAAGGATGGTCAATACAAATACGTTACATTAGCATCCAGTAGATGGTATAAAACAACAGATGGAACTTTTGTTCAATTTGGAAGCGTATTTGGAGATCAAGGTGGTCTAATAGTAGCCACAACCGATCCTTGTTAAAAAATAAATTATGGCAGTAACAATAGGACCAAACGAAATATCATTCAGAAACAAGTATACGCTATACGAAAACGAAATAGTGTGTACTGTATCTGATGGTGAGTTCAATATGTCTCAAAACCCAACACTTCTAGCAGATAGCTCAGGTTCATTAAAGGACTTCGCTACTGGCTCAGATTTTAGACCTTACGTTACTACAATTGGGTTATACAACGACGCCAACGAGTTGCTACTTGTAGCCAAAATGGCACAACCCATTCCAATGTCCGATAACATGGACACAACATTCGTAATAAGATATGATCAATAATTACTGGACAGATTTGTCTGGGAAATTGTATAATTCTTTAGAGGATTTCCCAGAAGGTACCTTTGGTTTTGTTTATAAAGTAAAAAACAAATCAAACGGTAAAATATATATAGGAAAAAAAGTACTATATTTCAATAGAAAGAAAAAATTAACTAAGAAAGAACTAGCCGAAATAACATCCCCAGGACGTAAACCAACTACTAAAACAGTACAATTGGAAAGCGACTGGATGGAATATTGGGGTTCTTCAAAAGAATTAATAGTTGACTTTAAAAACCAAAACGGTGAAAGCTTTGAAAGAAAGATACTAAAAGCGTGTCTAACTAAAAAAGAGTTAACATATTGGGAAATAGCATATCAACTTAAAGAAGATGTCTTACTTGTTGATAGTTACAACGACAATGTCTTAGGTAAATTTTACCGAAAAGACTTGGTATATTAAATAAAGGTTCATATATTTACCAATTATGGTAAACAATGTTTTATTAGGGCTGGTTAATTCAATACTAGGGAGGGGTTCCGCTACGGCTAGAGGTAACCATTCTTACCATTGTCCCTTTTGTAATCATAAAAATCCAAAACTCGAGGTTAATCTTATACCAAATAAGAAAAACGAAAACCCTTGGCACTGTTGGGTTTGCGATACAAAAGGTAAAACATTACACACTTTATTTAAACGTTTAAAGGTAGCACCTGAAAAGTATGCTCAATTAAACGAAATACTAGGTACAACAGTCAAATACGAAACGTTAGTACAAGACATTAAAGTTGAACTTCCTAAAGAATATAAGCCTCTATACAATATATCTAAATCGGATTTAACAGCACGTCATGCGCTAGTATACTTGAAGAATCGCGGTTTAACTGCGATGGATATACTAAAATACAGAATTGGGTACTGCGAATCAGGTCGATTTGCTAACAAAATTATAGTACCTACATACAATTCAGAAGGTAACTTAGATTATTTTGTAGCACGTTCATTCGAGAAAGATCCATCTAGAAAGTACGATGCGCCTGTATCCGATAAGAATATTATAGGATTTGAAGACATGATAAACTGGAATGTTCCTATCATACTATGTGAAGGGGCATTTGACGCTATAGCAATAAAACGAAATGCTATACCATTGTTTGGTAAAAATATTTCGGAAAAACTAATGAAAAAACTTGTTACAACTAGTGTAAATAAAGTATACCTAGCCTTAGATCAAGACGCTATCAAAGCGACTTACAAAATAGCGGAAAAGCTACTCAAAGCAGGTAAAAAACTATTTGTAATAGAACTCGAGGACAAAGACCCATCCGATATGGGATTTGTCCACTTTACTAATAAGGTCCAGGAAGCACAACCATTTACATTTCCAGACTTATTCAAACTTAAACTATCGTTATGATATTAAGGAAAGCAATATTCCCTAAACAGGAATACAATAAGAATTTTACCCAAATTACTACAAATGATTCTCGTTTTTACGAGGATGGAGACGTAACCTACCCATCAGTAACTTACGTTTTATCTTACTACCCAAAAGGAAAGTATTTTGAAGATTGGCTTAAAAAAGTAGGATATTCCGCAGACTACATTGTTAGAAAAGCAGCAGATGAAGGTACACAAGTACACAACTTAGCTGAACGTTACCTATTAGGTGAGGAAATCAAATTAATGAAAGACGGAAAACCCCAATACGACTTAGGAGTATGGAAAATGTTTTTACGTTTTGTAGATTTCTGGGAAACTAGTGGTGCTGAATTACTTGAAACCGAAATATTCTTATATTCAGAAACACTTAAAATAGCAGGTACTTGTGATATAGTATGTAAAATCGATGGTGAATTATGGGTTATAGATTTAAAAACATCTAACCATTTACAAACCACATACGATTTACAAACAGCCATTTACTCAAGATGTTTCGAAGAATGTTACGAGCAAAAAGTAGATCGTGTAGGTGTATTGTGGTTAAAATCAAAATCCAGAGGTGAAGACAAATCAGGTAAAAAATTAAAAGGTAAAAATTGGGAGATATACGAATCTTCTCGTTCAATAGACGAAAACCTAGAAATATATTCCCACGTACGCGCTTTGTTTGATATAGAAAACCCTGTATTAAAACCTTTATCTCACAAGTATCGCACAGTAGCCAAAATGAAATGAATGTAATACCTTCAACTATATTAGATAATTTTTTAGATAATCCCCACGATATTAGAGATTGGGGATTGTCCTTAGAATACAAACCCGACCCCTATAATAAATGGCCGGGTAAGAGATCTCCCTTTTTACATTTAATAAATCCTGAATTACATAATTACTTAGGAAAAAAAGTAATGAATTTATTTTTTGATACACCACCTCTAAATTGGAAGGCAACCATGGAATTCCAACTTATTTCTAATTTAGAAGGAACAGGATGGATACACCAAGACTACGCTCAGTTTACATCCCTTTTATATCTTACCCCTGAAAGTGAAGTGAATTGTGGTAGTTCTCTTTATAAACTTAAAAAAGGAAAATATTATCCTTACACTTCTCCCCAAGAACAAGAAATAAATAATTTAAGACTTAACCATTATAAAACCCAAAAATTACCTAACAATATATCTGAGTTAAAAAATGAATATGAAGAAACCACATATGAAAAGGTAATGGATGTTAAAGATAAGTACAATCGTTTATTTATGTTTTCATCTAATGAGTTTCATGCCGCTAATTATTATTCTCCTTCAAATGGTGAAGATAGATTAACATTAGTTATGTTTTTTGAAGATATATTACACCCAAAGGGGTTGCCTGTTTTTAGATCTAAGCAAACTACTATGCTATAAATGTTGGCTTCCTCACTTATTCTTCGTATATTTATATGTAAAGTATAAGTATGATCAAATTACGACATATAATCTTAGAGCAATCAACCAACCCGAAGGCTCTCATTCTTGCTGGTTCTCCTGGAGCCGGCAAGTCTTCGTTTATCGAAGGTGTAAAAGATGCCATCATATTAAACGTTGACGATTACTACATGCGTAATCTAAAAGATTTAAATGTATCTTTAGATTTAAGAAACGCTAACGCAGAGGACAGAAGTAAAGCAGCTAAAGCAATGGCGGCAGCAAATGCTGAATTCCGACCTATGACCCGTGAAATTATCTTAGGTAAAAAGAATTTTATCTTAGACGGTACAGCAGCATCAACAAAACCTACCTTAGCTTTAAAACAACAACTTGAAGAACTCGGATACGATGTACTAATGGTATATGTATTTGCTTCACTAGAAAAAGCATTAGATAGAAACGATACACGATTTGATCGCTCGGGTGGAAAAGACAGAAGTTTAGCACCTGCTATTGTACTTCGTACTTGGAACAATGTAACTCAAAATTTTGATTTGTATCAAAAAGAATTTGGAAACAATTTCGTTTCGGTTGTAAACGATAAAGCATTGGAAAAAGGTGAACCTATGAGCTCACTAGAATCTCTAGTAGACAAATACATCACACCATACTCTCCAACAGATACAAAACCTAAAACGGATAAAGAAAAAGCGAAATCTGCTGCCTCAAAAGCAGAACTCGAAAAACAAATAAACGACTTTGTAAATTCAAACAAAATAGAAGATATCAAAGCAAGTTCTGTATCTAAAGACGAGGCAAAATCTCGTGTAAATCAATTCTTCTCATGAATCCAGAACAAATAGGTAAGCAAATAGCCGAACGTCTGCTTATGGAGAACTTTACAGAAAAAGTATCTCTATACCCAGGAGCATTCAAACCACCCCACAGAGGACACGTTTCAATAGCACTAGATTCATTAGAAACAGATACAGACAAGCTGATATTATTCATATCTACTAAAGCTAGGGAAGATGTCGAAGTAGAAGAAGCCCTTAAAGCATGGGAACTATACAAGGAAAGCACACCTGGTTTAGAGAGGATGGAAATTGTGCCAACTCCTACTCCGGTTAAAGACGTATACGATTACGTTAAGAACAATCCTACCCATGATATAAAGGCTGTCTTCGGTAAAGGCGAAGAAGAACGCTACACTTCACTAGCTACAAAATACCCTAACGTTGAAATATTTAACGCAGGTACAGTTGGCAACTACTCAGCCACTGATTTACGTAAAGCAATACGTGACAAAAACAAAGAAGTAATAGCTACATTTATTCCAGATGGGGTAAACATAGACGATTTTTTATCTATATTTCAAATACAAGAAAACCTAAACGAAATTGGAGATTTATCCCAAGCCCCATATAAATGGTCTTATCTACCAGATAATAGTGATGCACTTAATAAAGAATATAGTTTTACAACAAAAGATTCTAAATATACTGTTGTATTCTATGGTAATGAAGAAGGAAATAATTGGGATTTAGAGTTCCTAGCATCCACAGGCATTGGAGGATCATCAACAAGAACTTTAACTGGTGGAAATGAACCATTTAAAATAATGTCTACCGTAGTAGATATAGTTAAAGATTTCCTTAAAAAAGCAGATACTCCTATAAAAACTATTTCTTACACCCCTACTAAAGGTAAACGAGGAGAAGAAGATGCTAAAGATAACACACGAGCTAAATTATATAAAGCTGTTATCCAAAGACAATTCCCAAAAGCTAAAATATCTGGAGAAGACGATGTAACAATAGATGTATCTGCATATTCAGGTAATACAAATGAAGAAATTGTAGGTGAAAAAATTGTATGTGATAAATGTGGATGGAAATGGAAAATAGTAGATGGTGGAGACGATTTGTATATGTGTCATAAATGCGGACACAATAATACCCCACGTAAAAACTACCTACAAGAAGCTAGATACAAAAAATTCCTAAACGAAGGATGGGACAATTCAAAAGCTAAAGTCATAAACGACTTCTTAGCATATTGTGCCGACTATCTATCTATAACTAGACCTACCATTAAACTGGTAAATTCGCCAGAGTACACGCAAACCTACCATTCCTTTGGTGGATATATGCCTTCAGAACAAAAGATAATTACTGTTGTACATAACAGAAATATGGCAGATATTTTACGTACATTGGCCCACGAAATGGTTCACCATATGCAAAATCTAGATGAACGTTTAACACCTAAATCAGGTGAAGACGGTTCACCAGATGAAAACGAAGCAAATTCACTAGCGGGTGTTATAATGAGAGAGTTTGGTAGAAACAACCCACACATATATGAGTAAATATAGTTTATATAATTTAATGATAGAGGACATAAGGAAAGCATACAACGTTTACGTTGATATGGACGGGGTTTTAACAGATTTTGAAAGACGATTTGAACAATTTGCAGGTGTTACACCTGACGAATTCATGTCTCAAAAAACAATCGAATTTGGTAAAGACAAAGCAAACGAACAATTTTGGGATTTAATAGACGAGCAAATTGGTGTTCGTTTTTGGGCAGGAATGCCATGGATGCCTGAAGGAGAAAAACTTTGGAAATATATTAAACCATTCAAACCAACCATTCTGACATCACCTTCCAGAAAGGAATCGTCTAAAATAGGTAAAGGTGTTTGGATTAAAAGAAACATGTCCGGTACACCATATAAATTTGGGTACAAAGCCTCTGGTAAAGCGAAATATGCTACACCAAATTCAATACTAATAGACGATAGAGAAGACAATATCGATGCTTGGAAAGCAGCAGGTGGTATTGGTATACTATTCAAATCAACAGAACAAGTTATAAACGAATTAGCAAAAATAGGGTTATGAGTGAAACTCAATTAAATAGAGAATTTGAGGAAAGAGATATTCAACGTATGCGAAATATCATCAGCGGAAATACTGCTGAAAGAACACGTGTACAAGCTGGATACGAAAAACAAAATATAAAACATACAGAGGGTGACGTTTGGGAAGAAAGTGGTAAACAATGGACTATTAAAAACGGTATAAAACAAACCATTACCAAACACGATAAAATCAGAGAACTCATTACAATGCCTCTTAAATGTCCATCGTGTGAAAAATCAATGAAACCAACCCCATTAAACAAGAAAATGTGGGGCGTACATAAAAAATGCTTCGATTGTGTTATCGAAATGGAAACACAATTAAAAATAGAAGGCAAGTACGAACAATACGCGAAAGATTTAATGAACGCAAATAAAGATGCTTTTGTTAAAGATTACGAGCAAGCAGTAGAAGAATATTCAAATGCTAAAGACGATACATTTATGTCTGAAGCTGGAGATATAGAAAATTGGAGTGCAAGTAAAGTAAATCCCGAGGTAATTAAAGCCCTCAAAGCAAACATCAAACAATTAAAAGAAACAGAGATATAATATCTTTATATATTTATCGTCATACAATCCAAAATAAAATGAAAAAGCAAGACTTACGTAACTTAATCAAAGAAAACATATCTGATTGGCTAGCTGAAAGAGCAGCTCAAGACGAAGCAAACAGCGGAGATATGGCTTACACCGAGAAAGCACCATTAAAAGAAGAAGCAGATACAATTGAAGACCAAATCGGTGAATTTTTTGTAGTAGAAAAAGCTACTAAAAATGACGAAAAACCTGAAGATCTTTATTTTAGTACAGACATATTTTACCTTGTTCAACAAATGAAAGGTGGTTTAGAAAAAAGTGGAATTCACGGTATCTATAAATCAGAAGGTAAAGCAAAATCTACAGCATCTAAATTACTTAAAGATAGAGACAATCAAGTAAAAGAAACTTACAAGAAAGGTCAAGCCAAACTTAAAGAAATGGAAAGCTCACTTGACGAACTTAAAGGCGCTATCGAAAAAAACATGGCGGAAGCGACAGCTAACCCAACAATGCGTGAAACACTACAAACAAAATCAAACAGCTTACTTGAAAAACTTACTCAAGTAGAAGCTATGATTGAAAAACTACGTGGTGGTCTTGAAAAAGAAGGACTTAGATTAGAAAAGAAAAAACCTTCAAAAGATAAAAAAGAAGACAGCAAAAAAGACGAAAAAGCTGACGACAAGAAAGACGATAAATAATGGACAAACTAAAGCTCAGATATTTAATCCGAGAGGCTATAGAAAACGTTGCAAATATAACAAGTAAGTTTTCTGTAGGCGATAAAGTTACAACTGTTGACGGTGACATGGCTAAAATAACCATGGCAGAACATCCATTCTACACTGTAGAATTGGAAGCGACAGGTACAACTAAATCCTTTAGTTTCAAAGACTTAGCTCCTTACGAGGAGAAAGAAATAGCAAAAACATCGGAAGGCATTACCCTCAACGAAGGCGTAATTGCCTCTCCTGGTTTAGAATTTCACGCTACAAATAAACTACCACTATCCGAATGTGTATATCGTATAGGTTCAACATCATACATTCAGTTTTTCGCTGAAGCACGCGAGCTATTCAACGAAGGTGCTATACGAGTAAACGCGGGAGACAGGCATTTACTGCGCGAAACAGATATAGGCGAGTATGGTGTGTATGGTGATAGAAAAGTGCCGTTAGACATACCTTTCATTAACGAAGGTGAAGAAGCATTAGGTATTTACGATGATGGTAGAGGAAATTCCGCTGCAATTGGATGGACACCTGATGGGTATCTAGCTACAGTAGATGGTGAATACGATTTTCAAATCGGACCTGCTAAAACAGTAGAAGAGCTAATTAAGATGTTAGCTGATGAAGATTTTACAAATAAAATATTTGAAGCCCAATTTAAAGGCAAAGACGTTCCACTAAACAAACCAAAACGTGGTGGTTCAAAAGCATATTATGTTTACGTTAAAGACGGAGACAAAGTTAAAAAAGTATCTTTCGGCTCTGGTGGTTTAAGAGCAAAAATTAACAACCCTGAAGCACGTAGAGCATTCGCTGCACGTCACAATTGCGACAAGAAAAAAGACAGAACATCAGCTGGTTACTGGTCGTGTAATTTACCGCGATACGCAAAAGCACTCGGTTTAGGATCTAACAAAAATACTTTCTGGTAGGATGGCAACATATAGAGATTACGAATACCTTGGATACCACGTCAGACATTTCCCACACGACACAGAAAGTGTCGAGCTAGTTTGGCACCGAGATAGGAAAGATCGCTATATAACACCAATAGGAGATACAGATTGGCAAATACAATTCGACAACGAGTTGCCCAGGCCAATAAACGATTGTATCTTTATACCTGAAGGAAAATATCATAGAGTAATAAAAGGCAATGGTTGTCTAAAAATTCTAATCAATGAATAAAATTAAAATTGTTAAAAACAAACCAACCGTAAAGGAAAACACACCTGTATCCGTAGGCCTCAACATGGACCAGACAGATGCTGTATATAAAGTCCTAGAAGACAACTTTGGTGAAGAACATATGAAAGATATGTTCACCTTAGGTAGCTTATCTTTTTACAATATGATGGTTAAAGGAGGTATAGCTGGTGTATTTAACGAAGGAACTATAAACGAAGAATCTTATACAGTAGCAGGTAAATCCGTAACCTTAAACAAAGGCCAAAAATCAGATGGAACCGATTGGACTGTTACTTTCCAAAACGGAAAAGAAACCTCACTATCGGATGTGTTGTCTTTAATTAAACCTTTCCCAAAAGGAATTACAAAAGAAAACCTAAACGAAGACAAAGCAGCTGCTGCTAGATGGTTTGGTAATTTAAAATCATTTTATTTAAAAGCCTTTAGAGAGTTAAAAGGTGAAGATCAAGCAACATACAAAACACTGATTAAAAATTGGGCTAACGGATTATCTGATAATAAAGTAGGTGTTAACGAACAACCAGATGTGCTAAACAAAATAGCAGATATGTTTGATCGCAAATACCCTCACTTATCATTTGACGTTAGAACAGACGTAGATCGTATCGATGTTCGTGGTTCACAACAAGATTTATTTAATTTTGGAGACAAATTACATGGTGAAAAAATATTCGACTACGAAGTATTCCATATAGATGACGAAGATAGAGGCGAAATTGTCCGTATTATCAAATCAGATAGAATAAACGAAGAAAAACCAGGTTTATGGGCAAACATTCGTGCTAAACAAGAACGTGGAGAAAAACCTGCACGTAAAGGAAGTAAAGCATATAAAATTGCTAAAAAGGCTGGAGACGAGATCAACAAAGAAAAATAGATGAAAAAGTTAATATTCATATTCGCAATATTACTTACATCTTGTAGTTCATTACAACTTCAACTAGCTACAATGAACCATGCCAGCGTACAAAACCACTGGCGTCCTAGAACAAATACTGGATTCACATATGTTTTACCATCTACTACTCCTTACACTTGGAACAATTTTACCTACAATAGATTCCTCCAACCCGATCCATTCTTCTATAGTTGGAACTACCCTCTCAATTGGTACTACCCAAACAACCAATGGTACACATTCAATTATAATAATATTGTTCGCCCTAGGCGTGTTGTACGTAGGGTACCTAATAGACCACAAACTCAACCAAGACCAACAATCAGGAGACCACGAATAACACCTACAACTCGTACACGTACAATGAATACACAACCTAATGTTCAAAGACGTCCTGTACAGACACGTCCACAAACACGTGTATCTACATCAAATATAAGGAGAGGCAAAAGTAACATAAAACAATAATATTTATATCAAAATATCATATAATGGATAACTTCAACCTAAAGAACTTCATTAACGAGAACAATCTCGGCGCATACTCTAGAATGAAAGAAGATACAGTAAGCGAACAATCAGCGTTCGTATTAGCAGCAGATGCAGCTAGAGATGCTGGTAAAGATGAATTCGAGTTTCCTGAAGGAAGCGGTAAAATGCATAAAGTCAAATTAAAGCAAGACATTCCTGTAGAGGAAGGTATGGGTGGAGAAATGGCTGAAATATTAGGTGCTTTTCTTGCCTTAGTTGGCGCTGGAAAAACAGCACTCGAAGCCGTTAAAATCTTAGGAGACGAGCACGGAGACATATCCATTAGCAGTATCAAAGATGCTATCAAGCAATACAAAGCATCTAAAAAGATAGGTGAAGAATTAAGCGACGAAGAAGCAGACAAATTCCACACTAAATTAGACAACCTCGTTCACAAAACATTCGGTCCAAGTAGCGACGAAAAAGAAATGAACGAAGAACTTTCAATGAAAGATATCACTTCAGGTCAAAGATCATATCAACAAATGAAGCCCTATTTTATAGCAAAAGTAATAGGATTAAAACCCGAAACAGAACAAAAAGCATCTGAGTTAGTTTTAAAGAAAAGCAAGGCATTCCCAGGTATGACCCAAGTTATAAAAACAGCCAAAACACCAGAGGAAGTAGAAAATGTAGTATTCTTTGATGGATATCCAGATGAAGACCAAACTATACGCTTCTCAGGATTGGAATATGAACTATATCAAGTTACACCAAATCCTAAAATTGACAGATTAAAAGAAGAAGCTTCCGGATTAGAATTTAAAGTAGGAGATAAAGTAACATATCTAGGACACCCAGGTACTATTACAAATGCTGGAACAGATATAATGGATAGACCTATATATAGTGTATCTTACAATAAAGGAACAGGCGATACAAAAGTTACCAACGTTTACAATAAAGGTGGTGAAATTAAGCCTATGAAAGAAAATTCACTTAATCTATCAGACGCTCTTTAATGAACAAAAGTCAATTCATACAACTACTAGAACAAGAGGTAGAGGATTTTATCCAAACCCAAGCCGAAAAGGTCGTTAAATTCGAAGACGATCCAATGGCATACATACTTCAAAAGTATCCTTCATTACAAGGTACTTTAGAGGATTTAATGACTAGTAGCTTTGAAGACTACATTACAGGCATATATGTAATGGCACCTAAGCCAACTACATTCAAAGTCTTACTACACAACGGACAACAATTCTACCTTATATATGCTAGGGATTCTTACATAGCAAAAATATCAGGTAAAAAATACTACTTACTTAACCTTGGTGAAGAAGAATACGCTATTAAAGCAATAGCAGATTTACTTACAATGGGTAAACCTCCAGGATCACAAGGGCCTGACGCTGAAGAAGAAAATACCACTAACGCTGGTGAAGAAACAGAAGAAGTACCAGCTGAAGGAGGCGATGAAGGTGGAGAAGAAGAATTGGCAGAAACTAAAGAAAAAGTAGAAAAGCCAGTTAAAAAATCCATACTTAAATTTAAGATTTTAAAAGAAGACATAGAAAAAAAAAAGTCTCCTCTTAAATTCCGCATCTTAAAAGAATCCGATTTCAATGCTTTAACATTCTTCGATTTAGCTAAACGAGGAGGATTTAGATTTCAAATATTAGCAGACAAAATCAAAAATGGTTCGGCATTTGAATTAGTGGGCGGCGAATCAACACCACTACAATTCATAAACCCTGACCATGCTGAAATATTTGCTATTGGGGATTCAGCTGAAATCAAAAAACTAGCCCCCACCAACTCAAATTTATTTAAATTCTTCAAAGACGACGCTGGTAAGGAATATTCTATAAAGGACTTACAGAAAAACGCTGAATTTGGAGGTAGAGGTAAAGGATCTGGAACAATAGTAGAAGATTACAATCTTAAATTACTTAAAGACCAGATAGCTAAACTAAAAGAAGAAAACAATACTTCATCCATAAATGTTTCTGTAGGAGGAAAAGTATACAACGATATAGTAGATGCTGAATCACAATTCGGTACCCCTAAATCAGATTTTAACTTAGTAGACAGCAAAGGCAACCCAGTTGTCTTTATATCACATAAAAAAGCAGGGGGGAAAGGCGCCTCAGCAAACGATTTCATCAGATGGAGTGGATATACAATGTATAAAAACCACCCTGAAGTAAAGGCATTTAACGAGGCATTAGCTAAATGGGTAGACGAAAACAACCCTGGTGAAGGTTTACCTAACAAAACACGCTTTATATCTCGTATAGAGGATAAAGAACTTATCCAAAAACTTATATACGGACCAAAATTCGGTGAAGGGTTTAGCAAAGACAATGTATCTATTATTTTACAAGGTAAAATCGATCTTAGCCCTAAAGGAGACAACACATACGAATTAACATCTCAACACGATCAAGTTCCACCTTCAATACCTGAAGGAGAATATTACCCATATCTTACATCAGCATATAGAGCAGATAGAGAAATGTTCGGTATTAAAAACAACGAAGCTATAGTAATGACTAAAGCACAATCAGGAAAATCGTCAAATGTATACGAACTCCAGAACGGAAAGTTTGTTAAAGTGAGATAAAAATATTATATTTATAATAAACATACAGACAGATTCATAGCCTGTCGCGATTAAAAAAATTATAGGAGCTGTGGCCCACCTTTTGGATGGGCCACACTTTATTCGTATATTTAATGGTTAAAAAGAAAAACAAATGCCGAAACACGTAGTAATTATTGGAGCTGGAGTAGCGGGCGTAAACGCTGCCACAAAATTAGTTGACAACAATTTTGATGGAAAAATTACCATAATTGATATGGGAAAAGATCCATACAGACGTCCTTACGATGACGTAATGACCGGATTTTTAGGAGCAGGTGGTTGGTCAGATGGTAAATTAACATACCACACATCAATTGGTGGTCAACTATCAAAGTACACAGGCGAGGACAAAGCAATGGAGTTAATGGATCAAGTGATCGAAAACTTCAAACGTTTCCACCCTAAACCAGAAGAAGTACAATGTTCAAATCCTGTAGCTGAACCCGATTTCATCAAACCATACTTTGGTTTACGTTTGTTTCCTGTATGGCACGTAGGTACAGATTATCTACACGAAATAGGTAAAAATTGGTTCGATTATCTAAAGTCTAAAGGTGTAGAATTTGTTTGGGAAACTAAAGTAAACGATATCGACTTCGATAGCAATATAGTACATGCTGGTGGAAGAGAAATACAATATGATGAACTTATCTTTGGTGTAGGTAAATCAGGTATCGACTTTGGTAAACAATTAGCTGAAAAATATGAATTACCAACTGAACCAAAATCAGTACAAATTGGTGTGCGATTCGAGGCACCACAAGAACACTTCCAAAAACTAATCGATGTATCTTACGATTTCAAATTGTATAGAAAATTCGAAGACGAGGGAGTATCGCTACGTTCATTCTGTACAAACAACAATGCAGCATATGTAGCAGTAGAAGAAACATATGGAGATCATACGTACAATGGTCACGCTAAAAAAGACGAGAAGTTTAGAAACAACATGACAAACTTCGGTATTTTGATGGAAATTAACGGTATAGAAAAACCATTTGATTGGTCAAGAAACGTTGTTAAACATGCACAAGGTATAAACTACGATACAAAAACAACAACAGGTCTATATTATAGCCCATCACGTAAACCATCAACAACATCTGAGGGTAAAGATGTATCTGCGATACAAATTGGACCTGCCGATTATGCTGAAGTACAAGAAGAATTTGGTGGATATTACAAGTACATAGAAGACTTCATCAATGATATGAAGAAAGTATTCCCAACACTTAAAAACGATTGGGGAGTTTACATACCAGAAGTCAAATATTTATCACCAGAACCATTAGTAAATTATAATAATTTAAGCCTTACAAAATATGACAACGTCCACTTCGTCGGAGATGCTCTCTCAGCTAGAGGAATTACAGTATCTGGAGCACAAGGAATCTACGTTGCCGAAGACATTATCGGATAACGAAATTGCGGACTTACTAGAGGCTATAGATTTATATTTTTTGTTCAATTATGATTCGGATTCGTTCTTTGGCAAAAAGCTAGAAGAAATAAAGTTGTTTTTAGATTTAAGAAGCGAGGTTTTAGAGAGATATGACGCAGTAACAAAGGCTGACTAATATTTATTATAGTATAAACCCTTGAAATGGAAGACAACTTATTTACAACAATCATAGCCATTGTTTCTTCAGCTGGATCTGTAGGAGCATGGAGGTTTTATGAAAGTAAACTAAAATTCAAAGCTCAACGAGCTGAAAATCCACAAAGGGCTAACGAACGATTTATTTCAGATCTACAATCACGTGTCTCTAAACTAGAAGCATTGTTAATCCAATCATCTGAGGAAAAAGACTTCATGCGAGAAACAATAACTGAATTATCATCAGAGGTATCAGCACTAAAAGTCAAGATTCAATATTTGGAACAAGAAAACAATTACTTAAAAGGAAGTAAAAGACAAACACGAAAGTAGTAGGAGGGGCGAAAGCCCCTTCATATATTTAGGGGTTCAATTAAAATAAAAGTTATGACAAAAATTAAAGAAGATTACGCAACAAGAAATCTCAAAACACCTGAAGGTGTAAAAATCTCTTACTTCGACAACAAACTTCATAGCTGGGATATACCCGCAATTCGCTATCCAAAATCAATGAAGCAAAAAAATGAATATTATCTATATGGTATTCAAAAAACAAAAGAAGAATGGATGGAATTTAGACAAGACCGCAACGGAGTTCCACCAGAAAAAAATCCTCAAGTAACATCAAGATTTTAATATGAAGAAGAAGGCAGTTATAGTATCCGGATACTTTAACCCAATTCACAAAGGACATCTTGAGCTCTTCACGAAAGCGAAGGCTCAAGGTGATTACCTTTTTGTAATTGTAAATTCGGATTTGCAAAGAGAATTAAAGGGTTCAAAAGAATTCCAAGACGAAGTTGAACGTTTATTAATAGTACAAAGCCTCAAAAGGGTAGATGGTGCTATGGTATCAATAGACGAAGACAAAACACAATGCAAAACAATCGAGATGGCTTACAAATTACTATCAGACGAATACGATTTAGCTTTTGCAAATGGTGGTGATCAAAATAACCATTCTATACCAGAGGCTGGGATATGTGAAGCACTTGGCGTATCTTTAATAGATGGTTTAGGAGATAAAATACAATCTAGTAGTTGGTTATTAAATAAATAAGTTATGAAAATAGGTTTATGTGGTACAATGAGTGTAGGTAAAACTACATTAGTAAATGCTTTACAGCAATTAGAACAATTTAAAGGATATGAATTTGCTACTGAGCGTAGTAAATATTTAAGTGGTTTAGGTATTCCATTGAATACTGATTCTACATTAAAAGGTCAAACAGTATTTTTAGCTGAGCGTTGTGCCGAATTAATTCATGATAATATCATTACAGATAGAACTGTAGTTGATGTAATGGCGTTTACAGAAAATGCTAAATCAATTGATTTTAAAGATAAAGAATATTTTAGTGAATATGCTAGAAATTTCTTAGGTGAATATGATTATATATTCTATATTTCACCTGTAGGGATTGATATAGAAGATAATGGTGTTAGAGAAACTGATGCAAATTATAGAATGACAATCGATGATTCTATATTACATATATTAAGTAGTTTTGGTCATAGATGTAAAAATGTACATGAATTAAAAGGTACAACTAATGAACGAATTGAGCAAATGCTCGGGTTTATTCAAGGTTAATATTTATATACAAAACACATTATATCATGCAAGATAATTTTAGCATTAGAGACTGGAAACACGAAACAGTATACAAAGAAGAATTTGAAGGTTCTGGTAAAGTAGCTGAAGTAGAAGACTTTGAAGCAGACGCTGAGGATATCGAATTTGAAATCCCGGGCGACGAAAACGCTAAACCAGTAGTTGATAAAGACTTAAACAAGTCATTAAGTAAGCAAGATAAAATCATCAAACAGTGGCAAGATATCAATGCACAAATGCAAAGAAATCTTAAAAACTTTAAAGAAGCTGGTGATGAAGGTGCTAAAGATATGGCTAAAATAGCTCTAAAAGACTTAACCCCAGCATATAGAGCAGCTAAGGATGCTTACGAAAAACTAAAAGGTGTTAAACTTTAAAAAACATTTACCACTATTAGTGGTAATCGGTTCATGTATATTAGTCTTTGCATTCTTAAATGACAAGGAAGACTATGTTGATGAATATAATGCCAAAATAAAAGCACTAGAGGCTAAGGTCGATTCCTTACATAGTGAAAACGAAGGTTTAAACAACAATATACTTGAACTAAACCTTCAAATTACAAATTTAGACAAAGAAATAGATTTACAAGACAATAAAATCTATACTCTAAATATCAAAACAAATGAAAAAGTTAGTTCTGTCGATCTTTTTAATGACGATGAGCTTGAGCAGTTTTTCACAGACCGCTACAGACACGTCATCGATTCAATTACGAAAGCCAATAGCGAAGCTAGTAATTAAAGATCTTATTATTGGAGATGGTTCAAAAGAACAAATCTCCATATTAAATACAAAAATAGGGTTATTAGAGAATAAAATTGTTCTAAAGGACAGCATTATATTCAATCTCAATACGAAAGTAACAAACTACGAGAGTATACTTAACGTAAAAGGAGATCAACTAGCCATATCACAAGAACTTTCCAAAAAACTAGAAAAAGACTTAGCTAAAGCAAAACTCAAAAGCAAACTTGTGGGTGGAGCTGGACTGCTGTTAGCAGCTGGAGCAGCAATTCTACTTAAATAGTATGGCAGAAAACCTAAAAGATATAATTAAATCCGAATTCATCAAGTGTGCCCAAGATCCGGTATACTTTATGAAAAAATATTACATGATTCAAAACCCACAAAAGGGTCGAATCAAGTTTAACTTATATCCATTCCAGGAACAAGTTCTCCGCCACATGCAAAACGAGAACTACCTTATAATAAACAAATCTCGTCAGTTAGGTATATCAACACTATGTTCTGCATATGCTTTATGGATGATGTTGTTTCAAAAGGATAAGAACGTGCTGTGTATCGCAACAAAGCAAGAAACGGCGAAAAACATGGTAACCAAAGTACGATTTGCGTATGACCAATTACCAAAATGGCTGCAAATTAAAACAGTTGAACACAACAAACTATCCCTACGACTCGCAAACGGATCACAAATTAAAGCTACATCAGCATCATCAGATGCAGGACGTTCAGAAGCAGTTTCTTTGTTACTAATAGATGAGGCAGCTTTTATTGATGGTATTGATGAGATATTCGCTTCAGCCCAACAAACACTAGCAACTGGGGGTGGATGTATAGCATTATCTACACCTTATGGTACAGGTAACTGGTTCCATTCTACATGGGTTAAAGCCGAAGCAAGAGAAAATACATTTATTCCTGTACGTTTACCCTGGACTGTTCACCCTGAAAGGGAACAAGATTGGCGTGACCAACAAGATATTATTCTTGGAAATAGAATGGCAGCCCAAGAATGTGATTGCGATTTTAGCACATCCGGGGACACTGTAATAGAACCAGATATACTTAATTTTTATGATAAAACATTCCTACAAGAACCCGTTGAGCGTAGAGGAGTTGATGGAAGTTTATGGGTATGGGAAATACCAGATTATACAAAAACATATGTTGTAGTAGCCGATGTCGCTCGTGGAGACGGACAAGATTACTCAGCATTTCATGTATTTGATATAGAAGAAGCTACACAAGTGGCCGAATTTAAACAACAATTATCAACAAAAGACTTCGGTAACGTACTATATTCAATAGCTACCGAATATAACGATGCTTTACTCGTAGTTGAAAACGCAAATATTGGATGGGCTGTAATACAACAGCTAATAGACAGAGGATATCGCAATCTTTACTATTCTCCCAAAATGGATGTAGGAATGGGCAACGCTGATCAGTATATTTCACGTTTCGAGAATGGGCAAGGTATGGTACCTGGATTCACTACATCAATGAAGACGAGACCACTTGTTATCTCCAAAATGGTTGCGTATGTTCACGAGAAGGCAGTTACAATACGTTCAAAACGTTTACTGGAAGAATTAAGAACATTCGTTTGGAAACATGGTAAAGCACAAGCACAAAATGGCTATAACGATGATTTAGTTATGGCATTTGGTATTGGTATGTTCTTAAGGGATACAGCATTACGTTTCCAACAACAAGGAGTAGATATGGCGCGAGCAACATTAGGAAGTGTACATTCCACTAACTATCAAGCACCAAATGTTTACAGCGGTAATTCACAAATGCAAAATCCATATGAAATGAAGGATTCGCATGGTAACAACGAAGACATTTCTTGGTTATTAGGTTAATTAATATTTATTATATATACATAAAATGGCAGATACTTCATTATTTGGTAAACTAAAGAGATTATTCTCAACAGACGTAGTGATACGTAACGTTGGTGGTAATCAACTTAAAGTGACGGATTCACAACAAATCCAGTCTTTAGGTCAATTACAGACAAACTCTTTATTTGACAAATTCAATAAACTATACAGCACTACTGGAGGGACAAATTATAACATGTCTCAACAGGTAAACTTTCCTGCTTCAAGAATACAATTATATGTAGATTACGAATCTATGGATACAGATGCAATTGTAGCATCTGCACTTGACATTGTATCTGACGAATCTACACTAAGAAACGATATGGGAGAAGTATTACAAATACGCTCCTCAGACGAAACAGTACAAAAAATATTATATAACCTATTTTACGATGTCCTTAACATAGAATTTAACCTATGGTCTTGGGCTCGAAATATGTTAAAATATGGTGATTTCTATTTAAAGTTAGAAATATCAGAAAAATTTGGTGTATATAATGTTATACCATTCTCCTCGTATACTATAATGAGATTAGAAGGTATGGATCCTGCCAATCCATCTGACGTAAAATACAAATACGACCCATCTTATTCGGTATCTGAAAACCCACTTGGTTTCCAAACCGTTAGTCCTGCTATGAGCCAAACAGCTGGTAGAGAAGTTATATTTGATAACTACGAAATGGCACATTTCCGTCTACTATCAGATTTCAATTACCTTCCTTACGGTAGATCATATCTAGAACCAGCGAGAAAAATATGGAAACAAATGACGTTAATGGAAGACGCCATGCTTATCCATAGAATAGTACGCGCGCCTGAAAAACGCACTTTCTTCGTGAATGTCGGTAATATTCCACCAAACGAAGTAGAAACATACATGCAACGTATGATCAACAAAATGAAGAAAACTCCATATGTTGATCCAAATACAGGAGAGTATAACTTAAAGTTCAATATGCAAAACATCTTAGAGGATTTTTATATTCCTGTAAGAGGTGGAGACGCTACTACACGTATTGAAACTACAAAAGGTTTAGATTACGCTGCTATTGAAGACGTTACATACCTACGAGATAAATTATTCGCAGCATTAAAAGTTCCAAAAGCATTCTTAGGATACGAAGCGGATCTTGAAGGTAAAGCAACATTAGCTGCTGAAGATATTAGATTTGCAAGAACGGTTGAAAGAATTCAACGTATTCTTATATCTGAATTAACAAAAATTGCACTTGTACACTTATATGCACAAGGATATGACGGAGCCGCATTAACAAACTTCGAATTATCATTAACTACACCTTCTATTATATACGATCAGGAGAGAATCGCGTTAATGAAAGAAAAAGTTGATTTAGCGGGTCAAATGATGGAACTTAAATTGATGCCTACAGATTGGATATATGACAATGTATTCCACTTCAGTGAAGATCAATATCAAGAATATAGAGATTTAATTATCGAAGACCAGAAACGTACCTTCAGACAAAATCAAATACTTGAAGAAGGAAACGACCCAGCAGAATCAGGTGAAGCATATGGTACACCACATGCACTCGCTTCATTATATGGATCAGGTAGGTACCCAGAAGCTAAAGGAGTGCCAAAAGGATACGATGTTAACGATACAGAATATCCAGAACCAGCACTTGGACGACCATCAGAAAAAGCATCTGGATACGGTACACAAGATAGCAATTTAGGTAAAGACATATTAGGAGTAGACAGAATGAAAAGTGGTACTACACCTGAAGATAGACCCGGATTATCTGAATCGTCTACATCTGTAGATAACATAAATACAAGAGCTGTTTTTGCTCAAAATGAGAAGATGTTAAAAAAATTCTTCCCAAAACCGAAAGTTACCCTATTTGAAGGCGAAGAGTTGTTAAATGAAGGTAATATCCGCGAGGAAGTTGAATAATTTTAATATTTATAACTAGTAGCTCACTACTTATGAAAATAAAGCATAACAAATACAAGAATACTGGTATTCTATTTGAATTATTAGTAAGGAAGATTACTTCGGATACTATGTCTAATAGCAATTCCAAAGCAGCGACTTTAGTTAAGAAATACTTTACTAAAAGTGAGTTAGCTAACGAGAACAAACTCTACCAAACAATAAACAACTCTATTTCTCTATCAGAAGGTAAAGCAGAATCTGTTATCTCAACGGTATTGGAAATGTCTAGAAGATTAGATAGAGACAAATTGGCTAAGGAAAAATACAACTTAATTAAGGAGATTAAAGACAATTTCGACCTTAATGATTTTTTCCAAGCCAAAATAAAAAATTACAAGCTATTAGCTTCAACCTATACTTTATTTGAATCGGTAAATTCTAAAGGCTTCGGAAACCCTGAAACCATTATCAATTCTAAAGTAACCATCCTCGAACACATCACATCATCCCCAGACACTAAAATGTCGCTTACACCATTGGTAGAAGAGTTAATGGGATTAGATAAAGGTACTCGTGCTTTAGCATATAAAATTATGTTAGAGAAATACAACGAGAAATTCGATGGTTTAAATACAGAACAAAAACTTATCTTAAAAGAATATATTAATAGTATCGCAGATGCCCCTAAACTTAAAGAATTTTTAAATACTAAATTTAAAAGTATATCTGAGAGTTTAAAGAAAAATATATCTAAAGTAGACGATCCTACTTTGAAAATCAAAATCAAAGAGGTAATAAATCTTATTGACCCTATAGTAGAAAGTAAAAAACTAAGAGACGATCACGTTGTCGCTCTTCTACAATATGTTGAGCTTTCTCAAGAAGTAGAATTGATATGAAAATAAACTTAAAAGGTTTAAAGCAAGAGATGAGCACCACTGGAACTGGTGCTTCCTTTGCTGCTGGCACGGGCGAACAATATGCTACACCTAAAGCTTTTAAGAAACGTAAAGATGAAGTAGGAGAACCATTCTCAACACCATCTCCCTCTATCCCAAACAGAAAATCTAAAGTAATCGACTATAAAAAATTATTTCAAGAAGCTGTTGACGAGCTATCTGAAGCAGAAGTAGGCGATACTAAAACAACTAAAGGCATCAAATCAACTGTATCAGATGTTGACCCTGTAACGGGACAAATATCATGGGATATAGAATATGTACCTGCATTTGATTCTGTATATAAAGAATTTGACGATTTACGTAAAGTAATATCTCAACTCGACCAAAAGACAGACGATGCCATAGTAGACGATATAGCAGCTAAAATCAGATCCGAATTTAACAGATATCGTACACACATCAGAAAAAATTACCCTGAAGCGTACAAAAAGTTTACACTAAACGAAGCACGCTATACAGAATTTAAGAAAAAATCACAATTTCGTACACCTACACAACAATTACATATGGCTGTACGTGAAATTAGACGTAAAATCGATGAAATGACCAAAGTAGTGGCGTTTACTGAGAGAATGCGTACAGAATTAAAGGCAAGTAACGAAGGTATGTCTTATTTAAATCGTACTCGTGAATCCATTAGTAAAATAAACGAAAAACTACAAGAATTAAATAATCGAATTAAAGGTTTAACAGAATAATGGCAAAAGGCATCGCAGTTGGCAACTACAGAGGTGGTTCTAACAAAAAAAGACCGGGTGTTCACTCAAAAAGTAAGTCATCCAAAATTAAAGGTTCTAAGAATTACAAGAAACTGAATGTAGGTCAAGGCAAATAATATTTATATACATGACAACACAAGATTTATATACTAAGCTTTCTAAAGGCGAGATTACAGAACAAAAGTTCTTGTATGAAGTACGTAGAGATATTAACCTACCATGGATAACATCCAGTAACTCATTCAAAGATACTATCACTATCCTTAAAAACAAGGGTATGATATCTGAAAAACAAACTAAAAAATCTACGGGTAAACAAGAAGTAGAAATCATAGCTAAAACTATCGATATGGTTAACCCATACGAATACTCAAAAGGTATGGATTTCGAACTTGATTTAGTATATAATGCTGTAGGAAACGCCGACTTAACAGAAGACGAAGTACTTAAAGCACAGAAAAAAGTACTTAAAAATCTTACAAATAACCCATCATACTACACTCAGAAAATGTCTACCCAAATGGAAGGCGAAAGCGAGTATGAAATAGAGTTAAACGATAAATCTATTGCTGATTTAATCAAGAAAAACAAAGGGAAAAAAGGTAAAATTATCCGCGAACATGGAGAAGATGCCGAAAGAGTAGCTGATGTAAACGCTGATTCTACTATGTTAGAAGGAACTACTTATGTGTGGGGAGATGTTATAAACGCATTAAAAGATGAAGCGAACGCTTCAGAATCTGAAATAGAAGCATATATAGCATCTTTAGAACGTGATATCAAAATAAATGGTATGGACGATTATAAGGGATATTCAACCGATGATTATGTTGAAGATTTTAAAAATTATATAGCTGATAAGTCTGTAAAAGAACACGGAGAACATCACGATAGAGTAGCCGATGTAAATGCTGATTCCTCACCATTAGAAGAAGAAGAAGTAGAAGAACTAGGTAGAAAAAGAGACGCTATCTACGAAAAGTATGCTAAAAAATATGGTGTTGACGTAAACGAACTTAAAGATAAAGTTGAAGCACGTAAACTTGAAATGGAAGCAATTGAAGTAGATAACGAACAAGATGCTATCAATATTCAGAAAAAATCCCCTGATGCTGACGTTCGCATAGTTAAAAAATAACAGATGGCTCAAAAATTACTATTAGAATATTCCGTATTTACCCCTAAAAGATCTCAACTTGTTGAAGGTCTAGACGGGTCAAAAAACATGGTGGTTGAAGGTATCGTACAACGTGCCGAAGAATTCAACCATAACGGAAGACGCTACCCATACGAGACATTAAAGCGTGAAGTAGACAAATATATGTCTGGCCCTATCGCTGAAAACAGAGCATTAGGGGAATTAGACCACCCAGAATCCTCTGTAATCAACTTAAAAAACGCATCCCACAACATTAAAGAATTGTGGTGGGACGGAAACGATTTACTAGGTAAAATCGAAATATTAACTACTCCATCTGGAAACATATTAAAAGAACTATTCAAAAATAATATTACTGTAGGGATTTCATCTCGCGGTATGGGTTCTGTTTCACAATTAGGTGAAGGTAGAGTAGAAGTAGAAGACGATTTCGAACTATTATGTTGGGATTTCGTATCTACACCATCAACACATGGTGCATTCATGAAACCAACAGGTTTAAATGAAAATCGCACATATACTAAAAACAAATATTCAAAAATTAACTCAATTGTATCTGACATTATATGCACTCAGTCAGGTATTTGCTGTTTAAGATAATTCCTCGGACGCTACCGCGGGCAGATGTCGATTCCCTTGCAGCAATGCAAGGGTTTCTTGTTTCTCCTATATCTTTATATATTTATCCACAGATAAGATAGGTAATCCCTAATATTACCTCACTCAGTTCACAAAATCTTATATTACTTCCCTAATAAGTAATCACACACACAAATTTTTTTAAAAATGTCAAACACAAAGTTTTTCAACGATGCAATCGCTGAGGCTAAAGCTATCCGTGAAACGGCTCTTGCTAACGCTAAGCTTGCATTAGAAGAAGCTTTCACTCCACAGATTCAATCTATGCTAGAGAAAAAATTAGCAGAAGAAGCTGATGATATGGATGAAGCAAAAGACATGGACGAAGCAAAGGAAATGGACGAAGCAAAAGACATGGACGAGGCGAAAAAAGACGTAGATGAAGCAAAATCCGATATGGACGAAGCTAAAAAAGACGTTGATGAAGCCAAAGACATGGACGAAGCTAAGGATATGGACGAAGCTAAGGACGTGGAAGAAGGAAAAGACATGGAAGAAGCTAAAAAAGATGTAGACGAAGCTAAAGTAGAGGAATCTACTGTAGAAGAAGCTGCTGTCGAAGAAGGCTCTGACATGGAAGAAGGATCAATTGAAGAAATTGACCTAGACGAACTATTAGCTGAATTAGAAGCTGCAGAAGGCCAAGTTGCTGAAACTGCTGTTGAAGAGGTAGCTGTAGAAGAAACTGCTGTAGAAGAAGCACCTGTAGTTGAAGCGGAAGCTGAAGACGAAGTAGGTGAAATTACAGTAGATGAGCTTAAAGACATTATCCGTGACGTCCTTGCTGATGTAATGGGTGGTGGAGCTGGAGAAGAAGAAATGGAAGATCTTGGTGACCTAGAAGGTGGCGAAGAAATGGAAATGGGCGACGAAGAAGCTGAACTTGAATTAGAAGGTAAAAAAGAAGTTGAAGAGAAAAAAGAAGTTGAGGAAGCTAAGGCTGAATTAAACGAAGCTATTTCTGTAATCAATACTCTAAAATCTGAGCTAAACGAAGTTAACTTACTTAACGCAAAACTTCTTTACGTGAACAAATTGTTCCGCAGCAAAACATTAACTGAAGCACAGAAAGTAAAAGTGATCAATGCATTTGATCGTGCTGAATCTGTGAAAGAAGTTAAAAACATCTTTGAAACAATCAAAGATTCAGTTACTATTGAAGCTAAAAAGCCAGTAAACGAATCTCGTTCATTTGCTTCTAAAGCTGCTGGAGTAGCACCAAAAACGCAAATTGTAGAAAGCAACGATTTTGTAGCTAGAATGCAAAAAATTGCTGGAATTATTTAAATTAAAAAAACACATTATTTAAAATGTCAAACGTAGTAAATCAATTATTAGAAACTGCCAACCCTTATCAGTCTGTACAAAAAGATGCAGCTAGATTAGCAGGGAAATGGGCAAAATCAGGTTTATTAGAAGGAATTTCTAATGACACTGACAAAGCTAACATGTCTATCATGTTAGAAAACCAAGCTAAACAGCTTGTAATGGAAGCTAACACAACTGGAACAGGAGCGTCTTTCACTGCTGGAACAGGTGAGCAATACGCTGCAGTAGCTTTACCATTAGTAAGAAAGGTATTCGGACAAATCGCTGCTAAAGAATTCGTTTCTGTACAGCCAATGTCTTTACCTGCTGGATTAGTATTTTACTTAGATTTCCAATATGGAACTACTAAGAAGCCATTCACTTCAGGAGATTCAATGTACGGAACTCCATCTGAAAACTTTGGTAACCAAGCTGCAGGTGGATTATACGGTGCTGGAAGATTTGGTTACTCTGTTAATGAACACACTGCTTCTGTTACTGGTACGCCTGCAACGGCATCTTGGGCTGATGTAAACTTTACTAGCGAACTATCAGCTTCTGCGGCTACAGGTTCATTGAAAAGCATCACAATTACTTCTGCTTCTATTTCTGCTAATTTAGATGGAGATGCTGTTCGTTCATTTGTAGTATCTTCTGGTTCTATACTAGAAACTCTTCAATTGCCTGCATTTACAAGTCAAGCTGCATCAGGAGATGTTACTTTTATATTTGATAACTTTGAAGGAAATGATTCAAGAATTCAAACTGGTAGTCAAACTTTAAATGTTACTTATTCTAAGAAAACTGCTGATAATGCACGTGGTGATTTCGAAGATGGTTCAACATTAGCAACTACTGATCCGTCAAGAACTGCCATTTCTATCCCAGAAATCGATGTTCAAATGAGATCTGAAACTATTGCTGCTAAAACAAGAAAATTGAAAGCACAATGGACACCAGAATTCTCTCAGGATCTTAACGCGTTCCATTCAATCGACGCTGAGGCTGAATTAACTTCAATCTTATCAGAATACATTTCTTTAGAAATCGATTTAGAGATCTTAGATATGTTGATTGAAAACGCTCCAACAACTGAAGTATGGTCTGCGAAAGTAGGAAACCAACTTAACGCTGGTGGAACTGGATTCGATTCTAACACATCTGGTGTATACTATACTCAAATGAGCTGGTTCCAAACTCTTGGAATTAAATTACAAAAAGTATCTAACATCATTCACCAAAGAACATTAAGAGGTGGAGCTAACTTTATGGTAGTTTCTCCAACTGTAGCAACTATCTTGGAATCAATTCCTGGATTCGCTGCTGATACTGATGGTGATGTAACTAAAGCTTCTTACGCTTTTGGTGTACAGAAAATCGGTGCTTTAAACAGCCGTTACAAAGTGTACAAGAACCCATATATGACTGAAAACACCATTTTAATGGGCTTCAGAGGTAACCAATTCTTAGAATCAGGTGCTGTATATGCTCCATATGTACCACTTATCATGACTCCATTAGTGTACGATCCAAATACCTTCACTCCAAGAAAAGGTATCATGACACGTTACGCTAAGAAAATGGTAAGACCAGAATTCTACGGAAAAGTGTTCGTATCTGACTTAAACGTAATCTAATCTTAGGATTAAAAATTACCTTTATAAAATTAAGCCTCGCGAAAGCGGGGCTTTTTTTATATTTATATACATGATAATCTCCGAAATACCATTTGCTGTATTCCTTGAAAGGAATCCCTACCTAAAAGGTAGGCCTTTAAATGAACAGTTTGTACATTACAACGATTATCTACAAGTAGTTCACTTACAACAACAAAGCATTGTAAACAGAGGAGGAGATTCCGATTTCCTTCTACAAGAAGACGGCTTTAAAATATTACAAGAAGACGGAAATTCCGGTATTTTAATAAAAACATAATAATGGCAAATTTACCTATATCTAGATTAGTATCAGGAACGCAAGCAAACGACGGCGATAAATTCGTTTACGTACAGCAAGGAATTACTAAACAAGTTGATTATGGTGATCTTCAATCCTCTATAGTAACCGATGTAGACTATATTGACTTTAATACAAGTTCAGTAGTTACAGGTAAACCTGGTAGATTACGTTGGAACGATGTTGACGGTACTTTAGATTTAAGTCTTAAAAATGGGAATGTAACATTACAAATTGGGCAAGAAATCAATATTAATGCATATAATAACGAAACCGCATCATTATTAGAATCAGAATATAGGGCTGTCTATGTAAGCGGTTCAGTAAGCAACTTCCCAGCAGTTAATCTAGCATCTAATTTAGATAGACGTTCTTCAGAAAATACTATAGGAATTGTAACAGAAGATATAGCAGCAGGAGAACTTGGTTATATAACAACTCAAGGAATGGTTAGAGACATTGATATGAGTGCCTACAATCCTGGCGATACTTTATACTTAGGTGCCAATGATGGGATATTATTAAATGAACCCCCTCTTCCACCTGCACTTACAGTTATTATGGGGTACTGTATAAATAACGATGCTACAACGGGTTCAATGTATGTTAATGTTAGAAGTGGATTTGAATATCCACAATATGCCATTGCATATAACTTATCTGACCATACTGCTTCAGCTGATACAGCAACAATAATTGACTTTGATACACCTCAAGTATTAAGCGGAATATCACTCATAAGTGGTTCCCAATTTACAGTATCAACCCCAGGCCTATATGAATTTACCGTACTCTCTCAGATAAACCGAGCTGCAAGTTCGGGTACTGCTACATTATATTTTTGGGCAAAGAAAAATGGAGTAGATATTCCAAATTCAAATAATAACCAAAGTATAACGGGAAATACCGGTACTGCTGCAACCTTAATGAGTAAAAATCTTGTTATAGTATTGGAGGAAGGTGATTATGTTGAATTTTATTGGGCAACAACTGATGCTGATATGATACTAAAATATACCGCAGCAAGCTCCACCCCTACTAGACCAGCAACAGCAGCAGTAAAAGTTACAGCAACAAGGTTAAGTTAATATTTATATAGGAACGTTCTTATATTTTATTAACTAACTAACAAACCGTTTATGGCAAGTAAACCTCACACGGACGAAGTATATCGTCCTAAAAGAGTAGTAAAGAATCCAATTAACTTCAAAATTCAATTAAACGAAGAACAAAAAGAAGCGAAAGCCAAAATATTAGAAAACACAATAACCCTCTTAGCAGGACAAGCAGGTTCCGGAAAAACACTTTTAGCATGTAATATAGCCTTAGATGGTTTAATGCGAAGACAATATACTAAAGTTATAATCACACGCCCTACTGTATCGAAAGAAGATATAGGTTTCTTACCAGGCGATATGAGAGAAAAAATGGACCCGTGGGTTCAACCTATTTACCAAAATATGTTTCTCTTATATGACAAAGAAAAAATCAAAAAACTTATACAAGACGAACAAATAGAAATTGTACCTGTATCCTTCATGAGAGGACGTACGTTCGTTGATTCACTCATCATAGTAGACGAAGCTCAAAACGTTACACACGATCAAATGGAAATGATCGCCACCCGTATTGGAAAACATTCTAAAATGGTTGTATGCGGTGATACTCACCAAGTGGATTTAAAAAATAAAGGCGATTCTGGATTTAAATTCTTGTACAATGCTGCAAGAAAAATCAAAAACATGGAAGCCATTACCTTACTAACAAACAACAGAGATGCCATTGTTGAGGATTTAATCAATTACTATAACGATGCGTACGATAAAAAACAAATCGTAGGTACCGCAGGTAGTAGTGGAGGCCAGAGAAAGTAAATATTTATAATAAATACTCACTAAAACATGGCTGCAGGAAAATATTCTTTCTTAATAGAGCAAGGAGCTACTACTAATTTTGAAATAGTTTACAAAGATTCAACGGGAACACCTATTGATTTGACTAACTATCAAGCTAGAATGCAAGTAAGAACTCTTAAAACAGGTTCTTCTGATATATACTTAACTTTATCTTCAAGTTTACAAGAAGACGGAACAGGTTTAAGCTTAAGTGGATCTAGTGGTATAAACCCCCCCGAATCTGGATCGATTGGAATATTCATCTCAGCGGCAACATCTTCAGAATTAAACTTTTCTCAAGGTTACTATGACTTAGAAATAGCCACAGGTAGTGGCCCAACAGCTGTAGTAACTAGATTGTTAGAAGGAGTTGCTCAATTATCTCAACAAGTAACTACAGGATCCTTTTAATGGCTAATAAGATAACAGTAAATACAGATACAAGCCAAGTCACGGTACAAAACCCCTCTGCAAACAATGTAGTACAGGTTAATACTCCTGGACCTCAAGGATCCCCTGGTGAACAGGGCCCACAAGGACCCGCAGGTGAAATACCTACATCAGGCTCATATAGTGGTTCATTTAGTGGATCATTTCAAGGAGACGGAACATTATTAACAGGTGTAGCTTCTCCCACAGGATCCTATACAGGTTCCTTTACAGGCTCCGTTTTAGGAGACGTAATAGGTACAGCTTCACAAGCCGTAACCGCTTCATATGCCCTATTTGCTGTATCGGCTTCACATGAGGTTACACTAGAATTATCATCTTCATTTGCTGAAACTGCATCTGTAGCATTACGTGGTGAAGGAGATTTTACAGGTAGCTTTTTAGCTACAGGAGATATTTTACCTGATGCCCATTTTGCCTATGACATAGGTTCATCTGAAAGGGCATTTAGAGAATTATACTTAAGTGGATCAACTATATACTTAGGTGGAAATAAACTCTCAATTAACGAAGAAGGTACCCTTAAAGTTACAAATAACGAATCAGGTGAGCAAACTCCCTCAGATCTTTCGGGTTCATTTACAGGTTCATACTTAGGTTCAGTATCAACAACAGACTTTACCTTTGATGGTGATACTTTAAACGTATTGGGAGATGTATTTGTACAAGGTACATTAGATGCTGCAACCAAAAACTTTAAAATACAGCACCCAACAATGCCTGGGTACTATTTAGTACACTCTTCACTTGAAGGACCAGAACGCGGGATGTATGTTAGAGGCAAATTAAAAACTAGCGATACAATTCACTTACCAGATTACTGGAACGAATTAACAGACGATGTAGATATTACAGTACAACTTACTCCAATAGGAAACTCTTGTACACATTTTGTAAAATCTGTAAATAAACAAGAAATTATAGTTGGATGCGATTGCGGGGCACCACATTGTTTCTATATTGTACACGCACAACGATACAATGAAGGCAAGTTTGACGTATTACAACCCAAATGGACGAAAAAATTATAATATATTTATATAAAAACACACCATGAATAATCCACTTATATGGAACGGAACATCATATTTCTTCCCAGGCCAAACACCCTTTGGCTTCTACGATAATGATTCAACTTTCCAAAATGATGCTGATAGAGTAGCTCAATTTTGTGCTACACGTTTAGGATACCCTACAGTTGATGTTGAAATGGGTAGTGGTTCATTTTATGCATGTTTTGAAGAAGCCGTAACTACATACGGTAACGAACTTTACCTATATCAAATAAGAAACAACTTCTTAAATTTAGAAGCATCAACAACAGGTTCAACATTAAATCAATCTTTAATTAACCCTAACCTAGGTAACACAATTCGCTTAGCTGAAAATTATGCAGCCGAAGCAGGAGCTGGTGGATTCACAACATGGCATTCAGGTGCTGTAGCGTTATCAGCTTCAGTACAAGAATACGATTTAAAACAATGGGCTGAAGATGAAGGAATTGAAGGGCCAATTGAAATAAAAGAGATATTTTACCAAAATACACCTGCAATAGTTCGATACTTCGATCCATATGCTGGTACAGGATACGGATCTCAACAATTACTTGACGTATTTGGGTTTGGAAATTACTCTCCTGCCGCGAATTTCTTACTAATGCCAATTTATTACGATATTTCTGTAATACAAGCAATAGAATTAAACGATCAAGTTAGAAAATCCGCATATTCATTTGAACTTATCAACAATAACTTAAGAATATTCCCAATACCTAATCAAGCTGGTCAATTATTCTTCAAATACATTAAAGTAGATGAAAGAAATGCACCAACTGCACAAGGATATGATGGGGGAAACATGGTAACTGACATTTCAAATGTTCCTTATGAAAATCCTACATATCAATATATAAACGCACCTGGTAGGTACTGGATATTCGAATACACTTTAGCATTAGCAAAAGAATTACTAGGATACATTAGAGGAAAATATACTCAAGTACCAATCCCTGGAGCTGAAGTAACTTTAAACCAATCTGATCTATTATCATCAGCAACTGAATTAAAAGCGGCATTAATTGAAAAATTAAGAAACGATTTAGACGAAAATTCTAGAAGGATGCAACTTCAACGTAAAGCAGAAGAAGCAAATTCAATGAAGGATACATTAGGTCAAGTTCCACTTCCAATCTTTATAGCATAGTATGTCATTATACGGAAGAAGCAGAGATATATCACTATTCCAGGGGCTCAACACAGAGCTCCTGCATAAAATCATCGAACAACAGGTAGGATACTACAAGGTAAAGCTAGATGACACGCCTGCCAACATGTATGGAGAGGCTCAAAATAAAACGTTTATAGGACCTGTTCTTCTTAAATGTTTATTGGATAGAGGTGCACAGACTGCAACAAACGATAATTTTGGTGTAGATAGAAACAGAACACTATCAGCTAGATTCTTAAGACAAGATCTAGTTCATTCTAGTGTGTTCCCTGAAATAGGAGATGTTATATTGTGGAACGAAGATTACTATGAAGTAGACAATATAGTTGAAAATCAACTTGTTGTAGGAAAAGATCCGTCTTATCCATATAGCGATACAGTAGACGATTTTGGTTCAAGTTTATCAATCATAGTTGAGGCACATTACACAAGACCAGAAAAACTTGGAATTAAAGAACAAAGATTATAATGGATTTTAAACCAAGACCATATACAAAACGAGAATTCTTATCTACACTACAGAATCCATACGAAAACCCTGAAACAAAGGTTGAAGTGGCTCCTGTACAGAAGGTATCCACCGAAGTTAAACCAGGACAACCTGAGATTAACAGAGCGGAACAGGTATCGATGAAAGACGATACAAAGAATAAAACGTTTTCAATTGGTTTAGAAGATATAGATGCTGCATTACTATATTACTTAAAGGATGTAATTAAACCTACAGTAATGCAAAATAGTAAGCAGATAGAAGTACCTGTTATATATGGTTCTCCTGAAAGATGGAAATCGATGCAAGCCGATGGTTTCTATAGAGACAAAAATGGTAAAACAATGGTTCCTCTTATTATGTTTAAGAGAGAAAGTTTTACTAAAAACAATACACTAGGGAATAAATTAGATGGTAATAAAGTACATAACGTTCAATATTTTGAAACAACATACTCAAAAAGAAACGTATACGATAACTTTAACTTACTAAGAGATCAAAAACCTCAAAAGGAATATGTGTTGGGTATAATCCCCGATTACATTGATTTAAATTATACACTATCCATATACACTGACTTTACAGTACAAAGTAACCAATTAACGGAGGCAATAGAATTTGCAGCTCGTTCATATTGGGGCGATCCTGAAAGATTTATGTTTAGAACAAACATAGAAACATTCAGTACTCCTACATTACTTGAAAATGGCACTGATAGAGCAAACCGAGTAGATATGGCGTTGCTTGTCAATGGATATATCATACCTTCAGGTATAAACGCTGCTATGGCTGGACCAAATCCAAAATCATATAATGTAACTAAAACAAAATTTAAAGAAAACATTGGATAAATTTTGAATATTAAATAAAGGTTATTATATTAAATGTTATGAAAATACTCGCTTCAACTAGTTTTATAGGCACTACAGGATATGCAAACCATGCACAATCCTTTTTTACTGCTTTAGATAAACTCACTCCTGTTAAAGTACGAAATTTTACTATAGGTAAAGGCTGGGAAGGTAACTCTAAAAATCAACACGATAAAGAGCCATACTTAACCCCCCAAATGAAGAGAATGCTTCATTCACAAACCCTATGGAACTCAGATGGTACTAAAAGTGACCACCCTATATATTCACATGAAGAAGGATTTGTTCCTGATGTAAACATTGTTTTAAACGAACATAACCACCATTATTTCCATGATTCATATGAGGGATATAAAATAGCATATAACGTATGGGAAACTACACGTTATTCAGAAGAATATTTTAATGCTATAAAAAACTTTGATGAATTATGGGTACCTACCCAATGGCAAAAAGACATATCTGTAAAACAAGGATATCCTGAAGATAAAGTGTTTGTTATACCCGAAGGAGTAGACGGTGATACTTTCAAACCTACATCTAAACCTAAAAAACGAGATAAATTTCAATTTATCGTAGTAGGAAGATGGGATTATAGAAAAGGTGTAAAAGAAAGTATAGAGGCATTCCTCAAAGCATTCCCAGATAATCAAAATGTTGAACTTTTAATTAATGTTGAAAATCCCTTCCCGGTAGATGGCATGTCATCAACAGAAGAACGTTTAAAACATTACGGATTAGAGGATGATAGAATAAAAATATTAAAGTTTTTAGATAGAAAAGAATATATTAAATTAATTCAAAACGCTGATGTATTTTTATCATGCGCTCGTGCTGAGGGATGGAATTTACCATTAATTGAAGCTTTAGCTTGTGGTATCCCTTCAATATATACAAAATGTAGCGGACAACTTGAATTCACAGAGGGTAAAGGGCTAGGTATAGGAATACTAGGAGAAGAACCTGCAACTAACAATAAAAATCTTACCTACGATCAAAACTTACCCGGTAATTTTTATACTCCCGATTTAGAGGATTTAGTTGTTAAAATAAAGGACGCATATGATAACTGGGACGTATGGAAATTATGGCATCTTAAGAGGTCTAAAGAAATACGTAAAAAGTTTTCATGGGAAAATCAAGCTAAATTAGCACATGACAGATTAAAAATTGTTAAAACTCTTACCCCTAAAACCTCCATAAATAAAGTGCCTAGGTTAGAAGTAAACTTTGTAGATGGTCCTTATGCATGTTTAAGAGATTCTAATAAAGAATATATAGTAGACTTTATTAATCGAGATATAAATAAAGTTGAATTTACTACCCCTCTAAAAAATAATCACTGGAGTAAAACTTATTATAAGTATTTTATTAATTGGGAACTAAGACTTAAAAACCAAAAAGGTGAAATATTAAATACCCACAAATATAATGCATCCAATAAACGTGTTTATATATCATTAGGGTCAAAATCATTAGGAGATACTTTAGCATGGTTCCCTTATGTAGAAGAATTTAGAAAAAAACATAATTGTCACGTAGTTGTATCTACTTTTTGGAATCATTTCTTTGAAGGACATTATCCTGAGTTAGAATTTGTTAAACCTGGAGAGGCTGTAAATAATTTATATGCTATGTATGAATTAGGTTGGTACTATAAAGATAATAGTAATGAACTAGACCTCTATAAACAACCCGTAGATCCTAAATCTATTACACTTCAACAAACTGCAACTAACATATTAGGTTTAGAATATAAAGAAATTATACCTAAAATAAATGTACCTGTTAAAGAGAGACCATTTAAAGAAAAATATATTGTATTCTCACCACATGCCTCAGCATCTGCCAAATACTGGCACCATGAAACGGGGTGGCAAGATGTAATTAACTACGTTACAAACGTATTAGGTTTCAAAATGGTAATGATATCTAAAGAACCATACGATAGCGAATGGGAAACAAATAAACTGCCAAGAAATAAAAAATTCGAAAATATAATAGATGCTACAGGTGACCATCCAATAGAAGATATTATGAATATGATATACTACTCAGAAATGTACATTGGTGTTTCAAGTGGTTTAGCATGGTTAACATGGGCAATCCAAAAACCAGTAGTGATGGTATCAGGATTCAGTTCATCTTGGACCGAGTTCACTACAAAAATACAGCGAATTATAAACAAAGATGTATGTAATTCTTGCTTTAATAACTCAAAATTAGACGCAGGTGATTGGGATTGGTGCCCAAATCATAAAGATACCCCAAGACAGTTTGAATGCACTAAAAAAATATCCCCAGAACAAGTAATAAAAGGCATTACTCGTAGTCTTGTGTAATATTTATTAGGGAATAATCCTTGGTAAATAGAAATCACAATAAATGGCTACAATAAGTACATCGGGTATACAGAGTGGAAGTGTAATTAAAGCTGAACACGTTCTTGACATAATAGATGCCTTAAATGGTAATACTGCAACAGGTATAGTAATATCAGGATCAGTAAGGATTACAGGAAGTTTTAATTTTGACACATCATCTTTACCTTATACACCTTTTGATGAGGCCCCCTATATTTTAGCATATAATACAGGAAGTGGAGAAGTATCTTTCTCTGAAAGAGGTGCTACTTCAGGAACTTCAGGAACATCTGGTACATCTGGTACAGATGGTACATCGGGTACATCAGGTTCATCTGGAACTTCGGGCACTTCAGGTAGTTCAGGTTCTTCAGGGTCATCAGGAAGCTCAGGCACATCCGGTAGCTCAGGCTCAAGTGGTACATCCGGCTCATCTGGAACTTCAGGTACTGATGGTACATCTGGTACATCAGGTTCATCTGGAACCTCAGGTACATCAGGTAGTTCAGGTACAGATGGTACATCAGGCACATCAGGATCTTCAGGTACAAGTGGTACATCTGGTACATCAGGTTCATCTGGAACTTCAGGCTCATCTGGCTCATCAGGTTCAAGTGGATCATCAGGCACATCTGGTTCTTCGGGTACTTCAGGTACTTCTGGTAGCTCTGGCTCATCAGGTTCATCTGGCTCTTCAGGAAGCTCAGGCACATCTGGCTCATCAGGTTCTTCAGGCACATCTGGTAGCTCAGGTTCATCAGGTTCAAGTGGATCATCAGGAACATCTGGCTCTTCAGGTAGCTCAGGCACATCCGGTAGCTCAGGAACATCTGGTTCTTCAGGCACATCAGGTACTTCGGGTAGTGATGGAACATCGGGATCATCAGGAAGTTCAGGAACATCAGGCTCATCAGGAACATCCGGTTCTTCAGGAAGCTCAGGCACATCCGGTTCATCTGGCTCTTCAGGAAGCTCAGGCACATCTGGCTCATCAGGTTCTTCAGGTACTTCTGGTTCAAGTGGAACTAGTGGAACAAGTGGTGCTGTATACTCTTCAACATCACCCTCAGAATTAACAATAGGAACTGGTACTCAAAACTTAACAGTTGGTACTGGTTTAACATATACAGCAGGACAAGGTGTTATTATCACCGAGGCTGCTGCCCCTACAACTAACTACATGGAAGGTAGAGTAACATCATATAATGGTGGTACCGGTGCCTTAGTAGTAGATGTATTTACCGCAGAGGGAAGTGGAACATTCTCAAGCTGGAATGTAAACTTACAATCAGCTCCTGGTACATCCGGTACATCCGGTACATCAGGTGGTACACAGATAGCAAATAACACAGGTAGTTATATGTTAACTGCTCAAGGAACTGCTGAAGTACTAGCCCATGAAGAAATTCAATTTTCAAATACTTGGTTAACAGCTTCTAATGCTATTATTCCTGGAGATTTAATAGTAGAAGGTACAGCCTCTGTTTCTTTCCTACAAAGTGTTACAGGTTCAGCCAAAATAATTGGAGACGCCTTTATTATCTTAAATAATAATACACCTGCGGAAAGATATGCAGGTATTGTAGTTCAAGATAGTGGATCTACTAATGATACAGCTTCATTACAATTTGATGGGCAAACAAATGACTGGTTCTACGAATACACAGATGATGGAGGAGCAACTGTAGATCATGGTGTAGTAATATTCGGAGAAGCTTACGATACTAAAGGTTCACCAATTTATCCAAGCAATAACACAATTCAAAAAGGTAATGGTGAACATCATATATTAGATTCAAATATTACAGATGACGATAGTCATATAAAATTAGGAATAGATACAGTAGTTTCAAGCTCTTTAGATGTTACTGGAAGCTTACAATTAACTGGATCCTTAAATATAAGTGGCTTACAAGCCAACGCTTCTGAAGATACAATCTTAGTAATCAGCCCAGCGGGTGTAGTAGGAACAAAAGAAGGAGCAGCAAGTTCAGGTACTTCAGGTACAGATGGAACTTCAGGAACAAATGGTTCCGACGGAACAGGTGGTTCTTCAGGATCATCTGGTTCTTCAGGTTCATCAGGAACTAATGGAACATCTGGTTCATCCGGTTCATCTGGTACAAACGGTACAGATGGCACATCTGGCAGTTCAGGCTTTTCAGGTACATCCGGTTCATCAGGTACTTCAGGTACGGATGGTACTTCAGGTAGTTCAGGCACAAATGGAACATCAGGATCTTCAGGCTCATCAGGCTCATCAGGCTCATCAGGTAGCTCAGGTTCTTCAGGTACAAATGGTACAGATGGTACATCAGGTTCTTCAGGAAGCTCGGGAACATCAGGCTCCTCAGGTTCATCCGGAACAAACGGAACAAATGGTACCTCAGGATCATCGGGTTCATCAGGTACTTCAGGTTCATCTGGTTCTTCAGGAACAAATGGAACAAATGGAACATCCGGTTCTTCAGGCACATCTGGAACTTCAGGTTCATCAGGTTCATCAGGTACAAACGGAACAAGTGGAACATCAGGTTCATCTGGAACATCAGGTACATCAGGTTCATCTGGAACTTCAGGTTCATCAGGTACATCTGGTATTGCCGGACCAACTGGCCCTACAGGACCAACAGGACCAACAGGTGCTACAGGACCTGCGGGAACGTCTGGTTCATCCGGTACATCTGGCAGCTCAGGTACATCAGGATCATCAGGAACATCTGGTGCTACAGGACCAACAGGACCTACAGGACCAACAGGTGCAGGAGGAACATCAGGTTCTTCAGGTACATCTGGAACAACAACAATTACAGGTAATGCAAATAATAGAGTATTAACTGCAACAGGTACCGCAACTATTAATGGTGAAGCTAATTTAACCTTTGATGGTAGTACTTTAACAGTAGCAGGCTCAATAAATGAAACTTCTTCAAGAAGATTTAAGAAAAATATTACTCCTTTAGAAAACCAACTAGAAAAATTATTACAATTAAACCCTGTAGAATATGATTGGGTTAAAGATGGTAAGCATGATATTGGTTTGATAGCTGAAGAAGTAAACGAATTAATCCCAGAAGTGGTTCACGTAATAGAAGATGAAGTACAAGGTATACATTACTCTAGATTAACCGCAGTTTTAATTAAAGCAGTACAAGAATTAAAACAAGAAGTAGAACTTCTTAAAGCAAAATTAAATGGCTAAGAATGTTAGAATAGTACCTGCTTCTGGTTCTATCTACTTCACAGGTGATGGATATGATATAACAGGATCAGTAGTACTTAAAACTTTAGGGAATACAGAAGACCTTGCTTTCGCTGTTGCCGATAGTAATGAACCTATCCTTCTCATATCAAAAGAATCTGGTAGAGTAGCAGTAGGAATATCATCAGCATCAGCTAAATTAGAAGTATTTTCAAACACAGATGAAGATCTTTTATTAATTAGAAACTCCAATGGAGGTATAAAAGTAAACAATGAAGGAGTTTTAGTATTATCTAACTATGACGGCGAACCTACTCCCGTAAGTGGGGGGATATATTACAGTAATTCCCAATTCTTTGTTGGGCCCTAAATATTTATTAAAGAACAATCACAAATTCAACCCACAACTAAAAAACACATAACAAATGGCAGAATGGAAAAAGGTCGTCGTCTCCGGTAGCGACGTATCACAATTAACAAATGATGCGAATTACTTAGTAGATGGCCAAGAGGGAGCAGTCCTTTCCGGTTCATTTACAGGTTCATTCTCAGGAGACGGATCTGGACTTACTGGTATTGCCTCTACTCTAAGCTTAGCAGGAGATGCAGGTACTGACTCTATCAATCTCAAAACCGAAACATTAACTATTGACGGTACTAAGGGTATTTCTACTTCCATTGATGCCGCTAGTAATACAATTACTGTTAGTGGTAATGCTTTAAGCGCATCTGTTTCTACTGAAACTAACGCAAATAAAGTTGCTGCTGCTACAAATGCAAGTAATATTACTGCATTAAGTGGTTCAGCTTCAGCTGATAGAACAGCAATTAAAGGTGCTGCTACTACATTAGCAGGAAGAGTTACTACAGCTGAAGGAGAAATTGATACTCTTCAAAGTGATGCTACTGCATTAACTACAAGAGTAACTACAGCTGAAGGGGATATTTCCGATATCGAAACTGCAGCTACAACTTTAGCAGGTAGAGTAACTACGGCTGAAGGAGACATTTCTGATATCGAAACCGCCGCTACAACATTAGCAGGGAGAGTTTCTGATAACGAAACTGCTATTGCAACTAATGCAACTGATATTGCTACTGAAAAAGGTAGAGTAGATGCAATTTTAGACGCTTCATCAGCTGATAAAGATTCATTTGCAGAGATTGTAACTTTAATCAACTCAGTAGATACAGCTAACGACGACGCACTTGCAGGATACGTATTATCTAATAATACTAGATCAACTACAATTGAAAGTGCCTCTGCTGCATTATCAGGTAGAGTAACTTCAAACGAAGATGCAATTGCTGCATTAGACGATACTTACGCTACAGAAGCTGAAGTTGCTTCTGCTGTTCTTGCTTTAAGCGGATCAGCTGCAGCTAAACAAGCTGCTAACACGGCTGCTATCGTTGCAAATGATGGTGAAATTGCTACGTTACAATCAGATGCTACTGCTTTAACAGCTAGAGTAGGTGCTAACGAAGATGCCATTGCAGCCTTAGACGATACTTACGCTACAGATGCAGAAATTGCAAGTGCTGTAAGCGCATTAAGTGGTTCAGCTTCTGCAGATAGAACAATAATTAAAAATAGTGTTAGTTCTGAAGCTACTACAAGAGCAGCTGCAGATACAACATTACAGGGAAATATTGACAGTGAAGCTTCTACAAGAGCAGCAGCTGATACAACCTTACAAAGTAATATAGATTCTGAAGCAGCTACTAGATTAGCTAATGATAATACATTACAATCTAACATTAATGCACTAAGCAGCTCAGCTTCTACAGACAGAAATGTAATAAAATCTGAATTAGACGGTAAAATTACTACTGAAAAAGGTAGAATTGACGCTATTTTAAGTGCAGCCGATGCTGATTACGATACTTTTGCTGAAATTGTAGGATTAATAAACTCAGTAGATACTGAAAATGATACAGCGTTTGGTACATATGTAACAAATAATAATGCTAGAGTAGCAGCTGTAGAAGGAGAAGTAGATGCTTTACAACTAGATTCAGCTTCATTTTCTGTAAGAGTAAAAGCAAACGAAGATGCAATTTCTGACTTAGATAATGTTTACGCTACAGATGCACAAGTAACTAGTGCAGTTTCTGCTTTAAGTAGTTCAGCTGCTGCTAAACAAGCAATTAATGCTGCTTCAATTACTTCTTTAAGCGGTTCAGCTTCTACAGACAGAAATGTAATTAAATCTGCTCTACAAGCTAATATCGATGCTGAAGAAACAGCAAGAATTGCAGCCGACGGAGTATTACAAGGTAATATAGATTCAGAAGCCTCTACAAGATCAGCTGCTGATGCAACTTTACAAAGTAATATTACAGCATTAAGCGGATCAGCTCACGATAAGAGAGAGCTAATCAAAACTGATGTTGCTACTAACGTAAGTGCTATTTCTGGATTAGATACTAGATTAACTACTGCCGAAGGAGATATTACAGATATCGAAACAGCAGCTTCTACATTAGCTGGAAGAGTTACTACTAACGAAGGAAATATTGCAACTAATGCTTCTGGCATAGCTGCTAACGTAAGTAGTATTTCTGCATTAAGCAGTTCAGCTTCAACAGATAGAAATGCTATAAAATCCGAATTAGAAGGAGATATTTCTTCATTAAGCGGATCAGTTTCTACAGATATTCAAGCAGAAAAAGGTAGAATTGATGCAATACTTTTAGCTTCAGATGCTGATAAGGATTCATTTGCAGAAATCGTTACCTTAATCAACTCTGTTGATACAGAAAATGATTCAGCATTTGCAGGATACGTTTCTACAAATGATGCAAGATCTACTACAATTGAAAGTGCTTCTGCTGCTTTAGCAACAAGAGTAACTTCAAATGAAGATGCAATTGCAGATTTAGATAACGTTTACGCTACAGATGCTCAAGTAACTTCTGCAGTAAATACCATTAGTGGATCAGCTTCAGCAGACAGAACAGTTATCAAAACAGCTGCCACTGCTTTAACAAGCAGAGTTTCTACAAACGAAAGTGATATTACTGCAATCGAAAATGCAGCTACTGCTTTAAATAGTAGAGTAGGTGCTAACGAAGATGCAATTGCTGCCTTAGATGATACTTATGCTACAGATGCTCAAGTTACTAGTGCCGTAAGTGCCCTTAGTGGATCAGCTTCTACAGACAGAAATGCTATTAAATCTGAATTAGCTTCTGATATTTCAGACGAAGCTACTGCAAGATCTTCTGCTGATACAACATTACAAGGAAATATAGATTCAGAAGCTACTACAAGAGCAGCTGCTGATACAACATTACAAGGAAATATTGACAGTGAAGCAACAGCTAGAGCTTCAGCTGATAGTACATTACAATCTAATATTAATAGCTTATCAGGTTCAGCTTCAGCAGATAGAACAGCAATTAAAGCTTCTGTTGCTACTGAAAAAGGTAGAATTGACGCTATTTTAAGTGCGGCTGATGCTGATAAAGATTCATTCGCAGAAATTGTTACTTTAATCAACTCTGTTGATACTGAAAACGATACAGCATTTGCAGGATATGTTTCTACAAACGATGCTAGAGTATTAGCAGTAGAAGGAGATATTACTGATATTGAAACTGCAGCTACAGCATTAACTAGTAGAGTAGGTGCTAACGAAGATGCAATTGCAGCTCTAGACGATACTTACGCTACTGAAGCAGAAGTTGCTACTGCAGTAAGTGATCATAGTGGATCAGCTTCAACTGCTAGAGAATTAATCAAAACTGATTTAAACTCTTTAAGCGGTTCAGCTTCAACTGATAGAAATGCTATCAAATCTGAATTACTTTCTGATATTTCAGATGAAGAAACTAGAGCATTAGCTGCAGAAGGTGTTCTTCAAGATAATATCGATGCTGAAGAAACAGCAAGAACTACTGCTGATTCTACCTTACAAAGTAATATTACAGCATTAAGCGGATCAGCTCACGTTAAAAGAGAAGCTATTAAAGCTGATGTTGCTACCAACGCAAGTAACATTGCTACTAACACAGCAGATATCGCTACTGAAAAAGGTAGAATTGATGCTATTTTAGACGCTTCTGAGGCAGATAAGGATTCATTCGCTGAAATCGTAACATTAATCAACTCTGTTGATACAGAAAACGATACGGCATTTGGTACTTATGTAACAAATAATAATTCAAGATCTACTACAATTGAAAGTGCTTCTGCTGCATTAGCAGGTAGAGTAACTACAGCTGAAGGAGAAATTGATACACTTCAAAGCGACGCTTCTACTTTATCTGGTAGAGTAGATACAGCTGAAAGTGACATTAATACAATTGAAAGTGCTTCTGCTGCTTTATCTGGTAGAGTAACTGCAAACGAAAGTGCACTTGCTTCTTTAGATGATACTTATGCTACAGAAACAGAAGTTTCAGATGCAGTTTCTGCATTAAGTAGTTCAGCTGCCGCTAAACAAGCAATTAATGCTGCTGCAATCACTTCATTGAGTGGATCAGCTTCAACTGATAGAAATGCTATCAAATCTGAATTAGACGGTAAAATTACTACTGAAAAAGGAAGAATTGACGCTATTTTAAGTGCTGCTGACGCAGATAAAGATTCATTCGCTGAGATTGTTACCTTAATTAATAGCGTAGATACTGAAAACGATACAGCTTTTGCAGGATATGTTTCTACAAATGACGCTAGAGTATTAGCTGTAGAAGGTGAAGTAGATGCCCTACAATTAGATTCAGCTTCATTCTCGACAAGAGTATTAGCAAACGAAGAGGCAATTGCCGATTTAGATAATGTTTATGCTACAGATGCTCAAGTAACTAGTGCTGTAAATGCATTAAGCGGTTCAGCTTCAGCAGACAGAACAGTTATTAAAGCTAGTATTGTATCTGAAACATCTGTTAGATCATCAGCTGATACAACTTTACAAAGCAATATAGATAGTGAAGCTACAACAAGAGCAGCTGCAGATACAACTTTACAAGGTAATATCGATGCTGAAGAAACAGCTAGAATTGCTGCAGATGGTACACTACAATCTAACATCACTGCTTTAAGTGGATCAGCTCACGTTAAAAGAGAAGCTATTAAAGCTGATGTTGCTACTAACACATCCGCTATTGCTACTGAAAAAGGTAGAATTGATGCAATCCTAGATGCTTCAGACGCCGATAAGGATTCATTCGCTGAAATCGTAACATTAATCAACAGTGTTGATACAGAAAACGATACAGCATTCGGATCTTATGTTACTTCAAACAATGCTAAAGTAACAAAATTAGAAGCTACTGCTTCTGAGCATGCTGCTTTATTAGCAGATGGTGTAGTAGATATTACTTCTGCTCAAACTATCACTGGAGATAAAACATTCACTGGAGAAGTAGTAATAGGCGGAAATGCATTCCCAACAGATTCAGGTCTATATGGTCAAACATTCACAACAGACGGTAATGGTCAATTAACTTGGACAGAAACACCAGGAAGTGGTTCGACTAAGAAATTAAACCAAACTGAAGCTGCAGTAACTTGGTCATTCTTACACGACTTAGATGAAGTGTACCCAATGGTACAAGTTTACGATTCTAATGGTGACATGGTCATTCCAGAAAGAATTGAATCTATAGATCAAAATAATGTTAAAATTTACTTCTCTGAGCCTACTACTGGGGTCGCGGCCGCAATGGTTGGTCAGATGGGTATTAGTGCTTCAAACGCTACAAGAGCTACAAGTGCTTCAGTTGCTGACAGAGCCACTACTTTAAGCGCAGATGCTACTGCTTCATTCGCTTTATTAGCAGGTAGTGCTAGAAACGCAGATAGCGCTTCAGTTGCCGCTATAGCCACTGAATTAAGCGCAGACGCTACAGCATCATACGCTCTATTAGCTAGTACAGTACACGATGGTAATATTTCAACTGCCAAAATTGCAGACGATGCTGTAACAGCAGATAAATTAGCTGATACAGATGTAACTGCAGGAAGCTATGGTAGTTCAACTGCTATACCAACCTTTACAGTAGATGCTCAAGGTCGTTTAACGGCTGCAGGCGAAGCTTCAATTTCAACTGATTTAAATATTGCTGGCGACAGTGGTACAGATACAGTAGGAAGCTCAGATACTTTAACATTCTCAGGTACAGCAAATGAAATTGTAACAGCTGTTACAGATAACACAGTTACAGTTAGTTTACCAGACGATGTAACAATTGGTAATGATTTAACAGTTACTACTGATGCCTCTATTGGTGGAAACTTAACCGTAACAGGTAACTTCAGCGTATTAGGAGATACTACTACAGTTAACACTTCTAACCTATTAGTTGAAGATAAATTTATCTTACTAAATTCTGGTTCAGCAGATCCAGATACAGGAGGTATTATTATCGACGAAGGTTCAGGAACTGGTCACGCTTATATATTCGACCCAGTATCTGACAGATTTGGATTTAACGCAGCTGTTGCCCACAACGCTGGAACTGCTACTCCATCAGCATTTGCTGCTGCAGTAATAGACGAAGCCGCAGGACACAGTGATTCAGCTGAATACCAAAAAGCTGGTAACATTAGAGTTGCTGCAAACGGTGATATTTTTATCTACTCGTAACAACTAAATAACAATTTAAGAGCCCCTTTGCTAACGCAGAGGGGTTTCTTATATTTATGATAAACATACTATAACGTTATGGGATTATTAGACAAAATTACAAGAAAAGAACAAGCAGCTCCTTCAACACCTAAGATATCTAAAGAAGACTTATCTTTAAATGCTGAAGAAACAAAAATTTTATTACACTTAATTAAAAATAGTAATTTTAAAGGAGATAGTGTAGAATTAGTATACGAACTCACTAAAAAACTCCAGTCAGTACTTACGGTTCTGTCTCAAAATTAATATTTATACTGGAGTATTATCGGCCCCTAGGGGAAGTGGACATCCTATGATGTAACCAACCATAATAAAATAGTATATGCCAAATTGGAAAAAATTAATCGTCAGTGGTTCTGACGCAAACCTATCTTCATTACACGTAGCAGGAGCATTAACCGCCTCATCTGCTTACTTAGAATCTGCCTCAATTGGTCATTTACAGACCATATACGAGACAGCTTCCGTCATTTATAGCTCAGGTTCAACCAAATTTGGAGATACACCAGATGATACTCATGAAGTAACTGGTTCTTTACTAGTTAAAGGAAACACAAATGTAGAAGGTCACATTATACCTTCCAATGACAATACCTACGATTTAGGTTCACCTACTAAACAATTTAGAGATTTATTTTTATCCTCTGCCTCTTTATATATTGATGGAACAAAAGTTCTATCTTCTAATGCAGATACACTTACTTTTACAACAGATGTAGGACAGAGTATAAAATTACTAGAGACAGGAGGAGACGATATAACTCTTCAAACTGATACGGGTAATATAGAATTAAAAGGAACTGTAGAAATACAATCCGGTAAAAAAATCACAGATAGTTCAGGTAATATAGTATTATTTGGAAATTCTATAGGAATAACAGGTAGTATAGAAACTACGGGAACAATAGATGGTATAGACCTGCAAGCATATTCAGGATCAATTAATACTAGAATCATATCATTAGAATCGGGTTCAGCAGATGGTACATCAGGAAGCTCAGGATCTTCAGGATCATCGGGTTCATCAGGAACATCAGGTTCATCTGGATCTTCAGGTAGCTCAGGTTCTTCAGGTACAAATGGTACAGACGGAACTTCAGGATCATCTGGCTCATCAGGAACATCAGGCTCATCAGGACCTTCAGGTTCATCTGGTACATCTGGTAGCTCGGGTACTTCAGGTTCAAGTGGTTCAAGTGGTACATCCGGTAGCTCTGGTACTTCAGGTACAAGTGGTTCATCAGGAACATCAGGAAATTCAGGCTCAAGCGGTTCTTCAGGTTCATCAGGATCTTCAGGTTCATCTGGTACAGATGGTACATCAGGTTCAAGCGGATCTTCAGGTTCATCAGGAAGTTCAGGCTCAAGTGGCTCTTCAGGTTCATCTGGTACATCCGGAAGCTCGGGCTCATCAGGTACAAATGGTACAGATGGAACTTCAGGCTCATCAGGTTCATCAGGTACTTCTGGAGAACAGGGAATACAGGGAGAAACAGGCCCTGCTGGTGACAATGGTACATCAGGAAGTTCAGGATCTTCAGGATCAGATGGAACTTCAGGTTCATCAGGTACTTCAGGTGTAGATGGAGCAGACGGAACATCCGGTAGCTCAGGTTCATCTGGAATAGATGGAACAAGTGGTGTTGATGGAACTTCAGGTTCTTCAGGTACATCAGGAGAAGCAGGCTCAAGTGGCTCATCAGGTTCATCAGGTTCTTCAGGAACATCTGGCGAAACCGGCCCAACAGGCCCAGCAGGTAATGACGGAACATCAGGAAGCTCAGGTTCTTCAGGTGCAATTGGCCCCGTAGGTCCCTTAGGACCAACAGGACCAACAGGAGCACAAGGTCCAACAGGACCACAAGGAGTAGCAGGTACAGGTATCACAATGCAAGGTAGCGTTGCGACAACAGGAGATTTACCTAGCTCAAACAATACACAAGGTGATGCTTATATAGTCCAAACAGACGATTCACTTCATATATGGGATGGAACAGTATGGGTAAGTGGAGGTTCAATTCAAGGACCAACTGGTCCAACAGGAGCTACAGGACCAACTGGACCAACTGGACCACAAGGTTTAACAGGATCTGATGGAGCAACTGGCCCAACAGGACCAACTGGAGCATCAGGTACATCAGGAAGTTCAGGTTCATCCGGAGCAACCGGAGCTACAGGAGCTACTGGCCCACAAGGTGCTACAGGACCTGCAGGTACTTCTGGTTCTTCAGGAACATCAGGAGCTACAGGAGCTACTGGCCCACAGGGTGCTACAGGACCACAAGGTGCAACTGGACCAACAGGCGCAACAGGAGCAACAGGCGCTTCAGGTACATCAGGAAGTTCAGGAACATCAGGAGCAACAGGCGCAACAGGTGCAACTGGAGCATCAGGTACATCAGGCTCTTCAGGCACATCGGGTTCATCAGGAACATCAGGAAGTTCAGGAACATCAGGCGCAACAGGAGCCACAGGTGCTACTGGTCCACAAGGTGCAACAGGTCCCGCAGGAACATCAGGTTCAAGTGGTACATCTGGAGCAACAGGAGCCACAGGTGCAACTGGAGCTACTGGAGCATCAGGTACATCGGGCTCATCTGGAACTTCAGGTTCATCTGGAACATCAGGTGTAAATGGAGGAACTGGACCAACAGGACCTACTGGAGCAGCAGGAACATCAGGTTCATCAGGAACATCAGGTGCTACAGGACCTACAGGACCAACAGGCGCAAAAGGTAATACTGGAAATACTGGACCTACGGGCCCAACAGGAGCAACAGGTGCTTCAGGAACATCAGGTTCTTCTGGTACATCAGGTACAGTTCCCTTTGCTACTGCAGCGGTAACAAGTACAACTACTACAGCTTTTATTTCTGAGTTGTATAGTGATGGATACTTAGCTACAAACTCACTTAGAGCAGGAAAAACATCTTGGTCATATGCAGGAAATGGTGATTTATCAGATACAGGATATGGTACCTTCGAATTAGCAGGCTGTTCTATATTAGGATGGGATGCTGGAGGGCTTGAAACTGTAATGGTTATTAGACCCACTACTGGGGGTGGAGGAGGACAAATCCTAGTTTATAATAACCAGTCCACATCATATTCACCAGGCTGGAGACAAATCCTAACATCAACTACAGACGGATATCTACCTAGGTTGTATGATACAAACAACACAAACTATTATTTAGATCCTGCAAGTACATCTGTTTTTAATACAATATCTGCTGGGGGTAATATTACTGCTACTGAATTTTATGCCAATAACTGGTTTAGAAATAATAATACCAATGAAGGCATGTACAACCAAGCAACGGGGCAACATTGGTATTCTGATGATGATGATTGGTGGAACATAGGAGGAGGAACTACTGCTAATGGTATTAGGTTTAGAGATGAGCATGGTGGTACTATAAGGGGAGCAGTTTATGCTGATAATACAAATAGTGTTGGTTTATTAGATTCTGATCTAAACTGGGCTATAAAACATGTTCGGGATTCAAGAACTGAATTTTACATAAACAATGTTGAAGTAGCAGAAATAAACGCAGACTATTTACAACATAATAGCGATGTTAGGTCTCCTTTATTTTATATATCAGATAGTACAGCTAATAGATTTACGGCAGGGGCACTTTATTTAAGCTCCACCTCTCCTACTATGTACTTTAGAGACACCAATGGAAATTCTGCAATGCTCCATAATAACTCTAATTTATTTTATATATTAAGGGGTAATACTAATTCTGAAACATGGACGCAAGTTAATGGACAGTGGCCTGTTTATTGGGATTTATCAAATAATAATGCTACTTTTGGAGGGAATTTAACTTTAGCAGGTACTATAACTGAAAATTCAGATATAAAGTTAAAAGAAAATATAGAAACTATAGATGGTGCACTGGATAAAGTAAACCAACTTAGAGGAGTATATTATAATAAAATAGTAGACGAAGATAAAAAAAGAAGAATAGGTGTAATAGCACAAGAAATTCAAGAAGTTCTTCCTGAAGTTGTGGATCTACATCAAGATGCAGAAGATACTGAAGGTACGCTAACTGTATCATATAGTAATATTACAGCTTTGCTTATTGAAGGTATGAAAGAGTTATCAAAACAAAACAAAGATTTGCTCGCTAGAATAGAAAAATTAGAAAAACAATAAATTATGAATATTACTTATACCTGGTCAATTACAGGACTAAAAAGATCCCCATCATTAAACGGATTAACTAATGTTGTTACTGGGATCAAATTTAACTACACAGGAGTAGATTCAGAATCTGGAGAAAGTTATACCTTTCCAGGAGCAGTTCCAGTAGGAGAACCTTCCCCTGATAACTTTACATCCTTTGAGAGTTTAACTGAAGCTGATATTATTAGTTGGGCACAAGCAAATCATCCTACAGACCATATGAATAAAAGGGTTGAGGAAGCTATTGCTAGGAAAATTTCTCCTATTGAAGAAGATATTCCTCTCCCATGGTCAAGTTAGTTATAAAAACTTAAACAAAACTAATAAAGTTTATTCAAAATAATTAATATTTATCATAGAATAAAGCTCATTAACCCAACTCAAAACAACAAACAATGCAAATACACGGCGCAGAAATAATTGGAGAATTATCCCTAGATCCCAATGCAATAGCAGATCTAACAGGTTCATTTTCAGGTTCTCATTCGGGATCATTCACAGGTTCTTTCCTAGGTGACGGATCAAATTTAACAGGTGTTACCGCTGAATGGGATGGTTCTCATACAGGGAATGGTTCAATTTCAGGAGACCTTACTGTAGGTAATTTAATTACTGATGGTAATGTAGATGGTGTAGATGTTTCTGCATTAGATACCAGAGTAACAGATGTAGAAGGTGATGTAGCAGCAATTTTACTATCCGCAGATGCTGATAAAGATTCATTTGCTGAAATCGTAACCTTAATCAACTCTGTTGATACAACTAACGACAGTGCATTTGCGTCTCACGCAACTGATACAGACAACCCACACTCTGTTACAAAATCACAAGTTGGGTTAGGAAATGCTGATAACACATCTGATGCCAATAAACCAATATCTACTGCACAACAAGCAGCATTAGACTTAAAAGCTGATATCGCTACTCTAGATAGCACATACGCAACCGATGCTCAAGTAACAAATGCAGTTTCTGCTTTAAGTGGATCTGCTTCTGCTGATAGAACATCAATTAAAGCCACACTTTCAGCTTTAGATAGTACATATGCTACAGATGCTCAAGTAACAAGCGCAGTTTCTGCTTTAAGTAGTTCAGCAGCAGCTAAATCAGCTATAAATGCTGCAAACATTGCTACTAACACTTCAGCAATTGCAGCTTTAGATAGTACATATGCTACAGATGCTCAAGTTACAAGTGCTGTAAACGTACTTAGTGGTTCAGCTGCTGCAAAACAAGCAATTAACGCGGCTGCAATCGCAAGCATAAATGCAAAAGATCCTGTATTAACAGTATCTGGAGACGCAAGTGGTACAGCTACTTTTACCAATTTAGGTAATGCTACATTAAGTTTAACTATTGCAGATGATTCTCACAACCACGTTATTTCTAACGTAGATGGATTACAAGCAGCCCTTGATTCAAAATCTAGTGGTGCTGATTTAACAACATTAACCGGAAGAGTAAGTACTGCCGAAGGTGAAATCGATGCTTTACAATTAGATTCAGCTTCATTCTCAACAAGAGTATTAGCAAACGAAAGTAAATTATCAGGAATTGAAGCAGGCGCCACAGGTGATCAAACAGCAGCAGAAATTTTAACTGCTATTAAAACAGTTGATGGAGCAGGAAGTGGATTAGATGCTGATTTATTAGACGGACAGTCATCAGCATACTATGCTACTGCAACATCAGTATCTACAAACACATCAGCAATTGCTACTATTAACGCTAAAGATCCTGTATTAACAGTATCTGGAGATGCAAGTGGAACAGCAACATTCACAAACTTAGGTAACGCTTCAATGACGTTAACCATCGCTGATGATTCACACAACCATACTATTGCTAACGTTGATGGTTTACAAACAGCTCTTAATGCAAAAGCTCCATTAGCTTCACCAGCATTAACTGGCAACCCAACTGCCCCTACACAAACTGGGACAGATGAATCTACTAAGATTGCTACTACAGCCTTTGTACAAGGTAGAATTGATGCTATTATAGGAACTGCAGGTTCAACTTTAGATACATTAGGAGAATTATCCGCTTCAATGGCAGCTGACGAATCAGGATTAGCGGCATTAACAACAGAAGTAGGAACAAAATTAGCAAAAGCTTCTAACCTATCAGATTTAACAAACGCTGGAGCTGCAAGAACAAATATTGGATTAGGATCAGGTAATAACGTAGCCTTTACAGGAGTTACTACCGATACTCTTAGTGCAAATGGTTTATTAGAACAAGCCTCAGAATCTACCACATTAGTAATTAGCCCAACAGGGGTTGTAGGATTTAGAGAAAATGCTGCTTCTTCTGGAACATCAGGTTCTTCAGGAACTTCAGGTACTTCAGGTTCATCGGGAACCTCAGGAACATCAGGTTCATCAGGAACTTCAGGAGCAACAGGAGCAACTGGACCTACAGGACCAACAGGTGCAACAGGAGCCTCAGGTTCATCGGGAACATCAGGAACTTCAGGTAGTTCAGGAACTTCAGGTTCATCCGGAACTTCAGGAGCAACAGGAGCAACTGGGCCTACAGGACCAACGGGTGCAACAGGAGCTAAAGGTAACACAGGTAACACAGGAGCCGCAGGAACATCAGGTAGTTCGGGAACATCAGGTAGTTCAGGAACCTCCGGTGTAAAAGGAAATACAGGAGCAACAGGACCAACAGGAGCATCAGGCTCATCCGGAACTTCAGGTTCATCCGGAACCTCAGGTGTAAACGGTGGAACAGGTCCAACAGGACCAACTGGACCAACAGGACCTGCAGGACCAAGTACGGTAACTACTATTTCATTAGCAGACCGGATTCAACATACAGGCGATACTGATACTTATATTCAATTCCATGCAGCAAACCAATGGAGAGTTGTAACAGGTGGTGCTGAAAGATTAGAAGTAAATAACAGTGCAGTAACAGTAACAGGTACATTTACAGAAAACTCCGATAGAAGATTAAAAGAAAACATAGTTCAAATTGGAGGTGCTCTTAGTTTAACAGAACAATTAAGAGGTGTATACTATAACAGAAGCGATAGAGATGACAAATCTAAAATGGTTGGATTTATAGCTCAAGAAGTACAAGAAGTAATACCTGAAGTTGTAACTACCAACGAAGAAACAGGAATTTTATCTGTTTCATATACCCACCTTATAGCAGTTTTAGTAGAATCAATTAAGGAATTATCTGCTAGAGTAAAAGAATTAGAAAGTAAATAATTCTAATTAATATAAAAGTAAAGGGGATATCATTTGGATATCCCCTTCTTTTTTCTTATCTTGTAATACTTTCAAATATTTATATATATAAAAACACAGTTATGGCATTACAACAAAACAGAGTAACAGAAGAGGAATTAAACGAAATCGAACAATTCCAAAAAAACATTAACCAATTAACATTTCAACTAGGACAAATCACACTAAGAAGAATGGATCTAGACCAACAAGAAGAAATTCTAGAATCAAGACACTTAGAACTACTTAAAGATGAAAAACAACTAGGAGATAAGTTAAAAGAGAAATATGGTACTGCTCAAATAGACCTAAAAACAGGCGAACTTAGTACTATCGAATAGTATTTTTAAGACTCTTTCACATATTTATCGTTGATAAAATAATTTAACAAACAATGGCTGAAACATTACTATCCCCAGGAGTATTAACACGTGAAAACGATCAAACGTTAATCACACAAGGTCCTATCACAGCAGGTGCTGCTATTTTAGGCCCTACTGTAAAAGGTCCTGTTAACGTACCTACGTTAGTTACTTCTTACAGTGATTATAAAAATAAATTTGGTGGCTCTTTTTCAAGTGCAAGTATTAATTACGAATACTTAACTTCAATTGCTGCTTACAACTACTTTACACAAGGTGGAGAAACATTACTTGTAACACGTGTTGTTAATAATGGAGATGGTGATTATATTTCTGCAACAGCAGAAATTACAGCAGAAACTGGATCATTTACACTAGAAACATTATCAGTAGGTGAAATAATGAACAACTCAGGAAGTGTATCTGAAAGTGGTTCATTAAATCAAGGTACTGTAGACAACGTACGTTGGGAAGTTGCTAACGTAAACACAGGAAGTGGTACTTTCAACTTATTAATCCGTAGAGGAGATGATAATAGTAAGTCAAAAACTATCCTAGAATCATTTACAGAATTATCATTAGATCCAAATTCACCAAACTATATCGAACAAGTAATTGGTAACCAAGCTAAAGTATTAGCTACGGATAGCGATGACAATATCTATATTGAAACTACAGGTTCTTATGTAAATAACAGCCGTTACGTAAGAGTATCTTCTGTAACAGATCCTACATACAACTATTTCGATAACGACGGTATTGCAAAAACATTATACGCGGGACATTTACCTGTTGTAGGTAGTGGTTCACTAGAAGGAGCTTTCGATAGCGCAACTGGAGCACTATATGGTAGTGGTTCTAACGGAACATTAGGAATGTTCGAAGGAATTAATTCAGACAGTATCCAAGGTTTATTACCTGACAACTATACATCTTCATTATCATTATTACAGAACGAAGACGAATACGATTTCGAAATTCTAATCGTTCCTGGAGCTACAATTGAAAATGCTTCTGCTACAGTAGCTTCTGCAATTTCAACAGTAACAGAAAGAGGAGATGCAATAGCGGTAGTAGATACTAGAGATTACGGCGCTACATTAAACCAAACAATCACATCAGCACAAACACAAGATTCAAGTTATGCTGCAACATACTGGCCATGGGTTCAAGTATTATCAAACGAAACTGGAAAGTTAGTTTGGGTACCTGCATCAACCGTAGTACCAGGAGTATACGCAACTAACGATAGATTAGGAGCTGAATGGTTCGCACCTGCTGGATTCAACAGAGGTGGAGTAGGCGGAGTAATCCAAGCTGAAAGAAAATTAAGCCCTGCAGATAGAGATAAACTATACTTAGGTAAAGTAAACCCAATCGCTACATTCCCAGGACAAGGTCCAGTAATATTCGGACAGAAAACATTACAATCAAAAGCAACAGCTTTAGATAGAGTAAATGTTAGAAGATTATTAATTGAACTTAAGAGAACAATTGGTAATGTTGCTGAAGGATTATTATTCGAACAAAATACAGCTGCAACAAGAAACAGATTCTTAAACCAAGTTAACCCTTACTTAGAATCTATCCAACAAAGACAAGGATTATATGCCTATAGAGTTGTAATGGATGATACAAACAACACAGCTGATATAATTGATAGAAATCAAATGGTAGGACAGATATTCATCCAACCAACTAGAACAGCAGAATATATTATCCTAGATTTCAACGTAACACCGACAGGGGTTGAATTCTAAAAGTTAAATTAGGCAATATTTATAATAAACAAAACATAACATGGCAGTATTAGACCCAAACGAAATAATGTTCACCGCATTTGAACCTAAAGTACAAAATAGGTTTATAATGTATGTTGACGGAATCCCAGCTTACCTAATTAAATCAGCTACTGCACCAGGATTCGAAGCAGGTGAGATCGTATTAGACCACATCAATGTTTACCGTAAAGTAAAAGGTAAAGTAAGATGGAATGATATGACACTTAACCTATATGATCCAGTAACACCATCTGGAGCTCAAGCCGTAATGGAATGGGCACGTTTAGCTCACGAAAGTGTAACAGGTAGAGACGGATATAGTGATTTCTACAAGAAAGACTTAACATTAGATATCTTAGGTCCTGTAGGAGACGTAGTTGGAGAATGGGTAATTAAAGGTGCCTATGTTAAAACTGCAACATTCGGTGAATACGATTGGTCAAATGAGGCCGCAGTTAACTTAACAGTTAACATCGCAATGGATTACTGCATATTAAATTTCTAATACCCCAACCCTCTATACCCTGAATTAGGTACTCAATTTTGAGTACCTTTTTCTTTTTTATATATTTATATCCACACAAAATAAGTTATTTATCCATATGGAAGAAAATGTTACAAAACCTAAGTTCCCAACAGAAATTGTGGACTTACCTTCAAAGGGTTTAATCTACCCTAAAGACAATCCACTATCAAGCGGTCAAATTGAAATGAAATACATGACGGCACGTGAAGAGGATATACTTACCAACCAAAATTACATATCAAAAGGTATAGTGTTGGATAAGCTCATTGAATCGCTGATTGTATCTAAAGTTAATTTTAACGATATTATAGTAGGCGATAAAAACGCACTACTAATTGCGTCCCGTATCTTAGGATATGGCAAAGAATATACATTTAGAGCATACAATTCAGATACTCAAGGTATAGCAGACTTTACTGTAGATTTAACTACATTAGATGACAAAAATCTAGACCCTGCCGATTTAAAAGAAGAAGGTGTAAACGAATTCGAATTTGTTTTACCACATGGGAAAAATACAATCACCTATAAGTTATTAACTCATGGTGATGAAAAATCAATTGAAAGGGAAATAACAGGTATGAAAAAAATACGACCTGATTCTAACCCTGAAATTTCTACTAGGTTAAAATACATAATTACCTCAGTAGATGGTGATCGCGAAAAGAAAACAATTAGAGAATTTGTAGACAGCATTATGCTAGCTAGAGATTCAAGATCCTTACGTGAAGAAATACGTAGAGTATCTCCCGATGTCGAACTAAAATATGTGGGTGAAGGTGCAGAGGAGGGCATCAACATCCCAATTAATCTTAACTTTTTTTGGCCTGACAGCGGAGTATAGATCCAACCTATTCTCACAAATACATGAAATTGTATTTCACGGACAAGGAGGTTATAGTTGGGGAGACATATATGATATGCCTATTTGGCTTCGTAATTTTACTTTTAAGAAATTAGAAGAATATTATGAAAAACAAAACGAAGCTAATAATGCCCAATCAAATATGCTCAAAAATAACCCTAAAGAAATAGCACGCCCAGCAATTAACCCTGCTAACGTATATAATGCACAAGTGCCTGTTAAAAAGTAGGCACTTTTTATATTTATATTATATAATTAGCTAATGGCATCCCAAGAAGAATTAGATAGACTAAAAGAAATTCGCGATATAGAACGCGAACTAGCTGGAATTAGATCAGACACCCTTAATGATGTTAGGGATATGTCTAATTTTTTATCTGATAGTGCTTCTCAATTAAAAACTGAACGTGCTGAACGTAATCAAATTCGTTCTATAGCTAGACAAATTAATAAAACTGCCCAAGAAAGTTACACTATTTCCCAAAAAGAATTAGGTACTTCTAAGAATTTAGCTAAAATTCAAAAGGATAAAGAATCTCTTAATAAGAAATTAGCATCATTAGCCCAAATCCAAAATAAATTAGCAGCCGATGGAGGGGAAATTCAAAAAGATGTAGCCGAGAATATAGGGTTCCAAGTCCAAGAAACTAAAAAATTAATTGCAGAATTACAAGAAGTAGAAGACACTTCAAGTAATATTGCAAACAATCTAGGAGTAAAAACTTTTAACGCCCTTGAAGACTTATCTCAAGCTATCCCCGGGCTAAGAGTTCTTTCAGGCCCTTTTAAAGATGCTGCTGAATCCGCAAGAGATATGGCTTCTTCAGGAGGAAATGCAGCTGAAGCTTTTGCTGCAGGGGCAACTTCACTTGCAAGTGCTGCTAAAGCAGCAATCCCCCTATTACTACTTGCAGAATTAGTAGGTACTTTAAAATCTTTAGATGAATCTAGTGGTAAATTAGCAAAGAATCTAGGTATATCCTATGAAGAAGCCTTAGGATTAACTCAAGAACTAGCAGATTCAGCAATTGCTAGTAATAATTTATTTATTAATACTAAGAATTTAGTAGATTCTCAACTTGAAATTAGTAATGCCTTAGGAACTAATGCTAAACTAAATCAGGATTTATTAGTTACCCAAACTAAATTAACTAAACAGGCAGGGTATAGTGTAGAAGCCGCTACCCAATTAAGTACCCTTTCTTTAGCCACAGGTAAGTCTACAGAAGATATTACTACTCAATTTTTAGGACAAGCAAAGGCATTAAACCTAACCAATAACTTAGCTTTAAATGAAAAGCAATTACTAGAAAGTGTTGCAAAAACTTCAAAGGGTACCTTAGCTACATTTGCTTCAAAACCTAAAGAATTAGCCAAAGCCGTATTTGAAGCTAAAAAACTTGGACTAGAAATATCTCAAGTTGAAAAAATAGCAGATGGTTTACTTGACATAGAGCAATCTCTTACAGCAGAATTCGAAGCTGAAGTAATATCAGGAAAACAACTTAACTTAGAGAGAGCAAGATTCTTTGCTTTAACTAATAATATAGCAGGAGTATCTGAAGAATTAGGTAAACAAGGTATTACACAAGCATCATTTGCAAAATCATCACGTATAGAACAAGAAGCGGTTGCGGCGGCAATGGGTATGTCTCGTGATGAATTAGGACAAATGTTAATTGAACAAAATGCTTTAGTCGCAGTAGGTGCTAAAGATGCAGAAGCTGCTAGAGCTAAATTTGAAATGCTTAAAGCCCAAAGAGGTGAGGCATATGCTATTGCTAATTTAGGGGATGAAACTTATGCACAACAACTAGCATCTGTATCTGCCCAAGAAAAATTTGTAGAAGTAACAAATAAATTAAAAGATGCTTTTGTTAGTATAGCAGGTCCTTTAATGGAGATCATCTCCCCCATTGTAGACATACTAGCCCCAGTTCTAACAGGAGTATCGTATATAGTAAAATCAATAGCTGAAGGCTTTAAAACAATTTTACCAATACTTAAGCCTATTGTTGCCGTATTAGGAATAATGTATGCCCGAACTATATCTTTAGCAATTGCAACCGCCGCTAAAGCAGCCTTTACATCTTTAGGAGGTTTACCAATTGTAGGACCTGCTTTAGCTTTAGGAGCTATTGGTGCAGCTTCAATGGCTATAAAATCTCAATCACAACAAAATGTTCAAGATGGTATAGCCCCATCTGATAAAGGTCCCTTTACTATTACTGATAGCTTTGGAGCAACAGCAATCACAGCAAAAGGAGATGGACTAGCAGTATCACCTAATATTAGACAAGGAGGAAACTCAGAAATTAATTATGATAAACTCGCAGATGCTATAGCTAGAGGTGCAGAACGCGGTACATCAAAAGCGAATATCAACGTTAATCTAGATGGTAATAGAGTATCCAACACACTCCAAACACCCCTAGCAGTTAACACTAGAAAGTACGCAATTTAAAATATTTATAACAAACCCAAATAATAATAATATGGCAATCTTAGGAACAGAATTAAATTCTAGTTTAAGTAAAGGTGGAAAAACAGAAAACACCCTTAGTGCTCAAAAAGAATCTCAATTGCACAACTTGGCTTCTTTAACAGGAAAAGGTTTATCCCCTACTAAAGTACCTTCACAATTAGATTTAGACGGAGTTACACCTGCAAAGTACGTAGACAACAAACCACAATAAATGGCACTAAAAGATCTATACAACGATCCAGCTAGCTTCAAATATAATTCTAAAGACAATAAGTACAGTAAGGATATTAGAGGTGGGGGATATTCAGGACAACCTTGGCAAAAGGTAAGCGCTCCTGAAACAATCGACCAGCTTAATTCTTTAACTACTGAAGCACTTAGTTTGGATTATCCTATACGTGGTGGTTCCTATGAGGAACTAGCTGCAAGGAAAGACTTTGCTCGTATAGATGCTTTTTTACTATCTTACCCACAAGGTAAAGCCTTTTTAGATAAACAAAAAGGTTTAATGTTTTCAAACCCACTTATGGAAAGTGGAAGATCAGGAGGTGACGTAAACACTAGATTATATAGTGATGGGCGTAACTTAATGACCCAAATAGCAGAGGGTGGAACGGGCTTCCGTCATCCTAATGCTGGTAGAACATTAAACGATTTAGAGTTTGTAGAAAGAAAATATGAATACGTTGTTTCTCATAAAGCTACACAACAAAATAGACTAGTTAATTTACTTAATATAAAAATTAACAACGAATCTCCTGGAGATTTATTATTCTCTAATGAAGCTTCTAAACTAGGAATAAACACAGTAGATCAAGGTGAATTATTCTTCTATTCAGGGGGCCCAGGTTCACTATATGGTCTAGGACAAACTATAATTAGAAGAGCAAGGGATTCTAAAGGTGTTCCTATTATAACAAGTAATGCTCCCTCATATATAGGTCCTAATTATAAAAGTGGACTTTATAGTTCACAAGTACAGGCTAGACCTGCTACTACCATAGATTATGAGTTATTATTAGGTCCTTCTAAAATATTCAATTTTACTTCAGAAGAAACCGGTCTTACAGAAAATAATTCCTCTACTTTATCACAACAATCTGATGCTTCTTTTATAAGAGCAAATAAGTCACCTAATCCTGACGTTACCCCTAACTTTCAATATGCAATGGGGTACGATAGTATTAGAAGTAGACAACAGATAAAACCTGGCTTTACAGGTATTACAGATTTTAGAAAAGACGTTATTAATCCCTCTAGTGTTCAAAAACGTGATTACTCTAATTCTAGTATAAACAAAACAACTCGTGTTGGTATAGGTAATCCGGGAGCACGAAAAGATAGAACAGACACAAGTACACCTTTTGTAGATGGCCAAGATAAAGTGAATATGTACAATATTCAAACTTTAACAGACCCTAAAGGTATTGGAGGTTTTTCTAAAGTAAACGAAAATAGAGATTTAATTAAATTTGTATTCGAAACAGTAGACAACGATAATCCATCTAATAGTGATGCTATGTTCTTCAGAGCATTTTTAACAGGATATTCAGATAACCATAGTGCAGATTGGCAATCTAAAAGATATGCAGGTAGAGGAGAAAATTTTTACACATATCAGGGATTTGATAGAAGTGTTAGCTTTAATTTTAAAGTAGCTGCTCAATCAAAACAAGAGATGAAATATCTTTACCGTAAACTAAACTCATTACTATCCTCACTATACCCAGACTATAATAGTGCTGGATTTATGAGAGGAAACATAACTAAACTAACATTAGGGGATTTATTTGTTAGAACTCCCGGTATATTAACATCATTAAACCTAACAGTTGATGACCAGTATGCTTGGGAAATAGCAATGAACGAACCCGAAGGTGGTAGCGATAAGGATATGTTAGAAACCCCACAAATTATAGATGTCGCGGTTTCTTTCAAACCAATCTTAAACACTTTACCTAGAAAAGGTAAAGATGCTGCTATTTTATTAACAGCAGGTGAAAGTGTTGGTTCAATTGCTTATTCCTGGTTAAATGCACAATAATGGCTAGACGTTACGAAAACATATCATTAGAAAAAACTTTAAGTGGTAAAGTTGGATATTCTCCAACTCGTTACCCTTTAATTGCCCCTTCAAATGAAGATACGTATATTGTATCAAGAGCTGAAGACCGATTAGATCTAATAGCATCAGATTTTTATGGAGATCCTACACTATGGTGGATTATTGCTATGGTTAATGATTTACCTGGTGATTCAATGTATGCTCCTATGGGATTCCAATTAAGAATACCTGGAAATTTAAATGATGCTCTAAATGCTTATGATAAAGCGAATACTACAATATAAATGTTATGGCAAATTATAAAAATATCGTTGGTACACCTCCACTGGATTATGTTCAAACCCAAATTAATAAAAGGGTTGAACTAGTTAATAAAAAGTCCCGTAGTTCAGAAGACTTACAATACTTAACTAATAGAAATAGTTGGTTTAGATTAAGTTCAGGAGCTATAATCTCCCCACTACCTCCAGAGCAGTTAATAGTTAAAGATTTAGCTCAAAATGATATTAATTTACAAATTTCCCAAAATAAAATAGATTCTACTTTTGTTACAGACCTTGCCCAAACTAATATATTGCAAGGAGGAACAATAAGTTCAGGAGGAAATAAAACTGTAATAAAAAAAGGCTTTACAGAAACATATACCCAAGGTGCTACGGATCAATTAGGCCTTAAACCAATGCCTGGTATTACTAATATAAGTGTAGGTACAGGAGGTAAATGGCAAACCTTAATGCAAGCCGAAGTTGAATTTATATGTTATGATTTAGATCAATTAGATTTAATGACTAAACTTTATATGAGTTTAGGAGTAACAGTATTTTTAGAATGGGGACATACACCTTATTTAGATAATGAAGGAAAACTACAATCAAATACTCGTCCTCTAGATTTCTTTTCCCCTGATTTTAATACAAAAGAAAAACTACTAGCAGAAATTACAAAAAAACGAGAAAACACCTCAGGAAATTACGATGGAGTTTTAGGTACAGTTTACAACTTTAGTTGGTCAGCAAATAACGACGGATCCTATAACTGTAAAACCCAAATAATGGGCCCTGGAGGAATGGTTGAATCTCTTAGGATTAACACTTCCAACAACGTTGACTTTGATGATGAAGTAGAAGATGAAGCAGAAAAATATTCTTCTGTTTTAGAAAATGCTCTATTTTCTATTAAAAAATATTTAAATAAAAATGCTGGGGTATCTACATCAAAACAAATTTACTCAAATGGTACAGGAACTACTAGTAAAAAGTTAGTTTTTAAATCTTTTAAAAAACTAAAAATAGATACTCCAAGTAGACTTAAAAAATCTACTACATACGGGGATTTTCTCAACACTATATATTCTCAAGCTACTTATAAAGGACCAACTTTTAAGAACAACGAAGTAGTTTATTCTAATGAAATATCAAAATATGGTAATGCTTGGCAAAAAATAGCTAATATCACAGACAAATCCCCAGGCTTATCTCCCGATTTCTATTCAGGATATTTAGGATATTTTAAAAGCTATGAAGATGACAAATCATTAACAACACCCTATATTACATTTGGTCATTTATTATCTTTAGTTCAACATTTAGGAGTGTTTGCCGAAGGAAATGAAGCATCTGCAGATTCCACTACTTTTAAACCAGTAGTTTATATAGATTATAACCCCGAAAATACAATAATATTAAGAGGAGCTTTAGAAGCAAGTATAGACCCTACTACTTGTATGGTACCTTGGTTTGTAAAAGGAAGTATAGTAAATGGTAAAAAAAGCCAAACACTAAAACCCTTCTTTGCACCCTTAGATGTAACTACTATTTCAGGTTATAGTTGGGTAGGTAGTTCTAAAAAAGATGGAAATCTTATAAAGAATTTCTTAGCATATCCTAAAAATAATGCTATAAACGATGTTATAGAAAGTAAAAGTTTTGAAGGAAAAATATTTAACGTTTTAGTTAATATAGATTTTGCTTTAAAAAAATTAAAAGAATTATCTACAGGAGCTGATGATAGAAGTGTTAGTTTAATTTCATTTATAGACGCAATGTTAGATGGAATAAACTTAAGCTTAGGAAAATCCAATAGTTTTAGAGCATTTGCAGATCCCTTATACCCTGTTATTAGAATAATAGATGAAAATGTAATTGAAACCCCTGAAAAAACAATAGAAATTCCTATCTATGGTACTAAATCTATAGTTTATGATTATGGTTTTAGTTCTAAAATAACTCCTAAATTAGCCTCTCAAGTAGTAATTGCTACACAAGGTTTACAAAACGGAGGTATTAAAGGATTTCCTGACGATGTTTTATCTTACCAAAAACTAAACAATGACGTTAGGGATAGATTTTCTAAAGTTAAATTCCCTGCCGTAAAAGCAACAAATTTTACTAATGGGTCAACTACAGAAAAACGAGATTTAAAAAGTCTACAAAAATTATATGATCATATATATAATGTTTATTCTATTAGTGAAGATAAATCCTTATCCTCATCAACAATCTCTAACCTAACAACAGCCTACTCAGATTTACAAAATAAACAACGTAAATTAACCAAAGAAACAAATACAGGAGGAATATTATTACCCCTAGAATATGATCTAACATTAGATGGCATATCAGGAATACTACCTTATAATGCTTTTAAAGTTCCAGATAATCGTTTACCTAAAAAATATAGGGGTAGAGTAGCATTTGCTATTTTTTCTATTAATCATGGTTTTTCTAACAACCAATGGACTACAACTTTAAGAGGTCAAACTTTATTATTAGATCAAACATCTATAACTGATACTCGAAAAGTGGGAACCACCCCAGAATCCCCATCAACTATAATTAATGTAGATCCTCAACAATCCGAAGCTATAAATTCTACATATCCTGGAGTAGTAAATACTACAGCATTCGAATTAACTCAAACACCAAATCCTAGTGCTGTAGGCACAGCAGCAGATTTAGCTCAACCACAAAATACTCAAACAAGTACTATTAATCCAACTACTAATGTTACCCCAATATCTACTGCTCAAGAAAACGACCTACCAGCAATCTTAAACTTTATTAAATTGGAGGAAGGATTTGAAACTCATCCATACGATGATAGAGGTAGTTTAAGAATAGGGTACGGTAGTGATACAATTACTAGAACAAATGGTAACATTGAGACATTAAAAGCTAGTAGTGTTGTAAATGAAAATGAAGCTATTTTAGATTTACAAAGAAGGATAACACAAGAATTCAGACCTAAAGTTCAGGTTCGTTGTAGAGAACTAGGTGTTGACTATAACCAATTACCACTTAAAGTTAAAGTTGTATTTGTAGATTGTGCTTACAATTATGGATCCCTTTGGTATGATATAATTAGATCGTATATTAATGGAGGCGTAGATGGTTTAATAGCAGAATTACAAGCAAGAATTAATAGAGGAGCAAGTCAAGTTCCATCACGTAGAGCAGCAGAAATTAAATATTTACAAGGATAATGAGTTACTACCCTAAAAAAATGGTAAATGCCGGATTATATACTCAGGGTAATGAGTATGTAGATTCTGCTAATGGACAGCCTTATTCTGGTTTTTATCATCAATTATATGATGGACAAGTTTATAGTGGAAAAAACCCTAATGACCCTAATAGGAGACCATTAGAACCAAACCCTATAAACCAAAAACAAATTAACCAAGTATTACCTATACAAAATAACTTAGTATTTAATAGAATAAACCCTTCAAATCAGGCCTTATATGAATATGGTAGAGATCCTGAACCTTATACAGTACAACCTACGGGCGAAGACTATAGAAGAGGACAAATATTAAGATATTTTGCTAAAAGAAAAAACCAAAATCCTGTTCAAATTAGAGAAATTTCCGAATCTGCCTTTAAAGATATAACAAATCAAGGGGGTATCTATAATTATGCTTTGTGGAGTGTAATTAGTGTATTTTGGAAAATAACAGGTCCCTTATATGATTCTAAAGACCAATACGGAGTATTGAGATCCGGTATTGTAAATACCAATGAACGTTTAAGAGAAAATGCTAACAAAGAATTTAGAGGAATAAAATCATATCTAGGAAACTTAATACAATATTCAGTTAAACCTGATATTACTCTTATAACAAACCAGTACACAGGAGGTAATGAATTTACTGTAAAACTAGATAATAGTGATTATACAGGTTATTATCACTTAATGGCAGATGGAACTATCATGGATGGTGCTGATATGTCTCAAACAACCAACAAAACTCTCCTCCCAGGAAACGTACTAGTGCAAAATAGAATTACTACTTTATTAAAAGAAGAACTAGGCAAGTTAGGAGCAGCATAGAATAGGTTGTATATTTAAGGAATAAGAAAAAGGTTATGTTTTATATTGTCGAGACAAGACAACAATTGCGAAATTTATACTGTTCGGGAGACGAATGTTACGTTAATATTATTCCTTTGAATGATAATTACCATTCTTCGCTGTCTTCCCCTTCTCTTATATATTTCCGAACGCCCCAAGGCAAGGGCTATATATTTCCAATTGACCATAGTGAGGGATTTTCCCTAGAGTTAGACGAAGTTTTAGAGTGGATAAGTAAGTATAGCACGATTTACACATTAAACAAAAAAGAATGCTTATATTATTTTCCCACATCCAAACTCGTTGACGTATCCTATGGAACCCTCCCAAATTGTAGTAATGTATTTCGCGATTGGTGTTATAGCGTTTACCCTGCTAGACCTTACACTAATTCACTTATCCCAATCTCGAAACACTTCGAAGAACAAGAAAAAATCTTTGACGAAGTCAAGAATAAATTTGAAAGATCCTCAAATCAATTTTATAACGAGACATTCCCTCAAGTCTTCAAAGCAATAGAGGAAAAAGGTATACAAATTAATAAAGAATTATTTGACAAACACTTCAAATATCAGCATGAAGAATATTTCATCAAGGATAATAAAGTGTATACTAAATATAACTTATACAACTTAACCACACGTCCTACAAATTCATTTAATGGTGTAAACTTTGCAGCATTAAATAAAAATGATGGTTCTAGGGCAGCATTTATACCAAGAAACGATTACTTCTTCGAATTCGATTACGATGCATACCACGTACGTATCTTGGCGAAACTCATCGACTATCAACTCGATAATGAATCGGTACATACTCAACTGGGCCGTATGTATTTCCAAAAAGAAACGCTGACAGACGCAGAATATCAACAATCTAAGGAACTTACATTCAAACAATTATATGGAGGTGTATTTAAACAATATGTTGATATCCCATTCTTCAAATCGATGCAATCTTATGTAGATTCGTTATGGAAAACATTTAACGAAACACAAGAACTCGAATTAATTGGAGGTAAAATTCTCAAAGCAGAACAAATTACAAATCCAACCCCAAACAAAATACTCAACTACATAATCCAATCAGCGGAAACATATAATAACGTTGTATCTGTAAAAAAAGTCATAGAATATTTGGCTGATAAACAAAGTGATGTTATATTATACACATATGATTCCTTCCTTATAGACTACGCGGTATCTGACGGGAAAGACACATTAAAACAAATCAAACAACTTTTAGAACATGACGGCTACGTAATCAAAGTAGAATATGGACTTGATTATGATTCTCTCAATAAAATTTAATATTTATGGTAGATTACGAAATTAACTTTGACGACTTGGCAAACAAATTATTTTGCACATTCACCTCTAAAGAGGACCTAGAATCCACCATAGACAATATCAAGGACCAGTATACTATCTTATTTAACAAGATATTTGTTCTTTATATTGAATCTACAAACGAATATGTCTGCACATATAACGTTGATTCTTTTAACATTTCGAATACAATACTTCCCCAAACTATACTTTTACATAGAAAAAAGGAATCCAATACACTTTATACTATAAACGCACTAAACGATTTAATTAAAGAATTAAACGATGGTGTAGCAGATCCTAAGTTTAGAGTAAATTGGCAAGATTACCGTAATTGTATCCTTCTAACTACCAGTGGTGAGTTAAAAAGACTAGATACAAAGATACACGAAATACTTTCTTTTTAGAAATATTTGGTTCCCCGAGGAACAATCATTATATTATCAATCGTTATAAATTAAAACTCAATTAGTTATGGATTTAAGTGTTATCTCAAGCAAGTTAGAACAACTTACAACACCAAAAGGCGGTGGTACCGGCCAAAAAACGGACCGATCTCAATTTTTTTGGAAAGCCCAATTAGGAAAACAACAAATTAGAGTTGTCCCTTCCGTACTAAACAAGGACAATCCTTTCCAAGAAGTATATTTCCACTATGGTATTGGAAATAGAACAATGATTTCACCAATCAACTTCGGTGAAAAAGACCCAATTGTAGAGTTCGCAAAAGAACTCCGTAAAACATCTGAACCTGAAAACTGGAGGTTAGCTAAGAAATTAGAGCCTAAAATGAGAGTATTTGCTCCTGTTGTAGTTAGAGGTGAAGAAGAAAAAGGAGCTCGTTACTGGGAATTCGGAAAACAAATTTACCAAGAATTATTGTCATTAGCAAACGACGAAGATATCGGAGACTTTACAGATACTTCAAACGGATTTGATATGACAGTAGAAGTAGTTCAAGGTAATCCTTACCCACAAACTTCAGTACGTGTAAAACCAAAACAAACACCATTATCAGATGATAATAATTTGGTAGATACATGGACTACTGAACAACCTGAATTGTTTAAATACTTTAAAAAGTATTCTTACGATGAAATGAAAGAAGCTTTAGCTGGTTTCTTAAATCCTGAAGATTCTCAAGAATCTACTCCATTAGACAATGTTAAACCAAGTAACGATGTTAATGATATCGTAAACGGTAACCCATTACCTAACGATGTAGAAGTAAAAGTAAAAGGTGAAAATTTCGGATTAAACGTTAAGAAGAAAGAAACAATCAGTGCCGACGAATTTGACGATTTGTTCGACAACTAAACAAAACTAAATTATGGCTAAAAAAAGTACAAGCCTTGGGGGCGATATCTCCAAGTCTGTTAAAGGTACCTTCTCCCTTGATAAGTTCAAAGCTGCCAAGGGTTTAGGTTCCTCAAACAACTCCTTTAAGGAGCAAGAATGGATTCCACTTTCACCGGCTTGGCAGGAAATGGTTTCATTACCTGGTATACCCCATGGGCATATTACATTATTAAGAGGCCACTCCGATTCAGGTAAAACAACTGCCCTATTAGAGGTAGCAGTTAATGCTCAAAAGATGGGAATCTTACCTGTATTCATTATTACCGAGATGAAATGGTCTTGGGAACATGCCAAAATGATGGGACTTGAGTTTACTGAAGAAGTTACTAAAGATGGTCAAACTGTAATTGATGGTAACTTTATCTTTGCAGATAGAGGCCAATTAGGTACTGTAGAAGCAGTTGCTGGTTTTATGGCTGATTTAATGGACGAACAGAAAAAAGGTAATTTACCTATGGATATGGTATTCTTATGGGATTCAATTGGTTCTGTTCCATGCCAAATGTCAGTTGAAAAAGCTAAAAACAACAACGAGTGGAACGCAGGCGCGATGTCTACCCAATTTGGTAACTTTATCAACCAAGAGATATTATTGTCTCGTAAAGAATCTTATCCACATACCAACTCATTTGTTGCTATCAATAAGATTTGGGTTGAAAAACCAATTGGTCCAATGTCTCCTCCTATTATGAAAAATAAAGGTGGTAATACAATGTTCTTCGATTCAACTTTAATTGTAACTTTTGGTAACATTTCTAATTCAGGAACACTAAAAGTAAATGCTGTTAAAGATGGTAAGAAAGTAGAGTGGGCTAAAAAGGTAAAAGTAGCAGTAGAGAAAAACCACATCAATGGTATTACTTCCACTGGTAAAATTGTAGTTACCCCACACGGATTCATTTCAGAGAACAAGAAAGATATGGATAACTATAAGAAAGCCCATCAAGATGAATGGGGTAAGATTTTAGGAGCAGGCCCATTCGAGGTTGTTACTGAAGGAAATGAAGATGAAGATTTTAGCAATTTAGTTTCTAACTTAGATGAATAAAACCCACTTAGATATTCTCAATAACTTGCATGAGGAATCAACACTGGAGCCCCTACACTTAAATAGTAGGGTGCTCCTAATTGATTCAATGAACACGTTTTTACGTTCATTTGCAGTAATTCCAAATGTTAACGCACAAGGTAATCACGTTGGTGGTTTAATTGGCTTTATGAAATCCCTAGGATATGCTATAAAGTTAATTCAACCTACACGAGTTGTTCTTGTGTTTGATGGGCAAGGAAATATTACAAATCGTAGAAACACATATGCCGAATACAAGGGTAACCGCAAGATAAAGCGTATTACCAACTGGAAAGCATTTGATTCGCTGGACGAGGAATCTGCATCTGTTACTGAGCAAATGATGCGTTTAATTGAGTATCTAAAAACATTACCTGTAAATATCTCTATTATAGATAAAATCGAAGCAGATGATACTATAGCATACCTCGCACAAAAATTAAAAGACGATGTTGTTATCTATTCCGCTGACCAAGATTTCTTACAATTGGTAAATGACAGAGTTACTGTATATTCTCCAATTAAAAAGAAATTCTATAAGCAAAAAGAGGTATTTGATGAATATGGTTTATGGCCTAAGAATTTTATTACAATGAAGTGCTTAATGGGTGACAAATCAGATAACCTTCCAGGTATTAAAGGTTTAGGTCCTAAAAAGTTATTTAAATTGTATCCTGAATTAACAGGAAACGAAAAATATACTTTAAAAGAATCATATCAAAAAGCTACAGATAATGTAGAAGAACATGGGTTATTTGGAAACATTCATCTATTTAAGAGACAACTTGAAATAAATTACGAGTTGATGTCTTTAGAGGATATTGAATTACTAGAAAAAGACCAAAACGACTTAGATGAACTAATTCAAACTGAACCCTTCAATTTTAATAAAGCTAGATTTCTAGCTATGTATGAAAAGGATTTACTTGGACGTGGTATTCCAAATGTGGAATATTGGTTAACAGAAGTATTTTCCCAATTGTCCAACTATAAATTAAAATAATGAATACATTAGACGAAGATTACAAAGGCCTTTTAGGCAGCTGCCTATATGGTGGAATAAAAAAAGAAGATAGAACCGGAACAGGCACACTATCAGTATTTGGGAGACAAATTCGTCATAATATGGAGGGTGGTTTCCCACTCCTAACCACTAAGAAAATTGCTATTAAAACAATGGTGACTGAATTAAAATGGTTTCTAAAAGGAGATACCAATATTAAATATTTAGTTGATAATGGATGTAACATTTGGAATGGAGATGCTTACAAACCTTACATTTCAAAACATCCTTGGGGAATAGAGATAGAGGAGTTTATCGAAACGATACAAAAGGATGATAAGTTTGCTAAAAAATGGGGTGAGTTAGGACCAATATATGGAAAACAATGGACTGATTGGAATGGTATAGACCAGATTTTAAATTTAGTTAATTCATTAAAGAAGAATCCTGATAGTAGAAGATTGATGGTTAATGCTTGGAATGTAAGTGAATTACATGAGATGACTTTACCTCCTTGCCATTATGGATTTCAGTGCTACGTAGCAGATGGTAAATTATCTTTAATGTGGAATCAACGTTCAGTAGATACATTTTTAGGATTACCATTTAACATAGCTTCATATGGTTTACTTTTACTTTTATTATGTGAAGAAACAGGTTACAAACCTGGTGAACTAATTGGGAATTTGGGAGATGTTCATTTATATTCAAATCACGTTGAACAAGCAAAAGAGCAAATAACAAGAAACCCATTTGAATTACCTACTATTAAATTATCAAATGTAGACATTTTAAATGGAGAATTTGATTATGAAATTTCAAATTATGAATGTCATTCTTCTATAAAAGCTCCATTAAGCAACTAGGATTACGGGTTCAATTTTATTATATTTACAACATAAATAGGTTACATACATGACGCTAAAGGCATTATCACAATACGGTCCACATTTCCAATTAAAAGTATTAAATTCGTTACTACGTAACAAGAAATTTATACTTAATATTCGAGATGTTTTATCGTATACTTTCTTCGAAAATCAAGCACATCAATGGATAGTCAAGGAAACACTACAGTACTTTGATGAATACCATAGCGCTCCTACTTTAGATTTTCTTAAAATTGAGATTAAAAAATTAGACAACGACGTTTTAAAAACAGCAGTTGTAGATCAATTAAAAGTAATCTATCAAATTATCAACGAAGATCAAGAATACGTTGAACAAGAATTCTCTAACTTCTGTAAGAACCAAGCATTAAAATCAGCATTACTTAAATCAGTTGACTTACTACAAGATGGTATGTTTGACGAAATACGATTTACAGTAGATAATGCTTTAAAAGCTGGACAAGATAAGAATATTGGACATGAATATGTTAAAGATGTAGAATCTCGTTATAAAGAAGAAGATAGACAAGTTATTCCTACTCCATGGGAAATCATAAACGAAAAACTTATGGGAGGTTTAGGTGGAGGTGACTTTGGTTTAATATTTGGTTCTCCTGGTGGTGGTAAATCTTGGACAATGGTTGCTTTAGGAGCACATGCCGTTAAATTAGGTATGAACGTAGCCCACTATACATTAGAATTAGGTGAAGGTTATGTTGGTAAAAGATACGATGCTTATTTCACAAATGTTCCTGTAAATACAATCCATACAGAACAAGAAAAAGTAAAAGAAGTAATTAGCAAATTAACGGGGACATTAACCATTAAAGAATATGCCCCTCAACAAGCTTCAATTACTACAATCGAATCACATATTCAGAAAATGACAGATTTAGGATATGCTCCAGATCTAGTTATTATAGATTATGTCGATTTATTAAAAGCCACACGTATTAGTAAAGATAAAAAAGAAGAATTAGATGATATATATATCTCAACTAAAGGTTTAGCTAAAACACTTAACATTCCAATATGGTCTGTATCACAAGTTAACAGGGCAGGTGCTAAAGATGATGTAATTGAAGGAGATAAAGCAGCAGGTTCATATAACAAAATTATGATTACAGATTTCTGTATGTCATTATCTCGATTAGCTCAAGACAAAGTGAACAACACGGGACGCTTCTTCATAATGAAGAATAGATATGGTATGGATGGTATGGCTTATTATGCTGACATAGATGCCTCAACAGGTCACATAGAAATTGACGATAAACCAAGAGATGTTGAAGAAAGTGGGCCACCTACCGACCCTAAAAAACCTAATGATTTTACAGAAACTGATAGGAAAAATTTAAAAAACTTCTCTGAAAACTTTTTCAAAACAGAATCCGTTAGTGCCTAATATATACCATATTTATTAACCCATTCTTGAAATTTTTTAACTTAATTAAATTAGCTACATGCGAGACATTACAAAGGAAAGAGTTGTATACAAACCTTTCGAATACCCTGAGGCACACGATTACTGGATGAAACAACACCAAGCACACTGGTTACACACTGAAGTGCCCATGATGTCAGACGTAAATGATTGGAAACAAAACCTATCAGAAACTGAAAAAAATATTATTGGTTCTATATTAAAAGGTTTTGCCCAAACCGAAACTGTAGTAAACGATTACTGGACTAACCTTGTAACTAAATGGTTCAGAAAACCAGAAATCATCAAAATGGGTGTTACATTTGGAGCGTTTGAAACAATCCACGCAGAAGCTTATTCTTTATTAAATGAAGAATTAGGTTTAGATGATTTTAGCGAATTCCTTGAAGATGAAGCCACAATGGCTAAAATTGAAAATTTAATGAGTGTTAGAGATTCACATGAAGGGGAACCTGATTGGAATGCTAGAGCAAAATCATTAGCTATATTTTCTGCCTTTACAGAAGGTGTTAACTTATTTTCTTCATTCGCAGTTTTATTATCTTTTAAATTACAAAACAAATTAAAAGGAGTAGGACAAATAGTAGAGTGGAGTATCAGAGATGAATCATTACATTCAGACGCTGGATGTTGGTTATTCAGAACATTATTAGATGAAAAACCAGAATTAAACACTCCAGAATTAAGAGCTGAAATTGAAGAAGCTGCTCGTTTATCTTTAAAACTAGAATTAGATTTTATTGATAAAGTATATGAAATGGGAGATTTAGATGGATGTCCAAAATACGATCTAGTATCTTTTATCAAACATAGAGTAAACACTAAAATGAGTGATTTAGGATATGGTTCAATTGTAAATGGTATTGATACAGACGCAATAAAAAGAATGAAATGGTTTGATAGTTTATCAGGTGGTAAACAACACACAGATTTTTTCGCAAACAGAGTAACAAATTACAGTAAAGGAGCCCAAAACTGGGACGCAGATAGTATATTTTAAAATATGGATAATAACAGTTTAATATCAAACGTAGAGGGTTGGGAAAGAGGTAAAGATTACCCTGAATTTTTCGACGAAATCTCATTAGCAACAATATCTAAAGGTTATCTCCTACCAGGAGAAACACCTAAGAAAGCATACCGAAGAGTAGCCCACGCAGCTGCTTCTAGACTGAAACGCCCAGATTTAGAGAACAAATTCTTTAAACTAATCTGGAATGGGTGGTTAGGTCTAGCTTCACCTGTCCTTTCCAACATGGGAACGGATAGAGGTTTACCTATTTCATGTTTTGGAGTAGATACACCAGATTCAATTCGAGGTATAGGTTTGACAAACGCTGAATTGATGAAGCTTACGTCTGTAGGTGGTGGAGTTGGAATTAGTTTATCTCGTATTAGAGAGAGAGGAACTGAGATTCGAGGAAACGGGAAAAGTGAAGGGATTGTTCCATGGGCTAAAATCTATGATTCATCCATTATCGCTACTAACCAAGGTAACGTAAGACGTGGGGCTGCCTCAGTGAATTTGAACATTAATCATGGCGACATTGACGAATTCTTAGAAATCCGTCGCCCTAAAGGTGATCCTAACAGACAATGTTTGAACCTTCACCAATGTGTTGTTGTAGATGATGTTTTTATGAGAAAACTTGAATCTAGAGATAGTGAATCTATGAATAGATGGGCTAAAATCTTAAAAGCAAGAATGGAAACGGGTGAGCCTTACATTATGTTTAAAGACAATGTAAACAAAGCAAACCCAATGGCTTACATGATGAACAATCTTGATGTAAGTATGACAAACATTTGTACTGAAATTACATTACATACAGATGAAGAACACTCATTTATTTGTTGTTTATCTTCTTTAAACTTAGCTAAGTATGACGAGTGGAAAGATACAGATACTGTAGAATTATCTACTTATTTCTTAGACGGTGTAATGCAAGAGTTTATTGATAAAACTCAAGGAACAGATAGTATGGTTAGAACATACAATCATGCTAGAAAAGGTAGAGCATTAGGATTAGGTGTAATGGGATGGCATACATTCTTACAACAGAAAAACTTACCATTTAACTCTATTGCTTCAACAGCCCACACCCACAACATATTCTCAGATTTAAAAACAAAATCTGAAGCTGCATCAAGAAAATTAGCAGTAGAATACGGAGAACCACTATGGTGTAGAGGTACTGGAATGCGAAATACGCATTTATTAGCGATTGCTCCTACCGTATCGAATAGCGTTATAACTGGTGGTATATCGGCCGGTATTGAGCCGTTACCCGCTAATATCTACACATTTAACGGCGCTAAAGGAACGTTTATTCGCAAAAATAAGGTACTGGAAGAATTACTAGAATCTAAAGGCAAAAACAAAGACCAATGGTGGGATCAAATGTTATCCGATGGTGGAAGTGTAATGGGATTACCGGATACAGTACTCACCCCAGATGAGAAAGAACAATTCTTAACATTCCCAGAAATTAATCAATTGGAATTAGTTCGTCAAGCTGCTATTAGACAAAGATATATTGATCAAACACAAAGTTTAAATTTATCTTTTGACCCTAGCGATTCACCAAAATGGATAAATCAAGTTCACTTGGAGGCATGGAAATTAGGAATTAAAACTTTATATTATCTTAGAACAGATAGTGTAATTAAAGGAGATTTAGGATCACGAATGGCAGATTGTGTTAGTTGTGACGGATAATGGACTTTCAATGTAATTACTATGTAATATAAAGATGGGTGGCTAAGTCACCCATTTTTTATTTATTAGTGAAATCTTAAATATTAAATATGAAACTAAAACTTACGTTATTATCGTTACTTTTAACTTTAGTCCATTGCACTAAAGACCCAGTTGTAGTATATGTTCCAGATCCTAATTCTGGCACAGAGCCAGAACCAGTTCAGTATATTCTCGAAGGACAGATTACAGAAAACAAAATCCTAGATGCATCACAAATCTGGACTTTAAAAGGTCGGGTAAGTGTTGTTGATGGGGTAACCTTAACTGTACCCGCAGGTACTATTATTAAAGGAGAACCAGGTACAGGTGCAGATGCATCATGCCTCATTATAGCTAGAGGTGGTAAAATAGACGCCCAGGGTACTGCTCAAAACCCCATCATTTTTACCTCAATATCCGATAACATCCAAATTGGAGGAATATACCCTTCATCATCTCCTTCTTTAAGTATTGATGTAAGAGGATTATGGGGAGGGATTTTAATTTTGGGAAAAGCTCCTGCTTCATTCAATAATAACGTAAGTGAATTACAAATTGAAGGCATTCCAGTTTCAGATACTAACGGATTATATGGTGGTTCAAATCCAACAGATAATTCAGGTATATTCAAATATGTTTCTATTAGACACGGAGGTGCTGAAATTGGAGAAGGAAATGAAATCAATGGACTTACTTTAGGAGCAGTTGGTTCGGATACAGTTATCGATAACGTTGAAGTTATTGCAAATGTAGATGATGGGATTGAATTTTTTGGAGGAACTGTAAACGCTTCTAACCTACTTGTATGGGGACAAGGTGATGATGGTTTAGATATAGACCAAGCTTATGCAGGAACTATCGATAACGCCTTAGTAGTTTTAACTGCTGCATCTGACCATGGTTTAGAAATTGATGGACCTGAAGGTAATTTAGAAGGTTCTTTTACAATTAAAAATACTACTATAGTTGGGGCATCAGATGGCTGTACTGCTTTAAGTGCAGATGGTGAAATAGCAGATTTTAGAAGTAATGCAATGGGAACTACTGATGGAATTTTAGTAAAGGGATTTGCTGAAGGAAAAGATGTAGAATTAGATAACGATGGGGTTGCTTTAAATTATACAAATGGTTTATTAGTATTTAAGAATTGGAACTTTTTACCAAACGAATCTTGTACACCAGAAGCATTAGAAGGTGGTATATTTGATGATAAATCAGATATAGGTTCTTCGTTTGAATTTGATGCTAATACCTTTGCAAAAATAGTTACAACATCCGATGTTGGAGCTAATGAATCAGTATTTAGTTGGACGTTTTATAAAAGGTAAATATTAAAAGAAAGGGCGCAATAGCGCCCTTTTCTTATTCGCAGCATTTAATATATGCCGTCCACATTTTTTGTGCAGTTTGGAGATCAATTTTCCCCTCATCTAGTTGTGTTTTAATAACATCATACATTTGCTTCTTTGAAATTTCATTTTTTTCGTGTGCAAATGTTAAAGTGCTAACTAGAAGTGTAATTAGTAATAATAGTTTTTTCATAGTGTTAGCGTTTTTAGTCATCGATTATAAATATAATGTCATTTTAACGTCATACTAAATATATAAAAGCGTCATATTAAAATTTGGCTACACAGGAGGCCTTTCGTATATTTACGACGTAATTAAAAATAAAGGTTATGCAAGATCAAGATTTAAAAGCGTTTTCAGAACAAGTAAAGAAAGGATTTGTAGATGCATTAGGGAACAAAAGTTCTTTCTACACTCCTCAAGTTGTTAGATTTTTCACTGATGAGTTAAGTGGTGATGAATGTGCTATTATATGGAATGGTACAGAAGAAATTTGTGTTACAGCTGATGAGGCTTGGGATATAGAAGCTAAAGCTCAAGCTGAGCAAAGCGAGTATGAATTAATGTGTGAGAGAGGTTGGTAATCCAATCCCTCTTTCGTATATTTAAATTATAAAAATAAAGGTTATGTATTATTCAAGATTAAGAGAAGCGTTCAAAGATTTAAGAAAAGCAGGTTATTTTGCCAGACAAAATTTTACATGTTGTCAATCATGTGCTTGGGCTGAAATCCCAGAAGAAAAATCAGATAAAGTAGTATTTTATCATGCACAAGATGCTGCCCATAAAGCAGACGATGAAATGTACATTGGTTGGTCTGGTGATGGAAAGGAAATATGTGATATATTTGCTAAACATAATATTGATACATTATGGGATGGTGATAATAATACTAGAATAGAAATTTCAGATTATAAATACAGTTATGGAGTTTAAAGATTTAGTATTTCAACCACATAAAAATGGTCAAGGAGTTCAAGCAGTAGCAACTTTTAATAATGGCTTCGAAGTATCCGTTATAAGAACTATGTTCTCATACGGTGGAAAATCAGGTTTATTTGAAGTTGCAATTATAGATAAAGCAACCGGTAAAGTAAATAGTAATACCGATATTACAGATGATGTTTTAGGTTGGCAAGATGAAAAAGATATTGATAAAATATTAGCAGCTGTACCTCAAATGAATAGTGAAGGTATATTACCAGAAAGTGTAACAATATAATTAAAGAATATAAGAATGGCTGATATCACAATGTGTTCCGGAGACGGATGTAGTATTAAAGAGAGTTGTTATAGATTTACAGCTCCAATAAATGAATATGCTCAGTCATACTTCACAGAGGTGCCAGGTAAAGATGAATCATGTAATCACTATTGGAAAAGATGAAAGCAACATTAGAATTTAATCTTCCAGAAGATCAAATCGAATTTGAATTTGCCACTAATGGTTCAAAGTGGTGGAAGGTTTGTTGGGATATGGAACAATGGCTAAGACAGCAGAATAAGTATATGCCCGATGACCAGTTTAATAAAGATAAGGACGATGCTTACTTTGAGGTAAGACAAAAGCTTAGTGAGATTATGAATGAGAATGGTGTAAACTTGGATATTTAAAGATTCTTTCGTATATTCACGGGTTCATTTAAATAATTAAAACATGGAAAAGGTTATAGTAGAGTATGATAATGATAAGGTTATTACTTATGATGTAGTTCTTTGGAGAACTTATAAAAAAGGTAAAAAAGAGGTATTACAACAAAATATACCTATGTTACTTAACAACTCATCAGTTGTATCTTATAAAATTGTAGATCCAAAACGTAAAAGAGGTGATGGAGAAAGTTTATCTTCAAAATACGAAAGTAAAAATGTAAAAGAAGATATTCCTATGCCAATGGAGATTGCAGACGAGATAGTTATGTTTGCACGAGGTGATGGTAAAGGTTTTACTAAAGAAGTAGTTGAAAAATGGAATAGTTATTTTGATTTTGATCTACATTTAAAATTTGAAAGATATGGTTTTTCAGGTTCATCTCGTTTAAATACAATTTTTAAGATATGAGTGACTGGATAACTTATAACGGAAAAAAGAAAAAATGTTTTGGAATCCATACTAATGGTAATTATCTTATAAAAATGAATGGTACTTTAGTTCAAGTTCCAAAAGAAAAAATTATAGATGAAACCAACACTTGAATACCCTGGAGTAAAGATTTGGGATGATTTATTAGATGATAAATTTATAGTAGAAATAGATAAAGAATCTGATGAATATGATTGGAGAATAAATAATATTGCTGGTAATTTTACTTATCCTTATGGACATAAAGGTGCACATTTGATGTGGGGTTGTACTCTTTATCGTAAATATAGCAATGGTTATATAGAAAATAGATGTCCAATTAATATATATGATCTTTATTTATACTTAACTAAAACAATTATAAAACAACCATTTGAGCTAACTACTATCCAGTTAAATGCCCAATCTTTAGGTCAAGATGGAAGTGTGCATATAGATAGTAATTCTGATTATACTTTAATGGTTTTACTAAATTCTAAATGGGACTCTAAATGGGGTGGTGATTTTCAAATTTTAGAAACTCTTGATGATTCATCTAAAACTATTAAATCTATAAGTTACACTCCAGGTAGAATTGTATTTTTTAAAGGAGATATTCCACATAGAGGACTAGCTCCTATTGAACCTTATATTGTACGAAAAACATTAGTATATAGACTAAATAAAATATGAACAGACTAGATGAACAGTATAGAGGTTTATTATCCGAAGTACTCCACAATGGAGTAGAAAAAGAAGATAGAACTGGTACAGGTACCTTATCTCGATTTGGAATGTCTATTAGGCACGATATGTCTAGAGGTTTTCCTATCTTAACTACTAAAAAAGTAGCTTGGAAAACAATGGTAACCGAGTTAAAATGGTTTCTAAGAGGTGATACTAACATCAAGTACTTGGTAGATAATGGGTGTAACATTTGGAATGGTGATGCTTATAAAAACTATTGTAAGTTACAAGTTCCTCACGATCATTTTGAAACTCAAGAGGAGTTTATAGAATTAATCAAAACTAATGAAAGTTTTGCAAATAAGTGGGGTGAATTAGGACCTATTTACGGTAAGCAGTGGAGAGATATAAACGGTATTGACCAACTAGAAGAACTCATTATAGGCCTCATTAATAATCCAAACGGAAGAAGACATATAGTTGATTCTTGGAATTCAGAGCATTTACACCTTATGACCTTACCTCCTTGTCATTATAGTTTCCAATGTTACGTAGCAGATGGTAAATTAAGTTTAATGTGGAACCAACGTTCAGCAGATTTATTTTTAGGCGTACCGTTTAACATCAGTAGTTATGGTCTTTTATTGCATTTACTATGCAAAGAAACAGGATATAAACCAGGTCATTTAATTGGTTCGTTCGGCGATATACATCTTTATAAAAATCATATTGAACAAGCTAAAGAACAAATTAGTAGAGATGGCTTTGAATTACCTGAATTAGATATAGTTTGTTATGACATTTATACAGGTGATTTTGATGCTGAATTAATAAATTATAAATCACATCCTGCTATTAAAGCTCCTTTATCAAATTAAAATGGACGAAGACGAATATGACGCAATCGCAAACGATGAAGACAACGGACAAACAGTCGAAGACTAAAGAAATAGTTTGCCACAAATGCAATAAACCCGCTACTGGAAGATACTCTCCAGATATGGATATAGCAGGTTTAGCGTTTTGTGATGAACATAAAGAGTTAATGGCTGCTGCTTTTTATTGTCTTTTACAAGATGATATGGAGACATTCAATCAGCTTATGGGGACAGACTTGGCTACCCAAGAATAGGTTCGTATATTTACGGGTAAATAAAAAATAAAGGTTATATGGCTAGAGAATCAAGTTATCCCAAAATCCCAATTAGTATTGTATTCGCTACATCTAAAAATTCGAATGCAAAGATTAAAATTAAAACAATTCGCAATAGAACTATTGACGATTTGATAGATTGTAATTATATTATACCCGGTATTCCCGCAAAAGCAATTATTAAAGAAGTTGGTATGGGGGAAATATTCATTAATCGATATAAGCAGAAATATGGTATTTAATCCTACATTATCACGTTCTCGTTTACAAAAGGAGTTTTCTAAATTACAGAAACTCAACTACAATCAATTTCGTTGGTGGAGAATGTATGATGTCAAAAAGAAACCATTAGATAGTCGTCAACCACTTCGCGATCGTATTTTAAATGGTGATTTTAATTTTTCACATTTTTGGTATCAAGCAGCATGGGTTGAACATGATTTAAACGATTTAGAAATCGAATGTAATGGTGATGATGGGTTATTTGTGGAAAAAGGTGCTGTATTAAGAGCACGTCGCAAACGTTTACTTGAAGATTTTGAAAAAGATGAATTTGATAAATTAAATTCCTTATATAATGAATTCCCTAAATACTTTCGTGTTAGCAAGGACCAAGTAAAAGAGGAGATGGCGAATTTTAGTGGTTCCCTGATTGATTTTTATTATCATATGGATGAAAAATATAAAATAGTACATATAAGTTATGAGCAAATTAAAAAAAGAGGTAGACCTAGAAAAACTGCCTAACCCGAGATTACACCAAATCATCTCATTTATTAAATCAGGAATCCGTATTGCGGCTTGCGTAGCAGCAGTATTTGGGTATTTTGAAGCTGGATTCACAGGATTACTCCTAGCTGAATTAGTAGGAATTTATGAAGAAATGGTATGAGCCAGAGTTTTATAATTAGCGCAACTGCCTTTACTATTATTATGGTTATATTCCATATTATAAAAGATGTATTTTTATCCACTAAACTTACTCCTGAATTAAGGGCAAAAGTAAATAAAAGATGGCTTATTAGTACAGGTATAGGTTTATTTTTATTATATTTAATTTATGCCTAGAGGAAAACAAATTGATTGTGCTATGGCTTCACCTACATATAGACAAATTTTAAAAGAAGTATCTAAAGGCTACCAGTTTATACCTTGTAATAAAACAAATAAAATTATTAGAGTAAAAAAATGAGTAAAATAATAAACCCCTTTCGTATTTCTATTTATACAAATTATGTAAATGAATCTTACTTTAATTCTATTAAAAGTGAAGTATTGCTTTTTATTAAAAAAAATAAAGATAGCCTAATTAAAAGCCCCAATTGGATAGGTGATACTTTAACTAATATAGATTCATGTAAATCAAAAACTATCAATACTCCACTTTTAAGTAAAGTTATTAAAACTGAAGTGGAAAATTATATAAAAACATCAAATAGTTTTAATCCTTTAATTAAAAATTTAAGTTTAGAAGATTTATGGGTTAATGTAGCTAAACCAAATCAATACCAAGAAACACATGATCATACTGGAAGTTTAATTAGTGGTACTTTATATATAGATGTAAATAATCAAAGTGGCAGTTTTCAATTTCTTAACCCTTTAAACTCAGAATTTGCTTTACAAGGATTAAAAGGAGGAATTAATTATGTTCATAATATTAATCCTAGTAATGGAATGATACTTTTATTTCCTAGTTGGATGCAACATAGAGTTTTACCAAATAAATCTACTAAAGACCGCATTTCAATATCATTTAATATAATATCTAAATTTTAAAAAATGAAAAAAATCCTATACTTTAGTGCCGCGTGGTGTGGACCTTGTAAAATGTTAGGCCCAATAATGGAATCCTTATCAGGCCAAATTAATTACGAAAAAATTGACGTTGATAATAACCAAGATTTATCTATCCAATATGGTGTTAGAAATATTCCTACTCTAGTACTTGTGGAAAATGGAGAAGCTGTTGGTAGATTAGTAGGAGTACAATCAAAAGAAGCTATACTTGAGTTTTATAATAGGTAAATCTTGTATTGGAATTAAAGATGGGGCATGTATTCAAGCATGCCCTGTTGATTGTATTCACATAGGTGAACAACAAATGTATATTGATCCTGAAGAATGTATAGATTGTGGTGCTTGTGTACCTGAATGCCCAGTAGAGGCAATTTTTGAAGACGAACAAGAAGCTATTGATGCTGGAGAATTAGATTCAGTAAAAGCAAATTATAAATATTTTAATCTAAGTTATGGAACAAATAATTGAAATCAAGAAAAACAAGTCAAATTATGTACAAATTGAACTTCGTGAATATGAAGGACATAAGTATGTAGATGTAAGAGAATTTTACGATGCTGAAGATGGTAAACGTTTACCTACTAAAAAAGGTATAACTTTTTCACCTAAAGTGTTGGAGGAGGTAATAGATGGTCTTACATTATTAAAAAATCAAATAGATGGGTAAATATACATCAACAAAAGTATTCGACGGATTCAGTTGTGTATTCCGTCAATGGAAAGCAGAAACAACACATTGTAGATTTTTACATGGTTATGGAGTATCCTTTAAACTATGGTTCGAAGGTGAACTAGACGATAGAAACTGGGTTTGGGACTTTGGTGGTATGAAAAGAGCTAAAGGGCAAATTGATGGTATGTCTCCTAAGGCTTGGATGGACTATATGTTTGACCATACTTTCTTAGTAGCAGAAGATGATCCATTTGTAGAATCCTTCTTAAAAATGAATGAAGTAGGTGCTGCCCAAGTTCGTGTTATACCAGCCACAGGTGCAGAACGTTTTGCTCAATTTATCTATGATAAACTAAACCCATTTATTCAAGAAGAAACAGATGGTAGAGTTAAAGTGTTAAAGGTTGAATTCAGAGAACACGGTAAAAACAGTGCTATATATGAAGGTTAGCCATGAGGTTCCACGTTGTCTGTTAAATAATAGTCGTGAATTTAACGATTATGATTATTGTTTACCTCATCTTTTAGATCAAGATGAAAGATATAAAAATTTCTTCCTTGAATCTAAAGAAATGGGACGTTACATTATAATGGATAATTCACTTCATGAATTAGGACAAGCATATGACCATAAACGTTTATTACATTGGATCCAAGAATTAGAACCAGATGAATTTATTGTACCCGATGTTTGGATGAAACAGGCTCAAACTTGTGCTCAAGCAAAATACTGGTTACAATACAAATATCCTAAGAAAACTAAAATCACAGCTGTAGTACAAGGCGAGGATAGACAATCAGCCTTTTTATGTGCTACTTTACTTAAAGATTTAGGATATGATAAGCTTTGTATTTCATATGGCGCTACTTGGTATGGTGATACTGATTTAAATAAAGCACTTGGTAGAATGGGGTTTGTGAATGAGTTACTAAAAGATAAACAGTTTAAAGATATTAAACTTCATTTATTAGGATGTGCTGTACCTCAAGAATTTGGATGGTATTATAATAACCCACAAATTGAATCAATAGATACTTCAAACCCTATTATGGCTGCTTTAGAAGGTATTAAGTATAGTCCTATGGGCTTACTTATAAAGCCTGAAGCAAATATGAATGAATATTTTGATATTAATCCTTATAAAGTTAATTATGAGGATGTTTTAAAAAATGTAAAACTATTTCGTAAAATTAATGGATTAGCCTATATCCAAAACATACCTGGCACAAATTAAATTAAATAACATGGCAAAACACGTCGTAGTTTCATTAAGTGGAGGAATGGATAGTTCCACACTATTATTAAGAGCATTATCTGAATACGATACTGTAACTGGTATCTCATTCGATTATGGTCAAAAACATAGAGTTGAGTTAGAAAGAGCTCAATCATTAATCGATT
>Ga0206130_10000062_pt1 | contig 179059 bp, 150 predicted proteins | sample Helgoland_Spring_9_FD_148637 | JGI IMG/M metagenome (GOLD analysis project Ga0206130, IMG submission 148637) | Pelagic subsurface seawater microbial communities from Kabeltonne, Helgoland, North Sea - Helgoland_Spring_Bloom_20160512_1 | ecosystem: Environmental > Aquatic > Marine > Epipelagic...
CCTCGACTACACAACCCCATGGGCGAACTACTCACCCACGCAAGAACAGCTTGAAGCCGCCTAGGCATGACCTTGGGGCTACCCGCCCCAAACCCCGGCAAGCTGAGCCAGCTTGACCGCCCCGCCCACCTCACAGACCAGATCACGACATCAATAAAACTCAAAATTTACTGGCAACGGTAAGGGAACCACTTCAGAGTGCTCCAGCGAGCGATGGCTGCTGCGGGGGACAGGGAATGGCATGGTGGATGAAATCCACCCTCACGGGTAACTGGCGGAACTTTTCGCGGCGAGGATACTGCGTTGCTCGTTGAGATGTTTTACTTTGACGAAATACTGGGATTTCAGTAGTAATTGGCGGTAGCGATGAAGTGTCCGCGATGTGTACAACTGATCCACCGTGCGGCGGTGGAGTGTCCCCACTGCGGCTTCGAACTCAGGGATGCGGACGGGATGTTCGGAGGCAGTGAGGTAAAACTGCGAAGTCTCACGGATGCGGCAGGTCTTTTCCGTAGGGATGAGCGTGATCGACTGGAGGATGAGATGGAGCGCTTCGGGGTGTCGTTCCCACAGATGTTCGTGTCGGTCTATACTGGCAGCCTCGGAGAGATTTCGAACCTGCGGCAGTTCGGATTCTGGCTGCTGAACCGCGGGGTGTTCGAAGATGTGGGCGTGGAAAAACCCAACGAGGCAGGGATACTGATCGTGATTGATCCGGATTCGAAGGCAGCGGGAATGACTTTCGGGTATCTGCTGGATCCATTTTTTGAAGAGCAGGACACGTTTGATTGCCTTTCGCGTGCCCATGCGCATTGGCTTGAAGGTCTTTACTGTGAGGGGATACTGCGAAGCCTCAGGCACCTGCGGAAGGTATTGAGCAAGCGTTGCAGGCAGGTGCGGCGTGATCCTGAGAAATACGAGCGCAAGGTCGCGACCCCGGTGGCGGTTGGTGATCTCGTAAGAAAAATCCGTGGCGAGCACCGTCCCGTCGTTGCTTCCGATGTGCCAAAGGAAGAGGGGGTGGAGCCATGAAGTGGGTTTTGTTCACGTTGCTTCTTGGGAGTCATTTCGCAACGGCAATTACCGAACCGCCGCTGCCGTTATGGGATGCCGAGGATAGGAAGAATATGATAGCCGAGGGCTGGATCGCAGGCGGATCTTTGTTTACGTATGAGACGCTGCCACTGGAGGATTCGACTGACGAGACTCCGCTGTATGTCGAGGAACCGACAGCGGAAGAGCTCGCCGTTTCGGGGGAAGACGAAAACGAGGTTAGCGAGGAATATCTGACGGCCTATTTCGCTGACAAGCCAGCGGGACATCTCGTCGATCCTCAGGATCTTCTTTCCACGCGCGAGCAGAAAGACCTTGAGGCATTCCTCGACTATCACGCAGGAGATTCCTCGATCGACATGTATGTGTATGTCTTCGGAGCGGATCAGCAGATCCCGAGTGATGTGCGGGAGGAGGAGGTGGTGGAAAGGCTGTATTCCGTCGGCAAGCCCGCAGTGGTTACCTACTACTATCTCGGGGCTCCGCAGCGATCGACGGTTTACCTGAGCCCGGTGATCACGGATACGGTTTCTGCCGCGGAGCAACGGCGGGCGCTGGAGAGCTCGGTGATGCAGGCATTCGGGAGCGCCAAGGCTTTTGAACAGGTCGAGGCATTTCTAGTTCAGATGTCGATCCGGATTTATTGGATGGATCGTATGACCGCGGGCACTGCGGTGGAGACCATGGAGAAAATTCCGCATAGTGATGGTGCACGCGGGTTCCATAACAAGAAGCCCCCTGTGCAGAAGCGGTTTAAGATTCCCGTATGGGGAAAGATGGCGGCCGCTGTGGTTGTTGCTGCCGGCGGCGGGATTCTCGTGCTGTGGAGTGCATTGATGTGGTGGCGGGGCAGGGTGAGATACCGCTTTGCTGAGTTCGATGTCGAACCGAGGCTGGGTGGCAGCCATGCGGCGGGAATTGGTGCGGTCATTTCCTTCGCCAGTCCGGCGATTCCGCCTGCGATGCAGCGCAACCAGGTGCCCGACTACATGCGGCGCGCCTGAAATCGGCAGGCGAATTGAATTTTTTACCGCGGAGGCGCAAAGGTCGCAAAGGGGCGCAGAGCCGGTCTTGTGTTTGAGGGGTGGGATTTTTTTGCTGATAAAAAATCCACACGGATCGATTCATTTTCAACTGCGGAATATAGGTTGAAGATTTTCGTGGTGCAGGTGAGGCTTGCGGCGGATGGACAGGCCGGGGATTTCAGTCGAGGCGAACGGGCGAGGTGAGGAAATCCGGCTGGGCGGTAAGCTCGGGGAGATGACACTCACGAGACAGGTGCTGACGCTGGCGATGTGGCCTCTGCTTGAGCAGGTTCTCGCGTTTTTCGTGGGGATGACGGATATTCTCATCGCTGGTCGGATGGCGGATGGAGTTGAGCGAATTGCGATCCTCGATGCGATGAGCCTCGGAGGTTATGTGGGATGGTTCATCTACATTTTCCAGGGGGCGGTTGCCACCGGGGTGATGGCGCTGGTTTCCCGGGCGACAGGTGCGAGGGATAGCAAGCTCAGTGCACTCGGACTCGGGCAGGGGCTCTGGCTCGGATTCCTGGCCGGTCTTGCGGCGTTCTTCATCCTTCAGTTCGGTGCGTCGTATCTGATCGAGTGGATGGGACTCAGTCCTGCTGCCGCGGAACAGGCAGAGAAATACATCCGTATCTTCGCATGGTGCGGGCCGGTGGCGGGTGCGATGTTCGCAGTGAATGCGGCGCTGCGTGGATCGGGCGATACCAAGACCCCGTTCCTCGCGATGGTGGTGGTGAATGTGGTCAACATGTCGGTTAGCATCCTGCTTGTTTTCGGGCCGGCACCTTTCGGTGGCAGGGGTGTTGAGGGGATCGCACTGGGCACTGTGAGCGGCTGGATTGCCGGACTGGTAACTGTGGTGCTGATGCTTGCGCTGAAACGGAACGAAGGCCTGCGCTGGACTCGCGAGGGCTTGAGGTTCCATGCAGCAACGATGCTGCGCATCTGGCGGGTCGGTGTACCCCAAGCAATTGAAATCGCGGGGATGTGGATGATTCATTCCTACGGGCTCCGGGTGATCTCGAACCTGAACAAAGAGGGTGCGCTGGGGGCACATTTCATCGCCATCCGCTTGGAATCGATGAGTTTTCTACCGGGCTTCGCGATCGCAGCAGCGGCGGCCGCACTCACCGGGCAGTATCTTGGTGCGGGTTCGCGTGAAATGGCGCTCAAGGTTGTCCGATTTTCATGGAAGCTCGCCGTCGGGCTGATGATTTCGATGGGGCTGTGCTTCGTGCTGGGCAGGGAATGGCTGATCGGACTGATGGCTCCCGGCAGCGATCTTCACGCGGAGCTTGCCGGCCCCTTGCTTGTGGTCTGCGCCTTCACCCAACCGTTTTTCGCGACATGTATTATTTTGAAAACAACCATGCGCGGGGCGGGAGCTACCAAGTTGGTGATGCGCTGGGCCTTCGGGAGCATGATCTTCTACCGCATCGGTGTGCTCTGGGTGCTATCACAAACCGAATGGATTTCGCTCACCGCTGTCTGGATCGTGATCGGTTTCGATCTAGTAACCCAAGCGGTCGTATTCACCCGCCTTCATTTCAAGGGGAAATGGCTGGATGCGAAGGTGTGAGATTTGGAAAGGACTTGTCTGACATAGCTTGTCTGACATGAAGACGACTTTGAGGAATTTATGAGATGGCTGCTGGACACGAACGTCGTCTCCGAACCCGGGAAGAAGCGTCCCAACGCAGCCGTTCTTAAATGGTTGGATTCCGCCGATGAGGAGGATTGTGCGATCAGTGTGATAACCATCGTCGAAATTGAGAGCGGGATAGAAGGCCTGGCCGAAGGCGCTTTCCGTAGAGATCATGAGCAGGCGCTGGATGCCATCCGACATCGCTTTGCAGGGAGAATTCTCGGAATCGATGATGTGGTGGCCACCCGGTGGGGTGTGATGGCTGGATCTGCCGCTGCGGAAGGCAGGACGCTGCCTGCTATTGACTGCCTGGTGGGAGCGAGGGCAGTTGTCCACGGACTCACGGTCGTAACCCGCAATGGGGGAGACTTTCGCGATGCGGTATCTGTGTTCGACCCGTTCGGGTGAGGTCGTAGTCCCGAATGTCGTGGCAGACTGGTGTCAGCCACTCCACGCTGTTAGCGGTCGAAGAGCGCGAACTTGAGATCCGCTTCGGATACGACCACGCCGTTGACGAGGCAGCGGCAGGATGTCTGGCCGATGTTGCCGCGCACCTTGGTGGTCTTGGCCTCGGTGATCAAGGTGTCGCCGGGCATGACTGGCTTGCGCCACTTGACGTTGTCGGCGGAAAGGAAATAGCCGATCTTGCCGAGGTTCTCCGGCTTGCGGAGCATGAGAATGGATGAAACCTGAGCCATGCCTTCCAGTTGGAGTACGCCGGGCATGATGGGGTGACCGGGGAAATGTCCCTGGAAATACGGTTCGTTGATCGAGACGTTTTTGAGTCCCGTGCAGTTGTCTTCTCCGAAATCGACGACCCGATCGACCATCAGGAAGGGGTAGCGGTGAGGGAGGATTTTCATTACCTCGTTGACGTCGAGCACGCTCTCGCCGTCGGGGATGGTGATGGGGGATGGCACCATGGCGCGCATGCGCTCGTATTCCCTTTTGAGAGTCGAGGCCATCTTGGTGTTTGGGCCGTGGCCCGGTTTGACGGCGATGACGTGGCCGAGGATACGCTTGCCTGAGAGCATGAGGTCGCCGATGAGGTCGAGCGCCTTGTGGCGGGCGAACTCATTGGTGTAGCGGACGGGTTCCTTGGACATCACCTCGTTGCCGCGGATGACCACGGCGCTTTCGAGGGAGCCTCCCTTGATCAGGCCTTTTTCAAGGAGTGGTTTGACATCCTCGTAGTAGACGAAGGTGCGGGCGGGGGCGATTTCCTTCTCGTAGATCTCCGGAGTGACCTCGGAGGAGAAATACTGGGTGAAACGTCCATCGGGGCCGACGTTGGTGACGGAGACGCGGAATGTTTTGCTCGGGACGATGGTGATGATCGTGCCGTCGCCCATTTCCTGGTGGATGGGCTCGCGGATTTCCCAGACTTTGCGGAGGGCTTCCTGTTCGGCGATGCCGGCCTGGCGGATGAGCTCAACAAAGGGGCGGGAGGAGCCGTCGCCGATGGGCGGTTCGTTGGCATCCATCTCGATGAGGGCGTTGTCGATACCCATGCCGGTGAGGGCGGAAAGAACGTGCTCGACGGTGTGAACCTTGACGGAGCCCTCGGCAAGCGTGGTGGCGCGCTCGACGGTCTGCACCTTGTCGACATCCGCATTGATAAAAGGCTGGTCCGAGAGATCGACGCGGCGGAATTTGAAGCCGTGGTTTTCCGGGGCGGGCTTGAGGGTGAGTGAGACTTTCGATCCGGTGTGGAGCGAGGTGCCTTCGAGGGTGGCGGAGCCGGCGAGGGTTTGCTGTTTTGACATGGTAGATAAGTGGGAAGTGCCGAGTGATAAGTGATCAGTGATCAGGGGAAGATTTTTTGAATAGGGAAACGGGTTCGACGATCCAGTCGAAGCCGAGTTCTTCGGTGCCGGAGGTGATCTCAATGAATTTTGCCTCGATGACAATCGATTGGGTTGTTTCGGCGGACTTGTCGGAGGGGCGCTCCGGATTGAATGGATTTGCCTCCGCAGTGGCCTCGGGTTTCGCCGCTGTTTCAATTTCCGCCTGTAAACATCCGGCGATCAAAAGAAGAACCGGGGCGACGGTGAGAAGTGTGGAGGCGGATCGCATATGCGAAGAGGTCAACTAGCTTTTCTCAGGGAGATCGGCGGAAGGCTTTTCGGAAGGCTCGGTCGGCTCGGTTGGCTCGGTTGGCTCGGTTGGCTCGGTTGGCTCGGTTGGCGTTGGTTCCGTTTCTGCGGGCGCCGGGGTGGCGGATGACTCTGGCTGTGGCTCTGCGGGTGACGCGTCGGAAACGGCGGGGGGTGACTCTTGGGAAGTTGGCTCGGTTGGCGGGGCGTCAGATTCAGACGGTTGTGGAGAATCGGGATTTGCTGGCTCGGGAGTCGGTTCCGGGAGGGTGTCCTTGGTTGTCGCGGGGATGGATTCCGCGGGTGTCGCTTCGGTTGCGGAGGCTGCCTTGGGTTCGGGGCGGGGCTTTGCTTCCTTCTTGGCTTTCTTTTTCTTGGGTTGCTGGGGCTTGGGCACTTCCTGGACGACGAGGGTGTCGTCTGTGTAGAGGAGGATGTGGCCTTGCTGGAGGAGCCAGAAAAGATCAGCGGCGTATTCTGCAGGAGGGGCGGTGGAACCTTCCGGGAGGACGGCTTTCCACAGGCCTTCGAGTTTCGCGGGGGTGTTCTCGCGTATCCATTTCACCATTTCCGCAGGGCGCGGCGCGAGCACGGCATCCGCAGCGAGGGCATGAGGCCGGGCGGGGCCGGTGTAGAGTTTGCCTTTTCGCTTGAAAACGGGCATGTGCTCGGTTTCGAGAATCTTGCAGACCAGCGGGATGATGATGGCGGGGTGCTTGTGGTGATGGTTGCCGGTGCCTTTCAGGCGGACAAGCAGGCCCGGGGAAAGGTTCTTGCCGGTGATGGCTGCGGAGACCTTGGCCTTGCGTGTGACGTGGAAAGCTTTTTGCAGGACGTCGGTGACGAGGCTGCGCTCGAATTCAGCGCGATCGGTGAACCATTTGTGCTCGGGGGCGGGCTCGGGTTCAGCGGGCGAATCCGGGGCTTCTTCGCTTGCTTCGGGCGCTTCGTCGGTTGTTTCAGAGGCGACTTCGGTGGAGCTTTCGCTCTCAGTCGGTGTGTCTGTAGTTTCCTCCGTTGCGGTTGGTTCTTGAGGCGGCGTTTCAGAGACTGGGGCGTCAGATGCGGCCGACTCGGAGACAGCTTCGCTGCCTTCTGCTGGCTCTTCGGGTGCGGGTTCTTCGGCTTTTGGGGCGTCGGAAGGGGACGGCTCTGCAGAGCTTTTATCTGCGTCCTTTGATTCTGCGGCAGTTCTGCGGGCGGTGATTTCTTCGTCGGAGAGGATGCGCCAGCGGGTCTGGATTTTCATCGAGTCCAGCCATGCGTTGACGGCTTCCTCGCCGCGCTCGGTGCGGACTTTTCCGAGGTAGGACTCGAAGGGCATGTTGGAGAAACGCTCGCGGTGGATGCGGCGGATTTCCGTCTGATAGGTGTGGAAATTCGGCGGGCCGAGCCATTCACCGGAAATGCCGCAGCGAGCGACGGACTGGAAGTTGCCCTTCGGAGGGTCGATCTCGATGGTGGATTCCTCGATGAAGCGGTCGCGCCAGGGAGCCTCGAGTAGATGGCGGAGCGCTTCCTCTTTGGTCAGGTAGATGGCTTCCTCCAGCTTGCAGCGGTAGAACGGATCCTTCTTTTCGGAGATCTCAAACACGGCGCGGTTGCGGGCGCGCTCGGCGAGGATGATCTGTGCGATATCGAAGAGTGGATATACGCGTGCGACCTGATGGACTTCCTTGATGATGAGCTGGATTGCGGCCTTCTCCGGGATGAGGGAGAGGGTGACACCTTCCGCTGGAGCGATCTCTTCGCGGTGGAAATCCGGGCGACCACGGTCTCCCTTGTCGAAATTGCGGCCTCTGCCGCCTCCACCCTGTCCGCCGCCCTGTCCGCCGCGGCGGTCATCGCGTCGATCATCGCGGTTGCCGCGGCCTCCACCTCGGGAGTCGTCCCTGCGGTCGCCGCCACGGCGCGGCTTGTATTCGCGCTCTGCGGCGCCCTTAAATTTCTTTTCAACAGGCTCGGATTTTGCACGTGCCCAAGCAGGGCCGAGGGAGAACTCTGAAAGGAGTCCATCGAGTGGATTTGGAGGGGTGTCGCTCACGGGTGGGAGGTTATGGGGTTGATCGGGAAAATACAAACCCGCTTTGCGCGGATTCAGGCATGTTCGTGAAGAGGTTGCAAGACCTGGAGATGCCGCCCTGTCGCGCCCTCATGGAGGGAAAGGATATTGGACGCTTTTTCCACAAGAATCTTAGCGATCCCGGGATCAAGCGCACTGCGGATTGCAAGGGTGATGGAGTGGCTGTCATGGGCGGGTAGCACGCCTCCTGCATCGAAAAGATGGCGGACGAGTGGTTGGAAATTATCCATGTGCGGGCCGAGAATCAGGGGCTTGCGGGCGATGATGGCCTCTGCGGGGTTCTGTCCGCCGGTGTGGAGAAAGGATTTCCCCATGATCACTGCGTCGGCGTGGACCATCCAGGTTGCGAGTTCTCCGGTGGAGTCGATCACGAAGGCTTGTGGGGCGCGACTTTGCAAGCCGCTTCCCTGCGGTTCATTTTCCGGTTGGGTTTGTTGATGGGGGTGTGGCCGTGTGATGGCGAATTTTAAACCCGCGCTCCTGAGGAAGACCTGGAAACCGGCTCCTGAGAGAGCTGCGGCAACATCTGTGCGGCGCTCCGCATGGCGCGGGACGATGACGGGAAGTGCGTTTTCATCGGCGGCGAGGATCGCCTCTGCAATGAGCGTTTCTTCTCCCGGAAAAGTGCTGGCTGCCAGTACGACGGGTCGGCCATTCCCAAAGGCGGCGAGCATCTCGGCGAAATCCGGATTGGGTGATGGCGCGGCAGAGGATTGCGTATCGAATTTGATACTGCCGGTGAGGTGGATGTTTTTCGGAGCGATTCCGAGTGCCTGCCACAGGCTGCGGTGCTCCTCCTCTTGGATGCAGACGGCGGAGAGGCGGCAGAAGAACGGGCGGAGCAGGGGGGAGAACTTGCGGAAGCGTTTCGCGGAGCGGGGGGAGGTGCGGGCATTTGCGAGGGAGACAGGGATGCTCTGGCGTTGTGCGGCAAGGAGCAGTCCCGGCCAGATTTCGCCCTCGATGAGGACGATGCATGATGGCTCGAAGCGCGAGAGGTAGCTGCGGGTCATCCACGCGAAATCGAGCGGGAAGTAGGTGACACGAAGGTCGGGGATGTTTGCTGCAGTGGCTGCGTCGTGGCCGGTGGAGGTGCCGGTGGCGAGCACGAAGCGTGTGCCGGGGTGGGCGGCCTGCCATTCGCGCAGGAGCTTGAGGGCGAGAATGGTCTCGCCGACGCTGACCGCGTGCAGGTGTACTGCGCCGGAGGGCTCGAATTCCTTCCCGGTAAAATACACCCCGATGCGCTCGTTGAGTGCGGTGCCGAAGCCGCCCCGGCGAATCATTTTTAGAATCCATCCGGGAAACGCCACAAGGAACAACAGCGGCATTAGGATCCGGTAGATGAACAGGACGATGTGTTCTTTCATGCTTCCGGGTGGGCGAAAATGAGTATGGCGCTGGAGCCGTATTCGCGGCGGTCGACAAGCCGGAAATAAGGTGAGGCGGGTGTCGGCTGGGAGGAGGAAATTTCCGCGATGAGATAGCCGCCTGGGGCGAGCCGTTCGGGAAGCTCCGGGAGGGCAAGCAGTTTTGCTGCGAGATCGATGTCTCCATACCCTTTCCAGTAGGGGGGATCCGCCAAGATGAGGTCGTAGGTGGCGGGATCGCGTTTCAGGAAAGCGAAAACCTCAGCTTTTACCGTTCGTCCGCCTTCGAGACGGGCTTTTTTCAAGTTCTCGCCTGTCACGGAAACAGCCTGGCGGTGCTCGTCGACGAAGACACAAGATGAAGCGCCCCGGCTGAGTGCTTCGAGCCCTAGCGCTCCGGAACCGCAGAAGAGATCCAGGATGCGGGAGCCTTCGACCGTATCGCCGAGCATGGAGAAGATCGCCTGTCGGACGAAACCGGTGGTCGGGCGTGCGACCGCCGAGGGTACCTTGATGGCGATGCGCCCGGCCGTTCCTGCAATAATCTTCACGCAAGGGAACCTCAAAGTTCAGGTGCCAAACATCAAGAAGAATGGATTCACAATCCGGGCTTTAGCTGTATGATGGGTGCTGATGCCTATCGAACCGATCAAGGACGGCCTGAGATCCCATGTGAGGATTGATTTCTACGGAAGTGTGCACAAGCACATGCGTGGGAGCGGAGTGGAGGAGAGGTATGCGAAAGAGGTGGAAGTGCTGAAAGTCCTTGAGCAAAGGGGTTGTCCATATGTCCCGAAGTTGCTGGAGGAGCATCCGGAGGAGTTTTATTTCGTCTCCACAAACTGTGGTCGTCCCGCCCCTCAGGTAAGCAAGAAAAAGGCCGATATGCTTTATGCCGCCTTGGAAAAGGACTACGGTGTGCGCCATCTGGATGCCGAGACGCGCAATATCACCTATTCGGACAAGATGGGGCGGTTCTGCATCATCGACTTCGAGCTTGCGGAAATCCTGCCTGATCCCCATTCCCCGGAGAAACCCTGAATTGTGCCTCAAGATACTAAGATTAGTTGGTTCGGTGCTACGGTGAACGGCAACCGCAAGCCACACAACGAGGACTCATGGATCGCCTTTTCCTCCGGGCCGGAGGGATCTTCCCTGCTCAGCGAATCTGGCGAGGATTCCTTTACCAACCACGACCTGGTGTTCGCTGTGTCCGATGGGATGGGCGGCGGAAATGCCGGCGATATGGCTTCGGGGCTGATCCTGGAGAGGATGGCGGCGATCATCCCGGGAACATTCCGGGCTGCGGCTTCAGGATTTTTCCCAGATTCACTTGAGCATCTCAAGCATGCGCTGAAAGAGATCCACGAACATATCAACCTCGCGGCTGCGGATGCGGTGGACAGGAAAGGGATGGGCGCGACCCTTGCGCTTGCTTGGTTCACCCCGGAAAACATGTATCTGGCAAACGTCGGCGACTCTCGGGTCTATCGCTGCAGGGAAGGGCTGCTGGAACAGATCAGCAAGGATCACACGGCTGCATGGGGGCAGTGGAAACGCGGTGAGATTTCGGAAATCCAATACCGTAATCATCCCCGCCGCTCCGCCTTGTATCAGGTGATCGGTGGAAGTCATCCGACTTGTTGCCCACATTTCGGGGCCATCCAATATCAATCCGGAGACCGTTTTCTGATTTGCTCGGACGGATTGATTGATGGTGTTTGGGAAAGGCACATCCGGAATGCCCTGGCAGAGGATACCCTTCCCAGGGAATGCTGTGAAAAGCTGATCAAGCGCGCCGCGGACAACGCCGGTGCCGACGATACGACGGTCATTGTCATTGGTTGTAGCTAAATCGTCTGCGCTGGTGCGTAAATCACGGAGAATGGCACGTGGTTTGCTTTAATTGCTTGCCGGTGGAGCCGGTGGATGATTTTTTGTCCCCGCCTTCCCTTGAAACCAATCGCTAACCCGAATAACGAAACACAAAAATGGCTAAATACGTATTAGAATATCTCTGGCTGGACGGATACACACCTGTCCCGAATATCCGTGGAAAATCGCAGGTGAAGGAATTTGATTCCTTCCCCTCTCTCGGTGAACTCCCAGTCTGGGGCTTCGACGGAAGCTCGACTCAACAGGCCGACGGCGGCAGTTCCGACTGCATCCTCAAGCCGGTTGCCGTTTACCAGGACACCACCCGCCGCAACGGTGGAATTGTGATGTGCGAGGTCATGATGCCTGACGGCAGCCCGCATCCATCCAACGCTCGTGCCACCGTCCTCGACGATGAGGACACTTGGTTCGGCTTCGAGCAGGAATATTTCCTCGTCCAGGACGGCAGGCCACTTGGCTTCCCTTCCGACGGCTATCCGGATCCCCAGGGTGAATATTACTGCGGCGCGGGATACAAGAATGTTGGTGACCTCGCCCGCACCATCGTCAACGAGCACCTCGATCTCTGTATCGATGCAGGGATTAACCACGAAGGCATCAACGCCGAGGTCGCCAAAGGCCAGTGGGAGTTCCAAATCTTCGGGAAAGGCTCCAAGAGAGCTGCCGATCAGATGTGGGTGGCTCGCTATCTCCTTCAGCGCCTTTGCGAAAAGTATGGAGTGGATATCGATTATCACTGCAAGCCGATCAAAGGTGACTGGAACGGTTCCGGCATGCACGCGAACTTCTCCACCAAGTATCTCCGTGAAGTGGGTGGCAAGGACTACTTCCTCGCGCTCATGGACAAGTTCAGCGAAAACTGCGAAGAGCACATCGCTGTTTACGGGCCGGACAACCACATGCGTCTCACCGGACTCCACGAAACCCAGTCAATCGACCAGTTCTCCTGGGGTGTTGCCGACCGTGGCGCATCTGTCCGCGTCCCGCACGGCTTCGTCAAGGACGACAAATACCAGGGCTACCTCGAAGACCGCCGTCCGAACTCCCAGGGTGACCCATACCAGATCGCTTCGCGGATTCTCAAGACGATTTCGGAAGTTCCGACTACCTGATCCGCTCGGAGAAAAGATTATCTTGCCTTAGCAGAAAGCCGTCTTCCTCCTCGTGAGGGAGGCGGTTTTTTCATGCTAGGCGGAGCCACGGGTGCATTTTTGCTGAAACCTTGCATCGCATTGTGATAATGTTCAGAATTTCGGTCAGGAGATGGCAAAGACGGCGATAGATCAGGAAATTACATACAGGGGGATACCGGCATCCCCAGGTATTGCTATCGGCCCCATTCATGTGATTGCGCGCGGTTTTTCCGCTCCCGAGATCTACGAGATTTCGGAGCAAGACATCGGGCATGAGCAGGAACGCTTCGACGAAGCAGTCAGTGCCACCAAGAAGCAGCTGACCGATCTCCAGGAGAGACTGGAATCGCTTTCCGGCAATGCGGACAGTGAGATCTTCGAGGCGCACGTGATGCTGCTTGAGGACAAGACACTGCTGGAGCGTGTTGAGAAAGCCATCGCCACGCGCCAACAGAATGCGGAATACGCGTTCTACGCAGTGATGCAGAATTTCCTCGAGGCGATGCGGCGCATCCCGGATCCGTATCTCCGTGAGCGCACCGCGGACATCGAGGATGTCTGCCAGCGCGTGCTGCGAAATTTCCAGGTCGACGAGGATCCCGATTACCAGCCGCCGGAAGGAAAGCACATCCTGCTCGCCTATGACCTCTCTCCTTCTGACACGGCCTCGATGAACCGCAGGCACCTGCTCGGTTTCGCGACGGAGCAAGGCAGCGTCAACTCCCACACCGCGATCCTCGCCCGCTCCTTCGGCATCCCGGCGGTGGTGGGTCTTGGCGCGTCGGTAATCCAGGTCACCGCGTTGACCCCGGCGCTCATCGACGGTTATTCCGGAAAGCTCATACTGAACCCCACGGAAGAGACGCTGGGAAAATATGTCGCCTACATGGCGAAAAAGGAGAAGCAGCGCACCGAACTCGATGCCAAGCGCGACGAGGCGACGGAAACGATCGATGGCCGCAAGCTGACCCTTTCCGCGAACATCGAGTTCCTTGAGGAACTCCACCAGGTTAAGCGAAGCGGAGCAAAGGGAGTAGGCCTTTACCGCACTGAATTCCTGCTGCTGAACGGCAGCGAGATGCCGGATGAATCGGAGCAGGAACAGGCCTACGCCCGGGTTGCGAAAGAGGTCGCGCCGGAAATGGTGATCGTCCGCACTTTGGATGCCGGCGGTGACAAGCTGCCTGTCGAGCCGCTCACCGAGCCGGAGCCGAACCCCTTCCTCGGCTGGCGCGGGATCCGTGTCTCGCTCTCTCGCCCGGCGATGTTCAGAGACCAGCTCCGCGCCATTCTCCGTGCCAGCCAATCAGGCAAGCTCGCCATCATGTTTCCGCTGGTCTCCGGGCTCACCGAACTACTCCAAGCGAAGGAAGTCCTGAAACGCTGCATGGACGAGCTCGATTCCGAGGGAGTGCCGTTTGATCCGGATATCCCCGTCGGAGTGATGATCGAGGTTCCCTCCGCAGCCATCTGCGCCGACCTTCTCGCGCCCCACTCGGACTTTTTCTCCATCGGAACGAATGACCTGATTCAATACACCGTCGCGGTGGATCGGGTGAATCCGCACGTCGCGAATCTCTACAAGCCCACCCATCCGGCTGTGATCCGGCTGATCAAGCAAACCGTTGTTGCTGGCGATAACTGCGGCATCTGGACAGGTGTGTGTGGGGAAATGGCCGGCGATATCCGCCTTACACCGCTGCTCGTTGGGCTCGGCGTGGAGGAACTCTCGGTCTCCCCGAAAATTCTCCCCAAGGTCGGCCAGGTGATCCGCTCGCTCGATTTCTCCCAGTGCAAGGATGCGGCGGAGGAGGCGCTGCGGCAGACGAATTCGAGGGGTGTCATGGACATCACCCTCTCGGTGGCACGCCAGCGCTACCCGGATCTGCTGGATTGATCAGTCCGCTCGAAAAGACGGTTCTCTGTTTGCGGAGAACCGTCCTTCCACGCGGCTGGATTTTGACGAGTTTCATCGTTCCGGGATAGGCTGAGTGGGTTGCGCCGCCGGCTGGAAGGACGGCTTTCCTGCCTTCCGATTTTCTCTTTAAAGCAGAGCCATACGGTCAAGCGTCATGATTTATGATTTGCTGAACGCATCGTTCGGGAAAACAGTGTTCACCATGAAAGCAATCGCATGTGCAAAAACAGGTTCGCCCTATTCGCTGGAATTGGAAAATCCACAACCCGGTCCACAGGATCTCTTGGTTGAGGTAAAGGGCGTTTCCGTAAATCCCGTGGATCTGAAAGTCCGTGCTAGGATGCAGGACGGTGACACCCCGAAAGTCATCGGCTACGATGCTGCAGGTATTGTCCGGGAGGTCGGTGGTGAGGTGAGTGGTTTCCGGGTAGGGGATGAGGTCTTTTATGCGGGAGATGTCACCCGGTCCGGCACGAACGCTGAATTCCATTTGGTGGACGAAAGGATAGCCGGGAAAAAACCGACCTCGCTTGGTTTCGCCGAGGCCGCCGGCTTTCCGCTGACATCCATCACCGCATGGGAAATGCTCTTCGATAGCTTCGACCTCAAGCAAGGCGCAGGCGCGGGCGATAGCCTGCTGGTCATCGGTGGTGCGGGCGGTGTCGGCTCGATACTCATCCAGCTCGCCAAGAGGCTGACAGGTCTCCGAGTGATCGCCACTGCATCGCGCCCGGAGACGGTGGATTGGGTTCGGAAAATGGGAGCCGACGAGGTGATCAATCACCGGAAACCACTTGCCGGGCAGATGACAGACCTCGGGATCTCACCGCGATACGTGGCATCCCTGAACGGCACGGAAGGACATTTTCCAGCTATTGTCGAGCTGATCCGCCCGCGCGGGCACATCGCGGTTATCGACGATCCGATGAGCCTGGATATCAAATCGATGAAGCTCAAAGCGCTGACATTTAGCTGGGAGTATATGTTCGCGCGCTCGATGTTCCAGACGGATGACATAGGGAAACAACGCGAACTTCTCGACAGGGTTTCCGGGATGATCGATGCGGGAGAACTTGTTTCGACTGTCACCAATAACCTCGGTGGGCTCAATCTCGAATCGCTCAAAGATGCCCACAGGCTTCAGGAAAGCGGCAGTGTCATCGGCAAGAACGTGCTGGAAGGATTCTGAGCGTCCGGATTAGTCAGCCAGCGATTGTGCATGGATGTCCTCCGGGGAATTGAGGATGATCAGCATCGGTCGGCAGCAGACCTCACAGTCGTAGTCATATTCGGTGGGCATCTCCGACTCGGGCGGGACGGCGATCTCGAATGTCTCGAAGCAGGTGGGGCAGGTGACGGGGAAGGTGTCCATGAGAAGTGGAAAGTGCCGAGTGATCAGTGGAAGACGGTTCCTTTTACCTCTCCAGCAGTAACTCATCGCCCAACACCACCAGATCCACTCGACCGCTGAGAGTCTTGTCTAGGAAGGGGGTGTTCTCCGCTTTGGACTTCATGAAGTCCTTGGTGAAAGTGGAAGTTTCCTCGGTGTTGAAGAGGGTGAGGTTGGCGCGTTGGCCTACCTCGATGGTCGGGACTTCGAGCGACATCATGCGGCGCGGCTCGGCGGAGTATTTTCTGATGAGTGTATCCCAACCGAATTTTCCAGGTTTGATGAAGTGGTGGTAGAGGGAGACGACGGCGGTATCGAGGCCGGTGATGCCGTTGGGTGCGGAGACGAAGTCCTGAGATTTCTCGAAGGGTGTGTGCGGGGCGTGGTCGGTGGCGATCATGTCGAAGGTGCCGTCGAGCAGGCCTTCGAGTAGGGCGTCGTTGTCCGCCTTGGTCCGCAGCGGCGGGTTCATCTTGTAGTGAGTGTCGAAATCGCCGATGTGCTCGTCGGTGAAGAGCAGGTGGTGGGGGGAAACCTCGGCGGTGACTTTTACGTCGCCGCGTGATTTCCACCAGCGGATGGTTTCCATACCCATCTTCGAGGAGACGTGCTGGATGTGGATGTGGGCGCCGGTGGCGTGGGCGAGGCGGATGTCGCGGTCGATGATAATTTCCTCCGCGCAGGCGGGGGAGCCGGCGATGCCGAGGCGGTATGAAACGGCACCTTCGTTGAGTGCGCGGGGCCCGGCGAGTTCGGGGACTTCGCAGTGGGAGGCGAAGAACATGCCGAACTCGGAGGCATACTGCATGGCGCGGAAGAGGATGGAGGAATTGATGGTGGTGTCGCCATCGTCGGTGAGCATTTTCACTCCGGCATCCCTCATGCCGTCGATGGAGGCCAGTTCCTTGCCCTCGCGGCCCTTGGTGACGCAGCCGGAGGTGAAGATGGGGATGCGGGAGTGCCTATTTCCTGATTCGAGGATGGCGGAGACGCTGGCTCCGGAATCGAGGGCGGGTGAGGTATTCGGCATCATGACCACACCGGTAATCCCGCCGTTGATGGCGGCCTCGGAACCAGAGGCGATGTTTTCCTTCTGCTCCTGACCTGGTTCGCGGAAGTGGACGTGGGCGTCGAAGAAGCCGGGGCAGAGGATCTGTTCCCTGCAGTCGATGACACGGCAGACGTCTGGCGCGGCGATGTCTTGCTCGATTTTTTGGATGATCCCGTCCTGGATGAGCACATCGGCGGAAAGGAGGTCAGGGGAGGATTCCGAGGCGATGCGGGAGTTGCGGAGGAGGATGTTCACGCCGGCCATCCTAAATTTCAAAGTTGAAAGCTCAAACCCCAAATAGCAGGGAGTTGATGGCGCAAAATAGAATCGGCAGACATCGAGGGGGTGATGTCTGCCGACTCGTGTTCCTTTGGGGGGAATTCTGTTTGGGGGGAATGTCTTCGTGAGGGAGGTTGGGGGGAATCCTCTCTCTCGCTGACAAGGAGAGATTGGCATGGAATCGTCACCTGCGGAATTACGCGTACGCGTAGTTTTTGAAGATTTTCGGGAAAAAGATTGGGCAAAGGCGGGACGCCGCTGCCACGGCCTGCCCCGAGACGGGGCAGTTACAGGTATTGGAAGCGCACTGCGGAGAGGCAGAATATGGTGGCTGTTTCGACGCGCAGGACGAGATCGCCGAGGGTGACGGGGATGAACCAGGCGGCGCGGGCAGCTTCAGTTTCTTCCGGGGAGAAATCGCCCTCGGGGCCGATGAGGATGGTGACGGATCCGAGTTCCGGGTGGGCGGCGAGGGTTTCGTGAAAGCTTTGCGGGTTCTCCGCGAGCGAGGCGATGAGCTTGAGTTCCGATGGATCGGGCTTGGTGATCCACTCGCCTAAGGACAGCGGGTCTTCGATGACCGGGATGGTGAACTGCGCGCATTGCTTGCAGGCCTCGAGGGCGGTGCGACGCCATTTCTCCGCTTTCTGGTCGCCGGGGGTGGCGATGGTGTGGCGGGTGACGAGAGGCTGGATCCGGGAGACTCCGAGTTCGACGGATTTCTGGACGATCCAATCCATGTTTTTCCCCTTCGGGATGGCTTGGGCGAGGGTGATCTGCGGGAGAGGAGTCTCCTTGGACTCGGCGAGGTCGAGCATGAGGTCGATGCGCTGCTTGGTGACGGAAAGCACTTTCGCTTCCGCGAAATTTCCCAACCCGTCGAAGACAGTGATCCATTGATCCGGCTGGATGCGGAGAACTTGGGCGAGGTGCTTTGCCTCGTCGCCTTCAAGGAAAGGCGTTTCGGTCCAGGCGGCGGGAGGGAGGTAGGAGCGGGGCACTTCTTTAAACTCTAAACTTTAAATTCTAAACTCGAAAGGGAGACTGAGAAAAAACGATTTCTTCCTGAAAACTGATGGCTTGAAACGAACAAACTTATTCAGAGCTTGAGGAAGGTCTCGAGCATCTGCTTGCCGTGATCGGTGAGGATGGACTCGGGGTGGAACTGCACTCCGTGGACGGGGTGGTGCTTGTGTTTCAGTCCCATGATTTCGTCTTCGGCGGTCCATGCGGTGATCTCCAGGCAATCGGGGAGGGTTTCGCGTTTCACGATGAGGGAGTGGTAGCGGGTGGCCTCGAAAGGGTTGGGGAGACCGGCGAAGATGCTTTTGCCCTCGTGGAGGATGGGGGAGGTCTTGCCGTGCATGAGGCGATCGGCGCGGACGACATCGCCGCCATAGACTTGGCCGATGGATTGGTGACCGAGGCAGACGCCGAGTATGGGAGTGGTGGCACCCAGTTCGCGGATGAGATCCATGGAAATGCCGGCCTCGTTTGGAGTACAGGGGCCGGGGGAGATACAGATTTTCTCCGGGGCGAGGGCTTTTACCTCATCGACGGTCAGGGCGTCGTTGCGGTGGATTTCCATCTCTACGCCCAGTTCGCCGAAGTACTGGACGAGGTTGTAGGTGAAGGAATCGTAGTTATCGAGGATGAGGAGCATCTGGTGCGAAACTTTAAATTTTAAACGCTAAACCTCAAGGAAGATGTGAGTGCTGCGATGATGGATGGCGAGGGGGAAAGGAGCGCCGCCAGTCGGCCCAGAGCCCGTATTCGGTAACGGCGACCGATGGTTGCCGTTACCCCTTGATCGTCTTGGCCAGGGCGATGGCGCGGAGGAGGGCTTTGGATTTGGTTACGGTCTCGTTGTACTCGTAGGTGGGGTCGGAGTCGGCGACGACTCCGGCGCCGGCCTGGACGTGGGCTTGGCCGTCTTTTAGTAGACAGGTACGGAGGGTGATGCAGGAGTCGTGGGAGCCATCGAAGCCGAAGTAGCCGACCGCGCCGGCGTAGGCACAGCGTTTGTTTTTCTCGAGAGAGTTGATGATCTGCATGGCGCGGATCTTGGGCGCGCCGGAGACCGTGCCTGCGGGGAAGGTGGCGCGAAGGACGTCGTAGGCGGAGTGCGCGGGATCGAGCTCGCCGTGGACGTTGGAGACGATATGCATGACGTGGCTGTAGCGCTCGATGATCATGAAATCATCGACCATGACCTTGCCGTGCTTGGCGATGCGGCCGACGTCGTTGCGGGCGAGATCGACGAGCATGAGGTGCTCGGCGCGTTCCTTGGGATCGGCGAGGAGCTCGTCGGCGAGGGCATCGTCCTCTTCCGGGGTTTTCCCCCTCCAACGAGTCCCGGCGATGGGGCGGATGTCGATGCGGCCCTGGACGGAGCGGACGTGGACTTCAGGGGAGGAGCCGACGAGGGCGAAGTCGTCCATTTCCAGGACGAACATGTAGGGGGACGGATTGACGTGGCGCAGGGCGCGGTAGAGATCGACGGGCGATTGGTCGAAGGGGACAGTGAAGCGCTGGCTGGGAACGAACTGGAAGATGTCGCCGGCTTTGATGAATTCCTTGCCGTCACGAACCATCTGCTCGTACTCCGCTTGGGTGGTGTTGGAATCGGCGGGGTGCTCGGTGATCTGCGCGAGGCCGTTGAGCGCCGGGACGTGGAGGGGGCGGTTGAGGATTTCCACGAGGGAATGGATGCGGCCAATGGCGGCGAGGTAGGCTTCCTCGGGGGAGGCGTGTTCCTCGATAAATGCGTTGGCGATGATCTGGACGCGGCGCAGGCGGTGGTCGAAAACGAGCAGCGTGTCCGCGAGCATGAACAGCGCATCGGGGATGCCGAGTGTGTCCGGCGGGGAGTCGCCGAGGGTCGGCTCGAACTGACGGACTGCATCGTAGGAGAGGTAGCCGACCATGCCGCCGGAGAAAGGCGGGAGCGCGGGATTTTCGACCGGCTTGAAAGGTGCCATTTCTCGCTCCAGCGCGGCGAGTACGTCGTCGGTTGCAGTGAGAGTGCGGGTTTTGTTGCCCTCGGTGATGGTGATGTCCTTGCCCTGGGCGGAGAAGATTCGTTTCGGGCCGGAGCCGACGATGGACCAGCGGCCGCCCTTGTCGGTGGCTTCGGCAGATTCCAGCAGGAAGGAGTTCTTGGAGTCGCGGAGCTTGAGGTAGGCGGAGAGTGGTGTTTCGAAATCGGCGGCGAGTTGGGTGAAGACGGGCACGACGTTTCCCTGCTGGGAAAAGGTGGTGAATGCTTCGAGGGAAGGCTCAACGGGGATCAGGCTCACGGCGGGAGGATGGGGGAAACTCTGAAAATTCAAATTTCAAAATTCAACTTTCAAGGGGGAACTCTGATTGTGGGCTCGGCTTGTCGCGATTTTACATCGCAGTTCCTATCTGGTATCGCTCCTTGCTTGCGTTTTTCCGGGGTGGGGAGAAGGTGGGGCGTGGCAATTGCCTTGGAAGATTTAAAGAAGGCTCTGCCGCAAGGCGGATTGTTTGGCGGCGGGACGTGGCAGTGGTCGCCAGAGCCGCTGAAGCTGACGGCTTCCGAGGCGAAGGAGATCATGGCGATGGGGCATCCGCTGGCGAAGTTCCAGCAGGCGAGCGACCTGCTCTACCGGCGGTCGGCGGCGGGGAAGGTAGTTCCGTGGCTGGCGGAGCTTCTGGACGAGGGGAAACCGGATTGGCTGGTGGAACTGCAGCGCGAGGCGGGCATGGCGGAGCAGTTCCCCCGGGTGATCCGGCCGGACCTGATGCTGGCGAAGGGGCATTTCGCGGCGACTGAGCTGGACAGCGTGCCGGGCGGGATCGGGATAGCGGGATGGCTTTCGCAGGTGTATTCGGAGGCCGGATACGATGTGCTCGGAGGAGCGGACGGGATGGTTGAGGGTTTCCGATCCATCATGCCGGACGGCGGCGATATTCTGATTTCTGAGGAATCGGCGGATTACCGGGCGGAGATGGATTGGCTTGCCGGGAGGCTGGGGGACGCGTGGAAAACGGAGAGCGCGGAGGACTACAAGGAATGCGGGAGAGATATCTACCGGTTTTTCGAGCTGTTCGATTGGGAGTCCATGCCGTTTTTCCGGCAGCTTGCGGAAAAGTCGGCGAAGGGCGAGATCAGCGTCACGCCGCCATTCAAGCCGCACCTTGAGGACAAGCTCTGGCTCGCGCTATTCTGGTCGCCGGCAATGAAAAAGATCTGGGAGAAATCGCTGCGCGGTGCCCACCTGAGACGGCTGCGTGAGCTGATCCCTTTCGGCTGGGTGCTCGATCCGGAGCCGTTGCCACCGCATGCGGCTCTGCCACGAATCAACGCGCACTCATGGGACGAGGTTGCGGAATTTTCCCAGAAAGAAAGGCAGCTGGTGCTTAAAATCAGCGGCTTCCATGAATCGGCGTGGGGCTCGCGCGGGGTGTTCATCGGTCACGATCTTTCCGGGGCGGAGTGGAAGGAACGGCTGGAGACAGCACTCTCACAATCGGCGGAGCAGCCGTGGCTGATACAGGAATTCCACGAGGGTAGGCGCTTCGAACATCCCGTTTATGCAGAGGATGGCAGTGTGCGGATGATGGAGGTCAGGGCGCGGATTTGCCCGTATTTTTTCACCGACAGGAAAGGGGAGACGTCATTCGGCGGTTGCCTTGCGACGCTGGTGCCGGCGGACAAGAAGAAGGTCCACGGAATGAGCGATGGAATCCTCGTGCCGTGCGTGATCGGTGAGGATTAGTGTGTCGCGCAGCTGGGGAGGATTTTTTCACCGCAATGTCGCGCTCCATATTAAAGGGCGGTGGCGTGCTCGATCGCATCGCTGACGGCGGGGAAGATCTGGCGCTTCCGTGAGACGACGCCGGGGGCGAGGTAGAGGGTTTCGTCGATGCGAGTGAAAGGCAGGGCGGCGATGACGTTCTCCGGGCCGACGGCGAGTACCATGCTCTTGAGCAGGGCGACATCGGTGATGACGAGGACGGCGATGTCGTAGCCCTTGTCGTATTGGAGCGCGCGGAGTGCACCTTCGAGTTCCTCGCGGCGCGCCTCGAAGCCGTGGAGATCCCGCTCCTCCACCTGGGAGATGCTAATGAACATGCCGCCTTCGTTGAATTCCTTGCGGTCCGAGTGGATGATCTCGTCGGAGGTTCCGTTTGCGATCAGTGAGCCGACAGCGAAGAATTCCTCGGCGAATTCCTTGGCATCGACGCGTGCTACCCCGCTCAGCCAGGTGAGCATTTTCTGGTCGAGCTTGGTGGTCGTGGGCGAGGTGAGGCAGAGAGTGTCGGAAACGATGCCGCCGCACAGGCAGAGGGCTACTGAGGGCGCGGGGATGAGATCGCGGTGGAAGAATTTTCGAGCGACGAGGGTGCAGGTTGAGCCGACCGGTTCGTTGAGGTAGCGGATGGGCTCGCGCGAAACGAGGTCGCCGGAGAGGCGGTGGTGGTCGATGACTTCGGTGATTGTTGCTTCCTCGATCCCGGAAATCGCCTGGGCGTATTCGTTGTGGTCCACCAGTGCGAATCGGAGCCTCGGCGGATCGACGAGATCGGACTTGACGATGACGCCAAGCATTTTCGTGGATCCGATGTCCATGACCGGGAACAGGTCCTGATCGACTGCGACGAGCTGCCTGCCGATTTTGGAAACCGGTTCGTGTTCCGCCACGGAGATGAAGCTGGTTTCCATCACATGGCGGATGGTGCGGGAACAGCGGATGAGCGTATTTGCACTTGCCGTGTCTTGGCGGCAGCCGAGGAGGACGGTGCCCTTGCTGATGGCGAAATCTTTGATCTCCTTTGAGATCTTGTTCTTTCCGGTGACAAGGAGCGCGCGGGCGCCTTTCTCGATGGCGAGACGTTGGATGATGGGGCGGTCACCGCAGATCACCAGGAACTGGCTGACATTTCCGTCGGCGGTTGCCTGATCGAGGCGCTGGGTCACGGTTTCCTGCGATGAGGCCCCGACCAAAAGAATCAGGTCCTCCTCCTCGTCCTCGTCGCAGATTGGGGCTCCGTGGCTTTCCGCATCGAGGGTGGCTGCGAGGTTATTGAGCGATGCGTGGACGGTTCTGACGCTGATCCCCTCGGTGTTCTCCGGGAGTAGGAGTTTCAATAGGTTGATGTATTGAAGCATACCTACCACCGAGCCGTCGTTATTGGTAACAGGGACACAGCGGACTCCAGCGTCAAGCATGCGGTTGTAGGCGGTGAGGAATGTGTCTGAGGGGCAGACCTGTATCACCTTCCGCTTGCAGATCATGCCGACGGTGGTGCGGGCGTCAGTAAGGAGAAGAGGGGCGTCGAAGCCCGCCTTTTCCAGAACCCATTTTGTCCGCTGAGAAACCTCCCCGCAGCGGGCGGCGATGGCTTCAGGTTCATCACCACAGGCCCTGAGGAGCGCGGCATGGCCGATGGCGGAGCAGACGGCATCCGTGTCCGGGTTCTTATGGCCTATGACGTAGAAGGGTTCCATGGTTAGAGGCTGAAATGCTGGGATATTGGTTGGGAAAGGAAAGGTGATTTTTTTTGGGAGCGACGCGATCTCTGATCGCCGGCAAAGAATTTGGGGAATACTTCGGTTGTGTAGGCGCTCGCAGAGACGCCTCTCCGAATTACATTCTCTCCGGGCAACGGATGCCGAGCAGGCCGAGGCCTTTTTCAAGCACCTTGGAGCTGAGTTCACAGAGTGCCAGGCGGCTGGATTTGAGCGGCTCTTCGGATTTCAGGACCGGGCAGGCCTCGAAATAGGAGTGGAAGGCGCGGGCGAGTTCGAGGAGATAGTTGGCGAGCAGGTTGGGGCGGTGGTCTTCGAGGACGAACGGGACAACCTCGCCGAAGCGAGCCAGCAGGCGGGCGAGATGGATTTCCTCCGGTTTCTCCAAGACGATGCTTGCGGCTGACGAGTCGAATTCGCCATCGAGTTTCCGAAAAATGGAGCGGATGCGGACATTCGAATATTGCAGGTAGGGTGCGGTGTCGCCGTTCAGGGCGAGCATGCGATCCCATGCGAAGACGTAGTCGGTGAGGCGATTCTGGGAAAGCTCCGCGAATTTTACCGCGCCGATGCCGACGATTTCCGAAATCTCCTTGGCTTCCTCGCCTTTGAGTTCCGGGTTCTTTTCCGCGATGGCGGCGGCGGCGCGTTCGATGGCTTCCTCGAGCACATCGGTGAGGCCGACGTTGTCGCCGGAGCGGGTTTTCATCAGCTTCCTGTCCTCGCCGAGTATGGAGCCGAAGGCGATGTGACGGAAGTCGCCGGTTTTGCCCCAGCGCTGTGCGGCATCGAAGAGCTGGCGGAAATGCAGCTGCTGCGGGACACCGACGATATACCAGATCTGATCGGCGTTCCACTCGTCGATACGGTATTCGATCGTGGCGAGATCGGTGGTGGCGTAGAGAAATCCGCCATCGGCCTTGCGGATGATCGCGGGGTTATCAGTCCAGCCGTCTTCCTTGTGGACTTTGAAAGGATCTTGCTCCTGTTCTTTCGAGTTTCCCGAGAAAATGCAGACCGCGCCGTTGCTCTCGCGGGCGAGGCCTTTTTCGAGGAACTCATCGACGAGTCCCGGTAGCATGTCGTTGTAGAAGCTTTCGCCAAGCCAGTGGTCGAATTTCACATCGAGGCGGCCGTAGATTTTCTGGAGACCCGCCTTTGAAACGTCGATGCACTGCTGCCAGATCGCGAGGTTCTCGGGATCGCCGGCTTGGAGCTTTACGAGCTCGGCCTTGCAGGTCTCGAGGATGGCGGGATCGCCCTTGGTCGATGCATTGACCTGGCGGTAGACGCGGACGAGCTCGGCGATGGGGTCCTTTTCCAGGGCGTCATGGACGAGCAGAGTTTTCCAACCGTGGAGGATCATGCCGAACTGGGTGCCCCAGTCGCCGATGTGGTTGTCGGCGATGACTTCGAAGCCGAGGAAGCGTGCGATGCGGCAGAGTGAGTCGCCGATGATGGTCGAGCGGATGTGGCCGACGTGCATCGGCTTCGCGACGTTCGGTGCGGAGAAATCGACGACAACGCGCTTGCCCTTGCCTGGCTCGGGGACTCCGAGACGTTCGTCCTTCAGGAGTGATACGGCATGGGCGGCGTAGGCTTCCGGGAGGATACGGAAATTGATAAAGCCCGGGCCCGCGATATCCGCCGTGGCGATCTCACCGAGATCGATGGCATCGATGATCTGCTGGGCGAGGGCGCGGGGATTGGTTTTCTTGCGCTTGGCCAGCACCATCGCGGAGTTGCTCTGGTAATCGCCGAAGCGGAGGTCGGCGGCGGCGGTGATGTTCGGCGGCGTGGCTTCGCCTAGGGCGGTTTCAAGCGCGCAGGCCAAGCGAGATTCGAGATTCTGGAGAAGGGTCATGTGGGAAGAAAACGCTGAAAACCTAAAAACTGAAACGCTGAAATTTCAGATTAGCAATTTTAACAAGGTTTCTAATCCTGGCCGATGAGGACAGGCTTCGGGTCGAGGATCGCGAGGATCTCGTCGCGGCATTCGGCGGTTCCTAGTTTGCGGCGCACCTCGCAGTTGGTGAACATTTTCGCGATCGCGGCGAGGGTGCGGAGATGCAGGTGGTAGTCTTTGCGCGGGACGATGAAGAGGATGATGAAGTGGACGGGTGCGCAATCGAGCGCCTCGAAGTCGATTCCGTCCTTCGACCTGCCAAAGACTGCGACGACTTTCTCCAGTGTATCGGAAAATGTGTGGGGGATCGCAACGCCCGAGCCGATCCCTGTGCTGACCTGTTCTTCGCGTTCCTGAAGGGCAGTGAGTATCCCTTCGCGGCAGTCGCCGGGGATGTCCCCGTTTTCGGAAAGGAAATCCACGAGCTCCAAGATTGCGGGCCAATGCTCGCTCGCCTTCATATCCAAGAGGATATGATCGATATCGAGCAGTTTGGCCAACTTCATAGGGAACGGTTGTTCGGACGTGAACGGGGGGCGTATGTATCGGCCTTGCAGCGGGTTAGCAAGGATATTAGGTAAGACCTAAAATAGGCCAAATCCAGCGGAAGGAAAGCCCCTGAATGGGCGAGGTTTATTTCTTAACCTTGCACGAAGCGGCAATGGGCGGCATGGAGGGGGGCGGACGGTATCTAATAGACAATAACATGCGGAAAGAGATCATCATCGGTACGAGGGGAAGCGATTTGGCGCTGGTGCAGGCCACGGCGACGGAAGGGCTGCTGCGCGCGGCATTCCCAGATGTGGTTTTTCGCCGGAAAATCATCAAAACCACCGGCGACCGCAGGACGGATGTTTCGCTGGCCAATGTAGCGAAGGCGGAGGGCACCTTCGACAAGGGGGTATTTATCAAGGAACTGGAAGAGGCGCTGTCGGACGGATCGATCGATATCGCAGTCCACAGTCTCAAGGACATGCCGACGGTGCTTGAAACGAGGTTTGCGATGGTCGCCACACTTGAGCGGGCTCCGGTTCGCGATGTGCTGTTGACCAAGGGCGGGGTAGGGCTGGAGGGCCTTGGAATTGGTGCAAGAGTCGGAACCAGCAGTGTGCGCCGCGCAAAGCAGATCGAGTTCCTGCGCCCGGATCTGGTGTTGCTCGATCTTCGTGGAAATGTCCCGACGCGAGTGAGGAAACTCGCCGAGAAAGATGAATACGATGCGATCCTGCTCGCCGAGGCGGGTTTGGTGAGGCTGGGCTTTCTCCCGGAAACCGCGCCGGAGGGGGAGGAGACCGTGATAGGTCATCCCAACGTCTTCGCCTCCCGCCTGCCAGAGAACGAATTTTTCCCCGCCGCAGGGCAGGGCGCAATCGGCCTGGAAATTCGCGCCGGGGATGCGGATTCACTGGCATTCGCGAAAGCGATCAACCACCCGGAAACTTGGACGAAAGTGACCGCCGAGCGCGAGTTCCTGCGTCTGCTGGATGGCGGTTGCCACACACCGGTCGGGGTTTATTCTTATCTTGATGGGGCTGAAATCAGCCTCTTCGCCAGGGTCTTTCCCGATGAGGGTGGGACGCCGCGCATCGGCGAGGCCAGGGGCACGGACCCGATCAAAACCGCACTGCAACTTTTTAATTCACTGACATGACATCCAAAGGAATCTGCTATCTCGTCGGCGCCGGACCCGGCGATCTCGGCCTCGTAACCCTGCGCGCAAAGGAATGCGTAGAGATCTGCGACGTGCTTGTCTATGATGCGCTGAGCAGCCCCGAGCTGCTGCGCTGGACGAAGCCCGGCTGCGAGAAAATCTACGTTGGAAAACGCGCCAAGGATCACTCGGTCCCGCAGGATCAGATCAACCAGATCATCGTGGATCATACGAAGAAGGGCAAGATTGTGACCCGACTCAAGGGTGGTGATCCGATGATTTTCGCCCGTGGTGGCGAGGAAGCGGCGGAGCTTGCGGAAGCGGGCGTGGCGTTCGAGATCGTGCCGGGGATCAGCTCGGCGATCGGCGGCCCAGCCTACGCGGGGATTCCGGTGACGCACCGCGACCACAACACTCAGCTCACTATTTTCACCGGCCATGAGGATCCGACCAAGGGCTACTCCTCCATCGACTACGCCCAGCTTGCGAAGACACCCGGCACCAAGGTTTTCTTGATGGGCGTCGGGCGGCTCCGTGAAATCACCGACTCGTTCGTCTCGAACGGTGCGGCGGCGGACACTCCCATTGCGCTGGTTCGCTGGGCGACCACCGGTTCGCAATGGACTATCGTCGGCACGCTGGAAACCATCGCTGACATCGCAGAAAAGGAAGGCTTCTCCTCGCCGGCGGTTGCGGTGATCGGAAACGTCGTGAACGAACGGGCGAAGATCAACTGGTTCGAGAAACGCCCGCTGTTTGGAAAGAAGATCGTCGTCACCCGCACCCGCGAGCAGGCGGGCGATCTCAGCAAGCGTCTGCAGAATCTCGGCGCGGATGTCATCGAGCTACCGACCATACGCATCGAACTTCCGGAAGATCGCGAAGGTTTCGCCGAGGGCGTCACCCACGCCCACGAATACGACTGGCTGGTCTTCACCAGCCCGAACGGGGTTGAGAAATTCTTCGAGGCGTTTTTCGCCACCTACGATGATGCCCGCAGCCTGGGGAATCCCAAGATCGCTGCAATCGGTCCCGGCACCGCAGCGAAGATCCGCGAGTTCCGCATCGGGGTGGACCTGTTGCCGGAGAAATTTGTGGCCGAGAGTTTGATCGATGCCTTCAAGGAGATCAACGTAGAGAACCAGACGATGCTCTGGATCAAGGCAGCGGAGTCCCGCGATGTGATCTACGATGGCCTGATGAAACTCGGCGCCATCGTTGATGAATGCATCGCCTACCGCACCGTGCCGGAAACCGACGACTACACCGGCGCGCAGGCGAAATTCATTGAGGACGGCGCGGACATGGTCACCTTTACTTCGAGCTCCACCGCTGAGCATTTCTTCGCCCTGGATCTGCCGTGGCAGGAAAAATGTGTCGCCGCGAGCATCGGCCCGATCACCACCTCCAAGCTCAAGGAACTCGATCACAAGCCCGCGGTGGAAGCCGGCAAACACGACATCCCCGGCCTGGTGAAGGCGATTACCGATTATTTCGGGAAATAATCGGGCTGTTTCCAGCGTATGGAGGTGATCATGAAAACGCTCGCTCTCCTGCTCCTGTCATTCGTTTCCGCATCGGCCGCTGAGGTCGGTGTCGGTGCCAAGCCCATCGATGGGGCCGAAGTCATTTTCGACGGCAGTCGCAAAATGCTCGATGGCAAATGGATCTACTGGGAGGGGCCGCGTTTCGCTTCCGCCATGCCGATCAAATGGAAGATCGTCGAGGATACGGTTGATGAAGGCACGGCGATGAAAACGGATGATCCCGCAGGCGCGGGAGGAAAATACGGCGCAGCGGATATCGTCACGAAAAAGGAATACCGAGACTTCCGCCTGCACATCGAGTTTCTCGTCAACAACAAGGGGGGTAACAGCGGGGTCTACCTGCAGAACCGCTATGAGATCCAGATCAAGGACGGCGACAAGACCAAGCACGGCATGGGCGCGGTCATCAACGAGACCGAATCCCCTTACCAGATTTACAAAGGCCTCGGGAAGTGGAATTCCTACGATATCCTGTTCCGCGCCGCCCGTTTCAGCGATGGCAAGTTGACCGAGAAGGCGAAGGTCACGGTTTATTTCAACGCCGAGAAGGTTCACAAGGATGTGGTAATCAACCAGGTATGGGGTGGCGCGAACTCCGGGATCGACGGCGGCAACGACGGCGGGAAAGGCATCACCGACAGACTCGGCGGTCTCAAGCTCCAGTGCGAGGGACACGATGTCCGCTACCGTAATATTTGGATCAAGGAACTCGATCTGGATGGCAAGGGTACGGATTTCTGAATGGGGGAGGGTATGTTTTTAACCGCAGATGACACAGATGGACGCAGATTTGAAGAAATGCGGATGACTGAAGCTGGGTGATTTTTATCGGATGCAGCCATCGAGCGATCAGTTTGCTGAAGATTTCATCCCAATTGCGTTCATCCGCGTATTGTGTGTCGCTCGATCTCCGGTTGGTGGTCAGAGACACGCCGCTTGTGCATTCGCGGTAGGTAGAAGGGATTTTCACTCTCTTTCTACATATTGAGGGGTTGCAAGCACCCTTCGCTTAATGCACATTAGTTGCGTGAGGGGTTCTCCGCTGATACGCACAGTTTTTTTCTTTTTGGCACTTGTCGTGTCGGGACTTGGATTTGCGCGTTTGACTGAGCGTGGAGCGAAGGTGCCGGAGCGGATAGGGGGCGCGGGATTGCCCGAAGCGGAGAAATCCGTGGTGAGCGCTAAGTATTTCCTGACCTTGTCGTCGGAACCTTCGTCCGTTTTGCTCGGGGAAACATCGATTGAACCGCAGGCATCGGCAGAGTTTTCCGGATCGCTTGAACTTGAGAAGGACTCTCCCGTCGTATTTTTGAAAGTGGAGTGGAAAGAAGGCACCGGCTCGCGCCGCTTTGCCAAGTTGGTGATCGAGGCTCCCGGCGAGGAGACGTTCAGCCATGTGTTCGATGCGCCGGGTGACATCGATGATTTCGTGGAGCTACCGTTTTGAAAGAGGAAGCCGGACATGACTGCTGCGCGCACCACTCCCATCACCACGAACTGGTGATCGCGGACTTGTCCGTCGCATACCGTGATATCCTCGCGTTGGATTCCGTTTCGATGGCGACCTCCTGCGGCAACCGCGTCGCTCTGGTGGGGCCGAATGGCGCGGGGAAATCGACTTTGCTGAAAGCAATCGCCGGGCTGGTGCCGAGGCAAAGCGGGGAGATCCTCTGGCGGGGGGCGGCGGTTAGGAAATGGTCGCGTGAGTTCGCCTACCTCCCGCAGCGGGAGGAGGTCGATTGGTCGTTCCCGATCACGGTGCGGGGCCTCGTCGAGATGGGTAGGTATCCGCAGACCGGTTGGTGGCGGAAATTTTCCAAGCAAGATACGGAAGCGGTGGATGCGGCGATCCATTCGCTGAATCTCGAAAGCCTTCAGTATCGGCAGATCCGCGAGCTTTCTGGCGGGCAGCAGCAGCGGGCTTTCCTTGCACGCTCCATCGCCCAGGAGGCGCATGTCCTTTTGCTCGACGAGCCGTTCACTGGGCTCGACCGGAACTCCGCAATGATGCTCAGCGATCTGCTCGCGAAGCTCGCGGGCGAGGGTCGGTTGGTCATCGCCTCGCACCACGACCTCGCCTCCGTGAAAACGCTTTTCGATGAAGTCCTCGTTCTCAATACCGGGCAGGTTGCCTACGGAAACGCCGCCGAGATTCTGACCCCGGAGTTGATCTCCGAAACTTTCGCCGTCCCGGCATGACGTATTGCCATGTTTGAAGAACTTCTCAATAGCCCGTTTTACCAACGCACGCTCACGGCGGCTGCGTTCATCGGATTTACCAACGGCTTTTTCAGTGGCTTCGTGGTACTGCGGCGGAATGCGCTCTCGGTCTCCGCGCTCTCGCACACGATGCTACCGGGCATCGCTGTGGGGATACTCCTCACCGGGTATCTCAGCCAGTGGAATGCATTTTTCGGGGCGATGTTCGCGGCCCTGCTGGTGGGACTGGGATCGGTGGCGGTGGCCAGAGGAAAACGTGTGGCCGAGGGGACATCGCTGGCGGTGCTCTACACCGCGGCGTTCGCGGCGGGCGTCGCGATCCTGCCGAAACTCGAGACCCGCTCGGAGTTGGAGCACTGGTTGTTCGGCGACATCATGGCGGTGGGCAATGCCGATCTGTGGATCGTATTCACCATCGGTTCGGTGATTCTGCTCGTTACCAACCTGCTGATGCGACCACTGCTGCTGACATTGTTCGAGCCGAACGTCGCGGCGGCGCAAGGTGTGCCAGTGCGGGTGATGCAATACCTCATTTTCGGACTGCTTGTACTTGCGCTCGTATCCTCCCTGCAAGCGGTCGGTTGTGTGCTTTCCGTGGGGCTGTTGGTGACCCCGGCAGCAACCGTTTCCTTGCTGACCGACAAGACCTCAGCACTGTTCTGGGGTGGTGGGCTAATCGGCGGATTCGGCTCGATCGCGGCGGTGCTCATTTCCAGCCCGTTGGGGATCACTCCGGGGCCGGCAATCGTGATCCTGCTCGGCATTTTGTTTATTTTGGCCTACCTGTTCAGCCCGAAATACGGTCTGCTCTCCCCGAAAATCATTCCGAAAAATCATCCATGAACGACCTCTCCGAACAGCTCTCCGCCGCCGTGAATTCCGGTGAACTCCTTGAATCCGCCAAGCAGAATATCGAATCGCTGCTGGCCGGCGCATCGAGCGATCTGCCGATGAATTCGGTGGAAGAGCTGGTAGCCGCAGGAAATTTCGCGGAGCTCAACGATAGATTTTTTAAGACCCTCGCCTTCGGCACGGGCGGGTTGCGCGGACGGACGATTGGCCGGACTGTGACCGCTGCCGAGCAAGCGGCGGGCGGCCCGAACGACAGGCCGGAGTTCCCATGCGTCGGCACCGCGACGATGAATTACTACAACCTCTCCCGCGCGGTGCGGGGTCTGATCGCCTATGTGAAGGAGTTTTCCGGAAAGGGCAGGAAGCCCTCCTTCGCCTTCGCCCACGACACCCGCCATTTCTCCAAGGACTTCGCTGACTTCTGCGCCCGCGTCTGCGCGGATCTCGGCTGCGATGCCTACGTCTTCGACGGGCCGCGCTCCACCCCGCAGCTTTCCTTCGCCGTGCGGCAGCTCCGATGTGATTCCGGCGTGGTCATCACCGCCAGCCACAACCCGGCGCACGATTGCGGTTTCAAGGCCTATTTCAACGACGGCGCACAAATCGTCGAGCCGCATGCGGCGGGGATTATCAAAGAGGTGAATGCGATCACCAGCGAACGCTACGATGCGTTGCCTGCGGAACAACAGGGCGAGGTCAGCGTGCTCGGCGAGGACTTCGATGGACAATACATAGCTCTTCTCAAGACCCTGCTACTGCAGCCTGATCTTCTGAAGAAAGCCCCAATCAAAGTTGTTTTCACCAACCTCCACGGCACCGGTGGGCACATCAATGTGCCGATGCTGCGCGGCCTCGGCTTCGAGGTGCTGACTGTGCCGGAGCAGGATATTCAGGACGGGCGTTTCCCGACGGTCGAATCGCCGAATCCCGAGAACGGCCCGGCGCTCGCGATGGCAATCAAGCTCGCCGAGGAAAGCGCTGCGGAGATCGTGATCGGCACCGATCCCGATGCCGACCGTATGGGTGTCGCCGTCCGCGATGCGGGCGGGAAAATGGTTCTGCTAACCGGCAATCAGATCGGCTCGCTGATGGCGTGGTATCGCTTGAAGACGATGTTTGACCTCGGTTGGCTGACGAACTCGAACCGCACCCGCGGAGTGATTGTCAAAACCTTCGTCACCACGGAACTCCAGTCAGCGATCGCGAATTCCTTCGGTGTCTCGGTGGTGGATACGCTTACCGGTTTCAAATACATCGCCGCGAAGCTGAAGAAATACGAGGACGCGATTCCGGCCGACAGGAAGGGTGACTACCGTTCGCTGAGCCAAGAAAACACCCGTGCGCTGCGGCTGGAATCATCCCGCTTCTTCGTCTTCGGCGGAGAGGAGAGCTACGGTTACCTCGGCTCCGATGCCGTGCGCGACAAGGATGCGAACGGCGCGACACTGATGTTCGCCGAGGTCGCCGCCTACGCGAAATCCGTGGGCAAAACACTGACAGAATTGCTCGACGATCTCTACACTGAGTTCGGATATTTCATCGAGATCGGCAAGTCGCTGACCATGGAGGGAGCCGATGGCGCTGCCAAGATCCAGGCACTCGCAGCATCCTATGCGAACAATCCTCCGCCGGAGGTGGACGGCTCGGAAGTCAGCCGTTTACGCGACTTCTCTGCCCAAGATATCTACGACCAAGAAGGCGACCTCTTGCCGAAGGAAAAAATGCTGTTCTTCGATCTCACCGACGGAAGGTCTTTCGCCGTCCGCCCCTCCGGAACCGAGCCGAAGATCAAATACTACCTCTTCGGTAAATCCGATGCCGGCGAGAACCTAGTTGCCACCAAACAGGCGGTGGCCGACGGCTTGGCATCGCTTTGGAAATGGATTGAGCAGGATGCGAAAGGGCGGGGGTGAACCTCGGAAAACGCGCACCCGATCCAAGGAAAACTATTGTTGTGATCAACTGCATCCCGCTGGCATGAATATGAAAAAGATCCTCATCATCGCCGGCCCGAACGGCGCGGGTAAGACCACTTTTGCTGAGGAGTTTCTGCCGAACGAAGCATCCTGTCCCGAATTCGTGAATGCCGATCTCATCGCCGCTGGCCTGAGCCCCTTCCAGCCGGATCAGGTAGCCTTTGCCGCCGCCCGCCTGATGTTGGAAAGAATCGATCACCTGGTCACCGTAGGAAAAAGCTTCGCCCTGGAGACAGCGCTTTCCTCCCGCTGCTACCTGCGCCTTATCCCGCAGTGGAAGGCCTCTGGATACCGGGTGAAACTCTGCTTTCTGAAACTCCCCGATGCAGATTTCGCGATCAGAAGGGTGGCGCAGCGCGTATCCTTCGGCGGGCATGACATTCCCGTGGAAACCATCCGCCGCCGTTTCGACCGTGGCTGGGAGAACCTAAAGTGCGATTACATTGGCATTGTCGATGAGTGGGCGATCTACGATGCTTCACGCACACCGCCGCTCCTCATTGAGACCGGCGATAAGCGCGCACCCGAAAGACTCATGGAAGACGGCACTCATTACCCCGCAGATACGGGAAAAACCACTCCCGTGAAGCCGCTGGACGATCCCGATTTCATCGGTGCGGAGGCGGCTCTGAAACGCGCCTCCGCGAAGGCCATCGCCAAAGCCCTCGCCGCCGGCTTGGAACCCATCGTTGCATCCGAACCGAGCCAGGACGCCAAGGGGCGGGGGTGAGCGAGATGCGGAGATCACAGAGGGGCGCTGAGCGGGGGGCGGAAGCGGCCGGAGTCCTGGCGAAAGACATGCGGGTGCCGTTCATGGCCCTCCACACCATCAGCATGGAGCACCACAACAAGATGGGTAGGGAAGCGAGCAGAGCCGATAATTTCAAGGAAGGGGGCAGCCAAGCTCAGGGCTTCTTCGGTGCGGTGACTCCACCCTTCTCAATCACCTTGCGGCCCTTTAAATCGTAAGTCCCACCGGTTCGAAGGGTCTGCCATTTTTCTGAATCGGCTGTCTCTTGCTTCCACTTCTTCGGGTCGTAGACGAGAACCGCGCCGTTCTTTTTCCCTATCACTTCGAAGCGATCGCCCTTCACCACGATGGCGACATCCTCGTCGATTCCAATCCCGAGCATGGCGGCCCGGTCAAACTCTCTGCGCATCTTTTTCGCGGGATCCTCGAGCACCTTGATGAGGTCTTTCTCACGCCCCCGAGCGACGACGTGCTGGTCGATCGCGGTGTTGCGTATGTAGCCGAAGCCGCGCTGCACATCGCCCACCATGATGGTGTTGCCGCTGGTGTCGCCCCGCGCCAGGAAGGAGCCTTGGATTGTCGCGCCGGCGGAGGAGCCACCGATTGCTCCGCCCCTCTCCAGTACCTTGAGGAACTCCTTCTCGGCTCGCGTCCCGCCGTAGGCCTTGGTGAAGCGCCACTGTCGTCCGCCCCCGAACCAGACGCCGGTCGCCTTGGTGATGGGTGCCACAAACTCTGCGGTGTCGGCCTGCTTGCTGTCGTGGGTGTGCAGAACGGTCGCATCGGCCACGCCGAGCTTTTCCTTCGCATAGCGAGCCGCCCCGGATTGGGTGTATTCATAGTCCGGACTGCTTGAGGCCGCGGTGGTGACGATGACGATACGTGCGTCCTTTCCACCTGCCAGCTCCACGAATTTCGCGAAGATCAGTTCGAAGGCGTGATCCTTGCCTCCGCCCCCCATGATCACCAGCGCTCCCGCCTCAGGCCCGACCACCGGAGCTACCTCCACGGCGCTGGCGAAGCCACCAAGTCCGGCTCCCATCAACCAACACGCTGCAAATCCTAATTTTCTTATCACGACAACCCCAACTCACTCCGAAGTCCCCAGCGTGACAAGGGAGAACGTGCGGGAAGGGGTGGTCAGGCTCGCTATGGCTTGTCTGGGAAATCTCACAACGAGCGGCGTCTCTTTGAGCGCCGGATAAGAATCGAGGAAATGGCTGGGGATGAGACTCTGGTTGCTGGGCAGCGGAACGCAGCCCCTCCTTGGTATTAGCCAAAAACGGCCATCGCCCTTTTAGGCTTCACACCAATCGCAGCTTTGATTCGATAGGATATCGACGCTACGGGGAGGAGTGAAACCCGGTAGGGACAAGCGGCTCACTTGTCTGCAGAATTCTTGAGTTCGGGGAAGTCAGATGTGAGGGGTCGAACTTCTCTACCTTTTATGGGGGAGGTTGGGTTGTGCGGGCGGTCAGAACCGGGCGCTTTTCCGTAGCCTCAGCGTTTCTCCATCGCCTCCGCGCTGGCCTTGAATGCGGCATGCCCTATCGATCTCTTGCCGAGAACGGGGTGGCTGGTTTTGGGGAGGTGAGCGCGGTGCTTGGCAATCAGCGTGGCCATTTCCGGGTTCTTGATCAGGTTCTTCCACTCGTGGGGATTATTGCAAATTTGGTCACAAAAAAACGCTTCAACTTGTGACAAAAATAGCGTAGAAAATACACGTGCAATCGATTGATAATAAGCTTGTTTCGAGAATATACGGCCACCAGAGGGGTTGGGCGTTCTCAAAGATCGACTTCTTGGACTTGGGTAGTGATGCTGCGATTCGGAAAGCGTTGTCACGACTGGAAATAAAAGGAACCATTCGGCGAGTCCTGCGAGGGGTATATGACTACCCGCGAATCAGCACACTACTCGATGAGCCGATGGGGCCTGCTCTGGATGAACTCGCAAGTGCCTTAGCCCGCAAGTCGGGCTGGCGCATCCAACCATCGGAGAACACGGCACTCAATCTATTGGGGCTTTCAACTCAGATCCCCGTGCAGAGCGTCTATCTCTCGGACGGCCCCAGCAAAGCGTATGAGATTGGTAATCGTCAGCTGATTTTCAAAAAAAAGACCCTAAAGGAGTCTGGGTTCAAACATCGAGAAAGTGAACTTATCGTGCAGGCATTAAAAGCGCTGGGGCGGGAACGGATAGATACCGGAGTCCGGCAAAAGCTCTCGGAACAATGGACGCCAGACTTATGGCAAAAAATCCTTCGTGATACCAAGACAGCTCCAGCCTGGGTCTGTGATATTATCCGCAATCTTGCAAAAGAGAAGAGGTCATGAATCGCGTAGCGACATTGCCCGAGAAGCAGCGAAACGAACTGTTCACGCTGACTGCCGAGCAACGCGGCATGGGCACGATGGCTGTGGTGGAAAAAGACTTCTGGGTATGCTGGACACTGAAGCAAATTTTTGAACATCCTGAACTATCCAAGCAGCTCATTTTCAAGGGAGGCACTAGCCTGGCGAAAGTCTATGGGTTGATCGACCGCTTCTCGGAGTATGTCGACTTGGTATTGGACTGGAGAGTGGTGAGTGGTGAGTGAAGTTCAGAACCCGATGGCGGAACGCTCGAAGACGAAACAGCGTCAAGTCAACGAAGCTCTGAATGAAAAAGCCTGTGCCTATATCGCTGAAACGATGGTGCCTCACCTGGAGAATGCGCTCGGCTCGCACTGCGAACTGGAGATCAAACCGGACGAAAAAGACCAAGGGCATATTGTGCGGGTAAAATACCCCAAAACTACAAACACAGCAGGCTTACTACCCTACATTCAACTGGAGATCGGTCCTTTGGCCTCCTGGCTCCCGCACTCGGAACACAACATCACACCATACGCCGCGGAAAATTTTCCAGATCTATTTGATACGCCGCAGTGCTCTGTTCGTGCGATTGATGCGGAGCGCACCTTTTGGGAGAAAGCCACGATCCTGCATCATGAAGCCCATCGCCCCGAGGATTCGATCGTTCCCGAGCGCTATTCACGGCACTATTATGATCTCTGCCTTATGGCCGCCGATAAAACGCTGAGAGCGTCTGCATTAGGAAAGCTGGAATTGCTGGATGATGTCGTGCTTTTTAAGAAAAAATTCTACCCTAGGAACTGGGCGAACTATGATGCGGCCAAGCCGGGCACGCTCAAACTGATCCCGCCAGAGCATGTCCTCAAAGTCATGCAAAAGGACTATGCCGCCATGCAGGAGATGATTTTTGGACGTTGCCCCTCTTTTGAAGAGATCATAATTTCACTAACCGAATTAGAAGGAGAGATCAATAAGCCGTGAAGTCGCCAAGCTGACCAAGGGCGAAGCTCCCTACAGCGACCAAATGGACGCGAAGGCGCATGAGGTGACGGCTTGGTCTTATTTCTCCATCGCCTCCGCGCTGGCCTTGAATGCGGCATGCCCTGTCGATCTCTTGCCGAGAACGGGGTGGCTGGTTTTGGGGAGGTGAGCGCGGTGCTTGGCAATCAGCGTGGCCATTTCCGGGTTCTTGATCAGGTTCTTCCACTCGTGGGGGTCACTGCTGTGGTCATAGAATTCCTCGCTGCCGTCGTGGTAGTGGATGTAGCGGTGGTGTTCCGAGCGAATGGTGTAGTTGCCGGGTCCAAAACTGGTGCGGGCCATGTGCGACCAATCCGCCTCGTGATTTTTGAGAAGGGGAACGAGTGATTGTCCCTCAAGTTTCGGGTCCGCTTTCAATCCCGCCAGCTCGAGGAGGGTGGGGTAGATATCGAGCAGCTCCACCGGCTTGGTGCAGACCTTTCCTTTGGCGATGCCGGGGCCGATGATCATCATGGGGACCTGGGTGCTGTCCTCCCACAAGCTGCGTTTCGCCCAGCGGTCTTTCTCGCCGAGGTGAAAGCCATGGTCAGAGTAAAGGACGATGTAGGTGTTGTCCTTGTAATTACTTTTTTCCAAGGCATCGAGAACCTTGCCCGCCTGGGCATCTACGAAACTCACGCAGGCGAGGTAGGACTGCACGAGCGGCTTCCATTCCTCGTTCTCCAGGACCCATTCGTGCGTGGGAGAAACGTGCTTGAGGCGGGTCAGGTTGACCGCGTAGGGGGAAAGATCGTCGAGGTCATCCTTCGCGGTGGCGGGCAGTTGCACCTCGTCGATGGGGAATATGTCGAACCACTTCTGTGGTGCGAACTGGGGAACGTGGGGTCGGTAGAATCCGGTGGCGAGGAAGAGGGGCTTGTCGTGTTTCTTCTGCAGTTGTTCGACCCCCCACGCGGCAATCTTGTGGTCCGGCATCTCCTCGTCCTTTTCCGGATAGGCACCCCAGTCCCAGAGCGGATGGCCGGGATAGGTGGTCAGCTTCTTCTTCGGTAGCGGTCTAAATCCGCCGAAATTACCACCGTAGTTGGGGAGATACTTGGCATTTTGTCCGCCGTGGAAGAGCTTGCCGGCGGCGGTCACGTAGTAGCCGTCCTCTTGGAAACGTTTTGGTAGTAAGCTGTTCTTGGTAGCGACCGGGGACTCGGAGAGGTCAGGGCTCAGGAAATAGATACCGCTGGTGGCCGGATAGAGCGAGGTCATCATGCTGGCCCGCGAGGGATTGCAAACAGGCGACTGGCAGTGGGCGTTGCTGAAGAGCACGCCCCGCGCGGCGAGACGATCGAGATTGGGGGTCTTTGCCTGCGGGTGGCCACCCAAGCAGCCGATCCAGTCGTTCAGATCGTCGATCGCGATGAGCAGGATGTTGGGCTTTTGCTCCTCGCCCGCCCGGGCAAACGGAACGCCTGCCGCGAGGAGGACTGCCGCGGCCGTGAAGGATGAGCGGAAAAATTTGCGGGTCGGTCGATCAGGATTCTTCATGTTGGCTTGTTGATGTGACGCCAGCATTAGGCTGTGGGGAGCGCGCACCGTTCAGAGCATTCCCTGAAGCCCGCTGGCTGTCACGAAAGATCTAACTTCGGAGAGAGCTCGAAAGAGTCAGCCGGCGTGAGATGAGCCAAGGAACTATCGGAAGAATAGACTCGTGTTGCGTCACACGAAAAATGACAACCTGAGCACCACTGTCAGTTACACCCGTCGTTTCCGTTCTCATCGTAGGAAGAAGTTTGCTAGTGCCGAGTGATCAGGAGAAGACCGCCTACGCCGCCTTGCTCTTTGCTCTTGGAAAAAATCACCTTCGGCCATCCGTCAGATTAAGGTTTTCAGGGCACGAGCAGCGGCGTCTCTCTGAGCCAAGGAGTGGCTGCATTCTGCTGCCAACCGGAGCGCAGCGGAACCGGAACGAAGTGGAGATAGCCGGAGGAAAATAGAGGGACACGAAAGCTGAACCCTCCCTCAACTAAGCACGGAGGAAATGGCTGGGGATGAGGCTCAGGTTGTAGGGCAGCGGAACGCAGCCCCTCCTTGAGGGGCGTCCTTGGGTAGCGTTCCGCGCCATGAAGAGGCAATTATATCGTTTTCCGAGACTGTTGGTTTCTTCTTTCGAGGAAACGCGGGAGCTTAAAGACGGGGCGTATTCTTGCGTTGCATAGCAACGGCATTCGCCGACACTGAACACCGCATCGGGCGGTTCTCCGGGCGATTTTCCAACCAAGATGAAAAACATGAAGCGCACGCTATGGATGGTATCCCAACCAGCAAGGGCAAGGGCGTTTTCTACGGCTGCAGCGTTGATGATGGGACTTGGGTTGTTGCCGATCTCCGGTGCGGAAGAGGCGAAGCCGAATGATACCGCCAAACCGCCGGTCGCCGATATTGGAACCCGCGAGAAGCTAAAACTCCCCGGATTGACGATTCACACCAAGCAACGCTACGTCGATGTCGATGCCACTGTCTGCCTTGATGCAGGATTTCTCGAGCTGATCGCGTGCACGAAAGGCAGCAAGGAGCATGAGTCGATTATTTCGGTCGATGCAAAACCTTCCCACATGCATGCCGCCCTGCTGCTGCTGGGGGCTCAGCCGGGGAATCCCGGTATGGCGAAGAAGCTTGAGGATGGCGGATGGTTGGATATACCGCCCAAAGGCTCCGAAGTTGACGCTTCCCTGGTTTTCAAGAACGAGAAAGGCGAATTGAAGGAACGTCCGATCAGCGAATTTATCATGCGCGGCCAAGAGGGGGACGTGTATGGGCCGGATGCCGTGAAAACGCCGCCGGAGGAGAGGGGACGATTCCTCACCAACACCTTTCTGTTTACCGGATCGCAGCTTTACAAGGGAGAGGACGGCAAGGCGAGATACCTCAGTGACCAGAGCGGCCATGTCATTTCGCTGGCCACCTTCGGGGACGAATTGCTCTGCCTGCCCGGAAAACATTCCCATGAAAACGACTCGCTCGCCTGGGAGATTAATCCGACTCATCTCCCCGCATTGGGAACGAAGGTGATCCTGCGGTTGCGCCCGAAGCAGCCGGAGCAATAAAGTGCTGACTCTCAAGGCAGGGAATTGAGAGTTCCGATTGTGTATGATTCCTAACACTGAGGATTTCACGTTGCCAAAATTCGGAACGATTTCCTTTTCTCACTGACGGTTCGTGGGTAAGGGTCTCGGGCATGATTGAAATCGAAGTTGTCGGGACGCAGAAGTGCCAGTGGGGCGAGGGGCCGGTTTGGTGGGGTGAGGCGCTGCTGTATGTGGATATCGAGGGGAAGAAGATCCACCGCTATTCGCCTGAGACGGGGCGGGAGGAGTCTTGGGGAACCGGCCAGCGGGTCGGGACGGTGGTGCCGCGCGTGGGCGGGGGATTTGTGTTTGCGGGGGACGACGGGTTATTTTTCCTGGATGAGAAGAACGGAGACATCGTGCCCATCGCGGATCCCGAGCCGGACAAGGTGAACAACCGTTTCAACGACGGCAAATGCTCGCCGGACGGGCGGTTTTTGGCAGGGACGATCAGCCTCGTGAAGAAGGAGGGCGATGCGAAACTCTACCGGCTTGATGCGGATCTCACGTTGCACGAGGCCTACGGGCCGGTGACGAACTCGAACGGCATCGCCTGGTCTGTGGATGGGAAGACTTGCTACTACATCGACACCCCACGCAAGGAGGTGCTGGCTTTCGATTATGCGGATGGCATCCTTTCTAATCCGCGTCCCGTGGTTTCTACGAAGCACCATGAGGCCTCCCCTGACGGGATGGCGATTGATGCGGAGGGGAATCTCTGGATCGCGTTTTGCCATGGGGCATGTGTCTGCTGTTTCAGTCCGGAGAGCGGGGAGGAACTGCGGAAAATCGACTTGCCCTGCCTTGAGACGACCGCATGCGCATTCGGCGGACCGGAGTTGGCAGACCTTTACGTGACCACCGGCATCCACAAGAGCGAGGTTGAGGAGGACGCGGGTCGGCTGTTCCGCATCCGAGGCCTGGGTGTGAAAGGTACAGCTACCGACGCGTTCGCAGGATGAGACTGATCCTTGCATCGGGTTCGCCGAGGAGGCGGGAGCTACTGGAAGCGACGGGTCTCGATTTCGAGGTGATCCCTTCGCCTGCGGAGGAGATCCATGATGGATTGTTAGGCATGGCCGGGCTGTGCGAGGAGAACGCTAGCCTCAAGGCCGCGGCGGTGGCAGTGCAATATCCCGATGCGGTGGTGATGGGTGCGGATACGCTGGTGTTCCTTGAAGGGGAGCCGCTGGGGAAACCGAAGGATTTGGCGGAGGCGGCGGAAATGCTGGGGAGGCTTTCGGGGAACGTCCACAATGTCTGCACAGGTGTGTGCATTTCTGGCCCCGGGGAAAATGTGCGTTGCCTGCATGCCGTCACGGAGGTCGTTTTTCGGAAACTCGATGATGAGGAGATCCTGAAATACTTACGCCTGACAAACCCGTTGGACAAGGCGGGGGGGTATGGGATTCAGGATCACGGCGAGATGATCGTGGAGCGGATTGTGGGATCTTTTGATAATGTGATGGGACTCCCGGTGGACGAGGTGCTGGAAGCGCTGGAGGGAATCGGGTTGCCCATCCCCCAAAGATAGGCGAAGAATCAGGGCATGTCCCTGCCACGGAGATATCCTCTGATTTTCAACCCCCGCGCCCGAAGCCAGAAGGGCGGGAAGGCCCGGCAGTTTCTTATGGAGCACGCGAATCACTTCGCGCTCTACGCCACGAACACCGGGCAGGAGGCGGTGGATCTCGCGAAGAAGTTCGCCGACGAGGGTGAACCGGTGGTGATCGCAGCCGGTGGCGACGGCACGCTCAACGCGGTCGTTTCCGGCCTTGCCGGGAGCCGCACGGCGCTGGGGGTGATGCCAGCGGGGACGATGAACGTTTTCGCCCGCGAGCTCGGCATCCCGTCGAACAGTTTGCCGAAGGCCTTTGAGGTCATCGAGAAAGGCCTGATCCGGGAAGTGGATCTTTTTTCCGCAAACGGCGCCCCCTTCGTGCAGATGGCAGGGGTGGGCTTTGATGCAAAGGTGATCGAGGAGACGACATTGGAGAGCAAGAAGATGCTCGGGCCGCTGGCGTATCTGGTGGCGGCGGTCAAAGTTCTCGGCGAGACGCCGCCCAAGGTGGAGGTGGTCACGGCGGAGGGCAGGCGGGAGACAGGGGTGGCTGTGCTTTGTGGCAACGGTTCGCTCTACGGCGGGCAGTTCAGGCTTTTCCGCAAGGCCAACAACACCGATTCGATGCTCGATGTGATCGTTTTCAAGGAGGCAGGATACCGGTTCGTGCTCGATTCGCTCAGCGGTATCGCGCGGGGGGGGATCGATCTCGCGGACTCGACGGCATACTTCCAGTCCTCGGCAATCACCGTGACATCGGACAGGGAAGTCCCGGTGGAGATCGACGGTGAATGGCTGGGGCGTTTCAAGGAAGTCACCTTCGGCGAGACATCCTCTCGGTTGCGCGTGCTGGCACCGGAGAAACCCTGCGGCACGCCGTTCATGGACACCATGAGATCGCTGTTGCAGTGGCCGACGAAGTCTTCCGAACAACCCGTCCCCGACACGCATTGAAAGTGAAGAGGAAACCGACGCTGTTCACATGGATCAAGAGGGTGATCCTGCTCGGGCTAGGCGTGCTGCTGGTCGGGATCTCGCTCATCGCCTATGCGAACATGCTTCCGGTGTGGGCTTCGCGCGGGAAACTCTTCGATGAGACCGCCACCCTGCCCGCTGCGAAAGTGGGCTTGGTTTTCGGAACGTCGGATCGCTACAGGGGCAGGGAGAATCGGTATTTTCGCTACCGCATCGATGCCGCCGTGAAAGTGTGGAACGCAGGTAAGGTGGAGACCCTGATTGTGTCCGGGGACAACCGGGAGAAATACTACAACGAGCCCGAGAAGATGAAGGCCGCGCTCATCGCGGAGGGGGTGCCGAAGAATCGAATTGTCTGCGACTACGCGGGGCTAAGGACTTTCGATTCGGTGGTGAGGGCGAAGAAAATTTTCGGAGCCGATACGATTCTTGTCATCAGCCAGCGTTTCCAGAATGAGCGGGCGATCTATCTCGCGCAGGCAAACGGGATGGATGCTTACGGGTTCAATGCGGAGGATGTGGAGATTAAGGCCGGATTCAAGACGAAGCTCCGCGAGGTCGGTGCCCGTGTGAAGATGTGGTTGGATGTTAATTTCCTCGATACCCAGCCGACACACCTCGGTGAGAAGGAGCAGCTTCCGGAGTGAGTGGTATCACTTCGTGCGGCCGAAACGCACGATCGGTGAAGTCTTTCCTTCTGAAACGAGGTAGATGGACTTGCCATCAGGCGCAAAGGCGACGGATTCCGCTTGTTGCAGTCCGTGCGGTCCCAGAGATTCCGCTTTTCGTGCGAAGGCATCGGACCATGTCTCGGCGTTCTTTTTCCTGAAAAGGAATGCTCCGTGGTAGGTCGCCAGAACCGCCATTGATCCGTCCGCGGAAATGTCCATCCCGGTCGGTTGGTTGCGGAAGCTGATGGGTAGGGTGAGGCCGGTTGCCTTGGTTTCTGTTGTGGCTATCCTGCGCGCGGTCGGGTTCTTATCGGGACGTAGCGCCAGCTCATACACGACCGGAGGGGCGGTGCGTTTGTTGATCAGGATGATTTTTTTATCGGCGGCATCCACGGCGATCGCCTCACAATCGCGCGGACCGTCTTCATAGGTGAAATTGATTTTCCATGCGGCGGGAGCCTTTCCAGAAACGTTTTTCCCTTCGGCGGGGAGCGATGGCTCGGCGACGATGTAGAGTGTGCAGAATTTCCGTGCCGAGCCATTGTCACCGATGTCGGCGATCAGGAGGTAGGGCTTTCCGTCCAAGCTGAAGGCGGCGAGATCCTCCCAGTCTCGGTTGGCCGCATCTGCCACGGAAACTGAACCGCGCGCGGTGCCGTCGGTATTCACAAGGTGAATCTCCGTGGTGCCGCCGCTGTCATTGACGATCCAAAGGAAATCCGCGTCTTTGGGTGAAACGGCGAGTCCGCTTGCTTCGTTGATCGCCGGAGACATGAGCTTCGCCGGGACAGGCTGCAGCCTGAAATCCGGTTCGGCGCAAAGACTGGTCAAAGTCAACAGTGGGATTAGGATTCGGCGCATGGTTTATATTTTCATCCTGATATTTCACCCGGATGAGCGAGCGTAGTCTATGGTTTCGGAAAAAGTCCTGTATTTTTTGTCATTGGGTAGCAGACTGATGTTATGGATTTAGTGGCTACCTCGGAGGAACTGTTGCACGAGACCGCGCACGCGGACTCCGATGCGCCGAGGGTCGAGATGGCGACCTTGGAAGATCTTCCTGCACTGACGGAGCTTGTGATGGATCTGTTCGCCATGTCTGACGGTGATTTTAAGCCGGAACGCGACGTGCAGGAACGGGGGCTCAGGCTAATCCTTGAGCAACCGAGCCGAGGTCGCATCGCGGTGGTGAGGAATAACGACCGGATTTTCGGAATGGTGAACATGCTGTTCACGATTTCGACCGCGCGCGGCGGGTTTGTGATCATGATGGAGGACGTGGTGATCCACCCGCATCACCGGGGTCAGGGTTACGGCACAATGCTGCTCGATTACGTGGTCGAATACGCGAAGCAGAAGGAATTTCTGCGAGTCACCCTGCTTACGGACAAGATTAGCGCGGAGAGTCAGGAGTTTTTCAAGAAGCAGGGATTCGAATACTCGAATATGATCCCGATGCGGCGGCTGATCGAAGACAGCTAGTAGTCCTGATAATCTTAATCTGACGGACGGGGGTTTTAAGGTCTTGAGAAAAAGGCTTCCGGTAGTCGCGGAGGCTCAGAAAGCTCGACGCTTTTTCCCAATCGCTGCGTTGCGCGTCGAGTCGTGAATCTCGATTGCCTGCGCTCCTCTCCGGCCAAGCGGCGTGTGTCCTCCTCCTCCGGAGGGCATGGTATGCCGGCTTTCACTCCCTCCTTGCGCCTTGCTCTTGGAAAAAATCGCCTTCGCCCATCCATCAGATTAAGATTTTCAGAACACTAGTTCGCTGCCAGATACTTTTTCAGGATCGGGCTGAGAGCATCTTCGATTTCTGACTCTTTGATGACGTAGAGGAGCGATTTCACAGCAACGGGGATATGCTTGCTGTACCAGTCATCGTTGTGGTTCCCGATGATGTTCGCGAACGCACCGAGCGCCTGCATGAGCCGCTGGGCGGCGCATTTGTGGAAAAGTGAGGTTTCCGGGCGTTCGTCGGAGATGTCCTCCCAGAGATCGAGGAGTTGCTCCCGCTCATCCTCCGAGTGATCCATGTAGGGATCGAAAACCAGGGAGGCGAGGTCGTATTCCTGGCGTCCGCGGCGGAGACCCTGGAAATCGATCATGTAGATTTTTCCGTCCTTGGTCAGGAGGTTCTGCGATTGGAAATCGCGGTGGACGAGGTGTTTATGAGACGCGCCCAGTCTCTCGGCCATTTCCACGAATGCCTCGTCCTTTTCAAGGGCGACCGGGCTTTCCTGGAGGTAATCCTCGATGAAATGGTCGAAAAAATACGTTTGCTCCCAGCGGTAGAGATCCGCATCAAAGGGTGGCATGAGCTCCAAATCCTTGGGTACCCTTGCGTAGAAAAGCCGGTCTACCTGCTCCAGCGCGGATCGGTAGAAGGGCAGGCGCTCCTTGAAAGGCATGTCTTTCATGGAAAGGAGATCCGTATCCCCGAGATCCTCGATGAGGGCGACGTTGTGGTGGGAGCGGTCGTAGAGAATTTCGGGGACGTTGAAGCGAGCCTTTTTTAGAAATTCGGCGATGGGGACGAACTGGGCGTTGTCCTCCCGCTCATCCGTCCAGTGAATGCCGATAAAATCGTCATGAACCGGGGTTTTCACCCTTGCGATGGTGCGCCCGGAAGCCCCCCGCTTGATGGGGATCATGGTGATTGGGGTCGTGGGATCGACCTCGAGGAATTGCCTTGCGGTTGATAGGATGGCTTCTGTAGACATGGGCTGCGGTATCCAATACCTGTTTCTTCTGTTTTGGAAGCGGAAAGGGCAAGAGAGTTCTAGTGTCCTGTAAAGCCTAAGATGACGGATGGGAATATGAGCTTCAATATCGGTGCTGGAATGGACGGTCTTCGTCGTCGTCGGTGTCTTTGCTCCGTGTCCTCCGTGGAAATATGTGCTGGCATCACCAATCCTCATTGAACCGAAGCCCAAGATGGGGTTGACGCGGGGGGAGATGACCGATTTGATTCGCAGCCGCTTCCGGGCGTAGATTTTATGGATTATTCAGCGAAAATAGCACGGCATGTGGCCTCGATCCCTAGATCGGGGATACGGGATTTCTTTGATCTTGTGATCGGTCGGGACGATGTGATCTCGTTGGGGGTCGGCGAACCGGATTTTGTCACGCCGTGGCACATCCGTGAAGCGGCGATCTATTCGCTGGAAAAGGGGCAAACCACCTACACCGCGAACCTCGGCCTGCTGAGCCTGCGGAATTCGATTTCCAAATACGTCAGCGGCTTCTTCGAGATCGATTACGATCCGGCGACGGAAGTGCTTGTGACCGTCGGTGTTTCCGAGGCGATCGACGTCGCCCTGCGCGCGCTGCTGAACCCGGGCGATGAGGTGATCTATCACGAGCCCTGCTACGTTTCCTACTCACCGAGCATCGTCATGGCGCATGGCGTCGCCGTTTCGGTGGAGACGACCAAGGAGGATGGGTTCTCCCTGAAGCCGGAAGCGCTTGCCAAAGTGATCACCCCGAAGAGCCGGGTTCTGATGCTGAATTTCCCGACCAACCCCACCGGATCGGTTGCGTCCTACGAGGATCTCGAAGGGATCGCGAAACTTGCGGTGAAACACGACCTGATCGTGCTGGCCGATGAGATCTACAGTGAGCTTCGCTACGATGGGGTGAAACACAAATCCATCGCTTCCATGCCCGGCATGAAGGAACGGACGATCCTGATGCATGGATTCTCGAAAGCGTTTGCGATGACAGGCTTTCGGCTCGGCTATGCCTGCGCACCGCAGCCAATCATCGAGGCGATGATGAAGATTCACCAATACTCGATGCTCTGCGCGCCGATCATGAGTCAGCACGCGGCGATCGAGGCTCTGGAAAACGGAGCGCCAGCGGTAGAGAGAATGAAGGACAGCTATCATCAGCGCCGGGATTTCCTGGTGAAGCGACTCAACGAGATCGGACTCGAATGCCACACACCCGGCGGAGCGTTTTACGTGTTCCCGGACATCCGCAGCACCGGACTTTCCTCCAAGGATTTCGCCATGGGATTGCTGGAGGCGGAAAGCGTCGCGGCGGTGCCAGGCGGTGCCTTCGGGCCGAGCGGCGAGGGATTTCTCCGCTGTTGCTACGCGACCGGGATGGACGATCTTCGGACGGCGATGAACTGCATGGAGCGCTTCGTTGGGAAGCTCTAAATTTTACATTCTAAACCCTAAGGAAGAGGGATGGATACTGATATGGAAAATCCGGAACGGCTGACGAGGGCGCACGTGGTGCCCTTTGGCGTGTTCATGGTTTTCCTGATCCTGCTTCAGGTGGCGGATACGTTCTTCGGGTGGGATCATCCGAAGGCTCCCTGGTGGCAGCAAGATGTGGCGCAGTGGATTTATCCGTTGCAGAGCATCGCGGTGCTCGGTTTGCTGGTGTATTACTGGAAGTCCTACGCTTTCAATTGGAGCGTGAAATGGACGCTGGTTGGCGCTGTATTCGGAGCGGTGGGTATTGGGTTCTGGCTGCTGCCTACAACGCTTTACGATGCCTGGGGGCTGACCGGTGAGACCGAGGGCTGGATGAAATGGCTGGGTATCGCGAAGCGCGACGACGGCTTCGATCCCGGGATGTTCGAGAGTTCGACCGCGTACTGGGCGTCGCTATCGATGCGTTTTCTGCGGGCTGCGGTGGTGGTTGCGCTGGTGGAGGAAATTTTCTGGCGCGGCTTCGTCATGCGCTTCTGCATGGATTGGGAAGGCGACTACTGGAAGCAGTCGTTCGGGAGGGCGCATTGGAAAAGCTACCTCATCGTCACCGGGCTATTCATGGCCGCTCACGCACCCGTCGATTGGGCGGGAGCTTTCGTTTATGGATCGCTCACCTACCTGCTCTGCGTCTGGAGCAAGAACCTCGGTGCCTGCGTAGTCATGCACGCGGTCGCGAATTTCCTGATGGGCGCCTATGCGATGGCCTACGGGAAGTACGGACTGTGGTGAGTGCCACCGGAGCCCAAGAAGAAATCCGAAAATGCTCGCCACACCGGAATGCGATTTTTCATGGTATGCCCTCCGGTAGACATCGGTGGCCTTTTTTAAGGCTGATCTTCTTTCCTCACGCGTGCTTCGCGTGCCACTCCTTGTAGATTTTCGGGGAAATCTCGGAAGGCTTGATCTCCGACCGACCGCCCCAGAAGACGTTGGTGTAGGAGACGGGGATGCCGACGGATTCGAGGTGCTTGTCGATGGCGGCCTTGTGGGCGAGGACGCGGTCTTTTTCGGTGCCGTGGACGACGCCCATGATATTGACGTCGCCGAACTGCGGGCCGCCTTCGCGCCAGTAGGCGTGTGTCATGCAGTAGTGACGGCCAACTTCCCCGCCTGCCTGCATCTCACGCCCTTTCGGCACGGCCCAGTGGAAGAGGCCGTTGAAGCGGGTGACGCGCTCGCCGGTTTGCGAGGGTTTCACGTGCTCGAGGAAGGTGGAGAAACGGCCGATGACTTTCTTTTTGTTGAGTTCCTCCGCGACCTCGCAGAAGCGCTCCAGGGAGACTCCTGCCTGCTCTGCGCGGCCTTTCCATGGGTTTTCGCAGATTTCATCGAGGGAAAGTTCCTCCTTGAGGACAAGTAGAATTTCCCATTCCTCGTCAGTCAGATTGGCGGGGACGGTGGTCATCATTACCGCCGGATCAGGGGTTTTCTCGCCGGGCTCCATGCCCCTGCGGCGCATGTGGCCGACGCCGAGGGAGAAGACCCCGTTGGCGGGCATGAGCAGGTATTCGGTCGCTCCGGTGAGGGCGAGTAGCTTGGTGGCGTGGAAATCGAGCGATTCGCCGACCGGGACTTTCAGGGTCGTCCACAGGCGGTAGCCGGAGCCGGAGACCACGGAATCGGTGGAGCGGATGACGACGTGGCCAGAGAAAGGATCGTCCTTCGCCATGAAATCAAAGGCGTCGTTGAGTTTTTCCTCGGGGACTTTCCATGCGACCAGCGCGCCGTGGGCGAGCTTGGTGGCGAGCATCGTCTGGCGGACGCGGCGGATGATGCCGACCTCCTGCATTGCGCGGATGCGTTCGATCACGGTTTCAAGCGGCACCTCGGACTTTTCGGCGATGACATGGAAGGGTTCTCTCTGGAATCCGGCGACGAGGTCTTCGGATACGGCAAGGATCTTCGCGTTGGTCGAGTCGGAAATGGCGGTTGGAATATCGGAGGTCATCGGGGAGATCTTAGGCGTGAATCCGCGATATTCCAGCACCAATCCGGGAGTCCGTGCGGAGGGCTTTCGGCGGGGAAAGGAGTGAAAGAGCAATCGCCTGGAAGGCTTCCGCCCTCTCGATCACTGGCAGTAGATGAGGCGGAGGGAATCGAGGCGGACGCGGGCTTGCTTGAGCACCTCTTCGGTTTCCTTAGCGCCTGTCTCCAGAGCCTTGATTTCTGCTTTCGAGATGGCGGGGTTGCGTGTGGCGAGATCCTTGAGCCTGGCGACCTGCTTCCCGATCGTCTCCTTGGCAAGCTCCTGGGCGGCGGTGGTGGGCTTGGCTGAGGCACGAGTGGCGACGGCTTTCGCGGCCTCCAGCATCATCGGAAAAAGGGAGGTTTTGAACGCCTCCTGGCCGACGATGCGGCGGGGGTTTCCTGGCTGAAGTAGGGACGCCGGCGGTGCCTTGGTTTGGGCTTTTCCGGTGTGATCCACGATCACGCGGAGGAGGGTCGGAGGCAGGAAGCGGTCGATCTGCAGGCGCGATGGAGCGATGACCTCCAGCACGAACGCGCATTCCAGCAGGATGGATTTGCCCTTGCCGGTCGGGAGATTTGCGAAGGCGGCATTGCCAGATGGGCCGTCGAGCAGTTGCTCCAGGGCATCACGGAACAGCGGGTGGTCGATGGTGAAGAACTGCAGGTCTTCGCGGGAGAGGGCGGTGGTGCGGTCGAAGGTGGCGGAAAGTCCTTCATCCGGCAGATCCGCAAAGGCATCCGATTGGCGCGAGCCGCGCTTGAAAATGTAGGCACGGGAGGAGAGATCCGAGATATCGAGGCCGAGGTGGTCGAAGAGCTTGATCGTGAATTTGGAGAAGCGAGGATCCTCGTCCGCCGTTTCGATCGCTTCGAGGAGTTCCGCGGATTGAGAGGCGGGGGGTGCGCCGAGTTCCAACAAGCGGTCGTGGCCGGTGGCGAGGCTATGGGTGACCTCCGCCTTCAGTTTGGTGGAGCGTTTCAGGAAATCCTTGAATTTCTTCGAGGTCGGTGAGGCTTCGTTTAGTTCATCGAGTTCGGGGAGGAGTTCTGTGGAGAGTGTCGTTGCGCCTTTAAGTGGTTCCGAGAAAACATCGAGCGCCTCGTGCAGCCAGCGTGCCTGTAGCTCTGATCTACTATCTTTCCCGTAGGGGATGTGTATGTGGATATCGCCTGTTTGGCCGATGCGATCGAGTCGTCCGATGCGTTGTTCGAGCACCTCCGGATCGCGGGGTAAACCGAAGAGGACCATGTGGTGGGCGAACTGGAAATTTCGCCCCTCGCTACCGATTTCCGAGCAGATCAGGATGCGTGCGCCTTCTTCTTCTTGGAAGTATGCCGCATTGCGATCGCGCTGGAGCATGGAGAGATCCTCGTGGAAAAGCGCGGTCTCGGTGTGGAGCAGTTCGAGCAGTTTTTCCTGCACCGTGATTGCTGCCTCGGGAGAGTTGGTGATGAGTAGCAGCTTCTCCGTTTCCGGCAGGCTCTTGAGTAATTCCGCGAGCCAGGCATAGGGGGAAACGCCCTTCTCCAGCGGATGCAGGATGGGTATACGCTTCGGGAATCCGGTGAGTCGCTCGCGGGTGTTGCGGAACAGCACACGGCCGGTGCCGAAGGAGTCGATCAGCTCGGAGATCAGTGGCTGACGGGCGTCCTCCTTGCCCTTGCGAAGATTAGCGAGGTGCTCTTCTGCACGGGGCGAGGTGAGGGTGAAGTCGGTGATATTTTCGGGAATCTTGCCGTTGGTAAGCGCTTCCACCGCCTCTGCGAGGGGGGTGTAGGATTCCGTTTCCTCGAGGAAATCGCCGAGGTCGGAGTAGCGGGCGGGATCGAGCAGGCGCAGGCGGGCGAAGTGCCCCTCCGGGCCGAGTTGTTGCGGGGTGGCGGTGAGCAGGAGCAGGGAGGGGATTTGCTTCGCGAGTGATTCCACCATTGCGTAGGCGGGTGAGGCTTCCTGCTCGCACCATTCCAGGTGGTGCGCTTCATCGACGATGAGTAGGTCGAAACCCGCCGCCCGGGCCTGCTCGGCGCGGTGCTTGTCTTCCGCGAGGAAGCTGGTGGCGCAGAGAATGAGCTGGGAATCGGAGAAAGGGTTCACGTCCTCTGCGCTTGGGAGCAGGCCGTCCTTCATGGAGTTCGATGCTTGGCAGCGGCCTTCGTCGAAGATGGCGAAGAGCATGTTGAAGCGACGCAGTAGCTCTACGAACCACTGGTGGACCAGAGGTTCCGGAACGAGGATGAGTATGCGATCGGCGCGGCCGGTCAGGTGCAGGCGGTGGAGGATCAGGCAGGCCTCGATGGTTTTTCCGAGCCCCACTTCATCGGCGAGAAGGACGCGTGGGTGGAGGCGGTTCGAAGCCTCGGCGACGATGGAGAGTTGGTGCGGGATGAGATCGATGCGTGCGCCGGTGTAGCCGCGGGCGGGGGAGCGGCGAATTTTGGCGTTCCAGCGCAGGGCGTCGAGGCGTCGGTCGAAGTCAACAGGCTGGTCCGTCATCCCGGCGAGCAGGCGTTTTTCCGGGCGGATGAAGGAAAGGGAATCGAGTAGGTCGCTCTCGTGAATGGAATTTCCCTGGCCGAGGTAGGTCAGCATGCCGTCTTCTTCGGTGACTTCCTCGACGGTGAGGAGATTTTTCGAGTGGTCGGAAATCTCGTCACCCGGCGCGAAGCGGACGCGAACCAGCGGCGCGGTCTCGACGGCGTAGGTGCGGGTGTCCTCGGCGGCGGGGAAGCAGATTTCCACCAGGCCGTTTTGCTCGGAAAGAATGTGGCCGAGGCCGAGTGCGGGTTCGGAAGTGCTGATGTATCGCTGGCCTGGGATCATGGAGGCGCGAACGTAACCGGACATCGGAGGATTACAAGCGGCAGGATGCTTGTTTGTTGCTCTGCAGCAGCGAGTCTCCGAATTGGGCTTGCCAGAAATGTGCAGGTGCTCGCGGAGACTCCTCTATCATGGGGAAGCTGCGGTTTTCTTACTTGGATTTTCACGGCGACCCCACAATCTCTGGCCATGAAGGTTGAAAAGGTGAAATACGTGCTGTGGGCTTCCGATTGGGAACGTTGCCTGGAGTTCTATGAGAAGATGTTCGGTGGGGTGGTCTCCTTCCGTATGGAGGTCTGGAGTGAGATCGTCATCGCCGGAGCGACCATCGGCGTCCACGGCGGCGGCGAGGGGAAACGGACGTGGACGGGGCTTTCCTTCCAGTTGAACGACCTGAGGGAGGGCATCGCGAAGCTGAAAGAGTGCGGCGGCGATCTCACCTGCGAGCCCACCGACACCCCGGAGGATCCCCTCCACCTGGCCATGTGCATCGATACGGAGGGCAACGAGTTCATGATGACCATGAAACGGGGGTGAATCCCAACGAAGTTGAAGACGCTGTTGCTTTTCGATCCCGAAATGGCACGGCGGTTGATTAAGGAGTTGGCGGAGTGATGGTTGGATTGAAACCCGATTTCCTTGGTAGGCTGAAGCATAAGCTCCTTTCCCAAGGTGCTTGATTGGCGGGGGGAGGCGGGTTAAAGCTTTGAGATGGTTTCACCGAATCCGAACAATCCCGAGCCCCTCAAGTATACGATGCTTGGCGATGATACTTCGAGCACAGAGGAGAAGCTTGGGAAATACACGGGGACGGTTGATTGGAAATACCTGCAGCCACATTTCCTGAGCGGGGTGCTGTATTTCGTGGATCCCTCGCTGGCACTGACCGAGGTGGGTGCGGCGTTTTCCGAGGACGGCAGGGAGCGGGTGGAGGCGTGGCTGAAAGCGGGGGACGTGGTGAAGATCGCGGATCTGCATGCGGTGCAGTGGGAGAAGGGCGGGACGGAGTTTGAAGCGCTGGTTGTTTCGCCGTTCGTGCTGTGCAGGCCGGTTTAAGAGGGTGATGAATTTGGAAGACGGGCTTGCGTTGCGGGGATGCGTGGCGAAGCTCGCGGATATGGAAAACGGACGTGTGCTTTATGTGAAGACAGGGTGCCCTTGGTGCGCTGAGGTTTTGGATTACCTGGGGCGGGAGGGGATCGCTGTGGAGAAGGTGACGGTGTCCGGCGACCGGGAGGCGATGGAGGAGATGGTGAAGCTTTCCGGACAGACAAAGGCACCGACGCTGGATTGGGATGAGGAGGTGCTGGCGGACTTCGGGGTGGAGGAGTTGGTGCCGTTCCTTGAGGGGAAAATCTGAGGATAATCGGAAAACTTCTAAGCTTTCCCTAGGTCGGGTGTCTCCTAAGGTAGATACATGAGAACCCTGATCCTATTGTTGATGACGTGTGGCGTATTTTTCGCCGCGGCAGCCCCTGAAGCCGAGTGGAGAAAGCAGGCGGAGAAGCTTGAGAAAGATGGCAACTGGCGCGAGGCCTACGAGCTGCGGGTGAAGCTGCTGCGCAAGATCAGCGACAAGGCATCGGGCAAGGACCTGTCATTGGCGCTGAACTCCCAGAATCGGCTGCGGGAGCAGAAAAACTTCGATGCGCTGCTGGATGAACTGACGGTTTCCCGGAAGGACAATCCGGATTTCATGCTGGCGGCGGGGCAGGCGTATCTCAGCGCGCAGCACTACGGGCAGCTGCTGGACAATGAGTTCCAACGCGGCAGCCGCGTGAGCGGTGAATGGAAGCAGGTGCAGGAGCAGGACAGGCTGAGGGCGCTGCAGTGCTACATCCAGGCGTGGGATAAGGTGAAGAAGGGCGGAAAGGAAGAAGTGCAGGTGCTCAGGGCGCTGGCGGGTGCGCTCAATTGGAACCGCAACGGCGGATACTTATGGCGGCTATATTTGAAGGCCGACCTTGCGGCCACGCCGGACTACACGGAGCAGGATGATGTAATCACCAGCAGCGGGGCGCCCGTTGGCAAGGATGGGGAGCCGGACTATATCAACATGCCGGAATCGTGGGAAACGGCGGCCTCTGACGGCGAGCGCTGGCGCTGGCTGATGGCGGAAATCGCCCGGATTTCACCGGCAGATGGCTCGCAGGAGATGTTGGGGTGGCTGCGCTTCTGCCAGCAAAACTACGGAGTCAACACGCTTGCCTCCTACGGTTGGTGGTCGCAGCCGGATGTCAAGAAACGCGACGGTATTCTCCAGGCATCGACGCTGAAGGAGGGGGAAACGATCGCGAAGCTGGCGAGCGGGGTGAAGCGTTTCACACTGCGCGAGGACTACCAATACATCCCAGGGCTGCGCGAGCTGATGCGTGGCGGAAAGAACTCTCCTTCGTCGCAGGCGGGGGATACTCTGGTGCAGGTTTTCATGAATCGCAGTCAGCTGGTGAAAGCTGCGGAGACGCTGGAAGAGGTGATTCGCCTGCACGGTACCGGCAACAACGACAGACGGACAAAATTGCTCAAGCAGATCCGTGGGAACTGGAGCAAATTCGGGGTGACTCCGACCTATTTCGCCGCCGCGCCAGTAAATGTGCCGATTACTTTCCGCAACGCGAAGTCGGTTAAGCTTTCCCTGACGCAGGTGAAGGAAGGGCAGGTGATGCAGGACGCAATCAAGTATTTGGAGGGAAACCCGGAGCAGCTCGACCGCCGGAACATCTCATTTTCCCAGCTCGGTAGGAAGCTGCTTGAGGAGAAAGGGAAGAAGTATCTCGGCAAGGAACTTCGCTCATGGACGCAGGAACTGCAGCCAGAGGCGGGCCATGTGAACACGGAGGCGAACCTCGGCCTCGGCAAGCTCGCGCCGGGCTGCTACCTACTGCAATCCTCGGTGAAGGACGGCAATACCGCATGGGTGGTCGTGTGGGTGCGGGATCTCGTGCTGTTGAAACGGAGCGGTCCGGAGGGGATGGTGTTCCATCTCGTCGATGCGGCTGGGGGTGCGCCGGTGGCGGGTGAGTTGGAATTCTTCGGCTACCGCGCTGACTACATCCAGAAGCCCAAGGACAAGCGGCGCTTCAACATTATCACCCACCATTTCCGCAGGAAGACGGATAAGAAAGGCATGCTGGTGCTGAAGCAAGAGAAGGATTGGAACAGGGCAATCTGGCAGATCATCGCCAGATCCGGCAAGCGAACGACTTATTTCGGAGACAGCAACCTCAACTGGCGCGGCGCTTCCAATCGCGGCTGGTATCTCAACAATAAGACGATTGGCATCACGGATCGACCCGTTTACCGCCCGGGGCAGACGGTGCATGTGAAACTCTGGGCCGGAGAGGCGCGCTATGATCTCGGCGATGAATCGCCTTTCGCCGGGAAGACGGCAAAGATCGAGGTGCGGGATGGCCGCAACGAGGTTGTCTTCGAAAAGGACGGTCTGGTTGCCGATGGGTATGGCGGGATCGAGTTCGACTTCGATCTCAAGGAGGAGGCTGCGCTTGGGAACTACAACGTGAGAGTTACCGGGCCTGTGCCGAATACGAATTTCTCCTTCCGCGTAGAGGAATACAAGAAGCCGGAGTTCGAGGTAAAGGTGGAGGCACCCGATGAGCCGGTGGCTCTCGGTGAGTCCTTCGAGGCGACGGTTTCCGCAAACTACTATCACGGTGCGCCGGTGACCGAGGCGACGGTGAAGATCAAGGTGGAGAGAAACTTTTTCAACGATCGCTGGTTCCCCCCCGGTCCGTGGGACTGGCTTTACGGGCCGGGCTACTGGTGGTGCTACGGGGAATACCCGTGGTATCCGGGTTGGGCGAGGTGGGGTTGCATTCGTCCGCCTGCTCCATGGTGGGGTAACCGTGGACGCGCGGGAGCGCCGGAGCTGGTGCTTGAACAGACCGGCCCGATCGGCCCCGACGGTAAGGTGAAGGTCAAGATCGATAGCTCGATCGCGAAGCTGGTTCACGGCGATCAGGATCACAAGTATACGATCAGCGCTGAGGTGGTGGACGCCTCGCGGCGGACGATTGTGGGGAACGGAGCTGTGCTCGCGGCGCGTGAGCCGTATGCGGTGACCGTGTGGCTGGATCGTGGCTACGCAAATGTCGGCGACAAGGTGACGGGAACCTTTTCCGCACGAACCCTGGACGGGAAAGTGGTCGCGGGGAAAGCCAAGGCAATCCTGTATTCGACCAGCGTTGATGAGGACGGCAAGATCGTTGAGAAGAAGATCGCGAAGTGGACGCCCAAGGGCAACGACTGGGTCTTCGAGGCTTCGGAGCCGGGGCAATACCGCATCGCCGTGAAATTTACGGACAAGAAAGGCCGCAAGCAGGAGGGCGCGACGGTGTTCTCCGTGCGCGGCGCGGAGGGTGTTGAGGGCGGGAATTTCCGCTACAACGATCTCGAGCTGATCCCCGACAAGAAGGAATACCGCCCGGGCGATACGGTCAAACTGCTGGTGAATGTGAACAAGCGGAAGTCGCGCGTATGGCTTTTCGTCCGCACCGGCCAAGGCAAGCAGGAGGAGACGAAGATCATCCTGATGAAGCGCAAGTCGCAGGTGGTGAAAATCCCGGTCGCGCTCGGTGATATGCCGAACTTTTTCATCGATGCGGTGACCGTGGCAAACGGCGAGGTGCACAGCGTGACCCGTGAGATCGTGTTGCCTCCGGAGAAACGCAAGCTTGGAGTCGAGGTGATCCCGGCGAAATCAAAGCTCAAGCCACGCGAGAAGACCTCGCTGACGATCAAAATCACCGACTCCAACGGAAAGCCCTACAAAGGGTCGGCGGCGATCAGCATCTACGACAAGAGCTTGGAATATATTTCCGGAGGCTCGAACGTGGGCGAGATCGTGCCCTTTTTCTGGGACTGGAAGCGCCGCCACTACGGAGTGAACATGGAGAACTCCCAGAGGCTGATGGGTAACCACATGCAGATGCCGAAGACGACCTTCATGCAGCAGCTAGGAATGTTCGGGGGGATAGCTCCAAGGTCTCGCGGTGGCTTTGGGGATGAACGCATGATGCATAAAAGCAAGGGGTTGCTGGGCAGAGGCTCGGCCATGGCGGGTGCAATGGCTGTTCCAGGGGCGCCTATGGCGGAGATGGCGATGGATTCTGAGGATAGCTTCGGTGCCAATGATTTGGGAGGCGAGGCGGGAGGCGAGGCAGCTCCCGAGGTGATGGTGCGTTCGGAATTCGCGGACCTGCTGAAATGGGTCGGGTCGGTGGAGACAAACGAGAAGGGCGAGGCGACCATCGAGATCGAGATGCCCGACAACCTGACGACCTGGAAGATCAAGACTTGGGCGATGGGCAAGGGCACGCGGGTCGGCGAGGGCTCGGCGGAGATCGTGACGAGCAAGGATCTCATTATCCGCCTGCAGGCTCCGCGTTTCTTCGTGGAGAAGGACGAGGTGACGCTGAGTGCGGTGGTCCATAACTACCACAAAGAGGCGAAGGACGTGACCGTGAGCCTTGAACTCGACGGCAAAAACCTGGAATCCACCGGCGACATGGAGCGCCGGGTGGCAATCCCTTCCAAGGGCGAGACGCGGATCGACTGGACAGCAAAAGCCGTTTCCGAAGGCGAGATTACCATCCGTATGAAAGCCATCGCCGCCGATGACTCGGACGCGATGGAGATGAAATTCCCGGTCTATGTGCATGGCATGGTGAAGACCGAATCCTACAGCCGCGCGATCGCGCCGGAGGGAAAGAAGGCGGTGATCGAATTCACCCTGCCGCAGGAGAGGCGCCCTTCAGAAACGAAGCTGACGCTCAACTACTCGCCCAGCGTTGCCAGCGCGATGATCGATGCGCTGCCCTACCTCGCGAGCTATCCCTACGGTTGCACCGAGCAGACATTGAACCGTTTCGTGCCGACCACGGTGGTTCACCACATCCTTAAAGATCTCGGCCACGACCTTGCGGCGATTAAGGACAAGCGGTCCAATCTGAATCCGCAGAAGATCGGCGATCCAAACGAACGTGCGAAGGATTGGCAGCCGAAAAACCCGCATTGGAATCCCGTGTGGGACGAGGCGGAGGTTGCGAAGATGGAGCGTGCGGGTATCGCCAAGCTGCGCGATCAGCAGAATCCCGATGGTGGCTGGGGATGGTTCTCGGCCTACGGAAATCACTCCTATCCGCACACTACGGCGGTGGTGATGCACGGGCTATTGCTCGCCCGCGATAACGGTGCGAAGATCCCAGGGGACATGATTGAGCGCGGCCTCGCATGGCTCGCGAAGCATGAGGAAACAGAAGCGGACAGGATCGCCAACTGGAACAAGCGCGACAAGAATACCAAGCAGAAAGCGGACTCCATGGATGCACTCGTTCGCCGCGTGCTGGGTGAAGGCGGCAAGGATCACAAGCCGATGCAGAGTTTCCTTTTCCGGGATAAGAACGACCTGCCGGTCTATGCGAAGGCATTGCTCGGGCTGGAGCTGCACCGCACCAAGGAGATCGCGAAGCGCGACGACGTAATCCGCAACATCCGGCAGTTTCTCAAGCGCGACGAGGAGAACCAAACGGCCTATCTCGAACTCGGCAACAGGGGATATTGGTGGAACTGGTATGGTAGCGAGTTCGAGGCGCAAGCCTGGTTTCTCAAACTGCTAGCTGCCGCTGAACCGCAAAGCCCAGATGCACGCGGGCTGGTGAAATACTTAATCAACAATCGCAGCCACGCGACCTACTGGAACTCCACCCGAGACACCGCCTACTGCATCGAGGCGATCGGCGATTACCTCAAGGCCAGCGGCGAGGGTGATCCGGAGCTCACCGTGGATGTGATACTCGATGGTAAGAAGCTAAAAACCGTTGAGATCACCAAGGAGAACCTTTTCACTTTCGACAGCTCGGTGATCGTCGCCGGGGACATCCTCACCACCGGCAAGCACAAGGTGGAGCTGCGCAAGAAAGGCAAGGGACCGCTCTACGTGAACGCTTACGTCGAGTATTTCACGCTGGAGGACTTCATCACGAAAGCCGGCCTGGAAGTGAAGGTGGAAAGGACCTATTACAAACTCGTCCCGGACAACAAGGTCATCGACGCGGTCGATTCGCAAGGCCAGGCGATTGACCAGAAGCGCTCGCGCTACAAGCGTGTTGAGCTGAAGTCGGGCGACGAGGTGAAGAGCGGCGATCTCATCGAAGTCGAGCTCGGGATCGACAGCAAAAACGACTACGAATACCTGCTTTTCGAGGACTGGAAAGCCGCCGGAATGGAGGCTGTAGATGTGCGCAGCGGCTACAACCCGAACGGCCTCGGTGCCTACATGGAGTTGCGGGATGAGAAGGTTTCCCTCTTCGTCCAGAACCTCCCGCGTGGCCGACACAACCTCAGCTACCGCCTCCGCGCCGAGATCCCCGGAAAATTCAGCGCCTTACCCACCCGTGCCGAGGCGATGTATGCGCCGGAACTGCGGGCGAACAGTGATGAGATGAAGTTTAGGATCGGGGAGTAGGCTGCGGTCTGCGGGGGAGGGCGGGTGCCCGGTAGTCGCTTGACGGCAGGGGTGGTGACGCCCCTGCTCCTATACGAAGGCTCGCTTTCCTTGATCTGATCCCGAGCCGGCTATTTCTTCTCGGCCTTCTTCAAGTAGGCGTCGAGCGGTATAAGCGGGTCTTTCGCTTCGCGCAATTTATCGGAGAGCGCTTGAGCGGCGCCGATCATCTCGGCGCTCAATCCTTTGGTGGCGGTAATATTTTGTCGGGCGTGGTTTTCTGGAGAGCGATCCAGCGTGGCGGACAGTAAAAGCAACGCCACGCCGGCGACCTTGTTCTCCTTCACCCCTAGGGCACGCGTATAGAGAACGCCTAGGTTCCCAATGGCGAGCGCATCGCCCTGCGCTGACGCCTTGCGATACCACTTTCGGGCTTTCACGAAATCGACTTCGGTGCCGCGGCCATTCTCGTAGAGGACGCCGAGATTGAACTGGGCGGCGGAGTTGCCCTGCTCGGCAGATTTTTCATACCACTTCAGCGCCTGCGTCTCGTCCTTGGCCACCACCATGCCCTTCTCAAACATCAGAGCCACGTTGAACTGGGAATCGGCGTGCCCCGCCTCCGCCGCCGCGAGAAACTCTTTGTAGGCGAGCGGCAGGTTGTCGGCCTGATAGGCGGCGATCCCTTTGTCGAAATCGGCCAGCGCCGATCCGCTGCAGAGACTGAACATGAAGGCCGTGAGTAAGGCGGTGTGGGTGAATGATTTTATCATGGAATCGTGGGTAAAGTATTTAGCGCGGCTGATCTGAGCCCAATGAGTATCGGGTATTGAGTTAGCTTTGGCCTACACTCCGAGCGTCTGATGGAAGGTGTCTGTGGCTTTGAGCGAGAGGACGAATGCTTCCAGCAGTTTGATCGTCGCCTCGATGTCATCGAGGTGTGCGGTTTCCACGACCGAGTGCATGCATCTCAACGGGATGGAGACCAGGGCTGAGGGGATGCCCTCACGGGAGTGGAAAATCTTGTCGGTGTCGGTTCCGGAGAAGCGGCTGGAGGACTCGTGTTGGATGCCGATCTTCTCCTTGTCTGCGATTTCTATCAGGCGCTTGGCGATGAGCGGGTGGTTGCAGGTGCCGTGGGAGACGGATGGACCCTTACCGAGTTTCACTAGGCCGAACTTGGCGGGGTCAATCCCGGGGGTGTCGGTGGCGTGAGTGACATCGAGGCAGATGCAGGTGTCCGGCTTGAGCCGGTAGGTGGCCATCATCGCTCCATTGCCGCCGATTTCTTCCTGGATCGCATTGAGGCAGATGAGTGTCACGGCGGGTTTCTTGCCGGATTCCGCAATACGCTTCATCACCTGTGCGATGATGTAGGAGCCAAGGCGATTATCGAGTGCGCGGGAAATGAGTCGTTTGTGCGCCAGTTCCGCCGGGCCGTCCTGGTAGACCATGGGATGGCCGACGCGCAGACCCATGTCCGCGACTTGCTTGGCGTTTGATGCCCCGATATCAACCCAGAGATCGTGGACGGCGGGTGCTTTCTCGCGACCCTGCTCATCGCGGCGGAGGTGGATCGCGGTGTTGCCGATGATTCCGGAAACGACCTGCTTGTCGCCGAGGATGTGAACGCGGCGGCCGCGCGCCGTCGCCGCATCGGAGCCGCCAACGCGGTCGATGCGGAGGAAGCCCTTGTCGTCGATGTGCTTGATGATGTAGCCGATTTCGTCTGCGTGTGCCTCAAGCATCACGGTCTTCTTGGACTTTCCGGGGAGGGTGGCCCAGGTGGAGCCGTAAGCATCGCATTGGATGGAATCTGCGACCGGCTTGAGGAACTCGGCCCATACGTTCTGACCCGGCATCTCGAAGCCGGTTGGGGAAGGGGTTTCGAGCAGGTTGAAGAGGAATTGTTTGTCGGATTTTTTCATGGTGTCGTGGATTGGTTTTGCCGGAGCAACACGCGGAGACTATTCATCAAAATGATTTGCGCAAATGCGAAGGGAGGATGTTCAACTGCTCGCGGTATTTCGCGACTGTCCGGCGGGCGACCTTGATGCCCTGAGCCTGCAGCGCCTTGCTGATGGCGTCATCGGACATCGGTTTTGCCTGGTTTTCCTCGTCGATCAGTTGCTGGATGGCCTCGCGGACGCCGGCGTTGGAGACTTCGGCTCCGCCCTCGGTCTGGTAGCCGGTGGCGAAGAAGGCGCGCATTTCCATGAGTCCCTGGGGGGTGAGAATGTATTTCCCTGCGACCGCACGGGACACCGTGGTGGCGTGCAGGCTTAGCTCGTCCGCGATATCGTTCATGGTCAGCGGGCGGAGGTGGCGGGGTCCCTTTTCGAGGAACGCAGGCTGCTGCTCGATGAGCTTGTGGGCGATGGCAAGGATGGTTTCCTGACGCAGTGAGATCGACCGAATGAGGCTGCGACCATCGCGGATCTGGTCGCGGAGGAAGGTGCGGGCTTTCTGGTCGACCCCGCTCTTGCCTATCATGTCCTTGTAGAAATCGTTGATGCGGAGGCTGGGGAGATGCTCACCGGTGAGTCGTGCTCCCCATTTCCCGTCGTCATTCCGCTCGATGATGACATCGGGAAGGATGTAGGGGTTGCCTGTAGGATCGAACTCGCCACCGGGATTCGGAGAGAGGCGGCCGATCTTTTCTGCAGCCTCCGCGATGCACTCCACGGTAGTGCCTAGGCTGCGGGCGATCTGCGGGTGGCGCCTGCGTGCGAGATCCTCGAAGTGGTCGCGGACGATGCGGTATTCCAAGGTTTCCTTGCCGGAGGATCGTTCGAGCTGGATCAGGAGCGCCTCGGGGATACCGGAAGCACCGACTCCGGCGGGCTCGAAGGACTTGATAATGTCGAGTGCCTTGCGGAGCCTGGAAATGGGAGTCGAACCGTTCGTCGCGATATCTGTCAGGGAGGATTCGAGGAATCCGCGGTCATCCAAGTTGCCGAGTATGAGGTGGGCGGCCTCGCGGGCCTCGGGATCGATGAGGGAAAGGTCGACCTGGTGCTGGAGGTGTTGTTGAAGCGTTTCCGGGGCGACGATATTATTGTAGTGATGCTGTCGACGCTCCTCGTCCTCCTGGGTCCATTGATTGTTCCGACCCTCGAGGATTGAGCGATCGCGCCAGTCATCCTCCGTCTCGTTCATGTATTCAAGTTTATCGGCTTCCTCCGGATCGGTATCCTCGTCGAGAGATGTGACCTCGGTGATGTCCTCGAGGGTGGGGTTTGTCTCCAGCGCCTGTCTTAGCAGGTGCGACAGTTCCATGGTGCCTGCCTGCAGAATTTCCAGGCTCTTGCGCATCTGTGGCGCGAGCGTTTGGGTCTGGGAGAGGGAGTGATGGAGGGAGGCTTCTGCCATGGTTGCACGGGATGTGCGTCCACGTTAGTGGCAGGAACAATATAACAGAAGCATTATTTATGCCAACTGGATATTTTATTTGTTGACTGTCAGCGGAAGTAGGCGGTTCCAGCAGCAAAGATTGGCTGATCTTTGTTTCCGGGGATGTTTTTGGCGACATCGCGGGAGAAACGCTCGGAATGAGCCATCTTGCCGAAGACCCGGCCGCAGGGGGAGGTAATGCCCTCGATGGCAGCGAGCGAGCCGTTTGGATTGAAGGGATACTCCATGGTCGGGTTGGCTGCAGGGTTGCAGTATTGAGTTGCGATCTGGCCGCCATCGGCGAGTGAGGCGATGATCTCGGGGGATGCGAAAAACTTGCCTTCACCGTGGGAGACGGGGACGGTATGAATTTCGCCAACGGACACGTTTGCGAGCCAAGGTGAGGAGTTGGTCGCGACACGGGTGCTGACGTATTGGGAGATATGGCGCGAGATGTCGTTGTGGACGAGGGTCGCGGATTCGCTGCCGGTGTCGATGACCTTGCCGTGGGTGGCGAGGCCGGTTTTAATGAGTGCCTGGAAACCGTTGCAGATGCCGAGGATGAGGCCGTCTCGGTTTTCCAGAAGGTCAGAGATCGCGTCGGAAATGCGGGGGTTACGGAGGATGGTGGCTATAAATTTTGCGGAGCCATCGGGTTCATCGCCTGCGGAGAAACCGCCGGGGATGAAGAGGATCTGAGAACTTCTAATTTCCTTGGCGAGTGTCGCGATGGATTCGCCGATGTGTTCTGCGGAAAGGTTGCGGAAGACCTCGATGTGAGTCTCGGCGCCGGCGCGTAGGAATGAGCGTGCGGAATCGTATTCGGAATTCGTGCCGGGGAAGGATGGGATGAGCACCCTGACGGGTGAGTGCCGAGTGATCAGTGATCGGTGACCAGTGGAAGACTTGGGTTGCGGTTGGGATTGAACCGTCAAGGCACCAAGATCGTCATGGGTGGTGTCGGGCTTGGTTGGATAGACGGGTTCGAGAGTTGCGGTGAAGGCCGTTTCCAGATCGGCGAGGGAGTGGGTTTGTCCGTTGATGGAGAAGGACGGTTCGGTAGTGGTTGTGCCGATTTCCCGGGAGGAGGGAAGGGCATGGCGGATGGAGTCCGATACCGCAGGTGCGTGCTCGATGGCGAATGCGAAGTAGCGTGGCGAGAGCGCGTCATCGATGCCAGACGCTTTGAAGCCGATGCCGTTTCCTAGGGACATTTTGGTGAGTGCGGCGGCGAGGCCGGGCTTGCCGATGTGATGGAGGGAAAGAATCTTTCCGTCCTTGTTGAGAGAGTGGAGTGAATCCGCGTTTTCCCTAAGGGCTTTGAAATCGGGGAGACCGTTTTCAAGGAGAGGGGTTTCTACGATGGAGATGGTGGAGTCGGTTTGCTTGAACTCCGGTGAGAGCGCGAGGGATGCCAGCCCGGGAGCGAGTGCAAAGGAGACGAGTGTCGGCGGGACGTCGAGGTCGTTGAAGGATCCGGACATTGAGTCCTTGCCGCCGATGGCTCCGAGGCGGAGTTCGTGCTGGGCGCGGAATGCACCGAGCAGTGCTGCGAAGGGCAGGCCCCAGCGGGCGGGATCCTTGCCGAGGCGCGGGAAGTATTCCTGGAGGGTGAGGCGGATGTCTGAAAGCCGTGCCCCTGCTGCTACCGCCTTGCAGACAGATTCGGTAACTGCGTAGGCGGCACCATGGAAGGGAGATTGCTCGGAAAGGTATGGGTCGAAGCCCCATGCCATGTAGGTCGCGACGTCCGTTTCACCTTCCATGAGCGGCAGCTTTGCGACCATTGCATCGGGTGGGGTGAGTTGGTTTTTGCCGCCGAAGGGCCAGAGGACGGTGCCCGCGCCGACGGAGCTGTCGAACATTTCTCCGAGGCCTTTCTGGGAGGTGGTATTGAGGGAAGACAAGTGCTCAGTGAGCCGTAATTGGTGAGCAGTGGAAGACGATTGTAAATCCGGGCTCGCTACGTGGATCTTCGCGGTCTGCTGGACGCCGTTGGTGTCGAGGAAGGCTCGGGAGAAGTTGACGATGGTATTGCCGCGCCAGGTTATGATGAGGCGACCGGAGTCGGTGACATCGGCGACGTGGACGCATTCGAGGTTTTCCTTGTCGGACTCCGCGATGAAGTATGCGATTTCCGATGGGTCGACACAGACGGCCATACGTTCCTGGGATTCGGAAATGGCGAGTTCGGTTCCGTCGAGTCCGTCGTATTTTTTCGGGACCGCGTCGAGGTTGATGACGAGGGACGGTGCGATCTCGCCGATGGCTACGGACACTCCGCCCGCTCCGAAGTCGTTGCAGATTTTAATTTTGCGGGTGAGTTCCGGGTTGCGGAAGAGGCGCTGGATCTTGCGTTCCGTGGGTGCATCGCCTTTCTGGACTTCGGCGGAATTTTCCAGTGCGGTGTTGGTATGTTCCTTGGAGGAACCGGTGGCTCCGCCGACCCCGTCGCGGCCGGTGCGGCCACCGATGAGCAGGATGACATCGCCTGGGGAAGGGCTACCGCGGAACACGTTTGAGCGTGGGGCTGCGGCGGCGACTGCACCGATCTCGAGGCGTTTTGCGACGTAGCCGGGGTGGTAGACTTCTGCGACCTGGCCGGTAGCGATGCCGATTTGGTTGCCGTAGGACGAGTAGCCATGCGCGGAGACTTGGCAGATTTTTTTCTGTGGGAGTTTCCCAGGGAGTGTTTCGGAAAACGGTGTGAGCGGATCGCCCGCACCGGTGACACGCATTGCCTGATAGACGTAGGAGCGACCGGAAAGGGGATCGCGGATGCAGCCGCCGAGACAAGTTGCGGCGCCACCGAAGGGTTCGATTTCAGTGGGATGGTTGTGGGTCTCGTTTTTGAACTGGATGAGCCACTCTTCAGTTACGGCGGGCTGAGTCGGATCCGCCCCACCGGTGATAGAGACCGGAACGACGATGGAGGCTGCGTTGATCTCCTCGGAGACCTCTAGGTTATCGAGTTCGCCAGAGGCTTTTAGCTCCCGCATGCCGATGAGGGCGATGTCCATGAGGGTGACCGGTTTGTCGTCGCGGCCGATCTTTTCGCGAACCTTGCGATAGATTGCGTAGCTCTCCTCGATGGTCTCTGCGCCGGGGGCGAAGGTGACTTCGTCGATGGCGGTCAAGAAAGTGGTGTGGCGGCAGTGGTCGGACCAATAGGTGTCGAGCATGCGGATCTCGGTGAGAGAGGGGGCGCGTTTCTCCTCGTCGCGGAAGTAGGACTGGGTGAAAGCGATATCCTCTTCTGACATGGCGAGAGCCATTTCCCGGCGGATTGTTTCGGGGGAGTCGGTGAGGAAGCTGTCGAGAATTGCGACGTCTGAGGGTGTTCCTACATCAGCGCGGTCTCCGGAAGTTGCCGCCACGGGGATCTCGTGGGAATCGACCGGATTGATGATGTAGGATTTGATCGCTGTTAGGTCAGCTGGGGAAAGGTTGCCGGTGAGGATGACAATCTTCGAGGAAAAGACCGTGGGCTTTTCCCTTCCTGTCAGGATCTGGATGCACTGGGCGGCGGAGTCGGCACGCTGGTCAAACTGGCCAGGCAGATAAGAGAAGGCGAAAGCGTGTTCCTCAGGGGAGATCTGCAGCGAGGTGGTGATGGAATCGACCTGCGGCTCAGAGAGGATGCGAGTTGAGGCCAGGGAGAATTCCGTATCGTCAAGGCCTTCCAGATCGTAGCGGTTGAGTAGCCGCAGCGAGGCGATCTGCGGGAGTTCCAGGGACTCGCGTAGATCGTGCAGGAGGTGACGTGATTCGGAGGCGAAGGAAGGTGATTTCTCGACGAAAAGGGTGTGGATTTTCAAAACTCTAAGCTTTAAATTTTAAACTTCAATGAAGAGGGTGTGTGCACTGGTGCGGAGGAATGGAGTCGGTTGGAAGCACGGCTTTCTTAGCCTTTGATCTCCATGAGCATCTGCGGATTATTGGGGAACTTCTTGATAAAGAAGAGGAGCCGTTCCATGGCCTCGTAGGGTCGGTGGCCGGAGAGTCCGCGGCGGATGAGGTGGATCTTGTGGAGGGTGTGCTCGGCGAGCAGGAGTTCTTCGCGGCGGGTTCCGGATTTAAAAATGTCGACAGCGGGGTAGATGTAGTTTTCGGCAATCTTTCGGTCGAGGACGAGTTCCATATTGCCGGTGCCCTTGAACTCCATGAAAATCGCTTCGTCGGCGCGGGAGTTTGTTTGGATCAGTGCGGTGGCGAGGATGGTGAGGGAGCCAGCCTCGCGGGTGTTCCGTGCTGCGGCGAAGAGGCGGCGAGGTACTTCAAGGGCGCCAATGGTGATACCGCCGGAACCTGTGGCACGGCCACGGCCGCCCTTGCCACTGCTCATGTTGCCATTGTAGGCACGGGCGAGGCGGGTGATGGAATCCATGAGAAGAAACACGTCCTGGCCGGCCTCGACGAGGCGCTTGGCTCGCTCGATGGCGAGTTCGGCGATGCGGCAGTGGTTGCGTGTGCCCTCGTCATTGGAAGAGGCGTAAATTTCCGCACCGGGGAGGGCGCGACGGAACTCGGTGACTTCCTCCGGACGTTCATCGACTAGCAGGATCATGAGATGGATCTGCTCGTCGTATTTTTCGCGGATTGCCTCCGCCATGTGGAGCAGGAGGGTGGTCTTGCCGGAGCGGGGTGGAGAAACGATGAGTCCGCGCTGTCCTCGGCCGACCGGGGACACGATGTCGATGACACGGGTGGTGGCGCGGTCGGAAGTTGTTTCGAAAGCGATCCGCTTGTTGGGGTTGATCGCCGTGAGTTCGTCGAAGTGTGGCAGCATCGAGGCCTCCTCTGAGGGCAGGCCGTTGATCTGCGCGATTTCCACGAGCTGCGGGCCGCGGCTGCTGGCCTGGAATTTGCCGTGGAGCCATTGGCCGTGGCGGAGAGCGTGGGTGCGGATGATTTCCGGGGAGATGAAGATGTCCTCCTTCGCCTGCTCGAAATTCGTCTCAGGCATACGCAGGAAGCCGAAGCCTTTCGGAGTCATTTCAAGGATTCCGTCTACATCGGTCAAGGGGCCTTCAAGAACAGTGGGGGCGCGGTCTTCCTGCTGGCGGTCATTGCGGTCATTGCGGCGGTTGCCGCGCTGGTCGTTGCGCTGGTCGTTGCGCTGGTCGTTGCGCTGGTCGTTGCGCTGGTCGTTGCGCTGGTCGTTGCGCTGGTCATTGCGGTTGCCGCCTCGGTTTTGATCGCCGCCTGACTGGTCGCGGCGGCGCTTGCGCTTCTCGCGGCGTTTCTTGGAACGAGACATCTGCTGACCGTCGTTGCCGGAGTGTTGTGATTGACTGACCGGGCCTCCGCCGGGAACGCGCCCGATGCGGGGGTTTTCCTGCGACTGGCTGTTGGCTGAATGGCGTTCCTGTGTGGCCGGCGCATCGGATTGTGGAGAGGGAAGCGGAATGGGCTGCGGGGCTGCGACGGGTGCCGGCGCGGGCTTTGCTGCTGCCACTGGGGTTGCTGCGGCCACTGGGGTTGCTGGAGCGGTTTCCTTGGCGGGTGCCTTTTTGGCCACGGCCTTCTTGGCGGCTTTCTTGGCTGCTTTCTTCGCCACCGTCTTTTTCGCCACCGTCTTTTTCACGGCGGTTTTCTTCGCTGCTGTCTTCTTGACCGCAGTCTTGCGGGCGGTCTTCTTCGGTTTTTCCGAAGGAGGGAGATCGAAAAGTTCGTCGGTGGTGTTTTTGCTCATTCGTCTGAGTTTATGGGGAAAGGGTTCGGGGTGTTCCGAAAGTGTTTTGGTAAAAGGAATCAACGGTGATGTAAAAATGCACAGTGTTCCTTGGTGAGGAGACGGGGTGAGCATCGGTTTCCGTGTCGGTGAATCCGGCCAATCAAGCGGGATGAGACGTGGGATACGACTGCCAGTGTGGTGACCTAGGAAAAATCCGAAGGTCGCCTACCGTCGTGACAACGAGGGAAAGATGATGGGCGTATGGTTATTTGGCAACCTTTAAAAACGGTGTTGCAGGAAGGCCGGATTGACTGCTAGGGCGTAGAGCCGGTGGTGTGGATGGGAGATTTCAACGCGACCGAAGGAAATCCGGCACTGAAGTTTCTCGGACGCAAGGGAACAGCAATCCAAGTGGTTGAGGGTTTCGGCGGATTGGTCGAGACGTACGATGCACTGCACGCCGGAGAGAAGAAGTGCGGCACCCTGCAATTCTGGATGAGCGATCCAAACCGGCAGTGGAAGGTGGATCACATCCTCATCTCGAAGGGAGGGGAGGTTCTGGAATTGGCAATTCTCCGGACTGGGGAGCCGTGTTTGTCGGACCACTTTCCGGTGACGGCTCGGGTGCGGTTTCCGGAAGTTGTGAAATGATTTCCTTCAGGGATGATTTGAACGATTGCGGCCAAGGGAGGGCGTTTATGTTTTCGGTATCTTTCCACTTCGGACTGATAGCTTTGAGTTGTGCTAGGTAGGAGGAAGCGGTTTCGGGATCGCCGAGTTGTGCGTGGGTGATGGTGAGGAGTGCGGTGGTGTTTTCGATTTCGGCGGGGGGGAGGCCGAGTTTTGTGGCGTGGGTGAGGTAGGTTAACGCTTGCTCAGGATGATCTGTTAGGAGCGCGATCCAAGCGGCGCGGATTGCGAAGGCGGCATCATTTTGGAAACGGAACAGGCCGGTATGGAGAATCTCCATGGCCTGGCGGACGTCGCCGGTCTCGAAGGCGGTGTAAGCGGCCTCCGAGTAATCGGAAGCGAGGTGATTGGCTTCGGGCTGGTTTGTGATCAGATCGATCCAGTAGCGGTGGGCGGCGGTAAAATCGCCCGAGGTGGTGGAGGCAATGGCCTTGGTGCGGAGGCAAAGAGCCTGTTGTGCCCCGAGACGTCCGGCGATGCCAGCGATCTGCAATGCGTTCGTTGCGTGCTCGGGATTTTTGGCGAGAACGGCGGCGGCAGTGATCGCTCGCTCCGCCAAGGTGGCTTTCCCTAGGGTTGCCAGATTTTGCGGATCGAGGAGCTTGCTTGTGAAGGTCGCAATGTCGCGTGAAGTTGGATTATCTGGTAAGGAAAGCTCCGAAAAGGTTTCGGAATTGCGTGCTCGGAACTTGTTGAAGAGCGGGGTGAAATCCGGTGATTCGTAGCCGAGCCAATCTTGTTCGAGACGGAGGATTCCGGGATTGAGGGTCGCAAGCGTGCCGCGTTTAACAAGGTTGCGGAGAGCAGGAGGCATGTTCTCGGTCTTCGCGGTAGTGCGCTTGATGAAGGAAGGGTTTCCAGATTTCAGGGAAAGGAAGAGGGCGGTGGCAAGGGGTAGGCCTGGGTCGGCGGAATTGATTACGGCGGCGATAGCTGCGGGTTCGCCGGATTCAAAGGTCTTGCGGATGATTTTTGCCTGGGCGATTTGCGCTGCGGCGAGATTGGGGAAATCCTCCGGGTAGGCGGCGGCGAGCCGTTGTTTCAAGGCGGTTTCTGAAGTCTGCAGTTTTAGGGTTGGGGGCAGTTGATACGGAAACGCCTTGGAGAGTGTGTCGAGCCTGTTAGGGATGGGGAGTTCGGAAAGGGTTTGGGTGACTGGGTCGAGTTCGTATCCCGCTATTGCCGATAGGATTGGAGCGGGAAGTTTTTGCTTGGTGGGGATGGGAATCGGCAGGCAGAGGGCGATGGTGAATTTGTCCGTGAGGCTTGCATCGGATTGGGAGATGGCCACGTGGTGTTGTCGGCCTTTGGCGTCGATGGCCTCAGCCGACCCCCTGATGGGGATTCGGATTTCCCGGTCATCCTCTAGGATGATGGAAAGGGTGGTGTCCTCGAAGCGTGCGGAGAGCGGTTTCGGATAGGGCTGGAATGATTCCGAGCGCAGGATACCTCCGGTGGTGGTGTCGCGTATGTGCCAGACGTAATTACCGTTTTGCGCTTTCGTCGGGTGCGCTACGAGTAGGCCGTTTTGCGTGAATGGCTGGCATGAATCTGGGTCGAGATATTCCGGGAACTCACCGAGGTTCGCGATCGGTTTGAGCGTCGCGGCGTTGCAAAGAAGATTGGTTGCGTCACGGTGGACGAGGAGGTGGATGCCGCCGGGGGAAAGCGAAATGTGGGAGATGTCGCTGGCGTTAGTGGGGAAAAGGACAGCAGTGACTTTCGGTGTTCCGTCTAGCTCCCAGCGGATGACCGTCGGGTATTTCCCACCGACAGCGGCGAAGATTGCTTTTCCCGTATCATCGGTGAATCGCAGTATGGGGTAGGGGTGCCGCAGTAGCAGGGAAGGGATCGTGAAACGAGCCGATGAAAGGATTTCCGTCAGGAGATCGGTGGCTTTATCGTTTTCCGATTCTTGCTGAGCGGCCTGGAGGTAGGGGATCGCTTTTCCTTGCTGATGATTTGCGGAATGGAGTTCGGCTAGTGCGAGTTGTGCGGCGGCAAGGGATGAATCATTTCCGGGATCTGTAGGTTTTTCGGAAGCAGGCTCCGGCCTATCGCATGAGCTCAGGCAGATGATGATGGCAAAGATGAACGGTTCGATTCTCAAAACTAGGCAGGGTTGGAAGGTGTCCGGTATTTGTCTAATGCCACCAAGGCTTTGATTTGTGGGTGTTGTGAGGCTCTCCGCCGTCACATTCGCCGACGGATCACGTGGAAACCGGTTGCCGATTTCAGAGCCAGTACAGCGACAGCGCCCCAGAGCACCCAGTCCAGCGTGTTTGGCCACAGATATACATCCACCAGAAGCCAGATGAATACGATGAAGCGCGGCCGCAGCAACCAGGAATAGGGCTCTTTAAGCGCATTCCGGATGAAGGCGAAGGTCACGACGAGGAGATAGAAGAAGATGTAGAGAACCCCCGGCCATAAGCCTGCGTTGCCGGCATGGATCATCGTGATCATCACCACCGAAACCACAATCTGGTCGACCATCGTATCGGTGAATGAGCCGCGATTCGAAGCTGTGCCCTGAAGTCTTGCTAAAGGGCCATCCAGTCCGTCCAGCAACACATGAAGCAGCAGCAACACGAACGCCAGCCACGGGGCGACCCATTCGAATGCAACTGGGAATGCAAGACCGCACAGAAGAGAGGCGATGGTGATGTGATTTGCGGTTACCCTCATCCAAGAGAGAGCGCGCAGCAACGGATCAAGCAAGCTTGCCCGCAAGCCTTGTGACCAGGCCATGAAGTCCGCTTCACCTCCGGAGTAACAGGTGACTTTTCCGGGGTCGGCGGGATTCTCCACATCCGGTGCCCCGTCTTCAATCGTCTTGGCGGTAAAATTATTTTCGCTCATTCAAATTTCTTCCTGTTTATCGAATTTGAATTCGAGCGGTTGGAACCCCATTCCGTGGATTCCCGAACCGGTGTTGTGAAAGCCAATGCCTTCATGATGATGCTCGCGGAAAGGAATATGGGTGTGGCCGAAATAGCAGTCGCTGGCCTGTTTTCGCCAGCCCGGAGACGCTGCGTCGAGGTAATGGGAAACCCGTGATACGGTGACGGCCTGCGGGAAATAGCAGCGGTGGAATGCAAGGGACAGGCCTGTGCGGTCTGCCATATCATACATGGTGGCGCTTAACGCCCCGCGGGGTTTATCGTCCGCCCAGTTTTTGCGAGCTATTGCCAATACTGCCTGGTCCATTTTTTTGTTTGCACAGTCGCCATGGAGAAAGACTTGGTCGCCAAGCAGCAGGGAATACTCGTGCAGATGAAAGTTCGACCATCTCCTCAGCAATGGTTCCAAGTCCTTGCAAAACCCGCGAAGGCAATCGTGGTTGCCGAGGATGAAATGTAGATCCCGGCCTTCCATCATTTCGAGGCGGTCTTCGAGCCACTTGATTGCTGCCTTTATAGAATTGGTCTCGTTGCGTAGGGTGCTCCAGCGGAAATCAAAGGTGTCGCCGTTCAGGACAAGTACATCGCATCGCTCCAGTTGAGGCTTGATCCCTTCCAAAAGGAACTCGCCCGCGGATCGCTTCGCAAGCAAGTGCAGGTCAGAGATCACCAGTCCGCGTGTCGCCATGGCGGACAGGCTGCGGTGGAATGTGGATGCGGTCAAATGCCTTCCGCGCCTCTAAATTGCAGGTGCGTCCGGAACTTTGTTCAGGCGAGGGTGCCTTCGGTTACGCCGAGCTTTTCGGTGGCGTGGATGCGGGTAAGCAGTTGATCCGGGGTGATTTCACCGGAGAGAAGGCTGCTGTAAGCGCTGATGGTAGATGAGGCCGAGTCGCGATCTTCGTCGAGGAGTTCGATGCGGAAATTTGAGAGTCCGGTGGCGAGGAGCTGCGGAAAGAACCGGCCGCCGGTCTGAGCGCGGCCGTTGAATAGGGTGTTGCGGCAACCGACGTCCGCTTGCAGGCGGTGGAGTTGGCCGACGCGGTCTCGGAGGTGGACGGTGTGTATCTCGCAGGGGCGGCCGCAGTCCTTGTAGGTGGTGCCGGAGCTGAGGAAGGTGCAGAACACGCAGTGCTCCATATGAAACATGGGCATGTGCTGGTGGAGGGTGAGCTCGAGCCAGGACGGCGGGGTCTTTTCCAGAAGATCGAGCACCTGTGAGATGTTGAGGTCGTAGGAAATTGTCAGGCGGTCGAGGCCTGCGGATTCCATGAGTATTTTGGCAGTGATTGGGTTGGCCGCGTTGAGCGAGAAATCGCCGATTTTGATGAGGTCGGAACGGTCGCGGTAATGATGGAGGGCGGCGAGGTTGCGGAGAAGCAGTCCGTCGGGTTCGGCGCGCTCGATGAGTTTCAGGTAACCGATTTCACCGGTCTTGATGATGCGCGGGGTGGCCAGAATGATTTTAGCCGGGTTGCCGGTCGCGAGAGCGACGGCTTCCTTGTAGCGGCGGGGATCTTCGAAATCGCAGTAGATCATCGGAACACCAGCTTCTAAGGCAGCCTCTATTTGGGGAAGGGTTCGGGTCAGAACCGAAAGTGTCGGAGTGGTCGATTTGGGTGAGGTTTCCGAGGGGAGAAGCTCTTTGAATGTGATATCGGTTGCCGGTTTCTGTGATGTCGGACGATCTTCCACAAGCGCAGCCACGAGATCGCGGCGAACTTGGTTCAGTGCGGAGAGTGGTAGATGGCAATCGCCGATGAGCTGGTTGTCGATGGATGCCAGTTCGTATGGGGTGTCGCCGAGACGGGAGAGCTGCTTGGTGAGGGTTTCGGTCGTCAGGGGGCGGCCAGATGCAGGTTCAAGATTGGATTCGGTCGAACGGATGACTTGGTTGGATGAGAGGTTGAGTGGTTCACCAGGTTGACCGCTGACTGTGAGATGGAGTGGTGATTTCTTTAGCGGTGGCTTCGCGGTCTGCCAGAATTTCCGGATGGAAGATTCGAGCGCGGGGTCGGCGGTTTTGTATAGCGTGACGCCCGGGTGGATTCGGTCGAAGTTGATTCCGGAAAATGTCCGATGGAAAATGATGCGGTCGTTCTCTATTTTCCAGATGGATGCGCCCTGTTCGAGATCGCGATTTTCTCCTGCGTCGAAGACAATGCCATCGCCCGCCTTCAAAGGCGGGACCTGTTCCGACGGCGGTGTGTCGAGACGGATCCAGCCGTTCTGTGCCTCGGTGATTGTGCCGAGGAAGGGGCCGCGCTTTTTTCCGAACTTACCGTGGGTGAGATAGGGGTGGTTCGTGCCAGCCAGCCAGCCAGTGGAGAGCCCGCGGGAAAAGGTCATTTCGAGCTGGTATTTCTCTTCATCTGAGATGACCCGGGACGGGGTTTCCACGGCCTGCCCGGAGACGGGGCAGCTACATGCATCGAGGGCTTTCCGATAGACGCGGGTGACGGCGGCGACGTATTCGGGGGTCTTGAGGCGGCCTTCGATTTTGAAGCTTTTCACTCCGGCTTTGACGAGATCCGGGATGAGGTCGACGGCGGAGAGATCCTGCGGCGAGAGGAGGTAGCGGTGCTCGCCGAGATCGCGGGTTTCGCCATCGACAACGATCTCGTAGGGCATGCGGCATGCTTGGGCGCATTCGCCACGATTTGCAGAGCGTTGGCCGAGGGATTCCGATGTGAGGCACTGGCCGGAATAGGCGACGCAGAGTGCGCCGTGGACGAAGACTTCCAGGGGAGTGGAAAGAGCCAAGTGATCAGTGATCAGTGAAGAATTGAAGCGTTCGATTTCAGAAATGGAGAGTTCGCGGGCGAGGACGGCGCGTTCCATGGGGAAGATCGTTTCGAGGAATGCGAGACCTTGCGGGGAGGTGATGGTCATCTGGGTGGATGCGTGGATCTCTACGCCCGGTGCGATTTCTCGTGCCATTTTCGCCAGTCCGATGTCCTGGATGATGAGTGCGTCGACGCCGGCGGATGCGATGGTGCGGAGTTGCTGTTCGGCGGCCTCAAGCTCATCCGTGAAAATGAGGGTGTTCATCGCGATGAAGCCTTTCACGCCGTGCTTGTGGAGGTAGATCATCAACTCCGGTAGATCCTCTTCGCTGAAATTGTCGGCGCGGAGGCGGGCGTTGAATTTCGGTAGGCCGAAATAGATCGCGTCGGCACCTGCTGCGACGGCGGCTTTGGCGCAGTCCCAGTTGCCCGCAGGCGAGAGAAGTTCCGGTTCGGTGTGCGGTTGTTTGTTCAATGGAAGGTGAACGTAGGCGCTTGCGAAGTTTTACGCAACCGTGATGGAGTTTTGGTGTTTGCTCAGTTGTTAAGGAGTTTTTCTATGTTACCGAAAGCGAAAGGAAATTGGACGAAGGAGGAGGCGAGGCATCTGCTGAGCAGGGCGGGTTTCGGAGGCTCTCCGGATGAGATTGCAACGTTTTACCGGCTGGGAAGGGAAAAAGCGGTCGATTTCTTGCTGAACCCGAAGGAGCCGATCGAGGAGTTTGCGAAACCCGAATGGGCGGATCGGGAAAATGCGATGGAGGAGGTGCGTGAGAATTCCATGCAGCGCCGGGAGATGATGTCTTCGCTGAAGGGTAAGACCCCCGAGGAGGTCGCGAAGGTCAGGCGCGCGACCCTTAAGGAGAGGCAAAAGCAGAACCGCAGGCGATGTCTTGAGGCGCAGGGCTGGTGGTTCCGGAGGATACTTGTGACGAAGGCGCCGCTGCGCGAAAAGATGACCCTGTTCTGGCACGACCATTTTGCAACATCCATCCAGAAGGTGAAACAGCCGGTGCTGCTGATGAAGCAGAACGAGCTATTCCGTGATCATGCGTTCGGGAGTTTCCGGGAGCTGACCCAGTCTATCGTGAGGGATCCGGCGATGATGCTTTATCTGGACACCCAGAAATCGAGTAAATCGAATCCCAATGAAAATTTCGCCCGTGAGGTGATGGAGCTTTTCACCCTGGGTGAGGGGAATTATTCCGAAAATGACGTAAAGGAAGCCGCCCGAGCTTTCACTGGATTCCAGCTGAACCGCCTGAATGGAAATGTCGTTCAGCAGGTAGGTGCCTGGGACGGAGGCGAGAAGAGGATTTTCGGCAAGGTCGGAAAATTCAACGGCAGGGATGTGGTGAATCTGATTTTCAAAAAGGATGCCTGCGCGAAGTTCATGGTTGGGAAACTGTGGGAGTTCTTCGCCTACGAAGCGCCGGTTGATTCCGCGCTGGAGGATCTGGCACGGATCTTGAGGAAGGCGAATTACGAGGTGAAGCCCGTGCTCAGGGAGATTTTTCTTTCGAAGGAATTTTACGGGGAGAGGGCAATGTCGAACCAAATCAAGTGTCCGGTGCAATACCTGGTGCAGCTGCTCAAGGAGATGGAAATGGACGAAGCGCCGACGGCTTTCCCGATCACGGGGCAGGTGCAGCTCGGCCAAGTGCTCTTCATGCCTCCGAACGTGGCTGGATGGGACTGGGGCAAGGCATGGGTCAACACCAACACGCTGCTGACCCGCTACAATCTTGCAGGCAGCCTCATCAAGGGCAGCTCCGGCGAAAGCATGCGTGGCCGGGCGGGAATAGGCAGCATGCTGAGCATGAACCGCAGGCGGAGTATGGCTGGGGGCGGCTCGAAGGGGCCGGAGTTCGCAAAGATTGCATCCGAGGAGGAACGCAACGAGACCGTCAAGCTTGTGGACAGCCTGATCGACAGGTTCTTCTGTGTGGAGGTCCCGGCGAAGGCGCGGGCATCGTTCATTGACTACGCGAATTCGAAGAAGGATGTGAGTTTTACCGACAAAGAGCTTGGCGAGCTGTGCCACCTGATGCTGAGCACGCCCTACTACCAGCTTTGCTGATTTTCTAGAAGCTAGAGTCCAGATACCAGAGAACAAAGATTATGAAAACGAGACGGGATTTTATGAGGTCGGCGGTGCTGGGTGCATCGGCGACATGGACTTTACCGGGCTTCATTGACCGGACATTTGCGGAGCTCGGCGACCAGGCGCGCGACAGTTCGGTTCAGTTCGCCAGTGGCAAAGACGATACGATACTCGTCGTGCTGCAGATGGCGGGGGGCAACGACGGGCTGAACACGCTCGTTCCGTTCGGCGATGATGCCTACCACAAGGCCAGGCCGAACATCGGGAAAAAGCAGAAAGATCTGATCCAAATCGAGGATGGACTCGGGCTGAACGGAGCTATGCCTTTCCTCGGTTCGATGTTTAAGGAAGGTGAGCTTGGCGTAGTCCAAGGTGTCGGGTATCCGAATCCGAACCGCTCCCACTTCGTCTCGACATCGATCTGGGAAACAGCAGACACGAGCAACAGTTCCAACACGGGTTGGCTCGGTCGCTATTTCGACAACGCCTGTGAAGGTGTGGATCCAACGGTCGGGATCAGCTTTAATAAATCGACCCCCGAGTCGTTCGGCGCAATCAGGAATCCGGGTGTGAGCCTGAGTTCACCGGAACTATATCGCTGGATCCACGGCGGCGGCGACAAGGCACAGGCAGAGGAGTTTTTCTCCGATTTGAATCAGCCGATGGCGGCGGAGGAATTACCATCCGATGGTGGCTCGATCGATATGCCGGCTGGCGGAAAGGTTGGCGGCGTGGTGGGGGAGTCGAACCTCGATTTCCTCGAGCGAGTGGCGCTCAATGCGCAGGTGAGTTCTAAGAAGATCCTGGAGGTCGCGGCGAAGCACAGGACAAGTGTGCGCTACGCCGGTACGCCGATCGCTCGGAACCTGAATCTCGTTTCCCGTATGATCGCCGGAGGAATGGCGACCCGCGTCTATTATGTGAGCCATGGTGGTTTCGACACCCACACCGGGCAGGTGAATTCTCACGATCGCTTGCTGGGTCAGCTCGATTCCGCGCTGAAATCGTTTTTCACAGATCTCAAGCAACAGGGCAACGACAAGCGAGTGGTGCTAATGACGTTTTCGGAATTCGGTAGACGAGTTAAGGAAAATGCCAGTGCGGGAACGGATCACGGCAAGGCTTCATGCATGTTCGTCGCCGGCGGCGGAGTGAAAGGCGGGCTGTATGGTAAATACCCGAGCCTCACGAAGTTGTCGCAAGGTGACCTGAACCACACCGTGGATTTCCGTAAAGTCTATGCGGACTTGCTCGGTAGCTGGCTCAATGCTCCGAACATCGGGAAGATCCTCGGAGGGGGTTACCGTGGGATCGGGTTGATCTGATCCGCGATCAAAGTCTTCTTCTGATTACGGCGACATTGGGTATCTCGATTGTTTTTATCGCGATATTTGGCCTGGCGATTGCGCTTCCATTCATTCCTGTAGCCCCATCGCTAATGCGCTAATGGCTCCGAACAAGTGGGGAATCCGCGACCGAAGATCGCCGCTACGAAAGGAGCGACTTCCCGGTCATCTGCTCGGGTTTGTCGAGGCTGAGCATTTCGAGGAGAGTTGGTGCGACGTCGGCGAGGATGCCGTCATGCATCTGGTGTGAGGACGCGTCGTCGGCGACGTAGATGATCTCAACCAGATTGGTGGTGTGGGCGGTGTTAGGAGAGCCGTCGGCGTTGCGCATGTATTCGCAGTTTCCGTGATCCGCGGTGATGAGGAGCTTGCCGCCGAGGCGGAGGGTTTGCTCGACGATGTCTTTGACTGATGCGTCGATGATTTCGACAGCATGGCTGGCTGCATCGACAACTCCGGTGTGGCCGACCATATCGGGATTGGCGAAATTGAGGATGACGAGGTCGAAGTCCTTGAGGTTCTCGACCACTGTCCGGGTGACTTCCTCCGCCGACATCTGGGGCTTGAGATCGTAGGTGGCGACGTCCTTCGGCGATGGGATGATGAAACGTTTCTCTCCCTTGTTTTCCTTTTCGTCGCCGCCGTTGAAGAAGTAGGTGACGTGAGGGTATTTCTCGGTCTCGGCGATGCGCATCTGCTTGAATCCAGCTTCGGCGACAGTTTCGCCGAGGGTCATTTCGAGCGTCTGCGGGGTAAAGATAGCATCACAGGAATACTTGCCGTCATAGACTGTGAGGGTGACGTAGTGGACGTCGGGAACCTGGCCGCGGTCGAAGCCGGTGAAATCCTTCTGGAGGAAGGCGTCGGAAAGCTCGCGGGCGCGGTCGGCTCGGAAATTGAAAAAGAGGACGACATCGCCATCGCGGATGCGCTGTGTATCGGCCTCGGTGAAGACCATGGCGGGCATGAACTCGTCGGTCTTGCTCTGCGTCTCATAGACCTCGGAAATCGCCTCGGAGGCGAGGATTTCCTTTTTCGCGCCGACGCCGTGGACGATGGCATCCCATGCGAGCTTAACTCGGTCCCAGCGCTTGTCGCGATCCATGGCGAAGTAGCGGCCGACGACTGTGGCGATTTTCGCTCCGGCCTTGGATGTCTCGTCCTCGACCTTCGAGATGAATCCCGCTCCACCGGTCGGCGAGGTGTCACGGCCATCGGTGATTGCGTGGATAAAAATGTCTTTGACCCCCGCGTCGGCGGCGAGTTTGGTCATGGCGATGAGCTGGTCCTGGTGGGAGTGGACGCCGCCGTCGGAAACGAGCCCGAGCAGATGGAGGCGGCCGGACTTGGCTTTTTCGAGCGCCTTTTTGAACACCTCGTTCTCAGCCAGCGTGCCTTCGGCGATGGCCTTGTTGATGCGGGTGAAGTCCTGGTAGACGACACGGCCTGCGCCAAGATTTAGGTGGCCGACCTCGGAATTGCCCATCTGCCCATCCGGGAGCCCGACATCCAAGCCCGATGCTGAGAGGAAGGAATGCGGATACTGAGAAAGAGTTTCGTCGTGGAAAGGGGTATTCGCGAGGAGAACGGCGTTCCCGTCCTTTTCAGCGGTTTGCTTGCCACCGGGGTTTGTTCCCCAGCCGTCGCGGATGATGAGCACTACTGGTTTCTTCGACATAGGGACGCTGTAATCGGGGATGCTTGCCGGGTCAATGGTGATCCTCAGGTGGATACTTGAGAGGATTTGTCACAAGGGGCACAAGCAAGATCGTGGTTTGAGCTTGGAACCTGAAATCAAAACTTGGATTCGGAGAAAGCGGGAACTGCGGGCATGGGAGAAATTACCATTTGGGTTACGGGGGTTCCAAAAGGAGGTCTTGAGGGCATCCTCGGTGACTATGCGCCCGGCTTTCTTATATTCCAGTTGGTTCATGGTGTGTGGAGAGTGGGAAATCCGTCACCTGCTCCAGGGTAATGTTGTAAAGCTTTGCGATCTCCGGCGCGTCGGAAGCGCAGTAGATTTCCTGGAAGTAGATTTCCTTGATGCCGTAGGCGCAGAGGGTCTGCATGCAGGCGGTGCAAGGCATGGTGGTGGTGGCGACGATCTTGGCCTCCCCGCGCTTGAAGAGGGAACAGAGATTGATCTCGGCATGCAGCATGAATTTTTGCCTGGCCTCGCGATCCTGCCAGAAATCCGGAGGGGCGTTGAAGCCTGGTGCGAGGCCGTTGTAGGCGGTGGCGATGACGCGGTTGTCGTGGTCGAGGGCGGCGGCGCCGACTTTTCGGTATGGATCTTCGGAGCGGAGGCTGGCGACATGGGCGAGCGCCATGGCGTATTGGGGGATGCTGAGGCGGTTGTCGGACACGGATGAAACCCTAAATTTCAAATCTCAAACATCAAGGTAAGACGATTTTCGGTGTGAGCGTTGCTTCTGGCGAGGGGCTGACATATTGAGGGGCTGTGACTGGAAACGCTCGGGGAACGGTGGCCGCAATCTTGGCTTTCGGGCTTTGGGGGATGTTGCCGATCTATTGGAAGCATTTGGATTTCATGAATCCGATTGGTATCGTGGCGCAGCGGACTTGCTGGACCTGCCTCGCGCTATGGCCGCTGCTGTGGTGGAGGCGGATCGGGATCAAGGCGGACGCGCGGACGCTCGGTTGGCATCTCATTTCGGGAGTCCTGATCGGCGGTAACTGGCTGATTTATGTCTGGGCCACGCTGAACGATCGGATGATCGAAGGGGCGCTGGGTTATTACATCAACCCATTTTGCAACATGCTTTTCGGTGCACTTTGGTTCGGGGAAAGGCAGAACCGCCTACAGATGGCGGCGATTATCACGGCGTTTTCCGGGGTGATGCTGCAAATTCCCGGAGTGGGGCATTTTCCGTGGGTCGCGATTTTGCTCGGGTTGTCCTTTTCTCTCTATGGGGTGGTGAGAAAACGCTCGAAGCTCGGCGCGCTCGATGGTTTGACGGTGGAGACATCGGTGCTCGTTCCGTTCGCGCTCCTGTGGCTAATTTTTAACAGTACGAGCGTTCCAGCGGCGTTCGGGGGGAGCTGGGTGAATGCTTTGCTGCTGGCCGGAACGGGTATTGTCACCGCGATCCCGCTGCTGCTTTTCGGGTTCTCCAGCCGCAATATCCGCCTGAGCACGCTCGGGATGCTGCAGTTTATCGGGCCGACCCTGCAATTTTTCATTGGTTGGAAGATGTATGGGGAGCCGATGACTTCAGTGCGGCTGGCATCCTTCGGGCTGATCTGGCTGGCGATTGCTCTCTACGCGGCCGACGCGATGCGGCGGCGTCGAAAACAGGCGCAAGCGGTGCTTGCGGAGGAGGCTGCGGGGAGATAGTGGTTTTCCCATGTTGGATGAGATTCGTAGTTTGTTGGTATTGCAGGACAGGGATCGGCGCTTGCTCACCCTGAGGAAAGAACTCGCGAAATTACCGCAGGACGAGGCCAGGGCGAAAGCAAAGCTGTCAGGGGATGAGGCTTCGAAGAAGAAAGCCCACGACGAGTTTCTGGCGATAGAGCTTAAAGTAAAAAAAATCGAGATGGAGGCGGAAACGCGCCGGACGACGATCAAACGGCTGAGGATACAGCAGTTTGAGACCAAGAAGAACGAAGAATACAACGCCCTCGGCCATGAGGTGACCCGCTACGAAAAGGAAGTCGATGAGCTTGAGACCCGCGAGTTGGAGGCGATGGAGGAGGTCGATATTTTCCGGGAGAAACTAAATGAGGCGGAGGCGCAGTTGGCGGCTTCTAAGAAGGTCGTGGAAGAGGATCTCGTAACGATCAAGGAACGCCATGCGAGCATGGAGAAACAGGTTTTGGAAGTCTCTGTGGAACGGGAGAAGCTGGTTACTGATGTGCCCGAGGATAATCTTCCCATCTATGAGAAGTTGATGAAATCCAAGGATGGCATGGCAATCGCGACCCTGAAAGACGGCAAGTGTACCGGTTGCCACATGAAGGTGATCGCCTCGACCGGTATTGCCGTGCAGACCGGGAAGGAAGTCACGCAATGCGAGAACTGCGGTCGCATCCTTGCCCTGGATGAGTGATGGCCGCGGAGCTTGAAAGGGATGTGCTCAAAGGCGTTTCCCGCTCCTTTTACCTGAGCCTGCGCCTGCTGCCGGCGCCGATGCGGCGGCCTGCGGGCATCGCCTACCTACTTGCACGGGCGAGCGATACCATTGCCGATTCCGCCGCGATTCCTGCTGCCGAACGACTCGGGTTACTCGATGGTTTTTCGCGGCAGATCTGCGGCGATGACAAACCCGCGCCATTTCCGACCGCTCTGGTCGACGCTACGCCTGATCCCAGGGAGAAGCTTCTGCTGGAGTGCCACGAGGAGAGCATGGCAGCACTGGAGATATTGGATGCGTCCGCAATTTCCCTGATCCGCGATGTCATCGGAACCATCATCAGCGGGCAGAAGATGGATCTTGAGCGGTTCGGCGATCATGAACTGGGCAAGGTCATCTCTCTGGTAAACGCCGACGAACTTGAAGATTACACGTGGAGGGTTGCTGGATGTGTCGGCGAATTTTGGACGAAGCTGGGTTTTGAAACACTGGGGGAGCATTATTCCCAGTGCGATCCGGTGAAGCTGATCTCGGATGGGATTGAGTATGGGATGGGCTTGCAGCTCGTGAACATCCTGCGCGACCTGCCCAAGGACATGCGGGACGGCCGCTGTTACCTGCCCGTCGTCGATACGAATGAGCGTGACGAGTTGATGGCATGTTTCACCAAATGGCATGGGATTGCTTTTGGAAGGATGGCGAGGGGGCTCGAATATTCATCGAGGCTCTGTTCGAAACGGCTGCGGGTGGCCAGCGCATTGCCCGCACTCATCGCGAAAGAGACGCTGTCGCTCATGGAGGGGGTGAGCTACGACCAGCTTGAAGCCGGAATCAGGATTCCGAGGAGACAGGTTTACTCGCTGATGCTGGGAGCGTTCCTGAAACGTTGAGCCGGTCGATTTCTGTGTGATTTTGTGCTTTTCTGCCAAGTTGTTTGACAAGGGCGGCATCAGGCGGGAAAAACGTCGTGACTCATGAGTAATTTGAAACTGCATAACGCAATGTGGCCCGGATTGGTCGGCAAAGAGCCCGACACGGACCATCCACCGATCTCCCTTGAGCACATGCTCGATCTCACCACCGCCGCCGAGGTGGACGGACGGAAATACGACGGAGTCGACCTTTTTATCTTCCACCCGCACACCGATCCGGATGGCTCGGATGATGAGATTCGGAAGATGGCGGATCTGATCGCTTCCAAAGGCCTTTCCGTGGGTTCGATGGTTGCACCTGTGTGGCCGGGAACGGTCGGTGGGTCGGCCTTCGGTTCCGATGAGGACAGGAAAAATTTCGTTCTCGCGGTCGAGAAGACCTGCCGGGTTGCGGGTATCCTGAACGAGCACGGCGTCCGCAAGTCCGGAGTGATCCGGGTGGATACCGCAGGCGGCACCTCCGATTTTGCGAAGGACATTACAGGCAACACCGCAAAGGTTGCCGAGACATTACGTGAGGCCGGCAAGGTTGCCGAGCAGCACGGTGAGCGGATTGCCGCCGAAGGTGAGATCTGCTGGGGCGGATTCCACTCGTGGAAAGCAGCCGTCGATACCCTCGAGGCGACGGCAATGCCTGGCGTTGTCGGTTTTCAAGCGGATCTCGCACACACCTATCTCTATCTCATGGGCTACAACGCGCCCGAGGCAGCACTCCTGAAGGAAGGTTACAGTGACGATGAGTTCTGGGTCGCCTACAAGACCATGACCGACGCATTGCGCCCGTGGACACTCGACTTCCACGTCGCCCAGAACGACGGATCCGTCCACGGCACCGGCTCCCACGACAAGACCGGCCGCCACTGCCGTGCGGACGATCCGAACGGCAAGCTCGATATCGCGAAATGCTCGTCCTACTGGCTCGAGGGAGCTGCCGAGCGCGGAATCAAGCACATCTGCTGGGACGGCTGCATGTTCGATAACTCCGTCCTCGAAGATGCTTCCACCTGGAACGCGATCCTCAAGGCGATGGTCGACGTGGACAAAGCCCTCTGATTGGTATTTTCCCGCCTCCGAGGAAAACTATCCTGTCCAGCCAATGCCGAACTCCTCCGCAGCCTCCGCCAGTCGCTTGTCGCGTGTCCACAGGTGCGCGGAGGTGAGCTTGGCTGCTGCGAGCAGGAGAACGTCGTTCCATTGCAGGCCGCGCCCAAAAAGGTTTCGGGATTCGATCATTGCCAGGACTTCGGTGAAATCCGCTCCCACTGCCAGCGGCAGCGAAAGCAGGAATTGCCTGATTGCAGGGCGCTGCTGCACGTTGCCGACCAGCACCTCCCCGATTACGCAGGGATGGGTGACGACTCTTTCCTCCGCGATCAACTCTCCGAGTTCAGGTAGCGGTTGCTTTAGAAATTCGATCCAGATGTTGGTGTCCACCAGGACTTTCCGCAGGTTACTCATCGGAGTCGTTCAGGGCGGGGTTTGGAATCACGCTACGACCGTAAGGGGCACCCCTTTCGGCGTATTCCAGATCGGGCATGGTGCCTTCCAAGGCCAAAAACCTCGATGCTACTTCACGGTTGATGAGATCCCTCAATGCCTTGTTGAGCAGATCCGATTTCCCCTTGATGCCGGTGAAGCTCATGGCCTTCTCCAACAATTCGTCGTCCAAAGTGACGGTTGTCCTCATGCATCAAAATTCGCATCATTTGATGCGCACGTAAAGCGCTTCTTCTCCCAAACCACTAAATTCAACAAAAGCTGATATGAAAAAAGAAATCCGAATTGGACTCATTGGCTACGGCTTCATGGGTCGTACCCACTCGAACGCTTACTCGCAGCTCGACCACTTCTTCGATACCGAACACGTCCCGGTTCGCCAGGCGGTCTGCGGCCGCAGCGTGGATAAGGTCAAAGCCTTCGCCGAGAAATGGGGCTACGCCTCCTACGAGACAGACTGGCGCGAGTTGGTGAAACGCGATGATATTGACGCCGTCGATATTTGTACGCCGAACAACTCCCATGCGGAGATCGCCCTTGAGTGCATCAAGAATGGCAAGATGATCCTTTGCGAAAAACCTCTCGCCCTAAATGGCGAAGAGGGTGAGAAGATGGTCGAGGCGGTGGAGAAATCCGGTCTGCCGAACCTTGTATGGTATAACTACAGATTCCTGCCTGCGGTCAGCCTCGCCAAGAATATCGTCGATGCCGGGGAACTCGGGCGGGTGTTTCACTACCGTGCGAACTTCCTCCAGGACTGGACAATTTCCGAAGATCTCCCGCAGGGCGGCGCCGGTCTCTGGCGCCTCGATGCGGCGGCGGCAGGCTCCGGTGTCACCGGTGACCTTCTCGCCCACTGCATCGACACCGCACGCTGGATCAACGGCGATATCGTTTCCGTTTCGGCAATGACCGAGACCTTCATCAAGGAACGCGTCCACACCGAGACTGGTGAGAAGCATCCCGTCACCATCGACGATGCCTGTGCTTTCCTTGCTCGTTTCGAGAACGGTTCGCTGGCGGTCTTTGAATCGACCCGCTACGCCCGCGGCCACAAGGCACTCAACACCTTCGAGATCAACGGTGAAAAGAAATCGCTGGCCTGGGATTTGCACGATCTCAACTACCTCGAATATTTCGACCACGGGGTTCCCGGCGACCGCCGCGGCTGGTCCAAGATCCATTGCTCCGATGGTGATCATCCATACGCTGGCAACTGGTGGGTTCCGGGTCTGTGCCTCGGCTACGAGCACTCCTTTACCCACACACTAGCGGAATTCTTTAAATCACTCGACGATCCATCCGCCGAGAAGCGCTATCCAGATTTCCGCCACGCGCTCGGCACCCAATACGTTTGCGATGCGATTCTTGAGTCCGCGAAGACGAAGCAATGGGTGGACGTCAAGAAGGACTGAGTGATCGACTAACGGATCAATTCTATAACACGATGACCCCGGATTGCTCCGGGGTTTTTCGTTTCAGTCCTGCAGTAGCTCAGAGACCAATGCTAGCGCCTCGTCTCGGGATGTGATTTTCCCTTCGAGCTGCGCGGTCTGTGCCTCTTCCAAGATTTCTTTAAAACGCGGGCCGGGATCGAGACCCATTCCGATGAGATCCTTACCGGTCACGAGTGGCGGGGGGATCAGCGGTTCGCTGGCGAATTCCTCCGCCTTGGCGTTGAGGAATTCGTAGTTGTCGGTGAAGCCGTTCGATGAGCCGCAATCGACGCGGTGAAGTTCCATTTCCTGGGTAAAAGTTGGCTCGGACATGAAGCGTTTCAGCTTGGACTTGCGCATTTGCTGGACGTTCATGAACTGCATGTGGCGGGAAACCATATGTGTTACGTCGCGGATGACGGCGTTTGAGTATTTTAGCCGGGAAAGGATTATCTCGGTCATTTCCGCACCGAGTGCGTCGTGGCCATTGAAACGGATCCGCCCCGCTTCCTCGTCGAAGGTTTGGGTCGGGGGCTTGGCTATGTCGTGCAGCAATGTTGCGAGGCAGAGGGCGAGCGGCGCGCCTTTTTCAAGCATCTCCAGCATGATGCAGGTGTGGGTGTAGACATCGCCCTCGGGATGCCATTCGGGTGGTTGCTCGCAGCCGATAAGCGGGAGGACTTCCGGGATGAAATGCTCGATCAGGCTGGCATCGACGAGGAGTTCCAAGCCGTAGCGGCGGTTCGGATGGTTGATGATCTTGGAAAACTCATCGCGGATGCGTTCGGGCGGAAGCTTGTCGAGTAGGTGGGCGTTGCCCTTGATTGCATCGAGGGTTTTGGATTCGATGGGGAAGCCAATTGTGGTGGAGAAACGGATCGCGCGTAGCAGGCGGAGAGAGTCCTCTTGGAATCGGTCGGTTGGGTTTCCGATGGAGCGGAGGATGCCGGCTTTCAGATCGGGAAGGCCGTTCACGAAATCGATGACCTCACCTGACTCTGGGTTTTCGAAGAGTCCGTTGATCGTGAAGTCCCGGCGCTTGGCATCCTCCTCCGGAGTTGAGAAAGTCACGGTCTCGGGTCGGCGGCCATCCTTGTAGGAACCGTCGGTGCGGAAGGTAGCGATCTCGACGTGATGCCCGCCGTGTTTGGCAATTACGACCCCGAAGTGCGCGCCGACTTCGTTGGAGTAGGGGAAGAGTTTGAGGACGTCGGCCGGTGTGGCGGAGGTTGCGATATCGTAGTCCTTCGGTTCGTGGCCGAGGAGCTTATCGCGCACGCAGCCGCCCGCGAAGTATGCGGTGTGGCCGGCTTCCGTGAGGAGACGGGCTAGGGTAGTGGCGGAGTGGTGGGGTGTCATGGGGAGAAGTTGAAAGTGCCGGGTGATCAGTGATCAGTGGGAAGACTAGAAGTTGCCGATGGAGCTGCACAACTTTTCAGTAGATCGGATGCGCAGGAGCAGATGACAAGATGAAGAATTAGCGCGAGGAATGGGTTCACGCTGCCATCCGTGCTGATGGCAGCGAGAGGAATCCAGAGGGCGATTGAGAAGGGGATAGCGCAAAAACCGAGAAGAAACCAGAGCAGCCAAAATCCACTCCACCACTGGCAGGCTTTCCATATCTTCCTGTCGAATTGTTGGGAGCCGCGTGAAAGGAGCCGGAAGGCTGCGAATGAGAAGAAAAATATGCTGGGATAGAAAAACCACTCAGCGAACACCGAAACGCCTAGGCGATAAGCCATCATCGCCAGTGCGGTTCCTCCGCACAAAGTGATGATAACCAACGGAACTTTGCATTTCCCTTCGCTTTCGTGCATGGAAGGCAGTATCCACAAATGCAGGCTATGATCGAAGCAAATTGATTGGCATGGCGGATGCCATCCGCCGCCATGGGTGCTGGCGACCGAAGCTCACCGCTACAAGGTCGTGCTTGGCAGCCTCAGGAGTTCGAGGATGCGGTCGAGGTCGTCGTTGCCGTAGTATTCGATCTCGATTCTGCCTTTTTTGACGGAGTGGTTGATGGATACGTGGGTGGCGAGGTGTTCCTGGAGGCGTTTGGTGATCTCGCGGACGTGGATGTCGATCTCCTTGGGGGGCGCCTTTTTCGGGTCGGATTCGCCGGAGAGGTTGGCGAGGAGTGACTGCGTGAGTTTCTCTGCGGCGCGGACGGTGAGCTTGCGGCGGATGATCTGGTCGGCGGCGAGTTTCTGGGTGTCTGCGTCCTTGAGTGCGAGAATCGCCTTGGCATGGCCGACGGTGATCTGGCGCTGGGCGAGGTTGGACTGGATGTCCGGGTGGAGATCGAGGAGGCGCATTGCATTGGCGACCGAGGCGCGAGATTTGCCAACGCGAGTGGCGATTTCCTCTTGCTTGAGGGTGAATTCCTTGGCGAGGCGGACGTAACCGGCGGCTTCTTCGATGGGGTTGAGATCCTCGCGCTGGAGGTTCTCGATGAGAGCCATCTCAAGGACATCGCGGTCGGAGGCGATGCGCTCGATGACAGGGACGGTGGCGAGGCCGAGTTTTTTCGAGGCGCGCCAGCGACGTTCACCGGCGATGAGTTCGTATTTCCCGTCAACGAGTCGGGCGATCAGCGGTTGGATAATACCGTGTTGGCGGATGGAATCGACGAGATCGTCTAGGGGTGCGTCGATGAACTGATTGCGCGGTTGGAGCGGGGAGGGGATGACATTGTCGATGGCAATGTCGCGGACGCGGGGCGAGTCATCGCTGGAGTCGGCGGGCGGAATGCCGGGCAGGGCGGAGTTCTTTTTGATAAGTGCGCCGAGTCCTTTGCCGAGTGCTTGTTTTGCCATGGGAGGAGTAGTGTGGGGAAAACGCCGGAGGAGGGGAAGCGGATTTCAGTCAGGAGGCGGGAAAAGTTCAGTGAAGAGGAAATGTGAAGCAAGAAATGAACCGCCAAGTTCGCCAAGTTGGATCAGTTTCGGTCTAAATCTTTCGGGTGATTTCTGATGAGATAAGATCGGTGAATTGCTGCCAGGTTCCGCCTACGAATACGGCGCTGTCGGGTATCCAGTGGAAGATGTTTTTCTGAGGGTAAAGGAGCAGTCCGGTTTTGCAGATTTTAAAATCGACGAATGAGGAGAGCGGGCTTGTGCCTGTGCTTTCACCGTCCTCGAACCAGAGGGAGCTATCTGTGATTTTCAGCGTGATCATTCGTTCATTGGGATTCGCTTTGAATGCGTTTTTCACGGCTGAGTTTGCCCTGCTCCTGATGCGGACGAGGTAGAATGCTCCCAGTGCGATGAGGACGACTCCGAAAGTGGCGTTGTCGCTCCCTTGCTGGAAGGTTTTATATAGTCCGAAGAGGATAAAAAAGCCCCCTAGGGCAGGGAGAAGCAAGGTTGTGAGGAGATGGCGGTGGAGCAAGTGCGCTTTCATACCCTTGCGCAGGGACTGCGGTGAGAACTCGTATTTGATCGTCATATCTTGTGGTAATTAAGCTTGCGGAGGGATTGTAATCCGCAAAATGCAAGATTTCTCTGTGGCTGGAATGCTAGGTGATGATTTTGGCAATAGCAGTGTCTCGCCGGACGTGTGGCGATCTTCAAGGCAACCGCTGACCACCGTGATAAGCGAGAAGCGTTCCGGGTTCGGGTTTCCGATCTCCTCTCCGGGGCTGAGGTGGTGGATGGTGGTTTCGAAATACGGGCAGGTAGCCAGGGTTTCGCCATCGACAATATCCATTTCGGGTTCGTGGTCGTCGAAGTCGATGCAGGCGAGAGATTCCGCGATGTGGAGTTGCCGAGGATTGCCTTGAGTATCGGTGCGATTCCAATCGAAGACCCGGTAGGTGGTATCGGAGTTTTGTTGGATCTCGTGGATCAGGAAGCCCGCACCGATGGCATGGAGGCGGCCTGATTCGATGAAGATGGACTGGCCTTTTTCGGGTGTGATTGCGTGAACTTGGTCGGCGACGGTGCCGGCGGCGATGGCGGATTCGAAGCTGGCCTTATCGGCAAGGTTCTTCAGGCCGACGTAGAGCTTTGCGCCCGGCTTGCGGTCGGCGACGTACCACATTTCGGTCTTTGGTTCGCCACCAAGCTCGACCGCAATATTTGCGGGAGGATGGACCTGGATGGAGAGGTCGTCGGCGCAATCGAGGATCTTGATCAGGATGGGGAAACGTGGGGAGTCAGGGAGTTCTTCGCCGAAGATCTCGGCGCGGTGGTTGGTCCACAGATCATGCAGGGATTTTCCGGAAAATTCCCCAGAATCGACGATGGATTGTTCGTCCTCGCGATCGACGATTTCCCATGCCTCGCCGAAAGGGACGTCGGGCGTGGGTAGGGTGCGAGCGTAGCGCTCCTGCAGCTGTCTGCCGCCCCAGATTCGCTCCATGTAGATGGGTCGGAAGGTAATGGCTGTCATGCAGGCAAGGTAAGCGGCGGTTCTTGGCGTATGGAAGAACGGAGTTTGCCACTTTTCGCGGAGAGGCTAGGTTCAGCGCATGGGATTGGTGCTATTTTTCGATGGGGATTGCGGTTTCTGCAACGAATCAGTCGAAATAGTATACCGCCTTGATAACAAGGGGGCGGTGGAGTTTGCGCCTTTGCAGGGGAGGCTGGCGAAAGAGCTCGGTCTAGGGGGATTTGCAGATAAGGAAGGCGGGACGATGGTGATCATCAGGGAATCTGACGGAGAGAGGTTTTTAAAAGGGGATGCGTGGATCGAATTAGGGAAAACGCTCGGCGGGGTATGGGCTGTGTTGGCGAATGCATATTCCGTTTTCCCGAAGGGAGCCAGGGATTGGGGGTATGATCTGGTAGCGAGGAACCGATACCTGCTGGCGGGAAAAGCGGATACCTGCGGGATGCCGGATGAAGGGCTGCGGAAGCGGATGAGGAAATGATTGTGGCGGATTATTGTAGATTTCCATGGCTTGTTCTTGCTCAATGTGAGGTGGGGATTTAGATGGGGCTCCGCCCTGATGCGGATTTTTCCTCCGAACCCACCAATACTATGTCCGATTTCCTGACCGTCTCCCGCGAAGCTCATGACCAGCTTGTCATCGCCGCCTACAAGTCCCGCGGGTTCACCGAAGAAGAAGCCGTTCTGGGCACGAAGCTTGCCGGTGAGGCAGCGCGTCACGGGATCCGCACCCATAATGCTCTCAAGGCGCTTCATCTGGATGATCTCTTCGGCTCGGTTATTGGTGGATGTGTGCCGGGTGCGGAGATCGAGGTGCTCGATTCTCGTTTCCCCGCTTCGGAAATCTGGAATGCGAACAAGAAGCTCGGCCAGGCAGTCGCCTACCGAGCGATTGACCGTGCGATTGAGTTAGCGGATCAATACGGAATTGCCCAGATCGCCGTGGATAACTCGTTCCACTATCTCTGGGGAGGCGGCTACGTGATGGAGGCGGCCGAGCGCGGTTATTTTGCTTACTCAAACTGCACGTCTTCACTGGCTGAGGTAGTTCCCTTCGGAGGGAATTACCCGACGCTCGGCACCAACCCGCACTCATGGGGAATCCCTTCGCAGGAGGCCAATGGTTTTCCCATCGTGATGGACTGGGCCACCTCTACTGTGGCGATGGGACGGGTGCAGGCGCTCAAGCGTGAGGGCAAACAACTTCCTCCGGGCGCGGCAGTCGATAAGAATGGGCAACCGACCACAGATCCGAACGAGGTTTCTGCATTACTGCCTTTTGGAGGTCACAAGGGCTACGGGATGTCGCTGCTGAATGAAATTTTTGGAGGGCTGATCGGTGGATCGCTTCCGACCATCCGTAGTCGTGAGATCGCGGACAAGGAGGAGAAAACCACGACCGTATTCTACTTCCAAGTCATCCATCCCGAGGCGCTTTCCGGAAGGAATTTCGCGAAGGGACGGAGTCAAATAGAGAATCTCAAAGCTGTAATCGACGATGTTCTCGGGCATGGCAACGACGGTGCGATGCTGCCTGGTCAAATTGAGGCGAAGGCGCGCAAAGCTTCCGACGAAGCGGGTGGACTGCACTTCACTCCGGCGGAGATTGCGGAGTTCAATGAACTGGCGCGGGGACTGGATGTGGCGGAACTAGTGGGGAGGTAATTCAAGCCGGCAGGGTCAATCCGGCTCGGTTGACCCATTTTAAAAATCTGACAGGGAATTTCTGATAGCGGGTGTGAATCCTCCTTAAAAATTCACGTCTATTGCGAAAACGAACCGCTGTATTTTTGGGTTCACTCACGTCAGTGCCAGAGTGCTTTGAGCTTTTTGATTGGAGACGAGCGAGCCGCGTCGTCCCTACCGTTTTGAGGAATCAGTCGTTCGAGCGACCCTGGTAGCTGCCGTCTTCGGTTTTCACGATGATGCGCTCGCCCTGGTTGATGAATAGCGGGACGCTGACGTTGAGGCCGGTTTCCATGGTGGCGGGCTTGAAGACGTTATTGGCGGAATCGCCTTTCACGCCTTCGGAGGACTCTGCGACGGTCATGACCATGGTCATGGGGAGTTCGATGGCGACCACCAAGCCGTCGGCGATGAGGAGAGTGTAGAGTTGGCCGTCGATGAGGTAGTTTTTGACGTCCTCGATGAGGTCTTCGTAGACGACCATGTCATCGTAGGTTTCCGGGTGGAGGAAGTGGTAGCCCTCGGTGTCCTTGTATGAAAACTCGTGTCCGACCTTTTCGAGATGGACGCCTTCCAATGAGTCGTTGGAGGTCATCCGGAGGTTGGAAACTTTCTTGCTGGCAACGCTGCGAACCGACATCTGCACGTAGGACGCCATGCGGGGAGGGGTCTTGAGTTCGTGCTCGATGACGAGGCAGACCTCGTTGTTGTGGCGGACTGCATGTCCCTTGCGGAGGCTGATTACATTGACGCTGGCCATAATTGTGTACGGAGTGGTTAAGGGCTGGAAATCGGCTTGGCAAGGGATTTCATGGACCGCGGAAGGACGGGAGGTGGGGCGCCGTCGGAGTGTGCGATTTATGGTAATTGGTTAGGTGGCAAGGAATGCGGTTGCAGGATGAGGCGGAGGCGTCATAGCCTTTGGGGTGCCCGGTGAGGAAGATAATACCCATGTTGCTGCGATGTCTTCCCAAAGGGAATTCCTGCGCTGCTCCTTCCGGGCCATGCTGCGTTCCAGGATCCTTGAGAATAAGCTCTCAAGTCTCTACAAGGCGGGGAAAATCGTCGGAGGTGTGTATCTCGGCCGTGGGCAGGAAGCCGTCAGTGCGACTCTCGGAACATCCCTGATCCAAGGGAAGGATTGCTTCGCGCCGTTGATTCGGGATCAGGCGGGGAGGACGGCCTTCGGCGAGTCAATGCTCGATTGTACGCGGACTTATCTCGGCTCTGTCGAGGGGCCGATGAAGGGAAGGGACGGGAATATCCACCGTGGCAGGCCGGAGAAGGGGATGCCGGCGATGATTTCCCATCTCGGGGCACAAGTGCCGCTGATCGCGGGTATGCTTTTCGCGAAGCGGATGAAGGGTGTGCTGGACGGCTGTGTGGGAGCGACCACCGTCGGCGACGGGGCGACCTCGACCGGGGCTTTCCATGAGGGGATGAACTTAGCGGCGGTGGAGAATCTGCCTATGGTGGTGGTGGTGGCAAATAACCAATTTGCCTACTCGACGCCGAACCACAGGCAGTTTGCGTGCACAGATCTTGTGGAGCGTGCGAAGGGATACGGCTTCAGCGGACACTCGGTGGATGGAACGGATATGCTTGCCTGTGCGAAAGTGATCGGAGGTGCGGTTAGGACGGCGAGAGATGGGGGAGGGCCGCAAATGATTGTGGCGCATCTACTCAGGCTGAGCGGGCACGGGGAGCATGACGACGGATCGTATGTTCCTGACTCCGCAAAAGGCGGGCACTATGGGAGGGACTGCATTGAGGTGGCGATGCGGCAATTGGCCGAGGGCGGGTATGCGGCGGTGAATGAAATTTTGTCATGGCAGGAGGAGGCCGCCGAGGAAGTGCAGAGGGCGGTGGCTCAGGCACAGCAGGAGCCCGTGCCCGATCCCTACCGCGAGGACTGGACTGCATTATCAACCAAATTTCCACTAACAAGCACGTGAGCGTCACCTACATCGATGCAATCCGGGAAGCCCAGGAAACCTTGCTCCGTGAGGATCCGAGAGTTTTCCTCTACGGGCAGGATATCGCGAACTTCGGAGGCGCTTTCAAGGCCACCAAGGGGCTCTCGGATGCGTTTCCCGGCAGGGTCATCGACAGTCCGATCTCCGAGGATGCGATGATCGGGCTTGCGGTCGGTGCGGCGATTGAAGGGATGCGACCCATCGTCGAGATGCAGTTCGCGGATTTCTCGTCGATCGCCTTCAACCAGATCGTTAACCAGGCGGCAACGCACTATTACCGGACAGGGATGCCGATCCCAATTACCGTGCGGCTGCCATCGGGCGGGACGCCGGGTTCGGGGCCTTTCCACAGCCAGAGCATGGAGGGGATCTACGCCCAGTATCCGGGGCTGGTGGTTGTGACGCCCGCGACTGTTTCCGATGCCTACCATATGCTCATCGATTCGGTGAAGCTCGATGACCCTGTGCTCTACTGCGAACACAAGTTCCTGTATCGCTGGCTGAAGTCGAAGGCAATCAACGGCGACCATCTTCCCATCGGCCAGGCGCGGATCGCGCGACCCGGTAAGCACGCCACGGTGGTTACCTACAGCGCCATGGTTCACGAGGCGGTGCGGGCTGCTGACAGGTTGCAAGCGGACGGCTGGGAGATCGAGGTGGTTGATCTGCGTTCGGTGAAGCCACTGGATCTCGATACCGTTCTTGCATCCGTCGCGAGGACGGGGCGCTTGCTCGCCTTGGGCGAGGCTTTTCCGTGGGGCGGAGTGACCGCAGAGGTGGTTGCGAAAGTCACCGAAGAAGGCTTCCACCTGCTCGACGCTCCTCCGCAGAGGCTTAACGCCCGCGATACGCCCGTTCCTTACCATCCGAAGCTTTGGGCAGCCCACCGCCCGACGCCCGAGTCGATTTGTGATGCCCTGAGAAAACTTTTATCATTCTAACCCCAAGATCATGCCGACCGTCCCGATATTGATGCCACAGCTCGGAGAATCCATCGCCGAAGCGACCGTAATACGCCTCGACGTGAAGGTCGGCGATGCGGTGAGAACGGATCAAGAGATCATTGAGGTGGAGACCAACAAGGCGGTGATGGGCATCACCACGCTGTGTGACGGGGTGGTTTCCGAAATCCGAGCCGTCGAGGGTGTTTCGTATTCAGTGGGCTCGCTGCTCGGGATGCTTGAGGTGACGGAAGAGGAGGTTGTAAGGACAGGTGTCGATACTACGGAGAGCATGGATGCCAAAAAGGCGGTTCAGCAGGAGCAGGATTCCGGGCAGGAGGATAACCTGCATTTCGCGATCGATGGTGATTCCTACGAGGAGGATCCGAGCATCATTCCCAGCGTCAAAGGACTGCCGGTGCCGACTGGTGTGATGGGAGCACATTACATTTCGCCGCGTATGCGTGCGCGGATGGCCGACATGGGGCTTCGGGAGGCGGACATTTCCGCGATCGTCGGGACGGGTGCCGGCGGACGTGTGACGGTTGAGGATCTTGAAAGATTCCTGGATTACCTCGAGGCGTGGCCGAGTGCCCCCGCCTCGCCGATGCGGATGGCTGTGGCCGATGCGATGAGGCGGAGTTGGACGAGACCGCTTGCGACCGTGGGTCTTCCGGTATTGCTCGACCGCTTGCTCGGTCATCGGCGGGCGCAATTGCCGAAGCCCGGCCTGACCCTTTATCTGCTCCGGGCTTTTGCGCTGGCACTTAAAGAGCAGCCAATGACAGCAGGTTACCTAATCGGGGAGAAAGTGGTGCATCCACGCTCGTTTGACATTGGTGTCGCGGTGCAGGTCGAGGACGGTGTGGTGGTTCCTGCGATTCGGAAAGTGGATGAGAAATCGCTCGCAGAGCTGGTTACCGAGTATGACGATCTTGTGGACAGGGCGCGCCGCCGGCGCCTGACCGAGGAGGATTCCCAGGGCGGGATTGCAACGGTCACAAATTTCGGAACCTTCGGTCTGACGACCGGGACGCCGATCCCCCTACCGAATGAGACGCTGATTCTCGGGATCGGGGCGGGGAGAAAAACCCCAGTCTGGAGCGAGCAGGTTGAGACTTTCATTCCGGCCACCGAGGCGGAGCTGGTGCTGACTTTCGACCACCGTGTTGTGGACGGGGGAGGTGCCGGAGTGCTTCTGAAACGGGTATCGGAACTGCTGCAGCGGCCAGAAGACCTTTAAAAAATCCGAACGTGGAAGAGGAACAAGGGAAAAGCCAGCGCTCGGATATCCCGAAGAAGTCGATCTATCGGCTTTCGATCTACCATCGCTGCCTCCAGAAGCTGAGTGCGAACGAGCAGGATACAGTCAGCTCCACGACACTGGCGAAGGCAGCCGGGGTGAAGCCCTCGCAGCTGCGCAAGGATCTCGGATATTTCGGCCAGTTCGGAACAAGGGGACTGGGCTATCCGGTGGACGGCTTGATCTCCACGATACGCGAGGCGTTGGGACGCGAGCACCTGCAGCCTGTCATTCTGGTGGGTGCGGGTAACCTCGGTTCCGCGCTGTTGCGTTACCAGGGTTTCCAGAAAGAGGGCTACGAGGTTATCGCGGCCTTCGACGCCAAGCCGGAAGAGGCTCGCGCACGGGCACTCGAAATTCCTGTCCATGATGTCTCTGAATTGGAGGATTTCGTGACTGAGCACGAGGTAAAACTCGCCATCCTTTGCGTTCCAATCGATAAGGCTCAGGAAGTCGTGAATCGGCTGGTTTCCTGCGGTATCCAGGGAATCTTGAACTTTTCTTCGATCATGCTGGAGGTGCCGACAGAGGTCACGGTCAACAATGTTGATCTCGCGTTGGAACTTGAGCATCTCGGGTATTTTATCCGATGAGCCGTGACGGAGAAAATTTTCCTAAGGAATCTGATCCATCACGCGTTACGGCAGAGAGTAATGGTTCTCAACCGTCTTGTCCGATGAAACCGAAAGATTTCGAACACTTCATTGAAAAGGCGGTGGAGCAGCATGAATCGGCGCTCATTGGCTATGCTAGGACTTTTGTATATGACCTGGACCGTGCACGGGATGTCGTGCAAGATACTTTCATCCGGCTGTGCCAGCAGGATCCGGAAAAGGTACGGGATAGCCTCAAGGGCTGGCTGTTCACCGTTTGTAGGAACCGCTGCCTTGATGTTTTGCGGAAGGATAAGCGGATCGAGCCATTGGACGAACTGCGCTGGCAGAAGGTCGCCGGAAGCGAGACTGCGCCGGACGAGCAGGTCGAGAAGGACGAGCAGGTGGCGCATGTCATGCGTTACATGGACAGGCTTGCGAAGAACCAGAAGGAGGTCATTTTGTTGAAATTCCAACAGGGGATGAGCTATGCAGAAATCAGTGATGTCACGGGCCTTACCGAGGGAAATATCGGATTTCTGATCCATACGGGATTGAAAAGGCTGCGTGAATGGTTGCCGCAGAAACAAGCGATTTGATATGAAACTGCACCAGGAAGATCCAAGATTGACCGCATATATCCTTGGCGAGCTAGCGCCTGCGGAGGCCAAGGCCGTCGAGCATGCCGTTGCGGGTGATCCCGCGCTGCAGTTGGTCTTGGCCGAGGCAGAAAAGACGCAGTCGCAATTGTGTGAGCTCCTGGGCGGCGGGGCGGATGAACTTCTCCCGAGGCAGCGCGAGAGCATCAGGCGCGCGGCGAAGGAGGCTGCGCGGAAGGGTAAGGTCGAGCGCTTGCATTCACACCGCCAGGCGCGGAAAATTTGGCTGATTCCGCTGGCTGCGGCAGCGGTGATCGCATCGGGAATTTTCATCCTTACTAAGATACCGGCTCCGAAAGCGGGGGGAGGGAAACCGGTTTCCGCCAATGGCAAGGGTGTCGAAATGCAGCCCGTGAATCCGGGGGATGGGATTGTTCGGCAGTCCGGAGATGCCGTTCAGTTGCCACTCCAGGTGGGTAGGGAGAGCCTTTCACGGGTCTCGAATGCAGTTCGGGTAGCAGGCCGGAAACCTACAGTGGATGAGGTGAATATCCCGGAAATGCTCAACGCCTTTCCGCTTAAAGCCAACGGTTCGGTGGCATTGCTAAAGGGATGCAAGCTCGGGACTGAGATCCTGCCTTGCCCCTGGAAGCCATCAGCGAGCCTGATTCTCGTGGAAGTCCACGGAGCGAGGGACGGAGCCAGAGAACTTTCGGTGGAGTATCGCGCCGATGATGAATCCGTGATCTCACACCGAATTATCGGCTATCCGTCAGAGGCAGGTGAAGCTGGAGCTGCGCGTGCTTCCCGAATGGACAGCAACTCGACGATACTCCTTGTCATCGAGCTTGCTTCGAAGACTCCCGAACTCGGGGAACTCATCTGGTCCGTGGACGGGGTGGCGGCTCCGGAAATTCAGCTTGTCCACGATCCCGAGAGGGAGCCATCGGATGATGCGCGGTTCGCCGCGCTGGTCTGCGGCTTCGGCTTGTGGCTGCGGGGCGAGGATCCCGTTTCTGTGGCTGATTCGGTAATTCTCGGCCTGGCAAGGGAGGTCGCCGCGGACGAACTTGTGGCGGACAGATACGATTTTCTAAATCTCATCGATCAAGCGATGAAGTTGAACGAGGAGTGAATCGCCTCAGGGCGTCCTGTTGACAGGAACTTTTTTCCGGGTGAACCGCACCGCGACCTGATAGCCCTCGCCGACTTGAGCGATGCCGAGCATGACCGAGCCGCCGGTCTCGATGTGCCAGAGATGACTGGCGAGCATCTGCCCATCGCCGAGCTTGGATGAGGGTGGAAAACCTGCATCCTGCAAGGGCTTGCCATGGATCGGTGTGATCAGCCCGATGAGCTGCGACCAGCAGGGTTTCAGGGTAGAATCGTATTCGGATGCCGACTTGCTCTCTGTCTGGAGGGTGATTTCTTTGAGCCCGCCCCTCTCGTCCCAGTCGAAGAAGAGAAAACAGAAAATTCCGCCTATCTCATGTTTGGTTCGGTAGATTCCGTTGAGTCCCGTGCGACCGAAAAAAGTCCCGGCGACACCCGTTTCCACGATCTTGCTGGCCTTGAGCTTTTCGGTGACTGTGTCCCGACTGTCGCCGAATTTCAGGGTGTCAAACACGGCATTCGCGTCGGGCATAGGAATGCCGCCATCTACCGGGTGATTCATGTTCAGCCAGAGCCGGTCATCCTTGTGGAGCATGGCGATATCGAAATTTAGCTTTTTTCCGTCGCTGCGGAGCAGGCTCACCGAGCTCTTTTCTAGGCTGACGAATTCCGCCTCGAAATTTTTCGTGCCATCGGAATTCGTCCATGTCCTTGTCTCTCCGGCCATGAGAGTGGCGGCAAGAAGGAGGTAGATGGAGATGATTGGGTTCATAAGGTCTTGCAGCTGTTTGGGTTGCATGTTTTACTTGGCGATGTCACCGCCGCGCCTTTGGCTTGAACCCCAAGGATTCATAAGGTAAGAGAATGGTCATACGAAGTCATATTGTAACGGATGCGCCATTATTTTCTTAGATACAAACTGCCTGCTGCCGCCGTGCTGCTTGTTCTTCATGCTCCGTTGCAGGGTCAGGGTATCCAGAATGGCGCTCCGAGGGTGGTCATCCCCACCGGCAGTCGCCCGGCGATTCCTGCGAGGCCTGTGGCACGTTCTTCACGCGCTCTCTACCCATGGAAAACCTACGTAACGGCGACGATATTCTGGTGCGGTGAACAGCCGACGGCACGCAACCCGACCCCCAACTGCAAATCATCTTGGGATACCAAGTGGTCGGCAAATTTTGGAGGCTACGATGATCCCAATCCTGCGAACAGGATCGCGAACCATACGACCGGCGAGTTCCGTCCCAAGGGCTTTATTCCCAAGCTTAATCCTTTCTATATTGCGCTTCCCTATAACGACGTGCTCGGGTGGAGCCGCCACAAGCCCGAGGCATCCAAAGTGATCCCATGGTTTACTCGGGTGCGACCGGAACCCGGAAAAACCGTACTCAAGGGGCGTTGGATTCAGATCTTCTGGAACAAGCGCAGCTGCTATGCGCAGTGGGAGGACTGCGGCCCTTGGGTGACAGACGACTGGCAGTATGTATTCGGCACCAAGAAGCCCAAGACCAGCCAGAATGGGGCTGCAGGAATCGACCTCTCGCCCTCGATCCGAGACTACCTTGGCGTGAAGTCAGGGACAAAAGTCCATTGGCGATTCGTTGAGGCAAGCCAGGTGCCCTACGGGCCATGGAAAAAGTATGGTGCTCAGCCGTCGCAAATCGCCCGTTCCGGATCCACCCCTGCAAAGGACGGCGAGAGCATTCAAGCACAGAGGAAATATCTAGAGTATTTGAGGAAGCTCCGCGACGAACAATATCTGAAAAAGCCGCTCAGCGAGCTCTGAATTCCAGCTGCGAAGCCTCGCCATTCCTGCTCGACTTATTCCGGATATCATGGGGAGATTTGGTTCTTATGAAACCATTACCTAAATTCGTATTGGCCGCGTGCGCCATCCTCTCAGCTTCAACTGTAGTAAATGCCGGAGGCGAGGGATGGTCTGATGATTTCGAGGCATCCTCAAAGCTTGCCGCTGCCGAAGGAAAGGACATGTTGGTTGATTTCACCGGATCAGATTGGTGCGGCTGGTGTATCAAACTCAACAAGGAGGTGTTTTCCCATGACGAGTTCAAGGACGGGGTGAAGGATGGATACGTCCTTGTGGAAATCGATTACCCGAAGGACAAATCCAAGCTGTCCGCGGAGACGATTGCGCAGAACGAGGGTCTGAAAGAAGAGTATGCAATCGCCGGATACCCGACGATTCTGCTCATGGATGGGAAAGGAAGGCCGTTTGCGAAAACAGGTTATCAGAAAGGTGGCCCGGTGAGCTATGTAGAGAGTCTCAAGGAACTCTCCGCTGTCAGGGAAGCACGCGACGAGGCGTTCGAAAAGGCGAGCAAGCTCGAAGGCGTAGCCAAGGCAAAGATGCTGATGGAAACGCTGAAGTCGATGGGTCTCAGCGAGGCTTTGCTTGCGAAATTCTATGGCGATGAGATAGAGACCATAAAGGCCTCAGACCCGTCCGATGAGAGTGGGTATATCAAGGGGATCGAGCAAAAGGGAAAATTTGCCGAATTCCAGGGAAAGCTGAATGCCCTAGCTTCTAAGGGGGAATTCAAGGAGGCGCTTGCCCTGACCAATGACACGATAACGTCAGGTGGTTTTGAGGATGGTCTTTTGCAGCAGCTTTTGTTTCTGAAAGGGATGATCCATGCAGAGCTCGGCGAGTTCACCAAAGCATTGGAGTCGCTGGATAAGGCGGATGCAGCTGTACCGGAAAGTCCGATGAGCGGTCAAATCACCGCGGTCAAGGCCAAGATTTCCAAAATGCAGGAGAAAGAGAGCGTGCAGGAAACGGAAAAGAGCGAGGATTAATTCTGTGAAAAAGAAAGCCCATTCCCGGTTTCGGGAATGGGCTTTCTTTTTAAATCAGTCCGGGCAGCCAGCGGCCGCGGCGTGCCGAGATCAGAGGTTGTCCTTGCTCTGCTTTTTTGCTGCTTTCTTCGCTGGCTTTGCGGCTTTGGCAGCCTTCTCTTTTTCCTCGTTCATCTCATCGTCGTCGATGGTGTGAGTGAGGATAAACTGGAGATCGTCTATGCCAAGGTTGGAGGCGAAGCCTTCGTCGCCGAGGACGTTGGTGACGAGCTGGGTCTTCTGATGCTGGAGGATGCGGATCTTCTCTTCCACCGTGTCGCGAGTAAGCAGGCGGTAGGCGATGACCTTGTTTTTCTGGCCGATGCGGTGCGTCCGGTCGATCGCCTGGTTTTCCACGGCGGGGTTCCACCATGGATCGTAGAGGATGACGTAGGATGCGGAGGTGAGGTTGAGCCCCGCACCGCCCGCCTTGAGCGAGAGCATGAAGACGGATGGGTCCTTGGTCGTTTGGAAACGCTCGATCTCGCCTTTGCGATCCTTGGTCTGGCCGGTCAGGTAATTGAACGGGCGCGCTTCCAGTTCGAGGCGAGCCTTGATCAAGTCCAGCATTGAGACGAACTGTGAGAAGACCAGCACCTTGTGCCCTTCCTCGTGGAGCTGGTCCAGGAGGTAGAATAGGGATTCCATCTTCGCGGATTCCTCCTTGAGGTATTTCGGATCGATGAGGCCGGGGTGGCAGCAGATCTGGCGGAGGCGCATGAGGCCTTGTAGGATCGCAAAGGAATTCTTTTTGACCGCCTCGTCGGAGTCCATTCCAAGCAGGGCTTTCTGGATTCGCTTGAGCTCGTTCTTGTAGAGTTCGAGCTGCACGTTTTCCATTTTCGAATAGACTTCTTCCTCCGTTCTCGGCGGGAGATCCTGGGCTACCTGGAGCTTCGTCCGGCGCAGCAGGAAGGGGCGCAGGCGGGAGGCGAGGCGGTTCTGGGAAAGTGGGTCCTTCCTTTTATCAAAGCGCTTCTTGAAGTAGGCGCGGTTGCCGAGTACGCCGGGCATCGCAAATGCCATCAGGGACCACATGTCGAGCAGGCGGTTCTCGATCGGCGTTCCCGTAAGGACGAGGCGATTCTGGGAATCCAGTTCGCGGGCGCACTTGGCTGCCTTCGAGTCGGGGTTCTTGATCTGCTGGCCTTCGTCGAGGATGGTTGTGAGCCATTTGATCCCGCCGAGCTCTTCTCCGCAGACGCGGAGCTGGGCGTAGTTGAGAACCAGCATATCGACGTTGTTCTGGATATGATCCACATTGATGTCGTCGCGGTTCTTGAGGATTTTGACCCTGAGCTCCGGGGTGAATTTCTCCGCTTCCGAATACCAGACATCCAGCACGGATTTCGGGCAGACAATGAGAGCCGGTTTGTGAGATGCACCGGTGTCCTTGTGGCGCTTGAAGAGCCAGAGGAGGTAGGTGAGAGACTGGACGGTTTTTCCGAGTCCCATGTCATCCGCAAGGATGCCACCGAAGTTGTTTTCGGAGAGGTAGGCGAGGAAATGGAAACCGTCGATCTGGTAGGGACGCAGGGTTGCGTTGAGGCCATCGGGGAGGGGAGGTGTGACCTCCAGCTTGATATCGTTGGCGCGGTTCTTGATGCGCTCCCATGCCTTCGGATCGAAGACCTCGGCGGCCTTGGGATCGGCAAGCTGCAGTGCGTGCATGCGGTGGGTCTCGCCGGAGAGGTCGAAGGGATCGAGACCGAGACGGGTGACGGCTTCGCGCTGATCGGCGTCGAGCTTGATTTCCAAACGCATCCACGAGCCGTCGTCCATGCGGACATAACCGCCGCGTGCGGCGACGAGCTGGCGGATCTGTGCCTTGGAGAGATTGACACCCTGCACGTCGATGACGATGCGGAGATCGAACCAGTCGATGTCCTGCCCAACGACCTCGAAGCGGACGGCGGCGGTGACAGGGTCATCGAGGATGGATTTCAGGCGGAGGTCGATATCAAGCTCGATCCCGGGAGGCATGGAGCGAACCCATTCGGCGAATTTCTCGGGGAACTGCTTGGTGATCCGCGACTTGAAGGCGTTGAGCTTCTCGTCGTATGCGAGGGACATTTCGTCGAGGACGGGCGGGACGGGGTGCAGCGGCTCGCGAGCGAAACGAAGGAGCTGCTTGCCCTTGACCGGCTGTTGTTCGACGAGTTCCCAACCTTCCTTGGTGAGGCGCTCGGTGCGGCGTCCCTTGATTTCGATCGCAGTGACATCGGTGACAAGATGCTCGGTCTCTGCGGCGGTCAGGCCGGCGACGAGTTTTAGCTCGAGCTTGGGCTTCAGTTCGAGATCGACCACGCGTTTCTTCAGGGATACCGGGAGAGTGGCTCCGATCTTGCGCAGGAATTCGACGCCTTCGAGGGAATCGATCACCTTGCGCGGGATGAGGTAGCGGGGCATGACCTCGGTATCCTCGAGCCAGCGCGGTGGACCGGGGAAGACGGTTTCGTCGGACTGGTAAAGCTCCTTGCGTCCTGGAAGCAGGCGCACCGAGTGGGAGACGTTTTCTCCCGTTGCTGTCACAAGTTGGATGGCGAAGGAACTGGGATCGTAGGGCTCGTCCTCGCAGATCCAGGAAAGAGCTTCTTCAGAAACGCGGAACGTCCTGTCATCAAGGTTGACGATGTATCCGGCGAGCGCGGGCTGTTGGAAAACCCGGTTCATGAAGCGGCATGACTCCTCCTGATCGAAGTCAAGGGTTGTGTCCCCGTATTTCCTATAGAATGCGAGGTAGTGCTCCCACAGAGTTTGTGAGGACGCGTCCATCAGCAGGGCGCCCTCCTGATGGAGCGCGACGTAGCGGTCGATGTCGGATTTCTCGCGGAGCTGGAGGTATTGGGCGTTGGGACGATCCTCTCGGATCTCCATGCGTGCCTCGTTGATGGTCGCGACCAAACGGAAGCCGACGGTCATCGGTGCGTCCTGCGGAGGGCGTTCGTTGACGTGCTCGATCCTGTCATACCAGGCGGCGACCTCGCGCTCCTGTTCCCACTCCGCCATTTTTTTCTGCACCGATGCGAGATCGGTGATGACGGACATAAACTCGGGATAGGGGAGCTTCTTCTTGTAAAACGCGTAGGCGAGGAAGTTCCAGAACTCGAGAATGTCGCCGGGAGGCATTGGCCAGAGTTCGAGCGGCTCGTAGGTTGTGATCTCCCAGCGCGGGTTGATGCGAACCATGTCGTGGTCGTGGAGCTCGCCTTCGATCACATACCTGCGGTAGCGCTTCTCGATCTTGGTGACGTATTCGGCTTCCTTGTCATCGAGTTCGCGGTCGAGCTTTTCTTCGATGATGTCGAGAACCGGGGTGTCGTCGAACTCATTGGGTGATTCCGGTAGATCTTCACCGCGATGCATGCGCTCCATCATGGTCGCGTATTGGCACGCTCCGGAAATTAGTTCGTTCTCTGCCGTGCAGGAGCCGAACCAGCGGTTCCCTTGGAGGCGGAGTGAAGTGCGGTGAGTGCCCGATTCGTCCTCGACTCGACCCTGGATGAATAGGTGGTTTCCGAAGATCTGAGTGACGGCTCCGTCTTTCTGGAGCATGTCGCCGCGTTTGCGTGCATCCTCGGGAAAGGAGTTAAGAAAATTGAGAGTGGCGCGATCCGGATTCATAGGTGTGAAGGAAAAACCCGACAGATAAAAAGTCGGGGGGGGCAGAGTAAGGCCGTTTTGCCGATTTGTGCAATAGGAAGTTTCAATGGACGGAAGGGAATTGAGATTGGAAAGAATCCGCTTGATGGGTGAGGAGGTGGGGGATTGGATGGAGAGAGATTAGCGAAGCCCTCCCCATATGAGTCTCAGAAAGCAGTTGAACGACATTTTGCCCGGCCTTTTACCAAACAACCCTTCCGAGGCGATCAAGGGTACGGAGCTCATCCGGCTGGCGCGCATGAGCCTCACCGGCAACTATTCGGACGCATCGCTGCGCTACCATTTCTCCATCATGTCCTGCGATCCCGGCTCGGCAATTGCGAAGGTGGAGAAGGGACAAGGCTACTATCGCCGCAGTGAGCCGCTGCCGGCGCTTTCCGGTGCACAGGAACTGATGGCGTGGACGCAGGGGCGGCTGGATGACTTGGGCGGTGCCGAAACGAGCGTGGACGGAGCGATGTTGCGGATAAGGAAATTCCGTGCCGTCGTGACCCGCTATTTCGAAATTAACGGGCGCTTTCCCTTCGCTTTCCGTGATCCGTTCGCCTCGACTTCACCACTTGGGAACCTTTGGAAATATCCGGAGCTTGTCCTCGTTGACTGGGAGACCGGCGGCTCGCCCGATGAGGAGATGTCGCTCGATGAGACGATGCTCTCCTTCAAGCAACGGCTCGGCATCGCACCGTTCCGGTTGCACTCCGCACGGCTCAGGCTCTCGCCAACGCTGACGACCTACCGCGAGGATTTTTTCCAGACGCTCTCTGTTTCGATGTGGGCACAGGGCGGCGAGTTGATCTACGCAGGGCCGATCGAAGATGAGGCGCTGGCCGACGGCTTGCGCAAGCTCAGCGCCACGTTCGGCGTGGGTGTGACATCCTTCGGCTTGACCCCGGAAGTACTCGACGACCTCCCGCGCCCGGCGAACATCCTCAACGCGCATCCGAAGGAAACGGAGGCGATCATGGCGAAACTCGATATCGACCGGATCGCCGAGGTGCAGTCGCGACCGCACCTCGATTGGGCTGCGCTGGGCTCGATGAGATCGGAATCGGCTGAAGCCGAAAAACTGGTGACCTGGCTGACGAACTGCATCGACCGCAGGAAGGCGGAGCCGTTCAAGGACGAATGAGAATTTGAATTAGGTGGATTCATCGGTATCTCGAGGAGGTAAAGAGAAAGTAAATTCCTCCGTCATCTTGAGAAAACTGCTGGAATTGGGACGTATCCCTGTCAGTGTGAAGCAACCCCAGAGGCATCTTCGGTGCCGACTTTGACGATGCCTGATCATCCACCCGCCAGCCGAAACGTGATTCCTGCCAGCCTGCAGAAGCAGTTGGAGGATTTCCGTCGCCTCCTTTGGCGGCGAAAGGTGATGGAAGCGGTCGCAGCCGGACTGATCGGATTGTTGGTTTCGTTCCTGCTGATTTTCGGGTTGGATAGGATCTGGCAAACACCCGGTTGGGTGCGGTTGCTGGTTCTGCTCGGCGGCATTTCGCTGTTCGCCGGGTTTGCGCCTTATTGGTTGCATCGCTGGGTCTGGGGACACAGGCATGAGGGGCAGCTTGCACGACTCATCGCACGAAAATTTCCGGGTCTTGGTGACCGCCTTCTCGGTGTCATCGAGCTGCAAATGCAGGACGAGGCGGGCGATTCGCTCTCCCCGAGGCTACGGGCTGCGGCGATGGAAGTGGTCGCTGCGGAAACCGGGAAAAGGGATCTCGATACCGCGCTGCCGAGCCCGAGGCACAGAAAATGGGGTTTGGCTGCGATCCTTCTGATGGGGCTGGTAGCAACGGCTTTTCTGGCGACCCCCAAGGCGGGTCTCAATGCGCTAGAGCGCTGGCTAATGCCGTTTTCCGATACGGAGAGATACACGTTCACCCAGCTTGATTCCCCGGTCGGATATCTTGCGGTGCCCTATGGCGAGGCATTCGGAGTTCGCCTCAAGCTTTCGAAAAACTCAGAGCAGAGGCCTAGCTCTGCGCAGGGTCGATATGGGCTTCAGCCGGAGGTCAACGCGAGGCTCGAGGAGGAAATCTATGACTTCCGCTTTCCCGGTCAGCAGGAGGCGGGAACAGTGGTGTTCCGGATCGGCGATCTGAAGCACCTGCTCAAAGTCGAACCGAAGCAGCGTCCCAGCGTGAACGGGGCGAAGGCGATTGTCACCTATCCCAAATATATGGGCATCCCGAAAAGGGAGGTTGATCTGACGTCAGGTGAACTGAGCCTGGTTGAGGGTAGCTCGATTGTTTTTGAGCTGGATATGAGCCGTCCCGTGCGCTCCGGCGCATACGGTCCCGGGCGGGCATACGGAGAGGCGGCTCCCGACGCAGTGTTCGAGCCTATGTCCGGGGTTCTCGATATCGTTGGAAATAAGGCGCAGACGGGGAAGATCCATGTCGGTGCTGTCCCGTTCGAGATCCCGTTCTCGTGGATTGATGAGTTTGGGCTGATAGGCGGATCCGATTTCAGGCTGAGGGTCGATGCCGTGAAGGACGCTCCACCGGTCGCATACACCCAGGGTCTTGAGCGCCAGAAGGCGATTCTCCCCGAAGAGGCACTGGATTTCGAGATTCTCTGCGAGGATGATTTCGGGCTCAAGCAAGCCGGTATCGAGTGGGAAAGCCTTGGGACGGCAGCAGATCAACAGCCGGGGACGAAGGGCGAGCTTGTCCTGGCAGAAGGCAATCCCGAGCAGCGAAGGATCATGAAGCCGGTGGTGTTTTCGCCAGCCGCATTTGGGATGGGGCCGCAGAGGATCCTTTTGCGGGCGTTTTCCGAGGACTACTTTCCGGGACGCGGGCGGGTATACTCAGAGCCTATCATGATCTACATTCTCAGCCGGGAGGAGCACGCGCAACTGCTCAAGAGCCAGTTCGATAGGACGATCAGCGAGTTGGAAGACCTTGCCCGGAAAGAACTGAACCTCCTCGATGAGAACCAGCGCCTTGAGCGGATGGCAGGGGAGGAGCTTCAGAAGGATGAGAACCGGAAGCGTCTCGAGGAGCAGGAACTGGCGGAAAGCCAGAACTCCGAGAAGATGAAGGAGCTCACCGAAAAAATGGAGGAAGTGATGAAGGGCGCGACACGCAACGGTGAGATCGACAAGGAGACGCTTAAGAAGATGGCGGAGGCCATGAAGTCGATGCAGGAGCTTTCCGACAAGGATATCCCGGAAGTCCGCGACAAGTTGGCTGAAGCCAAGGAGAAATCGAACACCCAGGAAAAGGCCAAGGAGGACGTCGCAGAGGCTGTTGAAAAGCAGAAGAAGGTGGTTGAGAAGATGAAGAAGGCGATCGAGCAGGCGAATGACGCGAACAAGCGTTTCGAGGCCAGCACCTTCGTGAGCCGTCTCAAGAAGGCCGCCTCGGAACAGCAGGGGATCGCAGGAACCCTGATCGAAGGTTTTTCAAAGATGCTTGGGATAAGGGCGAAAGAGATCGATCCAAGCGACCAGATCAGGCTTTCCGATACCGAGCGGCAACAGATGGTAACAGCTGCGGATGTGCGCTGGATCCAGGAGGATCTCGGGCACTACTTTGCTCGGACCGAAAAGGAATCCTTCAAATCCATCCTCGATCAGATGCGTGATTCCCAGATCGATATAGGGCTGGAGGAGATAAGAGCCAAGCTCCAGAAAAACCACTCCTATACGGCCACCGAGGATGCCGATAAATGGGCTAAAAAACTCGCTGAATGGGCGGCTATCCTTGGGGGTGAGCTAGACAAGGAAAACGGCGGAGGTGGTGGTGAAGGCGACGGCGGTCCAAGCCCTGAGGATGAAGATTTCGAATTTATGCTGCGAGTCATGAAAATGATCCAGACTCAACAGGACCTCAGAGCACGGACACGCGTGCTCGAACAGCTTAAACGGGATGCTGGTGCATCCGGACAATCCAGCGAATGAAATTATTTCTACACATATCACTGATCACCGCGGCCTTGGCTGTGCCGACTCTCCAAGCGGATGACGGCGAGGATCGCATGGAAGCGATGGATCGCCATTCCCGCGGTTCCGAAAAGCTCGCCGATGAGCAGGACGAGCTTTCCGCTGATGTCCAGCAGCTCGTGATCGAGCAGACCGCGCCGAAGGTGATCGAGTTATTGACCGATGTGGAGGGGATCATGGACGAGACGACCGATTATCTCGTCGAGGCGGATACAGGAGGAGTGACGATCGCCGCGCAGACGGAGATTATCGAGAAGATCCACGAGGCCGCCAAGGCGAAGCAGAAGAAGAGTGGTTCCGGCGAGGCCGGAGGCGCAATGATGGACATGATGGAGCGCATGATGGGCAAAGGTAAAGGCGAGGAAGAAGGCGAGGGAGAGGGTGAAGGGAAAGGTAAGGGAGCAGGCAACAAGGGCGGCGAAGGCCAGACCGGTGAATCGGATGCGGCGAACTTGAGCGAAGCAGGCAGCGCCGGAAACAAGCTCGACGAGCGCACCGTGCCGAAGGCTGCGGGACAGGCCGGGAAATCACTACCGGGCGAGTTCCAGAAAGCGCTGGATGCTTACAACAGGGGGCTCGAGGGGATCAGTAAATAGAATGAAGCGTTTTGTTATCATTTTTCATTTCGTGGGCTTGCTTGCTTCGGCAAGCGGCCAGGGTCTGCTTAATAGGCAGGACGACACGATTCCCGCACAGGTTGACATCATCTATGAGCGCGGGCTCCGCTACCTTTCGGAGAAGCAGAACGAGGACGGCTCGTGGAATGACACAGCAGGCCGAGAGCCCGGGGTCGTCGGCCTATGTGTCGCGGCATTCCTTGCGCACGGGGAGGATCCCAAGAACGGGCCCCATGCGAAGGTGATCAGTAGGGGCGTTGAATACATCATTTCGAAGCAGAACTCCACCAACGGATACATCGGCTCGAGCATGTACAATCATGCCTTTGCTACCAAGGCACTCGCCGAGTCATACGGAGTGGTTGACAACCCGAAGCTTGCCAACGCGCTCAAGGAGGCGATTGAGCTCATTGTCAGTTCCCAGAAGCGGAATCGGTTCGGTGCCTGGCGCTACACCCCTGAAAGCCGTGATGCCGACACCACGGTTACCGGATGCCAGCTCGTCAGTCTCTTTGCAGCAAGGAATGCCGGGATGGCGGTTCCGGATGAAGTTTTCAAAAAAGGGCTTTCCTATCTGGCCAGCTGCAGGGGTAGCGACGGAGCCTATGGCTACACCTCCTCTGCAGGCGGCAAGCCTACGCTTACTGCGATCGGATCGCTCTGCCTTTCGCTCGCAAAGGAAAAGGACTCGAAAGGCTACGCAGCGAGCTTAGCATACCTGAAGAAGAACCTCGATTACCGCGAGCGCTACTATCCGTATTATTACGAATACTATATGTCCCAAGCGCTTTTCCACGCCGATGATGACGTCTGGGCAGACTGGAACGGCCGTAATATTCGGTATCTGGGGACGATCCAATCTCCCGACGGCTCCTTTCCCGGGAACCAAGGGCAGGCTTTTAGCACCTCCGGTGCGCTTTTGTCACTCGCCTTGAACTACCGCTATCTGCCAATCTACGAAAAATGAGACGGAACCCACTAATAGTTCTCCTGCTAGCAACCTGCTGCAACGGAGTAGAATTGAAGGACGACCTTCTGAGCTTTGTGAATGGCGATCAGCTGCACGGGCACCTGGCGGGGATCGCTGCTGATTCCTCGCTTCTCTGGAGCCGCGACGATGTCAGCGGGGAATTAAAGTTCAAGTCGTCCGACATCAGGCGTGTGGTGTTGCGCGGTGGGGATCCTCTGAAGTCGCTTGGCAAGCTCTCGCATATCGGCACGATGAACGGCGACCGCATCCCCGGAAACATCCGCGAACTCGACGACAAGCGGGTGGTCATCGAAACGGAATTTGGAGGTATGCTCGAATTCCCCCGGAACCAGGTTGGGCTTCTCGCCCCGAGCCCGCTTGGGGGCAGGGTTCTTTACCATGGCTCTTTCGATCCGAACGAATGGAGTATGATCGACATCGAACACCCCGATGGGATCCCGGCACCGGTCGAAGACGTCAAGAAAAAGGATGCCATCCCGCAGTGGAAGCACTCTGGCTCCTCGTGGTATTGGCAGAACGAGAAGACGGGAACGGCACTTGCACGTAAAAGCGGCTTGCCGGATCGTGCGATCCTGCAGTTCGAGATCGCATGGAAGAAGCGCCTCTCACTGGCTGTCGGATTCCACGCAAATTTCAAGAATCCCGAAGTCGCCGAGAAGGGTGATAAAAAGCGCGTCGCCGTTGTTAACGGAGCAAAATCGGTATCACTTCCGAAAATCTTCGGTGAGAGTTATGCACTACATCTGTATTCAAACTACGTGATGCTCTACCGTGCCTCGTTTGACGACACTGGCAGACCACTGTTGGATCGGGTGCAAGCGACGAACAGCAACCTTCGCCTCGGCGATGCCGGCAAGGCCTCCGTGGAAATTCGCTGCAACCGCCTTTCCGGAGAGATTATCCTGTTTGTGGACGGTGAGTTCGTGGCCCAATGGAGCGAACTGGACGGTGCGCTGGGCGACGCTGATGGGTATGCCGGGAAAGGGAATGGTTTCGGTTTTGTAGCTCAGACGGAAAATTCTTCCGTCCGGATCTCGGATATCGTGGTGGCTGAGTGGAACGGGATGCCTGACTCCGCACGGAGCATGCAGGTAGACGACGCGGATATCGTCCTGCTTGCCAATGGCACCGACCGCTTTTCTGGAAAAATTACAGGGCTCCACGACGGCTTACTCAAGTTGGAGGGACGGTTCGGGGACTTCGAGTTTCCGATTGCGGAGATCGCCGAAGTCCGTTTTGCGAAATCCGGGCTTGCGAAAGTGGAGGAGAATTCCTCGGACGAGGTGAGAATTCGGTTCCATCCGCTGGGCAGAATCAGCGGGCTGCCTTTGGAGGGGGACGGGCGCACCCTGCGCATGCGCAATCCATCGGCCGGCGAGATCGATGTCGGGCTGGACTCCGCTGTGATGCTGGAGTTTCGCGAAACGGGAAGCTTCCTTGACGATTGGAATGATGAATTTTGACTCCATTCGGTTGGCCGCATTGGCTTTGAGCATGGCGTCTTCCTTGACGGCGGCGGAGGTATCGCTGCGGGGTGATGGTAGGCTGACGGGCGAGGTGACGGCGATGGACGGAGAGGGAACCATCGAACTGGTATCACCATTTTCCGAAAAGCCTCTTCTGATCAAGGGTGAGGAGGCGATCAGGGTTGATTTCGGCAATGCCGACGATACTGCGTTTGTCTCGGATCAAAGGGTCGAACTCATCAATGGCGATGTGCTGCCTGTGAAGGTTATCTCGCTGGCCGATGGATTACTCAACGTAGCGTCGACGGATCTCGGTGAGATTTCGATCCCACGGGCGATGATCTCATCGATCCAGCTCGGGCTCTATCCGGAGCGGGTTGTCTACACAGGGGCAAAGAATTTCAAGGGTTGGAAGCGTGACAAGGGCGGCTCCGAGAGCTGGACCATAGAGGATGGCGAATTTTTGGCACGTGGCCAGGGCTCCCTGTCCAGGGACGTCGGACTTCCGGAAAAGTTCATCCTCAGGTTTACGGTGGCATGGAACAACTATCCGAACTTTCAGTTCCAGTTTGGCGAGTCCAAGCGGAAGGAAAGTGCGAAACCTGACAGGTATTTCCTGCAGCTGATTGGTGCCGGCCTGGGGATTTACCGCACGTCACCGGACAAATCGGGTGATGTCCCGATCGTCCTCATGAACCGCTCCTCGGGAAGCATGCGGAACAGCCGCATGGAGATCGAAATTCGGGTGGATCGTTCCCGCAGCCAGATCCAGCTATATGTGGATGGCGAGATGGAGGGCCGTTACACGGATCCGGTTCAGGGTGTTCCATCGGGAACCGGAATTTCCTTGGTCAGCCGTGCACCCCGGGAAAGCGGGCTGAGGGTCGGGGGCATACAGGTGCTGGAATGGGATGACAGGAGCGACAGGCATCGCACCGAAGAGCGGGGTGACGGCAAGTCAGATTCCCTTATCGGACGCTACGGTGAACGCCTCGGCGGAAAGCTCACCGGAATACGCAGAGACGGGGAGACATCGGTTTACCTTTTCAAGAGTGATTTCCAGAAGGAAGTCCTCGAACTTGCCGATCAGGAGGTGTCGACGGTGTTCATCGGCGGAGAAGCTGCCACTGCGGAAAAACGGAGCACTGGAGGCTTCACTCTTGGTTTGCGTGGGCGTGGGGAGATGCAGGTTTCCTCGTGTATTTTCGGTTCCGATCAGGTCACCACGGAGCATCCACTGCTCGGTTCGGTTGAGATCGACCGCAGCGGTATCACTTCCCTCCAACGCCGCAAGAGCCGCCGTGCAAAACCTGTGAAAAGCCGATGAGAATTCGAATTCCTTACCTCCTGCTAGTTCTTAGCTCATTCGGCATGGCCGAGGATGACACGGCTGTCGTGCGATTCTCAAACGGCGACCAGCTTACCGGAGAAGTGCTTGCCCTTTCGGGCGACCTGCTTTCCTGGCAGTCGCAGATACTCAAGGAACCGTCCGATTTTGAACTCGGGCACATCGTGGATCTCAATATGTCTCCCGGAGACGACGATGCCGAGCTCCCTCCCGGCGCTGCCCACAAGGCCGTCCTTGAGATGTACAACGGCGATCTGATCGAAGGCCAGCTCTCCGGGCTGAGCGATGACGATATACAGCTCAGGACTTCGTATGCCGGTGAACTTACGGTCAGGCGGGTGAACGTAAAATCTGTTAAGATTTCCCGCACTTCTGATTATTTTTACCGTGGGCCGAACAGCATTGAGGAATGGACTGTTACGAAGGGTAATTCCTCATGGCAGTTCCGTGGCGGTGCGCTGCACTCGAAATCCCCGGGTGGAATCGCACGTGAGGTCGGGTTTCCCGACGAGTGCGTAATATCTTTCGACGCCGCATGGCGCGGCTCTTTCCGCCCGAAGGTTATTTTCTTTTCCGATGACATCTCCAGCGATAGCCCGGATGCGGGATACGAAATGGTTTTCCAGGGAAATTCCGTCCACGTAAAGAAGTGCGGAACGAACAATTGGCTGGGGCATTCGACGAATGCGGGCAGCCTGCGCGAGAACGAGAAGGCGCGTATTGAGATCAAGGCCAGCAGGAAGACCGGGAAGATTCTCCTCTACGTGGATGGGGAGATCATTGACGTGTGGGAGGATGGGGATATCGACGCGGAAAAGCTCGGGAACGGGCTGCATATCATTTCTCAGGATAGCTCTCCGCTGCGCATCTCGAACATCGCGGTCACGAGTTGGGACGGCTATTATGAGGATGTTCCGAATCGTCAGGCAGGATTTCGAGGGCGCGTTTTCCGGGGTGGATTCCAAGGTCAAGAGGAGGCAGAGGACGACAAGGAATCCAAGAATAAATTGCCCGCTGGACGCATGGTTCTTCTTAATGGCGACAATATCGAAGGCGAGGTTCTCAAGATCGAAGGCGAGGATATCACCCTGAAGACTCCCTTCACCGAGGTTATCTTTCCGATCGCAAGGCTTAAGAATATCGTCCTTTCGCCGACGGAAATGGAAACACCCAGGCGATACAAGGGTGACGTTCGGGCGACGCTCGCGGATGGATCGCGACTCGTGTTTCGCTTCGACGGGGTGGATGGCGATAAGTTGGTTGGCTTTAGCCAGCACTTTGGCGAGGCGCGCTTTAGCAAGGACGCGTTCCGGCGCATCGAGTTCAATATCTACAATGAGGCCATGGAGGCGATGCGTCTCCGGGATGATTGGTGATTTTGGTGTCTTCTTTGGCAGCAATGAATTGTAGCCAGGGCTGGACGTGGAGGAAATGGTGATGTTGGATCCCCGGAACTGTGACTGAAATAGCCCCTAACTCCCCGCCCGCCGACCTTGAAATCAAGGATGCCCATCTGATTTTCAATCGGGTTTGGAAAAAATTAGAGGATGATGTCGGTCGCGAGAACCTGAGATTTCCGAAGGAACTGATCTTGCTCGGCGGTGCCCCGGGTTCAGGTAAGGGAACCAACACGGATTTCATCCGGCAGGTGCGAGGAATTTCGGCAAATCCCATCGTGGTGAGCCAACTTCTTGATTCCCCGGAGGCCAAGAAGATCAAGGCCGGCGGCGGCATGGTCGGCGACGAGGAGGTTCTACGGCTTCTATTGCAGGAAATGCTTCAGCCAGACTTTCGCGACAGTGCGGTGCTTGACGGTTTTCCCAGGACAAACGTGCAAGTTGAGTGTCTCAAGATGTTCTATGACCGTATGGTTCTCCTGAGGCGGGAGTTTTCTGATACTCCGGAGGCGCATTTCTTCCGGCAACCAGTTTTCCATATCATGGTGCTGTTCGTCGATGAGGCGGAGAGCATTACCCGGCAGCTCAAGCGCGGCAAGGAAACCCTAGCCCACAACGCCGAGGTCAGTCAGTCCGGGGTCGGGGTGCTGGACGAAGAGCGTGCGACGGATTTCGACCCGGAGTTGGCCAGGAACCGCTATCGCACCTTCAAGGAGAAGACCTATGATGCACTGGTCTCGCTGAAGCAGATTTTCCATTACCATTTCATCAACGCCCAGGCACCCATCGAAGTGGTGCAACAGAATATCATCCGCGAGCTTGAATACCAGAGTTCGCTGGAACTCGACCCACGGACATACGACACGCTACGGCACATTCCGCTTGCGGATGAGATCGTTGAGCAGGCGCGCCAAGAGTTGGTGAATCGCCTGGACAGCTACCAGATCGAACACCGTGACTTGTTCGTCCGAGTCGTGGACTTCATCCAGGAGAAAATGATGCCGGTCATCAAGCGCTACGCCGTGACGGGGCGTGCCACCGTTAACACCGAGGAGACGATCTTCCATGATCCCGTGGCGCTTGCGATCCTGATCGACATCTATTCGGAGCGAGGCTTTCAGGCGATGGTGGATATCCACCTGCAGGAGATCCCCGAACGGGTGGATCTTGAGACCGGCATGATCAGCACAAGGCTAAAAAAAATCTACCGGATCACCATATTCTTCAGCGGATCCAAGATCCGGCGGGGTTGATGTAGATTCAGCTATTCATCAGGAGCTGTATTCGACGTGGTTCGAGCCTATGGTGTCACTTGCAATCATTGACGAGACGGCTGCCGGAAAGGAGCGGATCACCCGAAATATATCACCGCGGAGGCGGCGGATGTAATCGCCAATGAACCCGGTTGCGTGCAGTTTACAGTTTCCCGTGCGAAGGTAGCCCCCCAACTTTTCACCCTTGTGGAGCTCTCTGTGGATGAGGCTGCGCTGGAGGTACAGCGGAAGCGCCCGCATTTCATTCTTAGGATGGTTCTTCCTCTGCGGCGCCAGCAAGGGCGGCGGCCACAAATCCCGAGAACAGTGGATGGGGATGGTTCGGTTTCGAAAGGAATTCCGGATGGAATTGGGCACCGATGTAAAACGGATGGTTCGCAAGTTCGACGATCTCCACAAGTCCCTCGTTTGCTGAAACCGAGGAAATAATCAGTCCGCCTTCCTGCAGCTTGTCCTGATAGTCTGAGTTCACCTCATAGCGGTGGCGGTGGCGTTCGTGGATGCGGTCAACGTTGCCATAGAGGTCGGCTGCCTTGGTGCCAGCGAAGAGTATGGATTCGCTGGAACCGAGTCGCATCGTGGCTCCCATGTCCTTAATTCCCTTCTGTTCCTCCTGCAGGCAGATGACCGGATGGGGGTTGGACTTGTTGAATTCGGTTGAGTTCGCGCCCTCCAGTCCGCACATATTGCGGGCATACTCGATCGTCGCGATCTGCATTCCCAGGCAGATTCCTAAGTAGGGGATTTTATTTTCCCTGGCGTATGTCGCAGCTAGAATTTTACCCTCGATGCCGCGGTCGCCGAAGCCGCCGGGAACAAGGATGCCATCCACTTCGCCTATCACTGCGCGGGCACCGTGGTTTTCGATTGCCCCCGCCTCGACACGGACGATCTCCACCTTGGTGTCGTGGTGGGCGCCAGCGTGAATGAGGGATTCGTAGATTGATTTGTAGGCATCCTGGAGTTCGATGTATTTGCCCGCAACGGCGATGGTGACCTTGTGTTTCGGGTGAATGACTCGCTGGACGAATGTCTCCCACTTTTCAAGATCCGGCGAGGGGGTGTGACCGAGGCCAATTTTGTCCACTACCAGTCGGTCGATCTTGTCCCGGCGCAGGTCGAGGGGGCATTCGTAAATGGTGTGTGCAACATCGCGGAAGGCGACGACGTTCTTCTTCTCGACGTTGCAGAACATCGCGATTTTGCGGCGATTGGACTCGTCGAGATCGGTCTCGGTGCGGCAGATGATGATGTCCGGTTGAATGCCGAGTTCGCGCATCTTCGCGACGGACTGTTGTGTGGGCTTGGTCTTCGCCTCGCCCGCAGCCTTGATGTAGGGCAGCAGGGTGACATGGATGAAGCAGACGTTTTCCTTACCCACCTCCAGTGCGAACTGGCGCAATGCCTCGATGAAGAGAAGTCCCTCCATATCGCCGACGGTTCCACCGATCTCGGTGATTAGCACGTCGACCTCGGAATTGTCCGCAGTGACCTTGTCCATGCGCTCTTTGATCTCGTCGGTGACGTGGGGGATGAACTGTACGGTTTTTCCAAGGTAATCGCCACGCCTTTCCTTTTTGATCACGGATTCAAAAACCTGCCCGGAGGTGAGGTTGTTCATCTGAGTAAGGACGCCGGAGGTAAAACGCTCGTAGTGACCTAGGTCGAGGTCGGTCTCCGCGCCGTCGTCGAGGACGTAGACCTCGCCGTGCTGGTAGGGCGACATCGTTCCGGGGTCGACGTTGAGGTAGGGGTCGAATTTCTGCATCAGGGTCTTGAGCCCTCGAGCTTCAAGGAGGGTTCCGATGGAGGCTGCGGCCAGTCCTTTTCCAAGTGAGGAGACGACGCCGCCGGTGACAAAAATGTATTTCATAAAATTCTAAATATTAAATCCTAAGGAAGGGGATGGTCGGGATGGTATGGAGTGCGGCTTTGCAAGCCGCGCTCAATATTGGGTCATGTTGCGGCAATGATGCGTTCGATCTCCGCTGCCTGCTCGGGGGTGTCGACGCCGGGTGAGGTATCCGAGGTGGTCAGGACGCGGATGTTGGAGCCGTTCTCGAGGGCGCGCAGTTGTTCGAGGGATTCGGCGAGTTCCAGCGGGGAGGGCGGCCAGGTAACGAAGGTTTCGAGGAAATCGCGGCGGTATCCGTAGATCCCCTTGTGGCGGAGCACCGATAGGCCGGGGACGGCGTCGCGGAAATAGGGCAGGGGGGAGCGAGAAAAGTAGAGGGCGTGGCCGTTCGCCTTGAGCACGGTTTTCACTACGTTCGGATCGGCGATAGCTGGGTCGGCGGGATCGAGTTGGTTCGCAGCCGTGACCATGTGCAGGGCGGGATCGTCGATCAGTGCCTGCGCGAGTTCATCGATCAGGGCGGGGTCAATAAGCGGTTCGTCGCCCTGGATATTGATGATATGCGTCGCCTCCGGGATGGCTTTCACCGCTTCGGCGAGTCGGTCTGTGCCCGAGGGATGATCGGTTGAAGTCATCACCGGCTTTCCTCCGAAGGCGATGACTGCATCCGCGATCCGTTGGTCGTCGGTGGCGACGATGATCTGCGAAAGTAATTTCGCACCCTGACAACGTTCCCACACGTGCTGGATCAATGGTTTCCCGGCAATGGGATGGAGGGGCTTTCCGGGGAAGCGTGTGGAGCCCCAGCGGGCTGGGAGTATGCCGATAATATGATGGCTGGAGGCTGTTTCGGACACGCAATAGAATAGGTTGCGCCAACCTATGAAGAGCACCTCCTGACGGCAAGAACGGTTTGGGGAAACTTTGATTTCTCTCTATATCGGCATTAATGCTCGCAGGTGCAGGCGTATTCGAGGTGGGCGCAGGTTGAGCAGCTGTTGAGGTCGATATTGAGCTTTTCGGTCACGTTGTCGGCATCGGCAGCGGATTTCAGCTGAAGTATCATGGGGACTTTCTTGCCCTCGGGCAGCGGTTTGTCGGAGATCAGGGAGTCGCCGTCCTTCGTGAAGGTCATCTTTGTCGGCGAGGAGCGGTCGCCGCTGACGGCCGACGCGGTGCAGCCTTCCGCAGGTGTGGCTGCCTTGTTGTCCTTATCGAGGAAGGTTAAGCGGATCATGCGCTTCTTTGTTACGAAGAATTCGAAATGAGGCTCGGTGGATGTAAAAACCTTGCCGCCGTTCGGGCCGGCGATGGTGGCGACATCGTCGTGAGTGGCGCTGTCGTGATCGTCATGATCATGACCTTCGTGGCCTTTTTCTTCGGCGAAGAGGAAGGGGGTGAGCAGTGCCATGGCGGTCAGTGTTACGTTTGTTATTTTCATATGGTTGTTTCGATGGTTTTTTACGGGAAATATTCAGATGGATGCCTCGGCTCTCAGAGCGAGGGCGCGGGCGGCGGCTTTCCTGCCGATCAACCAGAACATCGCCGGGGTAACGGCCATGTCCAGGAATGTTGATGAAATAAGGCCGCCTACGATGACCACGGCGACGGGATGGAGGATTTCCTTTCCGGGTTGGTCGGCGGCGAGGAGAAATGGCACAAGGGCGATCCCTGCCGCGAGTGCGGTCATCAGTACCGGAACCAGCCTTTCCTGAGTGCCACGGATGATCATCTGTTTGGTGAAGCCTTCGTCCTCGTGTTTCATAAGGTGCAGGTAATGCGAGATCATCATAATCCCGTTTCGCGCCGCGATGCCGCCGACGGCGATGAAGCCGACGAGTGTTGCGATGGAAATGTTGTTCAGCTTCAGCCAAGTGAAGGCGAGACCGCCCATCAGCGCGAGGGGAATATTGACCAGCACCTGAAGTGCTAGCGAGGCGCTTTTAAAATAGCCGAAAAGCATCATAAACACCGCCACGAAGACTAGAGAGGAAAAGATTAGGATGCGCTTTGTCGCCGCTTCCTGGGCGCGGAACTCACCCTCGAAAGTGAACGAATAGCCTTCGGGTAGCGTCACCTTCGCTCTTACTTCTTTTTCGAAACGCTCGGCAAGACTGGAGACGTCGCGCACGGTTGGCTTGATCGCGATGGCGAACCTCCGCATTGCGTTCTCGCGGAAAATCACGTTCGGCCCCTTTGCTTCACGCACGTCTGCGATCTGCGATAGCGGCACCCATTGTTTTTCGGAAACCTGGATCGGGATTTCGGCGATCTTCTCCGGCGAGTCGCGCCACTCCAGTGGCAGGCGGGTGACGAGGCTTACCGATGTCTGTCCGGAGAAAAGCTCCGCGACCTCGTGCCCACCGAGAAGTGCGGAAAGCTCACGGTTGATCTCGCCGGGAGTGATTCCGTAGGCAAGCGCACGGTCACGGTTCGGCTCGATCCGCAACTGAGGAATGGAGGAAGCCTGGTCGAGCTTCGCGTTTTCGAATCCCGGGATGCCCTGCGCAACCTTCTGCACCTCGATCCCGATCGCCCGGATTTTTTCCAGGTCCCTTCCGAAAACTTTCACCGCCACCGGCGCGGAGACCCCGCTGAGCATATGTCCGATCCTGTCTGCTAACGGCCCGCTCACAATCGCGAACACCCCCGGCACCGTCCGCACCTTCGAGCCGATATCATCGAGTATTTCCTGACGCGACCTCTCTCCGCCCTCCTGGAAATCCACGTCGAACTCTGCCGTGGAAACCGGCACCACGTGGTCGCCGCGCTCTGCCCGTCCGAGCCTGCGACCCACTTGCCTGACTTCGGGGACGGACAGGATCTGTTGCTCGATCACATCGGAAATACGGTTCATCTCATCCAGCGAAGTGCCCGGCGCGGCCGTTGCCGCGACCAATGCCGTCTCCTCTTGGAAGCTCGGCAGGAAATCCTTGTTCATCAGCGGATACAGCGACCCCGTCGCGACCAGTATCGCGCCCGCTACCACCAGCACCATCAGCGGTTGGGCTAGCGCAGCGCGCAGCAGTGTTTTCTCCAATAACCATTTCAAGGCGAGCACCAATCGCCCGTCCTTGTGCTCCTTGTCGGCCTTCGGATTCAGCAGCAACGAGCACAGCACCGGGATCATCGTCAGGGAAACGAAGAACGAAGCGATCATCGATACGATGGTGGCGATGGCGATCGGCGCGAAAAGTTTACCCTCCACACCAGTCAGCCCGAGCAACGGCAGGAAGCTCAGGATGATCAGCACCGTGGCGTAGAAGATCGAGTTTCTTACCTCGCCGGATGCCTTTGCGATCACCTGCAGGCGGGGCAGGGAGTGCTTCTTCTTCGCGTTCTCTCGCAGGCGCCGGAAAACATTTTCCACATCCACAATCGCATCGTCCACCACCATGCCGATTGCGACGGCTAGTCCGCCGAGTGTCATCGAGTTAACGCTGATATCGAAGGCGAGGAATACCAGCATCGTGATCCCGAAGGACATCGGCATTGCCATCAGGGTGATGAAGGTCGTACGGAAGTTCAGAAGAAAAAGGAACAGCACGATGGTCACCATGATCGCCCCGTCGCGGATCGCTTCGGTGAGGTTTCCGATGGCGTGGTCGATGAAATCCTTCTGCTGGAAAAGCGTCGTCGTCTCCACTCCCGCTGGCAGTGAGGGATCCAGCTCGCCGAGCGACTTTTTGATCTCCGCGGTCAACTCGCGGGTGTCCACGCCGGGGGATTTGGTGATCGACATGATCACCCCGTAGGTAGGCGATTTCTCGGGAGCTTTGCTGATCGTCGCGTCGCCGCGCATTGGCTCGATGCCCCAGACCACATTCGCCACATCGCCGATGGAGATGGGGCGGTCGTTGATCTTTTTTACCGACGTCTTCGCGATGTCCGCAGGGACAACGGTCATCGCGAGATTTCGCACCATGATCTCGGTCGGCCCTGTATTCAGGAAACCTCCCGAGGTGCGCGTGGCCGCTTGTTCCGCTGCCGCCTCCAGTTCTTCGAAGCTCACCCCGTTCGCATACATCCGGTTCGGATCCGGCTGAATCTCGATCCTGCGCACCCCGCCGCCCATGTTCAGGATTTCGGCGATGCCCTTGATGTTCTGTAGGCGCGGCTTGATCGTCCAATCTGCCAGTGTCCGGATCTCACTCGGGGAAAGGTAGCCCTCCTCACCCTCGGGCACGGTGGAACGAACGCCCACCAGCAGAATTTCCCCCATCAGTGAGGAAACCGGAGTCATGAAGGGTTCGATGCCCTCCGGCAGTTTCTCCCGTGCCGATTGCAACCTCTCCTGCACCAGCACGCGTGCCTTGTAGATGTCCGTGCCCCAGTCGAACTCCGCATAGATCAGCGCCAGCGAGACATCGGAGTTCGAGCGCAACCGGGTCAACCCGGCGACACCCATCATCGAGCTTTCCAGCGGCACGGTGATCTGGCTTTCCACCTCCTCGGGGGAAAGCCCCGGAGCCTCCACTAGGATCACCACCGTCGGCTTGGTCAGATCCGGCAGCACTTCCACCGGTAGCTCCGTTGCAGTGCGGATGCCCATCACCATCACTAGGATGGAAACGGCGAGCACTACCGCCCTGTTGGCGAGCGACCATTGGATCATTTTGTTCAGCATGGGAAAATTGTCGTTGAGGGTTTGGCTATCGGTTGCGGATCAGTTTTACTCCGGCCGTGCGAAGGCTTTGCCTAAGAACGATGCCACCAGCAGCAGCCCTAACAGAATACTCGCATACATCCACATGGGACTGACACCGTGGTTGCCGCCGCCTTCCGTCGAATGATCGTGGCCGTGTTGCTCTTCCGTCTTTTCATTTTCGGCCAGTTCTGAGTCGTCTTTCGCGTGTTCATGTCCGTGGGCGGCATCCAGCGCATCTTTTAGGGAAATGCTGCTCGCGCCCGCGAAGGAAAGCGAATACGCGCCGCGTGTCACTACGTCGTCGCCGGGGAAAAGACCGCTGACGATCTCCGCGTAGCGGTCGTTCATTTCACCGACGATTACCGGGCTCTTCACGAAAGCGTTCGGCAGGTCGAAGTGCTTGATGTAGACAAACCTGTCCGCCGTCTCGCCCTGGAGAGCCGCGCGTGGCACGCCGAGCACACCTGGCCTCTGGCTGATTACGATGGAAAACTCTGTCCTCATTTGGGTGCGGAGTTTTTTGTCGGGATTCGGCAGCAGGAAGATCGCATCGATGGTTCCACTCTCCTCGTCCGCACTGGTGCCGAAGCGTAATAGTTCTCCGTCGAAAGTCTCCTCCGGCAGCGCAATGACTCGGATGTGCGCCTTTGTCCCCGGCTTGATTTTTCCAGCAAGGTGCTCGGGCACTTTTGCCACCGCATACATCTCGCTGAGATCGGTGATTTCCATGATGTGGCTGTCCGGCGTCACGGGATCGCCGAGGCGGATCTCGCGATGCGTCACCAGCCCTCCGATGGGTGCCTCCAGCGGGATCAGCGGCGGCGGATCGCCCGGTTGGCGACTCTCGATGCGTGCCACGATCTGCCCTTTATCCACAAAATCCCCAGGCCCTGCCTCCAACTCGACCACGCGCCCCGGTATCCGGCTGCTCACTGCGGCGATGTTGTTCGGCACGGCCTCGATGTGGCCCAGCGAGAAAAAGGTTTCTTCAAAATCCTTTTCCTCCACCGGTTCCGTTTCGATCCGTAGGTTCTTCACTCCCGTTTCATCCAGCACGATCGTGCCGGTATTCGCCGGGAGGATTTGTGAAAATGCAATCCACAGTAGGGATAACATCAGTGTGTTTCTTAAGTTCGTCTTCATGGGGAAATTGTCGTTTTGGTGAAAAATGGTTATTGGATCGTCTCTTTACCGCACACCCAGCGCGGCCTCGTAACGGATGCGGGCGAGCCGGAATTCACGCATCGCGTCAATTTTTGAGGCGAGCAGTTCCAGAGTCTGCTCACGCGAGCTCAGCACGGCTTGAAGGTCGCCCTGGCCCTGCCGGTAGGCATTATCTAAAAGCTCGGTCTGTTCCTTGGCCAGCGGCAGGAGTTTGTTCTCCAGGTCGGAAATGAGATCCGCCCACTGGCGCATTTCGGTCAACGCCGTCTGGCTTTCGTGGCGGATTCCACACTCCATCGCTTTTACCTCTTTCTCTTTGCGACTGCGGATCGCGGTCGCCTCCTTGATGTTGCCCGAGTTGTCGTTCCAGAAGGGCAGGGGGATACTGAGTTTAAAGCCGATGATGCCTTCGTTCTCCAGACCTTCCGGGGCGTCTTCGGTGCGCTCGCCTGCGACAAAAACGGTTGCCTCGATGTCGTCCCTGCGCCTCGCCTGCTGCAGCGCGATGCCCGTCGCTGCCGCCTCCACGCCGATGCGTGCCGCGTCCAGGTCAGGCCTGTCCACAGCCTTGATGGATGGGACGGAAATAGCCGGAAGGTTTCCCGAAGGGCTCACCGCAGCATCCGGAGGTATCCCTACCAGTGGCTTGAGTTTCCCCAGAACTGTGGTCTCCTTCGTGCGGAGTTGGCGTGCCGCCGTCTCGATCCGTAGCGCGGCGAGCTTCGCCTGTGCCGCATCCAGTGAGGAAACCTCCCCGCGCTCCGAGGCCTCCGAGATGAACTCCGCCAGCTCTCCGGAAAGTTTCTTCTGCCGCTCTAGTAGCACCAGTCGCTGACGGATCGAGACGAACTTCACATACTCCGCCTGAGCCTCCGCGATCAGCAGGCGCTCCACATCGCGGACCTCTACCTCCGCCGCGCGTATGCCCGCCGCTGTGATCTCCTTCTCCAGCGAGAGCCGATTGGTTACGGGGAGTTTCTGCGAAAATCCGAACACGATCGCACCCTCCGCGTTCCTGACATTGTGTTCCGCTCCGGTCTCGAAGCTCGGGTTCGGCAGGCGGCCGGATTGCTCCATGCGACCCACCGCCTCGTCGATTCGGAAGCGCGCCGCCGCCAGGGTCGGGTTGCTATTGCGGATGCGCGGCGGGATGCTCCCGTAGCTAAGCACCTCCACCGGTTGGGCGAGTATCCCGCTTGCGGAGATGGCAAGGCACAGTGGGATTGTTAGTAAAGTTTGTTTCATGTATGTGGGTTCACGCAAGCGCGTGGGTAAGGATCAATCGTGAGGTAGCCGATGCCAAGGACAGGCCGTAGGGCATCGGCTTGGTGCGGGGAAACGGTAGGGAAACCCCTCGTCCGATCCGGCACGGTTTCATGGTTCCCCGGGAAATGGGGAACGCGGTATCCTCAGATCAACGGCGGCTTGTCCAGGGAGAACACAGGCTCCTCCGGGATCAGCGGCACATCGGTGGGGATCTCGACCAGGATGTGCTGAAAGGCGTTGTGTGCGGAAATCCCCTCCAGTGCGCAGTCCGCGCTGGGGAAGTGGCAGCAATCGTGGTGGTGCGGCGCATCTTCCGTCCCGCCGTCGCCGTCATCATGGGATTCATGCGTGCCGCCGTGGTCGTGGGAGTGCTGTGCCGCGCACTCGTCGTGCGCATCGTGAGAGCTCATGTGCACCATGCCGCTGGCCATCCCTGCGGAGACGCAGAGGGCAAGTAGCAGGCGGAAGGTGAAACTCATCGCGCCACCCATAGCGCAGATCGGCGACGGGGGAAAGCGGATTTTCCTGCAAGGGAAAGCTGTTTGATAAGCTCCGGTGCAATCGGCCGATTTTTGTTGCAGGCTAAACCAACCTGCCTCCGTCACCCATATCCTCGTGACTGGTCGGCGGGGTCGTTGGCTAAGCACCAAGGAGCGGGGGTGTGATTTTTATCGGTGTTTCTCACACGGTAGGGCTGATCCGGCTCGGTCAGCCCACTTTTAAAATCTAGCCACCCGCCTCACCCACACGGCAGTGAGATCGCGGGGAAAATGCAGTGTCTTACCGTGGGTTCACTCCCTTTCCGGAGATACACTGCTTCCGTTTTTGATCAGGGCCGACCGAGTCGGATCAGCCCTATCATGATTGAATGGCTTGGGCTGCGTCAGACGAATACACCGATAAAAATCACACCCAAGGAGCGGCGCTGTTTGAGCGCCGGATAAGAACGGAGGAAATGGCAGGGCTTGCCGGGCGCTCGGAGAGGTGCCCTCCGGGTTACTTGAGATCCTTGGCAGTGTAGGGTCGGCCGGAGCGGGAGGCGGTTTCCTTGCGGAGTTTTTTGATAAGATCCAGTGAGACGGGGGCGGCCTTGTTCGACCATGCGTTGCGGCTGTAGGTCATGATATCGGCGATCTTTCTGTCGGTGAAGGTGGGGTTAGCGGAGAGAGCTGGCATCTCTGCGGGGGTCTCGTATTTCTTGCCGTTGACGATGATCGGCCCGGTGATTCCGTGGAGCAGGAGTTTGGCGAAAACGTCGTCCTTGCCGGTGACCCACTCGGATTCATCGAGCGGAGGGCCGAGGCCGAGGATTCCTGCACCATCGGGGGCGTGGCAACCGAAGCATGCGGCCTCGCCGTGGAAGAGCGCCTTACCGCGGTTGAAGGAGGCGAGGGCAGCGCCTTTCAGCGATGGACCGGTGGGGCCTTTCTTGTTCGCGGACTGCGCAATCCAGCCGGAGAGCTGCTTGTCGGTTAGCTTGTCGCCGAGGGTGGACTTGAATGCGTGCTCGCGTTTGGCGAGGCCGGAGAATGCAGCGGCCTTGACGTAGGCGAGCTTGGTTCCATTGACGAGGGTATTGATCCTTTCGAAGGCAGCGGGGGTGGCAAGGGGGCCGAGGGCGCGGGTGAGATAGACGGTGGTTTCGTCGTCTACGGGTTTCATGGAGATAAGCAGTTGCTCCAGTTTCAAAAGCTCGGGGTGCGGGAGGGTGGTGGCGACCCAGAGAGCGGAGACGACGACTTTCTTGTCCTTCGCCTTGAGGGCGGTGGAGACGGGGATGGCGGTAAGCGCTCCCATGTTTTCAAGGGTCCAGAGGGCGTGCCTTTGGCCGAGAGGATATTTATCCAGCCCGACGAGTTGCTCCAGCTGGTCGACGGTTTTATCGTCGGCGGGGCGGTCGCCGAGGAGGCGTTGTGCCATGTCGCGGTGCCAACCGTTGGGGTGTACGAGAAGTTTCACGAGATCCGGGGAAGAAAGGGTTTCCATGTCGGGGACTTGCTCAACCTTTCCAGCTTTGGCGGTGATGCGGTAGATGCGGCCGTGGCCGGTGCCGGGCCCATCGAGACCCTGGGAGGTGTAGTAGTTCCGCAGGTAGGAGGTGACGTAGGTCTTGTGCTGGATGATGCCGTGATACATGTCCAGGAGGTGGACGGAGCCGTCTGGGGCGTTGTAGATATTGACCGGGCGAAAGCGCTCATCGGTGGAGGCGAGCCACTCGCTGTCCGGGTAGGTGTGGGCGGCGGTGAGCTTGGTGCCGGACTCGGAGATATCGAGGGCTTTGACGAGGTTGACGCCGGACTCGGTGATGATGCCTTTGCCGACCCATTTCGAGGGGAAGTTGGTGCCGCGGTAGATGGTCATGCCGGCGCAGGCGGTGCAGGAGAGGAGTTTGAAGGTTTTGGGATCGAGAGTATTAAAATCGTAGCCGTTGGACTTCTGGATGTAGGCGCGGTTGAGTCCGGGGGTGACGCGAATGGGAAAGGGTTTGTTGGAGCCGAGGCGAGCGGTACTGGAGACCTTAGTGTTCACCGAGGGGTTTCCCTCAAGGACGTTGGGGGCGATAAAGTCGCCCATGAGGAACTGGGAGTTATTGTTGTGGTAGATGCGCCCGTAGTTATCGAAGGCGACGCCCCACTGGCCTCGGAAGAGGGTGGGCTCGGAGACGAACTTACCGTTGATGCGGCGGATGCGGAGTGCTGACTTGGCGCTGTAGAGCCAGTTGTCGAGGCCACGGACGAGGCCGTTGGCGCGGTGCTCGACGTTGCCTCCGCTGATGTAGCCCTTGACGGCGATGGTGGGTTTACCGACGGGCTTGAGGCCGTCGCGCTTGATGAAGAGGAGGTTTTCCTGGGTAGCGTAGAGGAGACCGTCGGGATAGACGGCGAGGGCGCGGGGGAGCAAGACCTTATCGAGGAAGACAGTGCGTTTGTCGGCCTTGCCGTCGGCATCGGTGTCCTCAAGTATGGTGATGCGGCCCATGGGCTTATCTTCCTCGGTGCCGTCGATGTCGAGCATGTAGCCGATCATTTCACAGATCCAGAGGCGGCCTGCGGGATCGTAATCGAGAGCGACCGGCTTCTCGATCATCGGCTCGGTGGCGAAGGGTTTGATATTGAAACCGGGAGCGATCTCGAAGGATTTCATGGCATCCGCCGGGGAGAGGACGGGTGCTGGCGGGATGAGCTTCGCGGGGACGACGGGCTCCATATTGTCGTGACCCTTGCGGTTGCCCTGCTGGGCGAGGAGCGGGGCGGCGAGAAGAATAAGTAGGGCGAGGGGCTGGATTTTCATGCAGTAAATGGTGCAGCGGACAATATGCGCCAAGCGGATATCGGTCGAATGAAATGTGAACTTGTGCAAGGCGTGGGACGCCCTTTGCACGGCCTGCGGCGGGACGTTACAGCTACGCTCAGGCGTTGCGGCTTTTCGCGATCCTATCGAGGAGGCCGTTGACGAAGCGGCCGGAGTCGGTGGTACCGAAGCGTTTCGCGAGCTCGACGGCCTCGTTGATGATGACCCCTGTGGGAGTATCCGTGTGGAGGATCTCATAGGTGCCGAGGCGGAGGATGGCGCGGTCGACTGGGTCGATGCGCCCCGGGGAGTAGTTCTCGACGATGGAGGCGATGGTCGAATCGATACCTTCCTTTGCGGCGATGATGGAATCGACCATGGCATCGGTGCGGGAGCGGAGCCCGGCGATGTCCGCCTTGGTCTGGCGGAGCTTGGTGAGATCCGCTTGCTCCGGAAATTTTTCCGGTTCCTCGACCATGCGGAGGCGATCCGAAATGCGCTGAAGGCGGCGGACGGAGGCGGCGACGGGCTCGATTTGTGCTTTCAGGGATGGGAAATCCTCAGTGCCTTTCAGGAACTGGGCGCGGTGGAAGGCGAGGTCGCGGTCGATTCCGAAAAAGGTATCGAGGGTGCGGCTGAACTCATCGGCAACGGTGGAGTCGTCCCCGTCTTTGGGGATTTTCCCTAGATTCGAAAAGGCGAGGCTCCATGAAGACTCCAGCGCGAGGAGGCGGTTGAGGGATGTTTTCAGGGACTCGGCCTGCGGCAGTGCGGAGAGGTGAGCGAGTGCGGGCTGCGCGCGTTCGACAAACTCGGAGAGGCGGCTCTCGCGGCCTACGGCGAGGTGATGGACAGTGCGGAAGGTGGCCACCTGCAGATTCCTACGGTCGGTTTCTGTCAGAAACTCCCAGAAAGGTTCGCGCAATTCGGCCGGGCCGGCTCCTCCTTCGAGGTCGGCGCAATAGAGGAACTGGACGGCGGCTTCCCTGATTTGCCTACGGTTCGACATAGATTATTTGTTTTTTCGTTTGTCGTCCTTCGGCATCGATTTCTCGATTTCGGCGAAGACGTCGATGATACTGGCTGCGGCACGGGCGGCCTCGCGGCCACGGTTTTTAGCAGTTGCGATGCAGCGCGCGTATGCCTGCTTTTCGTCCTCGACGAGAAGCACCTCATGGATGATTGGGATGATGCGCTTTACCGCGAGAGACTGGAGCGATTCGGTGACGGAGGCGGCGACGAGATCGCCATGTCCGGTATCGCCCCTGATGATGAGACCGAGGGCAATGATGCAGTTGATCTCCTCGCGATCTATGACGGCGGCGACAGCCACTGGGATTTCGAAGGCGCCCGGGACGCGAATGAGATCGATGCGGGACATGGGTATGATGTCGCCGAGTTCCTCGATGCAGTTCTCAACGAGAGAGTCCGTGAATTTCTCGTTGTACTTGGAAGCAACGATACAGATACGTACCTTGTGGCCGATGATACGGGGCTTTGGCTGCAGCGCAGTAGACATGCGATGGCTATGGAGGGATCGCCCGGAAATGTCAACAGGCAGGGCGACAAATCCGGTATCCGTGTGCGGGTAGGGTTTGGGCTTTACGCCGCGGCGGAGACGGATACATAGGAACCCTGCGCGCCGGAAGCCGGAAGCGCGAACCAACCCAACCCCTACTTCCAACATGGACATTCAAATTGCAACACTCTGTGACTTCGCTGCCGACTACAACGGTAAGCTTGTCATCTCCGGAACCTTCGACTCCCTCGCAGCGCGCGCGCTGCCGGTTGTGCATCCGGCCTGCTCGCTGGCGATGCGCTTCTGTTTCACGCAGGAAGACATCGGCAAGCACAAGCTCTCGATCAACATCATCAACGAGGATGGCGAGTCGCTCGATCCGAACAACATGCCGATCGAGCCGGAATTCGACGTAAAGCTGCCGCCAAACACGCCTTTCCTGACCCGCAACATCGTGATGAACCTGCAAGGGCTGCGTTTTCCAAATGACGGGATCTACTCAATCGATATCGGCTGTGACGGAGAGCTACTTATGCGTGTGCCGCTGCGGGTGGTGAAAGTGAACGCTGACGGCTCGAACCAGCAACCGGGCTGAACCGCGTTTATTCGAATGACCGCTTGCACGGGCGGCTCGCTGCGTTTCATGTGGATGCATGCAACAACGTTACCGCTGCGCGATGATCACCGGAGCCTCCTCTGGACTGGGGGAGGAATTTGCATGGCAGCTTGCCATGAGCGTGGAGCGCCTGGTGCTGGTTGCGCGCAGGGGCGACCGGCTTGAAGTCATCGCCGCAGGGCTGCGCGAGGCGTTTCCGCGGACGGCGGTGATGGTTATTGCTGCCAATCTCGCGGACCCGGAAGAGAGGCTTGCAGCAATAGAAACCGCGGCCGAGGCCGGTTTCGCGCCGGATCTCCTGATTAACAACGCAGGGCTGGGAGATTACGGGGAATTTGTGACGGCGGAGTGGCCTGAACTGGAAGCGATGCTGGATGTGAACATCACCGCACTGACCCACTTGAGCCATCTGGTGCTGCCGGAAATGAGACGACTGGGCGGCGGGGCGATTCTAAACGTTTCCTCGCTGGCGAGCACACTGCCGATCCCAGATTTCGCGGTGTATGCGGCGACCAAGGCCTACGTTAGCAGTTTTTCTGAGGCGCTGAGGATCGAGTTGGCGGAGCACGGCGTGCGGGTGATGTCGTTGTGCCCGGGGCCGGTGAAAACGGAGTTCGGTGCCGTGGCGAAACGCGAAAGAAGCGACCACGAGATGCCGACGAGTCCTCATTTCTATGTGCCGAAGGAGCAGGTAGTGCGCGAGGGCTTGATCGGGCTGGAGCGCGGCAAAGCGAGGGTTTTTCCGGGCATGCAGGTAGCTGCGGCGGGCTTGCTGATCGGGGCGCTGCCGCTGCTCGTGCTGCGGATGGTGATGGCGCGGCGACCACGCAGGTGAGGGTTTAGCTTCACAATGCGGATGGATGGGCTACCCTTGCTGTGTGTCTTTCATATTTGCACTCCTTACCCCTGCCGTTGGGGCACTATTCCTGACCGCGTGTGTTCCGGTGGGGCCGCCGACTGGGATTGTCACGCAGGTAGATGGAAAGGTTTCTGCCTCCATGTTACTACGCGATGTGCATCTAAAAGTGGACATGGTGCGGAAAGGGACACACGGGAGGAAGGTCGTGCGGCCGATGAAACCGCGCTACATCACGATCCACAGCACGCAGAATTACACCGCCGGGGCGGCAAGGCATTCGCTGGCATTGAAGCGCGGAGCCCTGCGCTCACCAAAACGGAGGGGGGGCAACCGGATCGGCTACCTGATCTGGCATTTCACCGTCGATGAGCGGATGGCGATCCAGCACATGCCCACCTCCGAGCAGGGTGAACACGCGGATTTCGGTGGGCCGGGGAATCGGCTTTCGATCGGGATTGAGATGTGTGAGAAGCGTGGCTCGAACGTCCAGGCGACGATTGAGAGGACGGCGAAGCTGACCGCCGTGCTGATGAAAAAGCACGGGATCCCGTTGCGGGGCGTGGTGCAGCATTACCATTGGCCGCGCAAAGGGAAGAGGGTGCTGCATAAGAACTGCCCGCACTTCCTCTTGGACAATGGCAAGCCCGGCCGGAAATGGAGGACTTTCCAGAATAAAGTGAATTTTTATTACCGGAAGCTGGAGTGAGCGACTCTGCAGAACATCCGGCGGGGCATGGTAGCCCCGGAAACGACCTGACGGTGCTGGAGCCCGACGTGAACTATGTCTGCCAACGCTGCAATGCCTGCTGCAAATGGCCGGGTGACGTAAGGATAGCAGAAGGGGAGATTGCGCCGATCGCAGCTTATCTGGGGATGGCCGAAGATGAGTTCATCTCCCACTATACCAGGCTGCGGACGAACCGGCAGGGACTTTCCTTGATCGAAAAGGAGAACCACGAGTGCATCATGTTGGAGGCTGGAGGTTGCCGTATCCATCTAGTGAAGCCTTCGCAGTGCGCTGGCTTCCCGAACAAATGGAATTTTCCGGGTTGGCGTAAAATCTGCGAGGCGATCCCTGTTCCCGCCGGCGACATAACCGTATGAAAATCTGAGGTTTCCTATAGATAGGATTGGCAATCGCTGCTGCGATATGCAAAAACAATTCTGATAATTTCCTGCAGGTAGCTCTCGCCCCGACACAATCACATGGCAAAAAAGATCAAGACCACAAATCCAAGGATTCTCATTGTCACCCCGGAGATCACGTACCTCCCGGCAGGCATGGGGAACATGGCGCAGAGGATGTCAGCCAAGGCCGGCGGCCTCGCGGACGTATCTGCGTCCCTGGTCTCGGCGCTATTCAATCTCGGGGCGGATGTGCACGTGGCGATGCCGAATTATCGGAAGATTTTCCAGGGGGATGTCTTCAATCTCCATGAAAAGGAGCTAAAAAAATACCATGAGGTGCTGCCGGAGGCGCACATCCACCTCGCGGAGGATCGGATTTTCTACTACCGCGACCGCGTTTACAGTAGTCACGCGGACGAGGCGATGCGCATCGCCATGGTTTTCCAGCGCGAGGTCATCAACCACATCGTGCCCAAGGCGCGACCTGACCTGATCCACTGCAACGACTGGATGACCGCGCTGATCCCGGCGATGGCGAAGCGGCGCGGGATCAAGAGCCTGTTCACCGTCCACAACATCCACACCCACCAGGTGAGCCTCTCGCAGGCGGAGGAGACTGGGATCGATGCGGCGGAGTTCTGGATGAACCTGTATTTCTCGAAAAATCCCGGAGGATACGACCACGCGCGCTCGGGTGTGCCCGTGGATCTTCTGAGCTCGGGAATCTTCGCCTCGCATTTCATTAATACGGTCAGTCCGCGCTTCCTCTGGGAAATCGTCGAGGGCTGGCATCCGGTGGTGCCGTGGTCTGTCCGTGAGGAGATCCGGAACAAATATCACGCCGGCTGTGCCTCCGGCATTCTCAATGCGCCGGATGCTTCCTACAACCCGAAGACAGACGATTCGCTTGTCCGGAACTTCACCCACAAGGATTTCTGGGATGCCAAGCGCGAGAACAAGATAGCCTTCCAGCAAGAGCTCGGACTGGATGTGAATGCGGATGCACCGCTGTTTTTTTGGCCTTCCCGCCTCGATCCCGTGCAGAAGGGACCGCAGCTCGTCACCGACATTCTGGTGAAAACGGTTTCTGATTACTGGGACAAGGGGCTTCAGCTTGCGGTGGTTGCGAACGGCCCGCATGAGGTTTTCTTCAAGGACATCATCAGGGATTACAATCTCGGCAACAGGGTGGCCATCGTCGACTTTAATGAGCGCCTTTCGCGCCTCGGCTACGCGGCCTCCGATTTCATGCTCATGCCCTCACTGTTCGAGCCTTGCGGCCTGCCACAGATGACGGCACCACTCTATGGATCGCTGCCCGTGGTTCACGGTACCGGTGGCCTCTACGATACGGTTCACCCGATGGATGTACTAAATGCGACAGGCAATGGCTTCCGTTTTGATAACTACGATTCCAACGCGTTGCGCTGGGGAATCGACAGTGCGATGGAGTTTTTCGCTCTTCCCTACGAGGTGAAGGAACCGCAGATTCGGCGTGTCATCAAGGAGAGCGCGAAGGAATTCAGCCATGAAGAAGTGGCGCGCCGCTACATCGAGATCTATGAGCAAATGCTTGCGAGGCCGCTGGTTGAGCAGGAGGCGGGAGAGGATCTCAAAGGGCTGACGGCACCGAACGACTCGTTCCTGCCAAGTTCGTAAGAAGACGGAGTTCGCAGTTCGAATCGAATTTTTTCACCGCAGAGCCGCAGAGGTGGCGCAGAATCGGGCTTGTGTTTGGGAGCTGGGATTCCGGGTTTGGTGCTCAGCGCGCGGCACGGTTGAGCCTCGGGCTGGGGTTGTTGCCGGGCTTCAGTTTTCCTTCTGCCTTCAGGTGAAGGAGTAAAATTCGCCTGATCTCGTCTGACGCTTCGATGTTATTCGGGACGCTGTGGTTTGAGGAAACGATCAGTTCGGACGCCACCGGCGTTACGTGAGACGACCAGTAGGGCACCACCCCGTCGCTGCTTTCCGTGGTGTCGCCCTGACCCTTGTCGCCCATGATGGAGTGGAAGGTGATGTCTTTCGGTAGGGGCAGTTTGTTCAGTCCCTTGAAGCCGCGGCTGTTGGGCGAGAGGCTGCTGATTGCAGTCGGGGGGCGTATCGTTTCAGACTCAGCGGTGCCGGCCAGTGAGCCGCCGAGACTCTGTGCCGTTGCATCGAGTATGCCGATGGTGAGGGTTTTCGGAAGGCGGATGAGGTTGGAAATAAGAGCCGTTCCACGGAAATTCGCCATCGGGCTGCCACGGTGGGGGACGGCCATGAAGGCGACCCGTTTCGGATCCGTGTATGGTTTGTAGAGCAAGCCTTGCTTGATAAGTTCGCGGGTGTCGGAGTTCACCTTGAGTTGTGAGAAAGGGGTGTTGAAATGGGCATCGTAGAGGGCTGTGCCAGGATCGGTGATGGCCGTTCTCGTGAGCAGACCGCCCATGGAGTGGGAGAGGATGACCATTTTTTTTAGGTTCGTGTCATCGCCCTTCGAGCGGGCGTAGGCCGATGCCGCCTGCATATTCTGGCGGAATTTAATCGCACTGTAGAGCCAGGGCGTGCCGGTGGGGTAGTTGTAGAGCCAAACTTGGTAATTCTCGCGGAACCAAGGCTCCGCCGAGAGGTCGTTGATTATGTCACGGTAAGCCTCCGGGCTGGAGACCAGGCCGTGAACCATTACTACGGGGATTTTGGTGGGATCGTAAGGCTGGAAGAAATAGAGCCCCGTCTCTTTGGCGAAGCGCTCCGGGATGATGACGTTCTGGATTCGTAGGTTGTCGAGATCGCACATGTACCAGAAGAAATCGATGGGTGCGGTCCAGTCGGCTGCGAGGTAATGTGAGTTTCCGTCTACCAAGTAGTTTTCCTGCCGCCAGCGCATGGGGAAGTGCCATTGTGGGACGGGCGTATCGAAATCCAGGATTACGCTGAGGTTGCGGGGCTGGCCGTTCGGCGGATAGAACCTCGGACGGGGGGAACCGACAGGCGAGGTCGCCGTCCATGCCACTGCCGGGATACCGAGCCCGGGCGCGCGTTGCAGGCGGGCCTCGTTCCGGATTCTTACCTTTGAGGCGGGGAAGAGCGCGTCCACCTTGGAGAGATCCTCGTTGAGCTTGCTCGGATCCGATATGGCGGTGCCCAGTGCCGCCGCCTGTGAAGGCCAGTCGTCACCGCCGCAGCGCAGCTTGTCGAAGAGGATGCCCAGCGCCTTGTTGTATTCCTGCTCGGCGGCGGGCCATTGCGCTTTCTTTCCGGGATCGGCTAGGATCGCCCAGTTGCGCCTGGCGTTTTCCAGAACAACATCCGCAGGGTCGCGTGATGCAAAGGGTAGTGAGTGGCAGGCAGGAGGTTGTGGAGCTCCGCAATGGCAGAGGAAAACAACGGGTAAGAGGAGGAACAGGTAGTGCATGTGGGTGAACGGAAAAAGTCTTCAGAAGTTATCGAAAATCGCCCTGCGTTTCTCTTCATACTCGGCCTCGGTGATGAGGTTTTCCTTGCGGAGATTTTCGAGTGTAAGGAGTTTTTCTTGAGGATTGAGTTGAGGCGGAAGGGCTGGCGGTTTTTTCTTCGAGAAAGGCCTTTCGACAAAAATAACAAAGAGAATGGCAAGCGGTAAGCCGAGGAGAAGCAGGAAAATTACGGAAATTATTATCAGCTCGGGGCCTCCGATTGGGCCGAGGAACAGCCAGAATTCTGAAATCATTATTTCCATGTCGCAAGCCTTGTTGACAACTTCCTTTGATTGCAAGGCGGCTTGATCGCCATTGAGCTTCATTTGGTATGGCGCATGGGCTGTGGAGATGGTTTCCTGCCGGGGAGAAATGAAAGTCGGGATTGCACAGATCAACGGGGTGGTAGGGGATTTCCCGGGGAATGCGAAGCGAATCCTCGCCGCATACCGGGAATGCCTGGAGAAGGGCGCGGAGCTGGTGGTGACGCCGGAGATGAGTTTGGTCGGCTATCCGCCGAGAGATCTCGTCTACAAATCCCAGTTCGTGCCCAAATGCCTGCAGGCGCTCGACTACCTCGCCGACGAGGTCAAGGAAGTGCCGCTGATTGTCGGTTATGTGGATTTCCACGAGGGAAAATTCGGCAAGCCATTCCGCAACGCTGCGGCGTGGCTGGAAGGCGGCGAGATCCGCAGCAAGTTCTGGAAAACGCTTTTGCCAACCTACGATGTCTTCGACGAGAGGCGCTACTTCGAGCCGGGGGAGCGCTGCGAACCGTTCGTCTGGGGCGGCAAGCGCATCGGCGTGACGATCTGCGAGGATGTCTGGAGCGAAGATTATCTCCGGCGCCCGTTCTACGACCGCGATCCTGTCGAAGAACTCTCAGCGGCAGGCGTGGATCTGCTGATCAATCTCAGCGCATCGCCCTACCACCTCGGCAAGCCCGAGAACCGACGCAGGATGCTGACGGATGTTGCGAAGGAGGCGAACGTTCCGATCGTCTATTGCAACTCGATCGGCGGCAACGATCAGCTTGTATTCGATGGCCACTCGATGGCGGTCGATCCGTCCGGAGAGGTGATTTCACAGCTAAGCGGCTTTGTGGAAGAGAGCCGGGTAATTGAGGTTTTTTCCGGAGGAGAAACGGAACCCCTCAAGTCCGGCTCCACCGAGCAACTCTACGATGCTCTCGTGCTCGGGCTGCGGGACTACGCGCACAAGTGTGGGTTTTCCACTGTCTGTCTCGGCCTCAGTGGCGGGATTGATTCGGCGCTAACAGCGGTGATCGCCGCCGACGCGCTCGGACCGGAAAATGTCCGTGGCCTGACGATGCCGAGCCCCTACTCATCGCGGGGCAGCGTGGAGGACTCATTCTCGCTTGCGGAAAAGATCGGTATCCGCTGTGACGAGGTCTCTATCTCCGCAGCCTTCGATTCGGTTAAGACGGCAATGGCTCCCGTTTTCGAAGGGAAAGAACAGGACGTGACCGAGGAAAACATGCAGGCGCGTCTACGGGGGATGTTCCTGATGGCGCTTTCCAATAAGGACAACCACCTGCTGCTCACCACCGGCAACAAGAGTGAACTTGCGGTCGGATATTGCACGATCTACGGCGATATGTGCGGCGGTCTCGCGGCGATCTCCGACCTCCCCAAGACCAAGGTTTTCGAAATTTCGAAATGGGTGAACCGTAACGGCGAGCGCATTCCCTGGAACACGATCACGAAACCCCCGAGCGCTGAGTTGCGCCCGGATCAGAAGGATCAGGACACTTTGCCCGAATACGATGTGCTCGATGCGATCCTCGAGCTTTACGTCGAGCAGCATCTCGGTGCAGAGGAAATCATCGGTCACGGCTACGACGAAACCATGGTTCGCTGGATCCAGCGCCGCGTTGATCTCAACGAGTGGAAACGGCAGCAGGCCGCCCCCGGCATACGCGTCACCACAAAGGCTTTTGGCATGGGCAGGCGTATGCCGATTGTTCAGAGGTTTGTTTGAATAAGTGGCAAGTTCCGGGTGATCTGTGACCAGGATGAATTGGCATGGCGGAACTTTTTCGGCTGATAGATAGGTAGCATATGAAAGTGTTATTCCCGCTTTGTTTCTGTGTGTGGCTGGTAGGTGCTGGTTTGTATGGGCAGGATGTACCGCCTGCCTTCGAGAGAGGTCAGGTGGAGTAAGAGGAGGTCGCCGAGGATCTGCTCGATCCTTTTGATCCTGCCGTGAATGCTCCCAAGTTGATACGGGTGCAGGTTGAGTTCATAGAAATGGCTCATAAGGATCTCACTCGCTTGATGATGGATGACAAGTCGGAGACTGCGGATGCGACTGCACTGCGAATGAAGGTGCAGGCATCGTGAATCCCGCAACGCCTACGGCATTTGAAATAAGGAACGTCCGCAGCACTTTGGAAATCGAGCCCACACTGGATGCGGATGAAAGTATGATCGACCTGAGGTTTCTCCCCGAGTTCATTTGGCACACGGGAGACAGAGCTTGGAACGAGAGGAAAGACGAGTTGGGAAATGTCACCAAAGTCACCATGCCGGATTTCTACAAAATCAGCGTCAACACCAGCATCACCTGCATCACGGGGCAGTATGTGATGGTCGGTGTGGTGTCACCGAAAGACGAGGCAGGGGAGGTGGATATGGAACGAAAAGTAATGGTCTTCGTGAAATGCAAGGTACTTCCCATAATCCCATGATCCGCTTTTCCATCGCATGCCTTCTTCTATTGCTACCCGCCAGTGCGGAGGTGGCTACTGCAGTTGACCCTTCCGATGAGCTTCCTGTGGGGAAGACGGTGATCTGGTCGCCGCTTTTCCAAGCCACGTGGGACTCGATGAATGCGGAGATGGGAGGGAAGCCTCTGAAGGTGGAGCCGCCAAACCAGTTGATGACGAGACTGGATGCTTTCGAATGGGACGCGGACAGGGTGATGCCGGAGGGAAGTTGGAAGGTTTGGAGCGGCGAGGCGAAAAAGGTTTTTCTGGATACCGTGAACAAAGAAGCGGCAGCGATGACCGGGGAGGCGATCGGTCCCTTCAAGCTGATGGAAGAAATTCCCGGCGGATTGGCCTGCTTCGGATTACTGAACAGGGAGGTTAAATTTCAAACGCCGTTTTTCAAGAGCCGGAAAGTGCCGATGAATTTCGGCGCGAAGAAGGCGGAGGTCAGTTATTTCGGGGTGAATGGTGATTTGAGCGGGAATTATGGAGAGAGCGTTAAGGTGCTAGCTTTCAGGCCGGTGGACGGGTCGCACGCACTGGAAGTTTCCTGCAAGGGAGGTGACGACAAGGTGGTCTTTTATCGCCCTCCTGCGGCTCAGAGTTTCGCGACCGCCTGGATGTGGCTTCGTAAGTGGAAAAAGGATTTCTTACGGAATTCCGAGTTACCGGGAACATGGGCTGACAGTTTGCTACATGAGGGCGATGAGGTGCGGGTGCCCTACGTTTCGCTGGATGTTACCACTGAATTCAGCGCGAGATTGCAGGGAGGGCGTTATTACGGAGGTGCGGGCGACCCATGAAGGATACGGAGGGCGGAGCAGGCAACAAAGTTCGAACTCTTCGAAAAAGGTGCCCGGGTGCGGGTGGTAACATCCCTCGAAGCCGATCCCTTCGGCGGTGATATTGTCCCCAAACCGGTTCCACGGCGTTTCATCTACGATAGCCCGTCTTTCGTGTTTCTATGGCGGAAGAATGCGGAATGTCCTTATTTCGGGGCATGGATTGGAGATGCTACGGCTTTGCGAAAATTCTAATAATGTCGGGGGATTTCCGGCCAATTCCAGCTTCCATTTTCCCCGGTCGGAGGGGATAAGGGGTGAGGAATGACGTTGACGGAAGCTAGGGAAATATTGGGACTCGGCCCGGATGAGGATCCGCGGCCGCATCTCGATGAATTCCGTGCGGTGCGGGAAAGGATCGCCGATATGGTGAGGACGGCACCGAACGAGATGCTTGCGGCGAGGTACCAGGAGGGCTTAGTCGAGTTCGACAGGGCGCTGGCGGCAGTGCGGGAATATCTGGAGGCGCTGGGGCTGATCTCCCGAGTGACGGATGTTAAAGTAAATGACAATGCCCCGACGGAGCGAGGTCGTGCAGTTTTTGTTGAAGCGAACCAGGTCAAGGAGTCGATCGGTCTGCCTGTGGTTTCTCAGCGACTACCAGGATATTCCGATGAGGACGATTCAGAGCCCACCACAGGGAGAGTTTTCCGAGTGGTCGTCTGGTCACTGCTGCTGCTTTCGCTGATTGGATTCGGTGGGTGGATGTATCTCAAAGTGGAGGAGGAGCGGGAGCTCAGCAAGCATGCGCGGGTGGCTTTCCTTGAGCGGCAGGGGGCGATTTTCATTGAGAATCGCCGATGGCCCGAGGCGGAGGAGGCTTTCGCGGAGATCGAGGGGATTTATCCGGAATCCGATCTGATATCGCTGGGTCGCCGCAGCATTGAGGCAGGGATGACAGAGGAGCAGAACCAGTTCATCGGCTATTGGAAGGGGGAGGCGATCGCTGCTTTCGAAGCAAGTCGCTGGGATGATGCGGAGAAGGCAGCGCGGCAGGTGCTCGATAAGTATCCGGGCGAGAAGGAAATCAATGCGCTGATATCCAGGGTCGGGGTGGCCAAGCAGGAGGAGGAGCGCCAAGAAGTTTTTGCGAGTGTAAGGAAAAGCATCGCGGGTCGGGATTTCGACAGGGCGCTTTCCGATGCTCAATCATTGGCCGCGAGGGATACGGAGGATGCCGAAGCGGCGGATTTGCTACGTGAGGCGAACCAGGCGAAGGATAAGGCGGAGGCCGATCTCATGAGGGCTCGCGAGCTTGCGGCGATGGCTGCCAATCGGGATACGGGGAAATTTGATGAGGAAGCGATCAACTGGATGCGCGAGGCACTGGCACTGGCTCCGGATGATGAGCCAATCAAGGCTCGCTACGAAAAGATGGCTTCCTACACCCGCACGATCCGTGTGCCGGAGGATGTAAAAACGGTCGCCGAGGCACTTTCCAAGGCACGGGATAGGGATAGAGTCGTCCTTGCGGAAGGAATATGGGAAGGACCATTTATCATTGCAGCAGGGGTTGAGCTTGAGGGTGTTTCCGGGAAGACGATCGTCCAGTGCGCTGCTGATGCGGGAAGCGCTCTGAGCTTTTCACCCGGTGTCAAGGGGGCGCGGGTCAGCGGCCTGACGATACGCCACCTTTCCTTCGATGCGGGTGCGGAGCGGTTTTCTCTGGCGCATGTGCGCGGGGCTGAGGTGGATTTCTCGGATTGCCGTTTCGAACAGGGCAGCGGACACGGGATCGCGGTCACCGAGGGCGGACATGCGAAAGTTGCGCGCTGCCGGTTCACCGAGAACGGCTGGAACGGGATCGCGGTCACCGGTTCCGGCAGCCTGCTTGAGGCCGAGAAAAATATTCTGAAAGGCAATTTCCAGAACGGAATCGAGAACTGGGATGGTGCGGCGGTGATACTCGCAAACAACGAATGCACGAGCAATAGTCGCAACGGTATTCACGTCGATTGCGGGGCTGCATCTGTCACGGCATTGGGCAACACGCTATCCGGGAACCGTGAGTTCGGTATGGTTGTCAGCAGCGCGGGAGCAGGCGAGATCACGGGGAACACCATGGAGAAGAACATGCTCGGCGGCATGGTTGTAAAGTCCGGCGGTGCGAAGGTTCAGGTGAAGGGGAACAGGATCAGATCAAACAAAGGCCCGGGTCTTGTCCTCGAGAAGGGGATTCCGGAAAATGCCTTCACGGGCAACACCCTCAGCGGTAACACTGGCGATCAACTTATGTCCGGCGTCGACCTTTCCACCGCTGACTGAACGTAATATTTTTAAAATGAACCTCGAGGAAATTACCGACAAGATCCGCAGTTTTCGCGACGAGCGGGACTGGTCGCAATTCCACAATCCCAAGGACATGGCTATCGCGATCTCGCTTGAGGCGGGTGAGCTGTTGGAACACTTCCTCTGGAAAAATCCCGAGGAAGTTGAGGAGAGAATCGTAGAGAGACGGGGCGAAATCCAATCCGAGATCGCCGATATCGCGATCTACCTAACGGAGTTGGCCGATAACCTCGGGATCGATCTACTAAAGGCGATGGAGGAAAAGATCCGCGTCAACGCGGAGAAATACCCGGCGGAACGTGTCAGGGGATCGTCCAAGAAATACACGGAATACGGCGAAGCTTCAGAATGAAAATCACCACCACGCTAGCCACCTCCAGCACCCCCGATGGCGAGTCGCTCCTGCTCCAGGAGCACGACGGTCACCATTTCCTAAAAGTGGGTGGGGTGCCACTGATGAGTACGAACGCCTCTTCATCGGAGCAGCAGATGGCGGAGCTTGCCTGCGCGAATATGCCAGCAAAACCGCGCATCCTGATCGGTGGACTCGGTTTCGGTTTCACCCTGCGCCGCGTGTTGGAGCTCTGCCCGCCCGAGGCCACCGTCGATGTGGCAGAACTGCTGCCTGTGATCATTGATTGGAACCGCGAGTTTTTGAAAAAGGTGAACGGCTTGCTAGTTGATGACCCGCGGGTGCGAATTCATATCCGCGATGTCGCTGAGTTAATCAAACGGGTGGGGAAAGACCGCTACGACGCGATTCTCCTCGATGTGGACAATAGTCCGGATCCATTGGTGCAGAAGGGGAATGCCGGACTGTATGACAAAGGTGGGATCGCCCTTGCAAAGGCGGCCCTGCAACCCGGCGGGCGCGTGGTCTATTGGTCCGCGAACCAGGACAAGGCCTTCGCTCGCTCTTTGGGGAAGATTTACAGAAGCGTCGAGTGCATTGGCGCGAAAGCCTACCCGAAGGCGAAGCGGTTCACGCATACGCTGTTTGTCGCTCAAAGAGAATGAAGTAGATAGCAGGTGAAGGCACTGAAGAAGCCGGTCAATTTGTCCGGGGATGCGCCTGGATGACAAATTTGAACGCGGGTGAGGACGCCCGCAGGGGGGGGGCGGGCTTTTTGCTGGGGGGCGAAGCAAATGGAGGAGCCTTCATCCGTGATTCAATAACCATCAAAGCGTTACCTGGATTGCTGCGGCGGCCTTCCGCGCTTTCTCCCGGGCTTCTTCAATCGTGCCGCCACGCGCCAAGGCCACTCCCATCCGGCGTTTGCCTTTTACCTGCGGCTTTCCGAAAAGACGGATCTGTGTGTCCGGCTCGGCGAGCGCCTCTGCCAGATTTCCGTAGGTGATTTGTTCTGATTCGCCCTCTACAAGCAGCGCCGCAGATGCCGCGGCGCCATGCTGGACAATGTTTGGGATCGGCAGGCCAAGGATTGCCCTCGCATGCAGTGCGAACTGACTCAGATCCTGTGAAATCATCGTAACCATCCCGGTATCATGGGGGCGGGGCGACACCTCACTGAAGTAAACCTTGTCTCCTTTCACGAATAGCTCGACGCCGAAAATTCCATACCCACCGACATCATCGGTGACGGCTTTTGCAATCCGCCGGGATTCTTCCAATGCCGCTTCACTCATCGGATGTGGCTGCCAGCTCTCGCGGTAATCCCCATCGACTTGAATGTGGCCAACGGGTGCCAAGAAACTCGTGCCTCCAGCGTGGCGCAAAGTGAGCAGGGTAATCTCGTAGTCAAAATCGACAAAACCCTCGATGATCACTTTTCCCTCCCCGCTCCGTCCGCCTTCCTGTGCGTATTTCCAAGCGGGGGAAATATCAGACTCCTCGCGCAGTGTGCTCTGGCCCTTTCCAGAGCTACTCATGACCGGCTTCACCACACAGGGCATCCCGATCGTGGCCACGGCAGTCCGGTATTCCTCCTCGGTGGCAGCAAAACGGTAGGGCGAAGTCGCTAAGCTCAACGTTTCCGCGGCCAAGCGGCGTATGCCTTCGCGGTTCATCGTCAACTGTGTCGCGCGAGCCGTCGGAATTACCGTCGCCAGCCCCTCAGCTTCTATTTCTGCCAGAGTATCCGTTGCGATTGCCTCAACTTCCGGAACCACAAGATGTGGCCGGTATTTTACGATCGCTTCCCGTAGCCTCACCCCATCCAGCATCGAAAACACCTCTGCGTGATCCGCCACCTGCATCGCCGGAGCATTTGGATAGGAATCACATGCAATCACCTCGACACCATACCTCTGAAGCTCAATGACCACCTCCTTACCCAATTCCCCCGAGCCACAGAGCATCACGCGGGTGGCGGTTTCAGTAAATGGGGTGCCGATGGATGGGGTGTTGCTCATGCAATCTAGTAAAGGGCCAGACGCCTGCATGGACAGCGTTTTTTAGAGTTTTCCGTCATAAGGAGCAGGGGAGGCACTGCCGTTTGAGTCTGGGGTGGTGTCACCACCGTCTGTGTGAGTGGAGATTCAGACAGTGGGCGGTGACGCACCTACTCCTCAGATTTCCTGCCAAAAATGTAAAATTGCGGAGATCGACTCAAGCCACTGACAGTTCCCTCTTGCCTGATTAGTGGATTTCCAGACGATGGACTGACATGGCTGCTGGCAGTTTGCTTACCCTTCTCGACGATATCGCGACGATCCTCGATGACGTTTCCATTCTTACGAAAAAGGCGGCGGCAAAGACCGCTGGGGTGCTCGGAGATGATCTTGCGCTGAATGCGCAGCAAGTGAGCGGCGTGGTTGCGAAGCGGGAGCTTCCGGTTGTCTGGGCTGTGGCGAAAGGATCAGCCCTCAATAAGCTCATCCTCGTTCCTGTTGCTTTAGTGGTCAGCTCGTTTGCACCCTGGGCGATCACTCCGCTGCTGATGGTGGGCGGGCTCTATCTTTGCTTTGAGGGGGTGGAAAAACTTCATCACGCCTTCCTGCATCGTGGCAAGAAATCAGTGCAAGAGGCTGAGAGGGAAATCACGGAACTCGCAGAAACCACGCAGTCAGAGAAAATCGAGACGGAGGCAGAGAAAATCAAAGGCGCGGTGCGGACTGATTTTGTGCTCTCTGCGGAGATCATTGCGATCACGCTCGGCACGGTTGCGGAAGCGGATTTCACGCGGCAGTTGGCCGTTCTCTCAGCGATTTCCTTAATCATGACAATCGGTGTCTATGGATTGGTCGCAGGTATTGTGAAACTGGATGACCTCGGCCTTTACCTGACCCAACAGCTCAACGCGGTTTTACGTAAAATCGGTAATTCGATTTTGTGGGCTGCCCCGTTTTTGATGAAAACTCTATCGATTGTAGGTACCGCGGCGATGTTCCTGGTAGGTGGTGGGATTTTGACCCACGGAATTCCCTGGTTGCATCATCAGATCGAGCACATCAACGATTCTCTGAAAGCGATGGGTGGAATCGGCGCTGCTTTTTCAGCCATCGCACCTTCCTTGCTCAATGGAATCTGCGGCCTCATCGCCGGGGCTGTCGTTTTAGTAATCGTAATGAGCTTCAAGAAACTACGCGGAAAACCGGCTCACTGAGCGTATAAACCCGAAACAACCATCGGGGTCAGATTCCGCAAGAATCCGATTGGCTTTGTAGAAAATGTTGCGATGCAGCATCTGGTCCTCGACGAAGGCTGAGCGGTAGGGCTTACAAACCTGCCTGCATGGCGTAAATGGGGTCAACCCCCGCAAAGTAACATTTCTTTTTTCCCTGCCTGCCTCCCCTCGCTAGAAAGTAGGAGTGGCGAGGCCGATTCGATTCCAGTATCCGGGAGCTTATTACCACATCATGGCGCGTGGTGATGGGGGAAGGCGATTTTTGAGGTGGGGGTGCTTGAGGGGATAGCAGAGGGGTGAAAGGGGCTTGTTTCGCCAGCGGGGGGAGCTTTATTTCCTCCCTCCTCATCTCCACGCGGCTCTCCAGTCGCGCACTCTTCAATCTGCTTTTCCGAGTGCGCCCGCAATGACCGGGGAGTGCACTTGAAGCGCTTTTTGAACTGGGTTGAAAAATATTGGCTGGATGAAAATCCGCAGTCGAAAGCGACTTCGGTGATCGTCGCCTTGGGGTCTTGCTCCAGAATTTCCCTCGCGGAATCAAGTCGGCATTCGTTCAGGTAGGCCATGGGAGACCGATTGGTGATCTGCTTGCAGTAGTGTATGAACCTAGTCACCCCGAGTCCGCATTCCCTGGCGAGGTCCTCCAGCGTCCATGGTTGGTTGGCGTTCTCCTTGAGATGCGCGAGGAAGATTCCCACGCTGCTCCGGCTACTCGTGAGGTGCTCACGTAGTTCGATCTTCTGGGAGGATAGCTCCTCCAGAATCGTCAACAGGAGGTCATTCACAACAATGGCCAATCTTGAGTATAGATTGGTTGACCTCTCTGCAGCCAAGGTTTCCGGCAACTTCGCAAACAAGGCCCGAACATTCTTGGTCGTCGGAAGCATGATGTATTCCGTCTGCCGAATGATCTTGGTCAACTCTTGGAGGTCGGCCCGATCCAAGATGATCCAGTCCGGCCAGACCCATTCCTGATTTGGATAGCGCACCCCGAGGTCGATGATGAGCCAGTGAAGGCGACCAATACCGATGTTGGGGCGGCCCAATTTGTGCTGTTGCCAGGGCCGAGTGATGACCAAATCATCAGGCTTCATCACGAGTTCCTGACTTCCAATTTTCATCAGCATCGTGCCAGTCTCGAGAAAGGTAAACTCGATCCCCTCATTTCGGTGCCAGTCCAAGCCCCAGTCCTGGACTTGTTTGGCGTCCCAACATCCAATGCTGTTCAAGCCCGTCAGCACGCCATCGGGAATGGCTCTCCCTGGGTATTCGCCCCTTCCACAGGCGTGTAAATCGATATTCCCACGATTCTGGGCATCGACCAGGGACTTGCAATTGTCCGCCCCGTAGAGCGCCTCCCCGGTGATGTAGGTCGCAGGGGAGACAGTTTTGGCAGGCACTTAGTCACCCTCTCAAGTTGTTCAAATTTGCTCAATGAAGAAATTTGGAAGTTTCTTTTCCTCCCGCCGTGCTAGCTTGGAGGTCATGAAAATTGGATGCTTTGCACTATTGGAGCCTTTCTCAGGCATGTCCCGTCAGTTTCAAGCGATTCGGGAGTTGGGAATCAAATACGCCGACCTCACCGACAACCACGACGGGGCCACCCTTGGAGTGGAATACGGGTTCTCCGCGTCAGTCAGCCTGGACTCCCATCCCGCCAAGATCAAAGCGATGGCTGAGGATGCTGGTATCGAACTCACCTCCTTCTGCGCTCATGCCAATCTCCTCGATCCCGTCAGCCCGGATGTCTATTCCACCCATCAGATCATCAAGGCCATCCGATCGGCCCGCGACCTTGGACTGAGCCAGGTCATCACCACGGAGGGCGATCCCAAAACTGAGTTCGGCCACAATCTCTCACCAGCGCAACGAATTTTTGCGATCACCGAGCGCTTGCACACACCCATCCAGTGGGCGAAGGAACTAGGCATCGAACTCCTCATCGAACCGCATGGCATCGTCACTGACAGTGTTGAAGAAATGGGCAAGCTCTTGGAAACCCTCGGCCATGAAGAGACGGTTGGCATCTGTCTTGATACGGGGAACAGCTGGCTCGGAGGTGCCGAGCCGCTGGACTACATTAAGACATTCGGATCGCGTATCCGACATATCCACTGGAAGGACATGGGCGCAGAATGGGAAGAGAAGCGCGGGACTCTCTATGGTTGCGGGATGGGCAGCATTCCGCTTGGCGATGGAGTCGTCGGCATCGAGGAAATCGTGAAGGCTCTTGTCTCCATCGGGTTTGACGGGGAAACCACTCTTGAAGTAGCAGGCTCGGACAATGTGAAAACCTCCTACCAACGTCTTCAAGGTTGGCTCGCCTAAGTATTCGGGAGGCACCATTACAAGATGATCACGATGAACAAGTCCTTTAGAATCGGCGCCCTCATTTCTGCATTGGGGGGCATCATCGGCGCACCTCTTGCGCAGGCCGTGGAACTGAGTTGGGCCAAAGATGCCGATTCCGTGGCGCTGCAAGCGGATGGAAAAACCGTGTGGAGGCACGTTCATTCCTCTTCGGAGAGCAAGCCCTACTTTCACCCACTCAGCACGATCAAGGGTTCCGTCCTGACCGATCTCCGTCCGAAAGATCACCCCTGGCATCGAGCCTGCTGGTTTTCCTGGAAATTTATCAACGGGGTCAACTACTGGGAGGAAAATCGTGAAACCGGTAAGTCAAATGGCCAAACCGAGATTAAATCGGTGGAGGTCTTCACCCATGATGACTTCTCCGGAGACCTCGTGATGCAGATTGGCTATCACGAACCTGGGAAGCCTGACCTTCTGGTGGAAGAGCGTGTCCTGTCGATTTCATGCCCGGACAAAAATGGAAATTATACGATCGACTGGAGATCCAAGTTCCAGGCTCAGGCAGACATCACGCTGGATCGCACCCCCTTGGCAACTGAGGAGAATGGCAGGGACTATGGTGGATACGCAGGCCTCTCGCTTCGCCTCGTCCACTCCTTCAGCAAAACCTGGGTCTTCTCCGATAGCGAAGGCCGCATGGGGGAATTTCACGGCAAGCCGGCGACCTGGGTTCGGTCGGCCGGAAAGACAGAATTGGGAGAGAATGCCTCGGTAAGCATTTTCAACTCGCCATCAAACGGAGCGAAAGCAGCCGAAAAATACTATATAGCGAGGGGCATGCCCTACTTCAGTCCCGCCGTCATATTTGATCACGCCAAGGAGATGAAAAAGGGAGATGAATACGTCCTGAACTATCGTATTCTTGTCGAGAGCAAGGCTTCCGACGGTGCCCGCCAAAAGGAACGGGCTCTCAGCTATGGCGACTCGGTGGATCTTGTCGCGGCTGGTGAAACACTCGTGCACCAGAACAGCTGCCTTGAGTGCCACTCGATTTCCAAACAGAGTGAGATGGGGAAACTTGGCTCCAATTGGTATGGGCTCATCGGACGGAAACCCCACACCCGGGAGGTTCAAGTGCAGCCGAACGCAGACGGCCCCTTCGAGAATCGAGAGGTTCTGATCGATGACCAATACGTCAAGCAGGCGATCCTAACCCCCAACCTTCACCTCGCCCTCTACCGCGACGGCAAGATGAAAGGCCAACCCTACCCAGCCGGAATGCCGCCGTATCCCACCCTGGGAAACCAGCAAATCGAGGCGATCACAGCCTATCTGAAAACCCTCAACCCACCTTCCGAGAGTGGGCCGAGGCAACTTTTCAAACTCAAGGATGCATCGTTCAAGGAGAGTGCTCCCAGCGGCGAAGTCATTGTTGGTAGCCACGCCCGAGTCCTGCGTGTCGCCATCGCAAATACCTCATCGAGAGCGATCTCCGTTGGCCTCCCCGGGGGACGGAACTACCTCTTCGATCCCTCGACATTTTCCGTCCCAAAAATCTGGATCGGCAGATTTCTCGATGTCACCACGGAGCGAACAGGACGCGGAATGGGAGACAACGAGATTCTGGGCGAGATCGTCGATCTCGAGGGCTGCCTGCTGCCGCTCAGTAGCGCAGGCCCAATTGATCAGGGGTTTAAGGACTACGTGAACACCGCCGCCAACCAACAAGAGATGCTCCAAAAGGAATTGAAGGATAAGCAACTCTTTCGAGACAAGAAGGCCTCTGGGAATCCTCAATTTAAAGGATACCAATTGAAGAAAGGAGCCGCGCCCGTCTTCTTTTTCACGATCGAAGGCGTGCAGTATCGACAGCAGTTGACCTTCAGCGATTCAAATACCTTGGTCTTCCAATTTGAAACTGAGGGCGCCACCAAACCTGTTCGCTTCCAACTCAAGGAAGAGGTCCTCGAGAAGGTCGACCTCAGCGCGGGCAAACTCGACAAGGGCGTCATCAGCATCCCAACAGAAGAAAGCGCCGCCTTCGTCATCACCCTCCACTTGAAGCAATCATGAAAGAAGCAATCATTCTCCTTACCGCCCTGATGTCTGGTTTGCTCCAAGCCGAGACCTCTCCCTATCATCCCAAACTCATTCCCGCGGGATACTCCGTGGAGACCATCTCCACGCCACTCGATCCAACAGGAGCACCCTTGGCGTTTGGTGTTGGCGGCATTGATTTTGCCGAGAATGGAGACGTTTTCATCGCGAGCCGCCTCCACGGGATTTGGAAGTATCGGAACGACAGCTGGCTCCGCTTTTCCGATCACCTGCACGATCCTCAAGGCATCCATGTTGTGGACAATAACTCGGTGGTGGTTGCCCAAAAACCCGAGTTAACCCGGATCACGGATACCGACGGCGACGGCGAAGGAGATCTCTACCAAACCATTTGCGACAGCTGGAGATACGCGGCCAACTACTGCGAGTATGTTCATGGCCCGGTTGTCGATTCCAAGGGCAACTATTACATCAATTTGAATCTAGCTCATGGAGACTCCAATTCGTTCCTGAAGAAGGGGGGATCCTACATGGGAACAGCCGGAGGTTACGACGGGTGGAATTGTCAGATCACTCCAGAGGGAAAGTTGATTCCATTTGCCTCCGGGCTTCGCTCTCCTGCGGGGATAGGGATCAACGAAAAGACGGACGAAATTTTCTACACGGAGAATCAAGGCAGTTGGGTCGGTTCGTCCTTCCTCGCTCATGTCCAAAAGGGGGCCTTCTACGGATACCCAGCCTCCCTCATCGACGATCCTGAGTTCCGTGGGGATCCGGATAAAATCACCTTCGAGGCATTTTCAAAAATGCGCAAAGCGCCAGCCGTTTGGCTTCCGCATGGGGATCTTTCGAACTCACCAGGGGATCCGGTCTTCAATTATACAGAGGGTAAGTTCGGTCCATTTGAAGGGCAAATCTTCATCGGTTGCCAAACCCGATCAAACATCCTGCGGGTGAATCTCGAAAAAATTCAGGGCGAATATCAGGGCGCGGCCTTCAACTTTGTCGACCACCTGCAATCTGGTTGTGTCCGCATCGCCTTTGACACTATGGGGCGACTTTGGGTGGGGCAAACCGGACGCGGTTGGGGATCCAAGGGTGGACAAGTCTACGGACTGCAGCGAATCAAGTGGGACGGGAAAACGATCCCGTTCGAAATGAAGGCCATCAATCTTACCGAGAACGGCTTCAGGATAAGTTTCACCAGTCCGGTGAACAAAGACTCGCTCAACTCTGGAAGTTTGGCGGTGAATTCCTGGCACTATCACTACCACAAGAAGTATGGCTCTCCGAAAGTAGACCAGCAGAAACACGAGGCCGAATTGGTCTCGATTTCGAGCGATGGCCTCGAAGCAACAATCCGGACCGCCCTGACCACCGGGAAGATCTTTTCAATCGGCCTTGAAGGCGTCACCGGAAGCGCTGGCGCTCCCTTGTCCACCAAGGTGGGCTACTATACCCTGAATCGCACACTCTCGAAGCCAGGCCAGCGATAGAAACCAGTAGGCTGCTAGGAATTTGCTTTTGGGGTGGGACGCTTGGGGGGTGCCGTTGAGGGGATAGCGGAGGGGTGAAAGGGAGTTGATTCGTAGTGGGCTTGAACCGTTACGGCGGAGTCGAGGTATTCACTGACGTATCCGTTCCCGTCGTGGGTGGGGAAGAAGTTTGTTAGTGCCGAGTGATCAGGAGAAGACCGCCTACGCCCCCACCTCCAGCAAGGTCGTCGCCACCGTCCCTGTATCCAGACGCTCCTGCAGCGACTGAAAGATCGCCCCAGTCGTTCGCTTCACCTTCCCGCTAAATACTTCCACACCATTCAATTCCACCACAATTTCTTCATCCAGATCCACCAAGGCATCACTCAAGCGCAGCGTCACCTTCTCAATCCCGTCGCCCTTCAAAGAGATCTTCTGTCCCTCCACCAAGGCCTCAAGAGTCTGCCCATTTTTCGCGGCCTCCTTTTCCACTTCCAACCAGTAGAACCGCTGATGCGTCCGGCCACTCTGATGCCACACCAACTTCTTCGGCCAGGCCTTCCGCTCATGCGCCGCCATCCACGGCACCGCGGCAGTATCCTCCCGATCCATCCAATGACCCTTGCCTTCCACCAAGGTCGTCTGATGCACATAGCCTCCCGCATCTTTCTGCTCCAACCCATCAAGCTTCTGCCCCCACGCCGCAGCCACCTCGTTGCGGTTGTAGGCTCCGTCATTCGCCCCCATCCAAATCATGAACGGCAAATTCCGCAAGCCCAATGGCGACGCATCATTTGGATGACCAGCCATCATCGAGGCCGCGGCAAAACGATCCGCCATGCGCGGCGCGAGTTGATAGACCCCATCCCCGCCAGCCGAGTATCCCATCAAGTAGACCCGACCCGGATTCACCCCACGATCGATCACATAGTTCTCAATGGTCCGATCGATGAGATCATCCATGTGTCCTTCGTGCCACAAATTCCAGTTGTCGGTCGGAGCCCGCGGAGCCACGTAGATCCCCTCCTTCGGCTCATAGAGCGTGATCTGATTCTTCCATTGCTGGTCATTCACCCTGGCAGGCGCTCCACCCCCACCGTGCATCGAGATCCACAGACTGTATCCACCCTCCGGAGCATCTCCAAAGGTCTTCTCCAGCAGCTTCATTTTCTTCCCGGCCGCCTTCACCACTCCATACTGAATGGATCCGTCCTGCGTTACATCACGACGACCCAATTCCTCTTTCCGGGCTTCCTTTTCTTCCTCCCGCAGCTTGGCAAACACCAGCCCGGTCACCGCCCTCGCATCTTCCTCTGACAGCGCCCGCTCCGGCACCGATAGATGCCGCTCCTCGGGCAGCAATGCCAACCACGACCGCACCTCGGGAAGACTCGCTTCCTCCTCCAATCTACCCCAATTCAAATCCAGAGTGATCTCGCCATCCGCCGATGTCTCCGTGGTCCGCACTTCCTCGCCATGCGTCAGACGCAATCGAAACTTCTCCCCGGGCACCACGTTGAGGGTGGCCATGTCGTTCATGTCTGCCGTGCCCGCCTTCGTTTTCACTGACTGCTTCTCGCCTTCATCCGCTCCCAGCAGATCCACCTGCACCACCATCCGCTTCCCGCCCACTTTGTCAAAAATCCGCACGTGCACCGGCATGAGCTTCTCTTTCTTCTTCGCACCCTTCGTATAGCGGGCCGTCACATTCACCGCGCCGACCTGCTTGTTCTTTAGATCCCACACCATCGGAAAGTGTCCATCGCCCTTCTTCCAAGAGGTCGCCCAAATCGCGTGACGCCAATCACCCGCAGTCGCCTTCGAGGCCTCTCCCGTGAACCAAGCTCGGTCCAATCCCTTCGCATTATACTCGTCGGCCCCGACAAATCGCCATTCTTCGCCATCAAATACCTCTACCCACGTGTGGTTCCCCCGCTTGTTCGCCCAGAGAGCCGTCCCTGCCACTCGCGCCGGGACACCCACCGATCGGCAGGCATCCACGAGGATGATCGACAAGCCCGTGCATGTCGCCATACCCAATTTCTTCGATTCACTCGGAGACTGGTTCGGAGCTTTCCGGCCGGTGTTGTAGTGCACGTTGTATTCCTTGAAGAACTCCCGGTTCAACGCCTGTACCGCTTCCGTCGCCGTCTTGCAGTCCTTCACGATGGCTGCAGACCGCTCATGGAAATCCGGCCGCCACGCCTCCCGCGTTTCATCCAGGGATGCATAGGGCAACACATCATTCAGAAATACCTCCTCCGGCACGTTCTTCCCCCACGGAAACTGCTCCCGGCTCTTCAAGGCCAACTCCAAATTCTCGAGCAGGAACTCCTTCTTCAGTTCCTTCAAATCTCCTTCCGGCATCCCCTGCACCAAATACACCGCCGCTTTATCTCCAAACTTCCCGTGCCCTACCGCGGCAGCCTCAATAAAGCCTCGGATCTCGCCGGCGTTCTCTCCCGCCAATTTCAAACGTGCCTCCAACCCGCTCTCCTGAACCGGATCCGCCCAAGCGATCGCCCCAAACGCCAACCAAGCCAGCGTCGCAAATGCACATATTCTCATCACGGAAGCCTAAGCGTCGCCGACCTCCACGCCAACCTCTGTTTCTTCCTACTTCTCCACCCGCCGCAGCAACTCTTCCAACTGCCTCTGAAGCTTCTCCAGATCCTTATGAGACGAAGGCGCGCTGCTCTAGGAATTTGCTATTGGGGTGGGGCGCTTGGGCGCGCCGTTGAGGGGATAGGAGAGGGGGGGAAGAAGTTTGCTAGTGCCGAGTGATCAGTGCCGAGTGTCGAGTGATCAGGAGAAGACCGGCTACGCCGCATGCTCCTTGGGTTGAACCCGATAAATCCATTCCCCAACGCTAGCTCTTTTCAAGAGTCGTGCCAGCGTGTTCCGCGATGGGGAACGTGTGATTGAGCGCAGCGAAATGCAGATGGCATGACGCGAGAGGTGTTTGCTCTGCAGGTTTGTTTTTGCCTGATTACTGATAGGACGAATAACGAAAAATGTTAAGGTGTGAGACACCTGACTCCAGACAAACCGCAGATGAATAGGATTCACGCAGATGGAAGAATGAGATCTTTAATCCCAACCTCTTTATCTGCGTTTATCTCGTCCATCTGCGGTTGAAAAATCTTAATCTAACAGCATTAAAAGCCTTCGCCCCTTGAGGGAGGGGTGGGGGATGAGGAGTTGTTTGGAGAGTTCTGTTATGGCTGGTGCAGCACATCGATAAACTCTGGGTTTCGCTGAATATAGGTTTCTACGTAGGAGCAATCCGGCACGATTTTCCAACCGAGTCGACGCGCTTCTAGCAGGGCGTCTTGGGTGATGACTGCAGCGATGCCTTTGCCGCGGAGTGCGGGTGGAACGTAGGTGTGCTCGATGACCACGGTGTCCCCACATTGCCGATAGGAGATGACGGCGGGGTCGCCAGTGCCGGATTTTAGCTCGAAGCGTTGCGTGCCAGGGAGATGCATCGTTTGGTGAGACATGGGAATGGGGTGAACCATGTAAGGATTGCTGTTTTTGGCAAATACTTTGTGCTGCGGGCGGCGATGCCCTTTAGTCACAAGGCGTTGAGGCGCTTCTAAGCCTCTGGTTTGGCTCGATATCGTGGAACGATTGTTGAAATGAGAGGGCTGACCTGAATGAGGTGAGGGCGTCGTTGAGGGGATAGGAGAGGGGGGAAGAAGTTTGCTAGTGCCGAGTGATCAGGAGAAGACCGGCTACGCCGCATGCTCCTTGGGTTGAACCCGATAAATCCATTTCCCAAAGGCAGCTCTTTTGAAGAGTCGTGCCAGCGTATTCCGCGATGGGGAACGTGTGATTGAGCGCAGCGAAAAGCAGATGGCGTGACGCGAGCGGGGTTTGCTCTGCAGGTTTGTTTTTGCCCGATTGCCGATAGGACGAATGACGAAAAATGTTAAGATGAGACACCTGATCCCAGACAAATCGCAGATGAACAGGATACACGCAGATGGAAGAATGAGATCTTTAATCCATCCTCTTTATCTGCGTTCATCTCGTCCATCTGTGGTTGAAAAATCTTAATCTAACGGCATTGAAAACCTTCGCCCCTTGAGGGAGGGGTGGGGTTTCTGCTTCCTCTGGGAGAAGGGGTTTGGACAGCGGGCGGCGACAACTGCTTTGACACAAGCTGCGGAGACGCACCTACTCCCTAGAAGTTACGGAGCATCTCCAGTGCCTCTTCGAGTTTATCGGTGGGCTTCGTTTTTGCGAGTCTCGGGAAGCGTGAGCCGTCTAGGAGGATGGGGGAGCCGTTGCGGTGGAGGATGAGGCGTTGTTTGGAAAGCTCTACGGAGGTGACGCTGTTGGAGGCGGCTTCGGCTTTGATGCGGGCGATGGTGAAGAGGTTTTTCGTGGCGTGGGGGAGGCGGCCGTGGCGGTCGATCCAGTTTTTCTCCAGGGAGGTGATGGATTTGGGGGTGTTGGCTTCGGCAAGTTCTCGGTAGGCGTTGATGCGGAGCTTGGCATCTGCCAGGTATCCCGTTGGGATGAATGCGGGAAGAAGTTCCGAGTTTTCAGTTTTCAGTTTCAAGGCCTCAGCTTTGGAGATCCACTGGGTTTCTGTGGGGACGACGAAGTCGGCTTTGAAGATGGTTTCCTGGAGGGAGGGGTCTTTTTTGCCTTTGAGGCGATCTACGGATTGGCGGAGCAGCTGGCAGTAGAGGTCGAAGCCGATTTGGGCTATGTGGCCGGATTGTTTGGTGCCTAGTAGGTTGCCGGCGCCTCGGATCTCTAGATCGCGCATGGCGATTTTGAAACCGGAGCCAAGGGCGGTGTATTGCTTGATGGCGTGGATGCGTTTTCTTGCATCGCCTTTGGTGATCATTTCCTTTGGTAGGAGGAGGATCGCGTAGGCTTTTTCTCCTGCTCTCCCGACACGGCCTCGGAGCTGATAGAGATCGGCGAGGCCGAAGCGGTCGGCGCGGTCGATGAGGATGGTGTTGGCATTGGGGATGTCGATGCCGGTCTCGATGATGGTGGTGGCGAGTAGGACGTCGGCTTCGTTGTTGACGAAGGAGTGCATGACTGTCTCGAGGTCGTCTTTGTCCATCTGGCCGTGGCCGACCAGGACGCGGGCTTCGGGGACGAGCTCTTTGAGTTTTTTGTGGACCATCTCGATGGTCTTGACGCGGTTGTGGAGGAAGAAGACCTGGCCACCGCGTTTCATCTCGCGGCGTATCGCATCGCGGATGATGCGTTCGTCGTAGGCGGTGACAGTGGTGGAAACTGGGAGGCGATTGGGGGGCGGGGTATCGATGGTGGACATGTCGCGCGCGCCCATGAGTGCCATGTAGAGGGTGCGCGGGATGGGGGTGGCGGAGAGGGTGAGGACGTCGATCTGGCGGAACAGGTCTTTGAACTTTTCCTTATGGGCGACGCCGAAGCGCTGTTCTTCATCGACAATGGCGAGGCCGAGGTCTTTGTAGGCGACGTCGCCGGAGATGAGTCTGTGTGTACCGATGACCATATCGACCGAGCCGTCGGCGAGGCCTTTGATGGTGGCGCGGACTTCGGCGGGTTTGCGGAAGCGGTTGAGGAGGTCAATGCGGATGGGGTAGTCGGAGAAGCGCTCGCGGAAGGTGCGCCAGTGTTGCTCTGCAAGGACGGTGGTGGGGCAGAGCAGGGCAGCTTGTTTGCCGCCGGTGATCGCCTTGAACGCGGCGCGAATGGCGACTTCGGTTTTTCCGAATCCGACGTCGCCACAGATGAGTCTATCCATCGAGTTGGGGGACTCCAGGTCGTGCTTGGTATCGATGATTGCCTGTTTCTGATCGGGCGTTTCGGTGTAGTGAAAAGACTGCTCGAACTCGAACATCCAGCGGGTGTCCGGGGGATGAGCGTGGCCTTTTTCGTGTTCGCGCTCTGCTTGGATGCGGAGCAGGCGGGCGGCGTAATCGAGGATGGATTTCTCGGCTTGCTTGCGGTTTTTCTGCCAGGTGGCGTTGCCGAGTTTGTTGAGGTCGGGTGTTTTGCCTCCGACTCCGACGTATTTGCCGATGAGGTGAGCTTGCTCGAGTGGGACGGAGAGGATGGAGCCGTCTTTGTATTCGATCTGGAGTTCCTCGCCTTCGTCTTCCTGGGCGATTCCGCGGAATTTCCCGATGCCGTATTCGTAGTGCACGACGAGGTCGCCTTCTTCGATGTCGTCGAGGGTGGCTCGGGCGCGGATGGCACGGGCTTTTTCGACGGTGGAGCGGCGGGCTTGGCCGGGGGTGCGGTAGCGGCCGAAGATTTCGGACGAGGAGAGGACGGCGAGTTTGGTGGCGGGGAGGGTGAAGGAGGAGATCAATTCTCCTAAGACGGGGGTGAGGCCTAGGTCTCGTTCGAGGTCTTTGCCGGAGAGTTCGGTGAAGCGTTCGAGTTCGCCTTTGGTGGAGAAGACGATGCCGATATCCCACTCGTCGCGTTGCCAGTCGTTGAGTTGTTTGAAGAAGGTTTCGCGGCGGAGTTCGTCGAGGACGAAGTCGCCGGCGTCGAAGGTGCCTAGGGGGGAGGCGTAGGCGGCTAGGGTGAAATCTTCTTCGCCTTCACCTTCGGCGTTCTCGGTGATGATGAAGGCTGGGGTTGTTGGGCAGCAGGATGCAGCCCCTCCTTGGAACTCGATGACGGTGTCATCTTCTTCTAGGTAATCGGCGATAGTGGCGACGGCTGGGGGTTCGGTTAGGAGGATGTCGATTTCCGGGATCTTGCGGGTGGATGCCTGGGTGTTGATGTCGAACTCGCGGATGGATTCGAGTTCGGTATCGAAGAATTCGAGACGGAGAGGACGCGGGGATTGGAAGGGGAATAGATCGAGAATGCCGCCGCGGATGGCGTAGTGGCCACGGCCGGTGACGGTGGGGAAACGTTCGTAGCCGTGGGCAGCCAACGTTTCGGCGAATTCCGTGGGGTCGAGTGTCAGGCTGGAGTTGAGGTGAGTGCGGTTCGAGAGGAGGGATTTCGGGGAGGGGGCGTATTGGGAAAATGCTTCGGAGCCGCAGAGGATGGTGAAGGAGTCTGAGGTAGCGAGGGTTTCGAGTATGGCGAACCACTCGGCGGCGGTTTCGGGGTCCTGGATCTCGTGGAGTTCGTCCTCGGGGTTGACCGGGGAATCCGGGAGGACGAGGGCAGTGATGCCCCAGAGCTCGAGCTCGGTGGCGAGGCGTTCGCGCTGACGGGGGGATTCGTGGACGATCCAGTGGCGCTTTTTTCCGAGGCCGGAGGCGGCGCTGCAGGCGAGGGCGGCGAAGAAGGAATGTGAGGCTTCCTCGGCGTGGTCGAACACGACGGGGTATTCGCCTTTGGCTAGGGGCGCCAGGCGTTTGTTAAACTCAGGGGATGTGATCGCCCGGCGGAGCCAGGCGTTGGGTTGGAACTTCAAACTCTAAATTTTAAACTTCAAGGAAGAGTGGATGTACCCGTGTGGGTCACTTGCTGGTGCTGACCAAGGCCTGGATGAGAGACTTCTTGATCGTTTCCCAGCGCATGGGGATGGAGCGCATAAAGAAGGATTGGGAGATGGTTATGCGGATGAAGCCGTATTTCTCGGAAGGGAAGGACTCCAGGAGCCAGCGGTTGAACGGGGTCTTATCCATCAGGGGAAGGGATGAGGAGTCGACCTCATTCGATGGCAGCAGCTTCACGGTATTATCGGCGATTTTCTGTGCGAGCGGAGACGCGATGTGCTCCATGATAATTTTGCCATCGGCGATGGGCGCGGTGTGAATGTCCAGGTGGATGACGGAATCGTGGCGCTTGAAATCCTCATTGAGGCGAGCCTCGATGGTGTTGCGAAATTTGTCCTGCTGACGGTTGACGAGCTTGATGCGGGTTGCTTCCGGGAGCTTGGAAGAGATTTTGCTCCAGCGTTTGTTGCCGTCCTGCTCGAGATCGATGAGGAGTCGGGTGACTTCGCCATGGATCAGGGGGGTGCTGAATTTCATAGCGAGACCCTGTGCGAGATTGAGTGAGCCCGGCTCCCAGCCTTCTGTAGACGAGACCAGGTCCTCGGAGCCTTTGAATAGCTCGCGGTGAGCCTCCGGTATGGCGCAGGTGGCGTTGGGGCAGGTGATGAGGATGGAAGGCATCGTGTCCCACCAGCATACGGGAATCGAGATACTGTGCAACGTACGAGATTGTTACTTCTGCGTTCAAAGGGGCAGCAATGCCAAAAAGCCTTTTGACGAGAGCGTAATACGGGTGTCTTTCTGTCCCCCATGTCTGACCCGCTTTTTGAATCCCTGCAAATGGGGGCGTTTACGCTTCCGAACCGAATTGTAATGGCACCCCTGACTCGGTGCCGCTCTTCTGAAGGACGTGTTCCGAACGAACTGATGGCGGAGTATTACTCGCAGCGCAGTGGTTTTGGGATGATTCTGACCGAGGCCACCTCGGTGGATGCGATGGGTGTGGGATATCCGGATACGCCGGGGATATGGTCGGGGGAGCAGGTGGCCGGCTGGAAGTGGGTCACGGAGCGGGTGCATGGAAATGGAGGATTGATTCTTTCTCAGCTATGGCATGTCGGGCGGATGTCGGATCCGATCTATCTGGATGGGAAAAAACCCGTCGCACCGAGTGCGGTGAGACCTGCGGGGCATGTCAGCCTGGTGAGGCCGGAAAAGGGTTTTGAGGAGCCGCGAGCGCTTTCCACCGAGGAGGTCAAGGCGGTGGTACAGCAATACAAGCTCGGGGCAGAGAATGCGATGAAGGCGGGCTTCGACGGCGTGGAACTGCACGGTGCGAACGGCTACCTGATCGACCAATTCCTGCAGGACACGACCAACAAGCGGGAGGACGAATACGGTGGTTCGGTGGAGAACCGGATGCGATTCATGCTGGAGGTTGTGGATGCGGTTGTTTCCGTGTGGGGCGCGGATCGGGTGGGAATGCACCTTGCGCCGAGGGCGGATGCACACGACATGGGGGATTCGGATCTGGCGGGGCTTTTCCTTAACGTTGCGGAGGAACTCGGGGAAAGGGGCTTGGCCTTTATCTGTGCGCGGGAAAACTTTGGCGAGGCACCGCTTGGCCCGAAGATGAAGGACGCTTTCGGTGGTGCATACATCGCCAATGAGGGTTTTACGGAGGAGACCGCCCGCGAGGCAATTTCATCGGGGAAAGCGGATGCTGTCGCTTTCGGGAAAGCTGCCATCGCAAATCCGGATTTGGTGGAGCGGTTCCGCAGCGGCAAGGCACTCAACGAGCCGCAGCCCGAAAGATTCTACGGTAGCGGGCCGGAGGGATACACGGATTATCCATTCCTTGGCACAGCCTGAAAATTAGGTAGTCTTGCTTACATGAAAAAAATATTAGCATTCAGCGGCAGCCTCCGGGCTGGCTCATTCAATCAGAAACTCGTGAAGATCGCAGCCGATGGAGCGCGTGAAGCAGGCGCCGAGGTGACGGTGATTTCGCTCGCCGATTTCGCCATGCCGATCTTCGACGAAGACCTTGAGGAGAAGGAAGGCAAGTTGCAGAAAGCGAAGGAGTTGAAACAGCTTTTCATTGATCACGATAGCTTGCTCATCGCCTCGCCCGAGTACAACAGCATGATTTCAGCTGCGCTGAAAAACGCCATCGACTGGGTGTCCCGGCCTGATTCTGAGGACGAGAAACCACTCTCGGCGATCGCCGGGAAAACAGCAGCGATTATCTCGGCATCTCCGGGTGGATACGGTGGATCGAGGAGCCTCGGTTTCCTGCGGCCCTTCCTTGAGAACGTGAAGGTTACTGTGATCGAGGAACAATTCAGTCTGGGAACCGCCCATGAGGCCTTCGCCGAGGACGGGAGCCTGCTGGATGCGGAAAAGGCAGCTGAAGTTAAGGCTATTGGCGGAAAGCTCGCCGGAGCTTGATTCCGGGCGGGTGCGGCCGGCGGCGATGATTTCGTTTTCGGGGTGAGGTTGGCGTGTTGTTTCGCGTCCTGACTGGCTCAGTTCGCTTTGTGGCGGATGAGTTTCCAATCGCCGTGGCGAAGGTCCAATCCGCTTTTCACCCCGGCTCCGCAGTTGTCCTGTTGGAGAAGGATTTTCATGGGACTATCGTAGCTAGTGAAAAGGGCTACGCAATTGGATATGCCTGCCGGTGGATGATCTAATCAGGAGACATGGATGCAGGCGGACAGCCCGGTCAATCCCCCATGCAGATGCCGACCGCTTTCGCGGCTTTTACGACCTCACCGTCGGGCTCGACGAGATGGAGTTTGTTGACGGCGTCCTCGATGGGGACGGAATCGACATGGTATGACTGGTAGGAAACCATGCGGCCGAAATTGCCTTCCTCAGCCAGTTTGACCGCCATGACACCGAAGCGCATGCCCAGGATACGGTCGAAGGCGGTGGGTGCACCACCGCGCTGGAGGTGGCCTAGCGTGGTCGAGCGGGTATCCTTTCCGGTGAGTTTCTGGAGCTGCTCCGCGACCTGTTCGCCGATGCCGCCGAGGCGGACTTCGCCGAGACATTCCTTGTCGAGGACTACGAGGCCGCCTTCTGGCATTTTCGCCCCTTCGGCTACGACGATGAGGGTGGCGTGGTATCCTTGGGCGTCTCGCTGCTTGATGAAATCCGCGACGGTCTGGAGGTTGAAGGGGATTTCTGGCAGAAGGATGACGTTCGCGCCGCCCGCCATGCCACCCCACAGGGCGATCCATCCGGCGTGTCGGCCCATGACCTCCAGTATCATGACACGCTTGTGGGATTCTGCGGTGGTGTTGAGTCGGTCGAGTCCGTCGACAACGGTTGTGACCGCGCTATCGAAGCCGAAGGTCATCGCTGTGGCGGAGAGGTCGTTGTCGATGGTTTTCGGCACGCCTACGATGGGCCAACCCGCGCGGAAAAGTTGGAGTCCCGTGGTGAGTGATCCGTCACCGCCGACGATGATGAGGGCGGAGATCTCCATGCTGTCCATGGTGGATTTCGCACGGTCGATGATTTCCTTCGGCACTTCCGCGATATCACCCACACCGACTTTTGCTGCGAAATGTCCCTTGTTGGTGGAGCCGAGGATGGTTCCGCCGAGTTTTAGTATACCGATGGTGTCTGCTGGTTTGAGGATGCGGAAATCGCCGGGCGGGAGGAGCCCTTCGAAGCCGTCCTTGAATCCGACGACTTCCCAGCCGAGTTGATCCGCCGCTCCGACGACGCCGTGGATGACTGCGTTGAGACCGGGGCAATCGCCGCCGCTGTTTAGGATACCGATGCGCATATATTTGAAATTCTAAGGAAGAGAGGGTGGGGAGGGTGGTCGTGATCAGGGTTGAGCGTGAGGAAGCGGCTTAAAAAAAGCCACACTCCATATTGCGTTTCGCGTCACTTTGCGGCGGGGGTGGAGAGGATCTCGCGCTTGCGGTTCTTGACGGGGGCACCGTCTGCGAGCCAGGGATCGTAGAAAGCCCATCCAGCCTTGATGAGTTGTCGGGTACGGGCGAAGCGATCCGGGCAGTTGAGGACAACAACGATGAGTCGGCGGGGGGTGACTCCCTTGGAGCCGTCCGGTTTGGTGCGGACTACGGGATCGCGATCCATGCAGGTCGTGAGGCAGGGACCGGCGGCGTTGGTGGTGCCCGTCTTGATACCGAGGATGCCTGCTTCGCCGATAAGTTTGTTGGTGTTGTTGAGAGTGTAACTGCGCTTTCCCGCAGGTCCGGTGACGGAAACCTTCCGGGATTTCTGGCGGACGATGAAAGTGATCGCATTGCGGCGCATCGCGTGGATGGAGAGGCGCGCCATGTCGCCAGCAGTGGAGTAGCCGGGCTTTGGGTCGTTCTCGAGACCGTGGGCATTCACGAACAGGGTTTTTTTCGCGTAGATTGCTTTGGCCAGCTTGTTCATCTCCGCAACGAAGGCCAGAACCGGATCGCCGGCTCTGCCGCGATGGGCGAGGAGCTGTGAGCCGACGTGATGGGCGATGGTGAGCGCGGCGATGTTGTCCGAGGAAATGAGCGCCGCGTAGAGGGCGTCGCGGAGAGTAAGGCTGTCGCCGGGCGCGAGTTTTAGTTGGCTGGTGGTATTGAGCTGGAGGACGATGCCCGGAACCCGAATTACGTGGCTGGCGATGTCCGTGCCGGAGGCGTTCGCCCAATCGACGGCGACGATGGCGGTGGCCAATTTGGTGAGTGATGCGACGGGGCGCTTGACCGTGGAGTTCTCGGCGGAAAGGACTTTTCCGGAGTAGGCTTCGACGACCATGTGTGCTTCCTGTGCAGGAAGGACGTGGGCGAAGGCCAGAAAAAGGCAGAGGAACTTGCGCATGGCCGGTAGACTGTAGGAAACAGGCCGTGACATTCAAGCGCGCAGAATCGTTTTGCCAGTTTTCGCGGAGCCGTTAGCATTTGGCGATGGCGGAATTACTTCAGGACGGCGGAGTGTGGATTGTTACGGCGCTGCTGCTGGGGATCGGACTGGCGGGTTGCGTAGTTCCTATACTGCCGGGTCACCTGGTCATTTTCGCGGCGGCTGTCGGTTACCGTCTGATGGTGGGGGCTGACGCGGGGATCGGTTGGTGGGGTTTCGGAATCTTGATCGTCCTGATGGTGGTGTCGCAGGTGTTTGAGATCTTGAGCGGATCGCTGGGCGCGAAATGGTTCGGTGGCAGCCGCTGGGGTGCTATTGGCGCGCTCGTTGGGGGAATTGCCGGTTTATTTTTTCTGCCGTTCGGGTTGCTTGTCGGGCCGTTGGCGGGAGCCTTCGGTTTCGAGATGCTGTTTGCGAAAAAGAAAACCAAGGAGTCCGCGGTATCGGGGGTGGGCAGTGTTGTCGGCACCCTAGCGGGGATGGGCTTCAAGATCGCTGTCGGAGTGCTGATGGTTGCCTGTTTCCTTGCGGACGTGCTTTGGTGGTAAAAGCTGAGATACTGAAACGCTGAGATACGGAAATGAAGAGGCCTGGACGATTCCAGTCTTTTCAGCTTTTCAGTTTTGAGTTTTTCAGCGTTTACTTCCAGCGCCGTCTCCCGGGCGGTCGCAACGTGGCGCAAGCTCGCGTTGAGGAAAGTCCGGACACCGTAGGGCAATTCGCCTTGTGAAAGCAGGGGACGGGGACCGAGAGGAACCCGGATAGAAAGTGCAACAGAAAATATACCGCCGATGGCTCGCAAGGGCACAGGTAAGGTTGAAATGGTGGGGTAAGAGCCCACCGCGCCGAGGGTAACCGGAGCGGCAATGTAAACCTCGGATGGTGCAAGACATAACAGGGAAAGGGCTGCCCGCCCGCTAAACTCCCGGGTATTAGTCGCATCCCGCGCAAGCGGGGCGCCCGGCGCAAGCCGGGTTGAGAGAAATGACCGTCCAGCCTCGCCTAAGAACGGGGTGGACAGAATCCGGCTTACAGGGAGGCGGCACCCCCTTTTTGCTTAAAACTCAAAATTTAAAATTCAAATCTCAAGGAAGAATTATCTCACCACACGGGGAGGAAGGTGCCGGTCTTGGATTGGATTCGGGAAGCTGTTTCAGTAACTGTCGCCAGCCTTCGCCTTTTGTCTCGCGCCCCGCCTGTAGCAGGCTCAGGCCGTTGCGGGAATCCCCGGCAGGTGTCTCGGCACTCCAGCCGAGATTACGGAATGTGAGATTGTGCCCGGGAAACTGTGTGGCGGCGGATGAAAATTGGAACGAAAGCGCGAACAGGAGCGTGAGTTTTTTATCTAATAATCAGGTTACAGCGGGTTGAGTATGGGCCATGCCCTTGGCTAAGGGAATATTACAGGGACATGCAAATGGGGGTCAATCCAGGGCCCTCGTTTTTGGCTTCCCGTCCTCGGGAGATTTGTTCAGGTTTGCGCATATGAGCGAGAAATTCAAGAAGCCGGAGCTCCCTGCAGTTGGAATAGTTGCGCAGATGGATCAGGATGACAGGGCTTTGCTAGGGGGGTATGGCGAGTTTCTGCCGGTGCAGGCAGGGCAGGTTCTTATTCAGGCCGGAGACGACCAGGAAAACCTCTACTTCGTGATCTCAGGGGTGCTTCATGTGAGCATCCTAGTTGATGGCAGAGCCAAGCTCGTCGCGCGGGTAGGTGCGGGCGAATCCCTTGGGGAGGTCAATGTCTTCGATCCCGAAAAGGCGAGTGCCACCGTGGTTGCGCAAGAGTTTGCGCAGATCTGGAAAGCGAACCGCAGTGACATCGACCAATTCGTTGAAGCCTATCCGCACGCTGGTACATGCCTTTTTGCAGGCATCGTCACCGTCATGTGCCGACGCATACGGAACATGAACGAGAAACTCGCCGATTCCGAGAGTGTGGATATTCTCGGGAAATTCTGGTAGTCAAAAACGGAAAACCCAAAATCGATGTTGAACGACTTTACAGAAAACCTTGTTGCAATGGGAGGGGTGGGAAGTTTCCTGCTACTATGCTTTGCATTGTTCATTGGACATGCAGTCACGGATTACCCGCTGCAAGGCGCTTTCCTTGCGTCAGGAAAAAACCGCAACGATGATTCCAGCATATTCTTCAGTGACTCCAGTGTGCCGAAGGGTCTGTGGATACATGCCCTCACCGCACACTCATTTATCCAGGCCGGTGCTGTTTGGCTCATCACCGGATCGGCTGCACTTGCACTTGTCGAACTCATCCTCCACTGGGCGATCGATTTCATCAGGTGCGATAATTGGATCAGTTTTTCGACCGACCAACTGCTTCACTACTTCTGCAAGGTAGTGTATGCTGCGCTTCTCATCTGGGGCGTAACAATCCCGTTCTAGAGGCTTGATAGGTGGCTCGTGCTGGGAACTAATCCCGCCGATGAGTTTTTCGGGAAAATGGAACTATCCGGCGGAACTGCCGGTGGTGGGGAGGCGCGAGGATATCATCGCTGCGATCCGGGAGAACCAGGTGGTGGTGGTTGTTTCCGATACGGGATCGGGGAAGACGACGCAGCTGCCTAAAATGGTTGCGGAGGCTCTCGGAAATTCAAATCTCAAAGCTCATAATTCAAGCAAGAGGAAGAAGCTGATCGGATGTACCCAGCCACGGCGGATTGCGGCGGTGAGCGTGGCGAAGCGGGTTGCGGAAGAACTCAAGACGGAGCTTGGGGGATTTGTTGGGTATCAGGTGAGGTTTGATGACAGGACATCACGGGAGACTCGGATCAAGTTTATGACGGATGGCATTCTGCTTGCGGAGACGCAGGGGGATCGGGGACTTTCGAAATATGATGCGCTGATCCTGGATGAGGCGCATGAGCGCTCCTTGAATATCGATTTCCTGTTGGGGTATTTGAAACGGCTGCTGGAGAAGCGGAAGGACTTTCGGGTGGTGATTTCCTCTGCGACCTTGGATGCCGGTGCGTTTGCGGATTTCTTCGGGAAAGCGGATGGCAGTGGCGCGGCTTCGTATGAAGTTCCGGTGATCGAGGCGGAGGGGCGGATGTTTCCCGTGTCCGAGTTTTTTCTACCGGGGAAAGATGACGAACCGCTTGATGCCTTGGTCGGGCGGGGGATGGATTACCTGAACGACATGGATCCGCAGGGGGACGTGCTCGTCTTTCTGCCCGGGGAGCGGGAGATTCGAGATGCGGCGGATATTCTGGAGGGACGGAACTTCCGAAATACCGAGGTGCTTCCGTTGTTCGCACGGCTGGGCATGGGGGATCAGCAACGCGTTTTTCAACCGGGAAACAAACGCCGCATCGTACTCGCCACAAACGTCGCGGAAACCTCGCTGACTATTCCGCGCATCGCGTGTGTGATCGATACCGGGCTGGCGCGGGTCAGTCGGTGGAGTCCGGGGCGGGGGGTGCAGCGGTTGCAGATCGAGCCGGTGAGCCGGGCGAGTGCGCGACAGCGGAAGGGTCGATGCGGACGGGTGCAGGACGGCGTGTGCCTGCGGCTCTACGACGAAGAGGATCTGATGGATCGACAGGAGTTCACCGAACCGGAGATCCGGCGCAGCTCGCTTGCGGGCGTGATCCTGCGGATGAAAGCGCTGGGGCTGCCGGAGATTTCTGAGTTCCCATTCCTCGATCCTCCGAATCCGAAAGCGGTGGCGGAGGGCTACCGCACACTTCGCGAGGTCGGTGCGTTGGACAAGGAAAGGAACCTGACGGAGATCGGGCACGAGTTAGGCAGGCTGCCGGTGGATCCACGCATGGGGCGGATGTTGATCGAGGCTCGTTATGAAAATTGTTTGGAGGCGGTGACTGTGATCGTGGCCGGATTGGAAACCAGTGATCCCAAGGAGCGCCCTGCGGAGAAGAAACGCGAGGCGGATGCAGCGCATGCAAAGTGGCTCGATCCCGACAGCGATTTCATGGCGATGCTGAATCTGTGGAAAGATCTTTCCGACTACTACGATGGCCGTAGATGGCGCTGGAATCAGTTGCGGAAATTCTGCGGGAAACACTTTCTCAACGCGAAGCGCGTGACGGAGTGGGGGAACGTGGTGGAGGAACTTGGGGCGCTGTTACAATCAGATTCCAGAGACCAGAAATCAGAGATCAGAGGTCAGAAGAGCAGCGTGGCGTTTGCTGATTTTGCGGCGGTGCATCGCTCGCTGCTGGCGGGGGCGCCGCGGCAGTTCGGGCTGTGGGATAAGGATAACAAGGCATACCGCAGTGCGGCGGGTGGATTTTTCGCGGTGTTTCCGGGGTCGGGGCTGTTCGGGCAGAAGAAACGCGCGGAGTGGGTGATGGGACTGGAGCTTGTCGAGACTACGCGACTGTGGGCGCGACGCACTGCTGTGCTCGATCCCTTGTGGGTGGAGATCGTGGCACCGCACCTTTGTCGGAGCCGGTTTGGCGAGGCACATTGGGATGAGAAACAGGGCGCGGTTTACGGAAAGGAAACGGTCATCTGCGGCGGTCTACATGTGGTCGAGGGGCGGCGGGTGCATTACGGACGAGTGGATAAGAAGGCGGCACACGAGGTTTTCCTGCGGGAGGGGATCCTTGCCGGAGGGTTGCGGAGGAAGACGCCTTTCCTGGAGCGAATGGAGGAACTACGGGAGGAGATCAAGGGGCTGGAGGACAAGCTCCGCAGACCCGGGATGCTGTGGCACGAAGATGCGGTGGTGCAGTTTTTGGAAAAGCGTATTCCGATGGAGATCTCCACGGCGTCAGCTTTCCATAAATGGCGGCAGGAAAACGAGGATCTACTAATGATGGGGATGGGCGATGTGGTGTGGGAGGATCTGCACGGGCTGGAGTTCTTCCCGGATGTTCTACAACACGTGGGAGAGGAGTATCCTCTTTACTACCATTGTGCCCCGCGCGAGCGGGATGATGGAGTGACGATCGGGGTACACGTAGATCAACTCCCCGTGCTACCTGAGTGGCTGCCGAACTGGGGGGTGGATGGCAATCTGGAGGAGCGTGCCGAGTTACTGATGCGAGGACTACCCAAAGATTTTCGGAAATCCTGCCAGCCGATCGGTGAGATGGCGCGCGGTTTCGCGGAACTGTGGGCGGGTGCACCGAAGGAGGAGCGAATCACTGCAACCCTGGCGGCTCATATCCGGGAGAGCAACGGAGCCATGATTCCCTTGGCAGAGTTCGACGAGGGGAAACTGCCGGAAGAACTCATCACGAAAATATGGATCTGCGATGACGAGGGTGAGGAACTTGCCATGGGCACCGATGTACAGGAACTAAAACTCCAGCTAGCCGACAGGATGCGCGAGCGCTTCGAGGCTGCTGCGACGGCTGATGTAGAGCGGCGCGGAATGAGCGCCTGGGATGGCGAGAGCCTGCCAGAGCAAGTCATGACGGCTGGTGGCCCTGCGTATCCTGCTTTGGTGGACGAGGGCGGAACCGTCGGCGTGAGAGCATTTACTTCCGCCCTCCAAGCCCGGCAGGCGCATCGCCGTGGTGGGGCACGGCTGATGATGAACGCAGCGGAGCGCGAGGTGGATTATCTGCGGAAAAAGTTTCCCCTCGGGATGCTGGCGAAGGTGGAGATGGGTCGCTTGGGGATCGACATGGAGGAGTTGATCCTGCTCTCCGCCGAGGGCGCCGCCGGAGGTATTTCCCCAAGAAGCCCGGAAGAATTCACCAAGCTCAATGAAGCCGTGCGCGGGAAATGGTTCGAAGCGGCAACACGGATCGGAGCGGCCCTCGATGAGATCATCGAGGGCGAGCGCGAGATCCGCGAATGGATCGCCGCGAACCGTAAGGACAGGAACTACGGTGAAATCGCCGAGGACCTAGACGAGGAGCTTGCCTGGCTGTTGCGTGGGAGCTGGGCATGGCGGGCGGGCTATGCGCGGCTGGTCGATTACCCGAGGCGCTTCCGCGCAATTCGTTCCCGGCTGGGACGCATCGCCTCGTTCCCCTTGGTCAAGGATCTGGAGAAGATGGATCTGGTGCGCGGCTACTGGGCTGGCTGGCTAGCCGAATGGATCGCCGCTCCCGAAGATCCCTGCCTGTGGGATGCCGGTTGGCTGCTGGAGGAATGGCGCATCCAGCTCTTCGCGCCGGATGTAGAGGTGCTGGGGAAGGTCTCTGAGAAGCGGGTGGAAAAGGCATTGAACTCCAGGCTCTGAAAAGGGGCAGCAAAGCCCAAAGGGTGGTGACCGATAGGGTGGCGTTGCCTGTGATCGGCCGGAAATCAGGGACGATCTCGGTTGGTGCGCGTCTAACTAAGTAGTTTAAGGGTTGAGTATGTTTTAGAAATAGAGAGTATCACATAGGAAGAAGGTTCTTCCCCCCATGAAAATGCCAGTTTATCGTCGCCTAGTGAAGTCAATCCTCGTGATCGGGTTGATTCTGGGGGAATACGTTTACGCAGGCGATCCCGAATCGGCGACGAAAGTAGCGGAGGTTGCTACGGTTCCCGAGTTATCTGCGGCGTTGCTGGGTCTCGCGGGTGTTGCCATGCTGGTTCTGCGGAGAACGCGCTGAGACAGCCCCGCCCAAATCACTCCTTCGTGAATATGGAAAGGGACTGCGCGTAGCCCTTTTTCTCAAGTTTCCAGCCCGGCATGAATTTTATGGTGGCGGAGTTCATGCAGTAGCGCTTTCCAGTGACCGAAGCGAAACGAGCATAGGGGGCTGACTCATTCCTTGTCTGGCTGGAAGTCTTTTAGGAATTTTCCGTAGCCTTTCTCTTCGAGCTTTTCTACTGGGATGAATTTCATGGCGGCGGAGTTCATGCAGTAGCGCTTTCCGGTGGGTGCAGGGCCGTCGTTGAAGACGTGGCCGAGGTGGGTGTCCACCTTCACGGAGCGGACTTCGTCGCGGGTCATGCCGTGAGTGCTGTCAGTGCCGACTTTTACCGCGTCCTTGACGATGGGCTTGGTGAAGCTGGGCCAACCGGTGCCGGATTTAAATTTGTCCTTGGAGCTGAAAAGCGGCTCGCCGCTGACGACGGAGACGTAGATGCCGGGCTTTTTGTTATCCCAGTAATCGTTCCTGAAAGGGGGTTCGGTGCCATTCTCAATGGCCACCTTGTATTGCAGGGCGGTGAGTTCCTTCTTGAGCTTGGCTTTCTCCGGTGCCGGTTCGCTGCAACCAGTGAGTGTGGCGGCGAGGAGGCAGAGTGAGATTTTACAGAGGTATGGGATGCTTTGCATGGTGATAGTTTTGTATTTTCTGACCATAGGAGCCGCTGGGGCGGTTTGCATTCCCTTTTTTGGAGGGCGAGTCCGCCGGAGAGTCTGGATTGCTGCGGTTTCTATCCGCAGCTTTTAGGATTTCCGGCGTGGCTTCTTTTCCGGCTTACGGCGGGCGAGTAGCAGGCAATGCCTCGATCGTTTGGATTTTTCGTGAGGCTTGGAAGCAAACTCCTCAACGGTGAAACCGGCTTTGAATAGGCATTTTTTAAACTTCGGAGCCGGTTCCGACAACCAGTAGGCAATGCAGCCCTGAGGGGTGATCACGTTGCGTAATTTATCCAGAAAGCCGGCCGAATAGAGCCGGGAATTCCCAGCAGTGATCAGATCATCCGGGGTGTTGTCGATATCGAGAAGCAAGGCGTCGTAGGATCCGGGCTGCTTGTTGGAGACGATATCGAAAAGATCCCCCTGGATAATCACTGTCCGAGTATCCTCCAGCAAGGGGCCGTTGAATTCCACCAAATGAGTCCGGTTCCACTCGATCAATGGAGGCATCAGCTCCGCGACATCCACCGTCGCAGGGCGGCCTACCAGCTCGAGGGTTCTCTTTAGCGTAAATCCCAAACCCAATCCACCGATCAGGATCTTGGGGTGCGCCGGCCTCGACGGATTGCCCTCGAGCAAGGACTGGCAACCGACATCGGCGAGCATCTGCTCCGAAAAGGTCAGTGCCGTGCTCATCAACTCGAAGCCGTTGTATTTGAGGTAGATTTTACCGTCGTGTTTATGAAGCGAATAGTGAGTGCCGTCAGGCATCGTTGATTCGGCGATCTTCAAGTAAGGCTTCATACAGGAGAGTGTTGCCAGCTACCTCAGATCTCAATCTCGCCCTCGTAGACGAAATCGGCGGGGCCGGTGAGAGTGACGTTGGTGAATGAGGTGTCTCCGGTTTTCTCGAAACCGATGGAAAGGGTGTCGCCACCCTCGACATCGACTTTGACCGGGCTTTCCGCACCGGTGAGTAGGTTGTGGATGAGGGCGCAGGCGACCATGCCGGTGCCGCAGGCGAGCGTCTCATCCTCGACGCCGCGTTCGTAGGTGCGGATTGCGATGTGATCGGGTGCGAGTAATTTGACGAAATTTGCATTCGTGCCGGCGGGGGCAAAGTAGTCGTGCTCCCGGAGGGCGCGTCCGTGGCTGACCACATCCAAGTTTTCCAGATCCTCCACAAAGCTGACGACGTGGGCGACACCTGTGTTCACGAAATGAAGGTCGTCGTGGAAGTTTTCGATACGGATTGGAACTTTGAGTTCCAGATCCTTCGGATCGGACATGGCGATGCGGACGTCGTCGCCGATGAGCTCTGCGGTGAGAGTCCCGGCGATGGTCTCGAAGGAAACGCTCGTTGGTATTTCCTCCTCCTCGGAAAGGTGGGCGGTGAAGAAGCCGAAGCAGCGCGCTCCGTTGCCGCACATATCCGCTTCGCCGCCGTCGGCGTTGTAGTAGCGGAATTTGTAGTCGGCGCCTTTCTCAGCCGGTTCGACGGCGAGAAGACCGTCGGCACCGATGCCGTGGTGGCGGTCGCAGAGAGCGGCGATGGTGTCCTCGTCGAGGGCGATGGAGAGGTCGCGGTTGTCGATGACGATGAAATCGTTACCGGCGCCATTCATTTTGTAGAAGTGGAGAAGCATGGGGTTCTAAAATTCAAATTTAAAAATCCAACCATCAAGGAAGATGGAGAACGGCGGCAGCTTGCGCCGCGATGGTCGGAATTTCAAGCCGGAGTATTTGCTCTTCCCTTTGGAAGTTGAATTTTCAGCGGATCGCCTGGATGAGGGGGAGAGTGAATTTCCGTATGGCCTCTGCCGGGTTTTCTGGGTTCAGCTCAACCTGTTTCACGATTGCCGAACCGACGATGATTCCATCTGCTGATTTCGCTACGAGTGCCGCTTGCTCGGGATTTGAGATCCCGAAGCCGACACAGACAGGCACGTCCGTGTGTGCCTTGATGGCCGCAACTTGCGCCGGGATGGTTTCCGCCGGAGCTGAGTGGCCGCCGGTCACGCCGGTGCGGGAAAGTGCGTAGATGAATCCCTCTGCTTTCTCAGCGAGTAGCTTCACACGCTGAGGCGGGGTGGAGGGGGCGATGAGGCGGATGTGTGACAGCCTCTTGTTTTCCGCAAGCTCATTGGAGAGTTCTACCTCTTCCGGTGGGAGATCGAGAAGTAACACCCCGTCTGCACCGGCTTTCACAGCATCATTCTGGAATTTCCCGAAGCCATAGGTGAAGATCGGGTTCAGGTAGGTGAAAAGCACGATGGGCGTGGTGTCGTTCTTCTCGCGGAAAGCACGGATCAGATCGAGAGTGCGAGCCGTGGTCATCCCAGCTTTCAGGGCGCGGTCGGCGGCCATCTGGTTGACGACCCCGTCCGCCAGAGGATCGGAAAAGGGGAGTCCCAGTTCGATGATGTCCGCACCCACCTCCACGAGCCCGTGCATCGTTTCCAAGCAGAGCTCAAAGGAAGGGTCACCAGCCGCCACATAGGCGATAAAAGCTTTACGGTTCTGTTCTTTCAGGGAGGAAAACGTGTCGTCGAGGCGCATGCGGGGACGCTAAACTTCAAACTTCAAATTTTAAACTCTAAATCCGAAGGCATTTTGCATCCAAGACGGAGATGTGGATCGGTGCAAAATTTGAAAACTGCCTGCGTTTGTTTGTTGAAGGGGAGAGAGAGTCAATATGGAGAAGGAATGAAGAATCCCTTTCCGGAGGATGAGTGACTGTGCTGGCGGGAGGGATTTTAAATCCTCTTCTCCATATCCGGCATGCTAGCGGCTTGCCGTGGGTCGTGTGATCGGGTTTGCTAATGGCAATGGACGGATCGCTACTGCTGCTGGGGGTTAAGGGGACAGAGCTTACTTCGGAGGAGGCGGCGCTTTTCCGGAAGCTGCAGCCTGCGGGGTTCGTCCTTTTTACGAGGAATGTTGAGAGCCCGCAGCAGGTGCGGAAACTGACGGATGATCTGCGCGAGCTTTGCATGGATGAGCCTATCCTCGGGATCGATCAGGAGGGCGGGCGTGTTACGCGGACGGCGGGGATCGCCCCGGCGCTGCCATCGGCTTCTGCTTTCGCGGCGAAGCCGGAGACAGAACAGATCGCAAGGGCGGCGGAGCTGACGGCGGAGCTGCTGCGGATGCTGGGACTGAACCTAAACTTTGCGCCGGTGCTGGATCTGGATCATTTCCCCGGGGTGCAGAATGCGTTGCGGCAGCGTTGCTGGGGTCGAGATGCGCAGGATGTGATCAACCGGGCGGGTTTTTGGAACCGCTGGACGCGGAAGCGCGGAATGCTGGGCTGCGGGAAACATTTCCCCGCCTGCGGGAGGGCGCAATCAGATCCCCACGAAGACCTGCCTTTCTGCGATGCTACCAAGGAGGAAATAATGGCGGAGGACGTGATCCCCTACACCGCGTTGATGCCCGAGTTGGACGCGGTGATGCTGGCGCACGTGATGTTTCCGAAAGTGGATGCGGAGCTGCCGGCTTCGCTTTCGCGGACGATTGTGACGGGTTGGCTACGGGATCAGCTGGGCTTCGACAAGCACCTGGTAATGACAGACGACCTGGATATGGGCGCGATCACGGATCGATACGGGCGCGGCGAGGATGTAAAACTTGCGATCAAGGCGGGGAACGATCTGGCGATGATTTGCCACAAGACCGAGACTGCGGAGGTGGCGGCGAAGGCGATAGCGGAGGTTTCGATCGGCCTGCGAGATGATGCGCAAGAGAGGCTGGCGAGGTTTCGAAAAAAGATGTCAGCCCCATTCGATTTCTCCGAAGGGAAATGGGAGACGATGTGTGGGAAGATCGCGGATGTGGGGGCGGAGATCCCCGAGCCGGAGCTGAGTGATGACCGGAGCGCGGTGACTAGGTATTAGGAAGAAGTTGAAAGTGCCGAGTGATCAGTGATCAGTGGAAGACTTGGCGTGCTGTTACTCCCTGTTGCGACTGTCTAGCCAGATGGTGACGGGGCCGTCGTTGGTGAGGGAGACTTTCATATCGGCTCCGAAGATGCCGCGGGCGACGGGCTTTCCGAGTTCGGCGGAGAGGGTTTCGCAGAAGGATTCGTAGAGAGGCTCGGAAACGGCGGCGGCGGCGGCATCGAGGAAAGAGGGGCGGTTGCCCTTTTTCGTGGAGGCGTGGAGGGTGAACTGACTGACGACGAGGATGTCTCCGCCGTTGTCGAGTATGGAGCGGTTCATTTTCCCATCGCCGTCTTCGAAGACCCTCATGCGGGCAATCTTGCCGCAGAGCCATTCGGTGTCGGTGAGATCGTCGCCATTGGTGATGCCGAGCAGGACGAGGAAGCCCGTGTTGATGGAGGAGGCTGTTTTCCCGGCGATGGTGACGGATGCGGAGGATACCCGTTGGAGAAGTGCACGCATAGGGAAGGAAAATGACGGTTGTTCACAGTTGTTCCAGAGGAAACTTGAGGATGTGCATGTTGGAAATTGAAGTGCGCATCCGTTGCCCCCACAGTGCGCCTCTCCCATGGCCGAAACTCTAAAAAAAGCACCGAACAACCTGTTTTCACAGAAACGCCAAGAGAACGTGGAGGCCGACGACGTGACTCGCGCGCTGCCACATGCCGTCGGGCCGGAGAAGTCGCTGCTTTCCACGATGCTGCAGGATCCACAGGAATACATCGGGCTAGCGGTGGAGGAGCAGCTGACGGCGGCGCATTTCTATCTTCCGGGCCACTCGACACTTTTTGGTTTTCTGATCGATCTTTTTGAGGCGGGGAATGAAGTGGAACTGGTCTCGTTGGTGCAGCGGTTGCTCGACAAGGGCTTACTGGAACGGGTCGGCGGGCCGGGTTACCTGACGGAACTCTACACCTACGCGCCGAGCCCGGGGCATTTCCGCCATCACCTATCGCACGTGAAGGACAAGTTCACGCTGCGGGCGATCATCCGCAGCTCAAACGAGGCGGTGGCGATGGCTTACGAGGCTCCCGACGAGGTGCCAGAGCTGTTGGATAGCGTGGAGCAGAACATCCTGTCCATCCGTGAGAGCGCGGAGACGACGCAGGCGCAGACGATGAAGCAGACGGTGGAGGAGGTGATGCGGAACTTCCAGATGCTGCTCTCGAAGGAAAAACTTTCGGCGGGGCTCAGCACCGGCTTCGAGGAGCTGGATCGGAAATCCGGTGGTCTCAAAGCGGGGGAAATGTTCGTCATCGCGGCGCGGCCATCGATGGGAAAAACCTCATTCATGATGAATATCGTAGAAAACGTCTGCCTGGATCAAGGTAAGCCGTGCATGGTTTTTTCCTGCGAAATGAGCTCAGCCCAGCTTGTCCAACGTTTGCTTTTCGCGCGGGCGAAGTTCGCCGTCTCACAGCTTTCCCGCGGCTACAGCCCGAAGAAACAGGAGCTGGAACGGGTGCGCAATGCCTCGATGCAGATCGTCGATTCCAAGCTTTTCATCGATGATACGGCGGGCATTTCCATCAACGAACTGCGCGCCAAGGCTCGCCGCAAGAAGCGCGACGAGAACATCGAATTCATCGCGATCGATTACCTCCAGTTGATGAAGTCCCGCACCAAGCAGGCGGAGAACTCGCGGGAGCGGGAGATCGCGGAAATTTCCGGAGGCATCAAGGCGCTGGCCAAGGAGCTGAACATTCCCATCCTCATCCTCGCCCAGCTCAACCGGGGGCCGGAGGGTCGAACCGGGAAATCGCTCGGAGTGCCGCGGATGTCCGACCTCCGTGAATCGGGATCCATCGAGCAGGACGCCGACCTTGTCGGGCTGCTCTACCGAAACAAATACTACGCCGAAAACGAGGAAGAGCGCGCTGCGCTGGAAGGTAAGGCTGAGCTTGTGCTAGCGAAAAACCGGAACGGCGAGACCGGTTCGATTCCGCTGACGTTCGTCGAGGAGGTGATGCGCTTCGAGACCGGCCCGCCTGCGGAGGAGCAGGACTGAGGTCTGAGGGAGCAGTAGGGCTTTCATTGCAATGGATAACGATTTCGACGGTCGGAACCTTGGCAGAAAATCGGGGGAGGTGGCAAACCACAATGCGAGGGGGCGGATTCGTGCCTGTAAGGATATGGCCGATGCGGGCAGTAGTAAGACTTTATGATAAAAAAAACCATTCCACTGCTGTGGCTGTTTGCGGCCGGCTTCCTTTCTGCAGCGCCTCAACAGCCGAATATCGTATTCCTGCTTGTGGATGACTTGGGGTGGGGGGACTTCGGCTGTTACGGCGCAGAATTCTACGAGACGCCGAACATCGACAAACTCGCAACCGAAGGCATGCTTTTCACGAATGCCTACGCCGCCTGCACGGTGTGCTCTCCCAGCCGAGCCGCGATCCTCACCGGCTGCTATCCGGCGAGGCTGCATTTGACGGATTGGATTGCGGGGCACAACAAACCCAAGGCCAAACTGGCGATCCCTGATTGGAAGATGAAGATCGACCATCAACGGGTGCTCCTGCCGGAGGCGCTCAAAGAGGCCGGATACTCAACCGCTTTCTTCGGGAAATGGCATCTGATGCCGAACGGCCAGCCGGATATGGCCGAGCATTTCCCGACCAAGCATGGCTTCGACATCAACGTAGGCGGCAGGGAGTGGGGTCAGCCCAAAGGGCCGGGGAAATATTTCTCACCGTTCGGGATGCCGAACCTCGATGACGGCAAGCCCGGCGACTATCTTACGGACAAGCTGACCGATGCAGCGGTCGATTTTCTGGACAAGACCAAGCGCGACGAGCCGTTCCTGCTCTATTTTTCCTACTACACGGTGCATGGCCCGCTGATGGCGCCCCCGGAGCTGGTGGAGAAATACAAGAAGAAGGCGGAGACGTTCAAAAATACGAAGAACGAGTTCCTTGAGCCACGTAGAGCTGGGATGATCGAGAGCCTCGATATCAGCGTGGGTCGCGTGATGGCGAAACTGGAGGAGTTGGG